>Ga0137389_10003103_pt1 | contig 10240 bp, 13 predicted proteins | sample 15con2h14BmetaG_FD_104645 | JGI IMG/M metagenome (GOLD analysis project Ga0137389, IMG submission 104645) | Vadose zone soil microbial communities from Angelo Coast Range Reserve, California, USA - 15con2h1.4B metaG | ecosystem: Environmental > Terrestrial > Soil > Vadose zone > Saprolite...
CGACGGCGTCGTGCGCGACGTGTGAGACGCACGACATGTAGCTGCCATGGAGAGTCGCGGCCACGCACCCGCACTGCGCCTCCGCCGCTCGCCGGGTCTCCGTCACCGCCGCCGCGTTATGGCAGGGCTTTGCTTGGGCGGGGCCACCTGAGAGCAAGAGGCTGGCAACGAGAGGCGCGAGCAGGCGCATCACGGACGCTCCGAAACAGAGTACACCAGGCGCCGCCGAATCGGCAAAGTGTCGTCCGGGTTGCGGTCTTGGCGTGACAAGCGCAACCAGGCCGCTTAGCGGCGACTGCGAGAACTGTGCGAGAGCGGGCGGCAACCCCGGGACTCCGGGGGTCGATGTCCCCCTCGGTGCCGCCCAGTGGTCACGCCGCGGTCACACGCTGAGCGAAAGCGAGCATCACTGACGACACGCACCGCGCCCGAGGAGCGAGGAAAATCCACACGAACGTCGCTGAGCGTCACCGACGCGCAGTGACCGAGGCGAAGCACGATTGCCGGGCTACTTCGAGGCCAGCGGCAGGTACGGGGCGACCAGCCGCCCGCGGCGCTCGTGGTCCAACGTCCGCTCTCGCCGCTCCGCGGCCGGTACGTCGCCGTGCGTGGCGGCCAGATGCTCGTCGAGCGCCGCGCGGTGGCGGCGCCCGCCGGCGAGGCCGGCGTAGCGCCACGCGCAGAAGGGGCAGAAGATCAGCTCCACTGGCTCTTGCTCTGGTTGCACGGCGCGCTCCAACGCTCGTGCGCCGACTTGGTTGCGGCGGACCCCTCCGCTATCATCACCGCGCTCGCCGATGATCCCGGATATCCTGCACGTCGGGCCGGTTCCGATCCATCTCTTCGGTATCTTCCTGGCGCTCGCCTTCCTCGCCGCCGGCTGGGCGGCGGGACGGGAGTTCGAGCGCAAGGGGTACGACCCCGCGCTCGCCTCGTCGGCGGTGGTGTGGGCGGCCGTGGGGGGCCTGGTGGGTGCGCGCCTGTGGATCGTGCTCGACGCGTGGCCCGAGTTCGTCCGCTCGCCGTGGACCTTCCTCGTGACCGGGGGCGGCTTCGTGTTCTACGGCGGCCTGCTCGGCGGCGCCATCGCCGTGACGCTGTTCTTCTGGCGCGAGCGCATCCCGTGGCTCCGCGGCGCGGACGCGTGCGCGCCGGCGATCGCGCTCGGGCAGGCGATCGGGCGCCTCGGTTGCCAGGCGTCGGGCGACGGGGACTGGGGCCAGGAGACGACGCTTCCGTGGGGCATGGCGTACCCCTACGCCGTGGTCGGATGTGACAAGCCGCCGGGCGTGCGCGTGCATCCGACGCCGCTCTACGAGGCCGCGGCCTACGCGGCGATCTTCGCGCTGCTCTGGCGCCGTCGGCGCGAGCCGGCGCCCGACGGCACCAGCCTGGCGCTCTACCTCGTGCTCTCCGGCACCACGCGCTTCCTGGTCGAGTTCGTGCGCGTCAACCCCCGCATCCTGGCCGGACTCACGGAGGCGCAGCTCACCAGCCTCGCCCTGGTGGCGATCGGCGGATGGTGGCTCATCTCGAGGCGCGCGTGGCGAACGGCCGCGGCCTGAAGGTCCTGCTGGTCACGGGCGTGCTCGCGCTCGCGGTCGCGGGCGGCCTCCTCGCGCTCGCTCGGCGCGGCCCGATGCTCGCTCCCGACTTCGCTCTCCCCGATCTCGCCGGCCGCACGGTGCGGCTCTCCGGCCTGCGCGGCAAGGTCGTGGTCCTCAACCTGTGGGCCACGTGGTGCCCGCCGTGCGTGGAGGAGATGCCGTCGATGGAGCGGCTCTACGGTGCGCTGCGCAACGCCGACTTCGCGCTGCTCGCGGTGAGCCAGGACGAGGACGGGAAGCGGGTGGTCGCGCCCTTCGTGGAGCGCACGCGACTCTCCTTCCCCGTGCTGCTCGACCCGGAGCGCCAGGTGGGGGATCGCTACGGCGTGTCGGGCTACCCGGAGACCTTCGTGATCGACCGCAACGGCCTGGTCGTGGAACACGTGATCGGCCCGCGCGACTGGGACGCGCCGGCCGAGATCGCGGCGCTCCGCGCGCTCATCGCCGTCGGGGACGGGACGGGCGCGCCGCCAGCGCCGCGCGCGCCTTCTTGAGGTCGGAGACCCTCACGTAGACGACGGCCCGCCCGCCGCCCACCGGGGAGCTGCCGTAGGCGTACTCGATGTTCACCCCCGCCCGGCCGAGGCGCTTCGCCACCCCCGCGAGGGCGCCCGCCTCGTCCGGGATGTCGAGGGCCAGGACGGGCGAGTTCACCACCAGCACGCCACGCTCCCCGAGCAGGTGGAGCGCCTTCTGCGGCTCGCTGACCACCAGGCGGACCACGGAGTGGTCGACCAGGTTGGCGATGGTGAGCGCGCGGATGCCGATCCCGTGGCGCGCCAGGTCGTCGGCCAGCTCGGCCAGGACGCCCGCGCGGTTTTCGAGGAAGGCCGAGAGCTGCGTCTCCACCCGCATCACCACACCTCCGCTCTGCTCTCCGTAGCGGGCGCGCGGCCGGATTTCAAGGTTGCGTCGGACGTCGGGGGCTCCCCGCGCGCGCCCGCGCCATGCGTGCTTGCTCCGGCGGCGGCGGACCGGTAGACGTGCTCTAGGTTTTCTCTCGGCTCCTGGGCACGTACCATGGCCTCCACGAGGTGCAGCGGATGATCGGCAACCGACGGCAGACCGGGGTCGCGATGATCGCCCTGGGCGTCCTGCTGGCCGTCTTCTTCTCGGGCGGTCGGGGTGTCCAGCGGGTCGACGCCGTCCCCAAGGAGTCCTACGAGGGGCTCGAGACCTTCACCAACATCCTCTCCATCATCCAGAAGAACTACGTCGACGAGGTGCAGACCAAGCAGCTGATCGAGGGCGCCATCAACGGCATGCTCTCCTCCCTCGACCCGCACAGCGCCTACCTGACGCCGGACCTCTACAAGGAGCTCCAGGTCGACACCAAGGGGAGCTTCGGCGGCCTCGGCATCGAGATCACCAGCCGCAACGGCGTGCTCACCGTCGTCTCGCCCATCGAGGACACCCCCGCCTACCGCGCCGGGGTCAAGGCCGGCGACCAGATCATGAAGATCGAGGGCGAGTTCACCAAGGACATGACCCTGGTCGACGCGGTGAAGAAGATGCGCGGACCCAAGGAGACCAAGGTCACCCTCACGCTCAAGCGCGAGAACGTGCCCGAGCTGTTCGACGTCACGCTCACGCGCGAGATCATCAAGATCCAGAGCGTCAAGTCGAAGATGCTCGAGAAGGGCTACGGCTACGTGCGCGTGACGCAGTTCCAGGAGCGCACCGACGACGACCTCGAGCGGGCGCTGAAGACCCTCGACAAGGAGGCGGGCGGCCTCCAGGGGCTGGTGCTCGATCTGCGCAACGACCCGGGGGGCCTCCTCACCCAGGCCGTCAAGGTGTCGGACCTCTTCCTCGACTCCGGGCTCATCGTCTACACCGACGGCCGGCTCGAGAACCAGAAGCAGAAGTACTTCGCGCACAAGCCGGGCACCTGGGCCGACTTCCCGATGGTCGTGCTGGTGAACGGCGGCAGCGCCAGCGCCTCGGAGATCGTCGCCGGCGCGCTCCAGGACCACAAGCGGGCGCTCGTCCTCGGCACGCAGACCTTCGGCAAGGGGTCGGTGCAGACCATCCTGCCGCTCGACGACAACTCGGCGCTGCGCCTGACCACCGCGCGCTACTTCACGCCGAGCGGCCGCTCGATCCAGGCGACCGGCATCGTGCCCGACATCGTCATGGACCAGACGGCCGTCCTCGCCAAGAACGACAAGGGGGGCGCGCTGCTGCGCGAGGCCAACCTGCCCCGCCACCTGGGCGGCGCCAAGAGCAAGGAGAAGGAAGGGAAGGACGGCGAGAGCTCCCCGGGCGGGCAGCCGCCGCCGGAAGGCGTGCCGGCGAACATCAAGGAGGGTGACCTCGGCGCCGACCCGCAGCTCGACCACGCACTCGAGCTGCTCAAGAGCTGGCAGGTCTTCAAGACCTTCGTCGCACGCCGCGAAGGGTGATATGTAGGCGCGGGCGATGCTCCGTGCCGAACCCGCGCCGCGCGTCCTGACCGTCACCCAGCTCGCCACGCTGGTGCGCGAGGCGCTCGAGGGCGGCGTGGGCAGCGTCTGGGTCGCGGGCGAGATTTCCAACCTCCGCCCCGCGCCTTCGGGCCACGTCTACTTCACGCTGAAGGACGAGCAGAGCCAGCTCGGCGCGGTCATGTTCCGCAGCGTCGCGCAGGCGCTGGCCTTCCGGCCGGCGGACGGCATGGAGGTGCTGATCTCCGCCCGCGTGAGCCTCTATCCGGTGCGCGGCGCGCTCCAGCTCTACGTCGACGCCATCGAGCCGCGCGGGCTCGGCGCGCTCCAGCTGGCCTTCGAGCAGCTGAAGGCCCGCCTGGGCGCCGAGGGCCTGTTCGCCGCCGCGCGCAAGCGTCCCCTGCCGCGCTTCCCGCGCGCGGTCGGCATCGTGACCGCGCTCCGCGGCGCGGTGATCCACGACATGCGGACCGTGCTGCGCGCGCGCTGGCCCGCGTGCCGGATCGTCGTGCGGCCGGTGCGGGTGCAGGGCGCCGGAGCGGGGCGCGAGGTGGCGGAGGCGATCGAGGACCTCAACCGGCTGGGCGGGCTCGACGTGCTGATCGTCGGGCGCGGCGGCGGCTCGCTCGAGGACCTGTGGGCCTTCAACGAGGAGGTGGTGGCGCGTGCCATCGCTGCCTCCGCCGTCCCGGTGGTGTCGGCGGTGGGACACGAGGTCGACTTCACCATCGCCGACTTCGTCGCCGACGCGCGGGCCCCCACGCCCACGGCCGCGGCGGCGCTGGTCGTGCCCGACCGCGCGGAAGTGGCGGCGGGGCTCGGACGCGCCGAGGCCGCACTCCGCCGGGCGCTCGCGCGCCACGCGCGCGATCTGCCGCTGCGCATCGACGACCTCGCTCTCCGCGCTCGCCGCGGGCTCGCGCGCCGGCTCGCCTGGGAGCGCCGCGAGCTGGCGACCAGCGCGGCGCGGCTGGGGCGCGTCGGCCCGGCGCCGGGCCTGCGCCGGGCGCGCGAGCGCCTGGCGACGGCGGGCACGCGCCTCCGCTTCGCGCTTGGCATCCGCGTGCGGCAGGCGCGCGGGGCGGTCGAGAGGGCGGCGGGACAGCTGGACGCTCTCTCGCCGCTCGCCTGCCTGGCGCGCGGCTACGCCATCGTGCGCCGCGGCGATGCGACCGGCCCGGTGGTGCGCGATGCCGCGCTGCTCGCCGCCGGCGATCCCGTCGCCCTGGTCTTCGCGCGCGGGCGGGCGCGCGCGCGCATCGATGCGACCGAGCCCGAGAAGGAGCCGTGATGGCCGAGCCGCCTGCCGGGCCGCGCTTCGACGACACGCTTGCCGAGCTCGAGGGCATCGTGCAGCGCCTCGAGAAGGGGGAGCTGCCGCTCGAGGACTCGCTCGCCGCCTTCGAGCGCGGCATCGCGCTGGTCCGTGCGCTCGCGCAGCGTCTGTCCGAGGTCGAGCAGCGGGTCGAGGTGCTGCTCAAGTCCGACGCGGGCAAGCTCGCGCTGCAGCCGCTGGCGGACGACGAGGAGTAGGGCGTGGACCTCGGGCGCTACCTGGGGGCGCGCGCGCGCCTGGTCGAGCGCGCGCTCGCGGCGCGCTTCCCGCCGGACCGTACGCGCCTCCGGCGGGCCATGCGCTACAGCCTGCTCGCCGGCGGCAAGCGCGTCCGCCCGATCCTGGCCCTCGCGGCGGGGGAGGTGTGCGGCGCGCCGCCGCGCCTGGTCCTCCCCTTCGCCTGCGCCGTCGAGATGATCCACACCTACTCGCTGGTGCACGACGACCTGCCCGCGATGGACGACGACGACCTCCGCCGCGGCAAGCCGACGAGCCACAGGGTGTGGGGTGAGGGGCTCGCCATCCTGGTGGGCGACGCGCTCCTGACCGAGGCCTTCCGTGCGATGGCCGACGCGCGCGGCGTGCCCGCGCCGCGCGCCCTGCGCGCCGTCGGCGAGGTCGCCGCGGCGGCGGGCGAGACCGGCATGGTGGGCGGCCAGGCGCTCGACCTGGCGGCCGAGGGGAGCCGCGCGAGCCTCCGCCGCGTGCAGGGCATCCACCGGCGGAAGACGGGCGCCCTCCTGCGCAGCGCGGTGCGCGTGGGCGCCCTGGTCGCCGGTGCCGACACACCCACGCTCCGCCGTCTCACGGCCTACGGCGAGCACCTGGGGCTCGGGTTCCAGATCGCCGACGACATCCTCGACGCGGCCGGCGGCCCCGAGACCGACGGGCGCACGGATCGCGAGCTGGGCAAGGCGACGTACCCGGGCGTGCTCGGCCTGGCAGGCGCCCGTGCCGCGGCGGCGCGCGAGCGCGACGCGGCGCTCGCGGCGCTGCGCGGGCTCGCGCGCGCGGAGCCGCTGCGCGCGCTGGCAGCGTACGTGGTCGCGCGGGCGTCGTAGCCGCGGGTGGAGCGCGTCCGTATCGACCGCCTCCTCGTCGAGCGCGGGCTCGTTGCGAGTCGCGAGCGCGCGCGGCGCCTGGTCATGGCCGGGGACGTGCTCGTGGGCGACCGGCCCGTCACCAAGCCGGGAACGGAGGTCGCCGCCGATGCGGAGGTGCGGCTGCGCGGCGCCGCGTCGCCCTACGCGAGCCGCGGTGGCGAGAAGCTGGCCGGCGCGCTCGATGCCTTCGGCCTGCAGGTCCGTGACCTGGTCGCGCTCGACGTGGGCGCGTCGACGGGCGGGTTCACGGACTGCCTCCTCCAGCGCGGTACGCGCCGGGTGATCGCGCTCGACGTCGGCTACGGGCAGCTCGCCTGGAAGCTTCGGCAGGACCCTCGTGTCATGGTCATCGAGCGGACCAACGCGCGCCACCTGGCCTCGACCATGCTCCCCGAGGTGCCCGACCTGGCGGTCGTCGACGTATCCTTCATCTCGCTCGCCACCGTGCTGCCCGCCGTGGCGGGCATCGTCGCCCCCGGGGGAACGATCGTCGCCCTGGTGAAGCCGCAGTTCGAGGTCGGGCGCGGGCGGGTGGGGAAGGGCGGCGTGGTGCGCGACCCGGGACTGCGCGCCGAGGCCGTGGCCAGCGTGCGCGCCGCCGCGGAACGCCTCGGGCTCACGGTGGGCGGGGAGGCCGAGTCCGTGCTGCCGGGGCCGAAAGGGAACCGCGAGGTGTTCCTATGGCTGGCGCGGTCGTAGCCCCGCTCAGTCGATCGACTGCGGGTCGCTGCGCATGATGAGCCCCTCGTACACCGGATGCTCGCGCAGGTCCTCCTGCTCGATCCGGCGCAGGAGGGCCACCATCTCCGGTTCCTCCGGGTCCCAGTGCGAGATCTGCTCGATCAGGCGGCGGCGCTTGGTCTGCGCGGCGTGGAGGGCGGAGACCGCGCGCTCCCACTGGTTGCTACCGCCGGCCATCGGCGGCGCCACCTCCGGCGGCCGGGCGCCGAGGGCGAGGAGCCGGGTGCGCAGCCACTCCGCGTGGCGGTCCTCGATGTCGGCCAGGGCGCGCAGCATGCTCGCCGCCTGCGGGTAGCGGGCGCGCTCGGCGTGTGCGCGGAGCAGCGCCGCCTGCGCGGCCTCGGCACGGTAGTCCTCGCTCAGGTCCGCGAGCAGGTCGCGCGCGGTGCCCTCGGTCCCGAGCAGGCGCGAGAGGAGCCCCATCGGCCGGAGGCTCGTACCGGCCACCCGGCGCCAAGTCAAGCGATTCCCCTGGCGCGGGATTTCCGTTACATAGCGCCCCAGGGGGTATGTCGTCTTATGGCACGTATCACCGTCGAGGATTGCTTGGAGCGCGTTCCCAACCGCTTCGAGCTGGTGCTGCTCGCCGCCCGCCGGGCAAAGCAGCTGCTCAAGGGGGCGCGTCCGCTGGTCGAGTCTGACAACAAGGAGATCGTCTCCGCACTGCGTGAGATCGCCGCCGACAAGGTCCGTCTCCAGTACAGCGGCTGATGCGTGAGCGATGGCGAAGGAGCGGGATCTCTACGCGATCCTCGGCGTCGAGCGGACTGCGACGCCCGAGGAGATCAAGAAGGCGTACCGGCGGCTAGCCCGCAAGCATCACCCCGACCTCAACCCCGGGGACAAGCAGGCCGAGGAGCGCTTCAAGGAGATCTCGGTCGCGCACGACGTCCTGACCGACGCCGGCAAGCGCAAGGTCTACGACGAGTTCGGCCTGGAAGGCCTCCAGGCCGGGTTCGATCCGGCGCGCGCGCGCGAGTACAAACGGTGGGCCGAGAGCGGGCACGGCTTCTCCTTCCGCCGCGAGGGGCCGTTCGAGGGCTTCGGCTTCGGCGGCACCGGCGGGCGGCGCCGGCGGCGCGACGCGCAGGCGGACGAGGACGAGGAGCGGAGCTTCGCCGACATCATCGAGCAGCTCTTCGGCGCGGGCGCCGCGGCCGGCGCCACGCCGCGCAGGGCGGGCGGCGCTGACATCGAGCACCCGATCGAGGTCGACTTCCTCGATGCGCTGCGAGGCACCAAGACGGCGGTCAGCGTCCGCCGGCCGGCGCCCTGCGCGCAGTGCGGTGGCAGCGGCCGGCAGGGGATGCGCGCCTGCACGCGCTGCGGTGGCACCGGCACGGTCGAGCAGCGCGAGCAGCTCACGGTGAAGATTCCGGCGGGGGTGGGAGACGGCGCGCGCGTGCGCGTCAAGGGGAAGGGTGGCGCGGGACGCGGCGGCGCCCCGGCGGGCGACCTCTACTTCGTGGTCAAGGTCCGGCCGCACCCGTTCCTCCAGCGCGAGGGCAAGGACCTCACGATCGACGTGCCGATCACGATCGGCGAGGCCATCAGGGGCGCCAGCATCTCGGTACCGACCCCGGACGGTACCGTGCGGCTGAAGGTGCCGAGAGGCAGCCAGAGCGGCCAGCGCCTCCGCCTCTCCGGACGCGGCGTGCGCGACCCCAAGGGCGGCGCGCCGGGTGATCTCTACGTGCGTCTCATGGTGCAGGTCCCGAGCAACGGAGCGGCCGATCGCCTGAAGGATGCGGTCGAGGCGCTCGAGGACGCATACGCCGAGAACCCGCGGGCGCACCTCGCGTTCTAAGCGGCAGTCCGCCGGGAGCGTCGTGCCGCGCGACGCCGGTAGCGATCCCGGCGTGGCGGCCGCCGAGCCCGGCCGCCCGCCCGCCGCGGAGCGCGAGGTGAGCGAGCCGCCGGCGGTGCCCGAGGCAGCCGAGGCCCGCGTGGCCGGGCGCCGTGCGGGCGCCCTCGTCCCCGCCGACGCGTTGCAGCGCTACCTGGCGGAGATCCGTCGCATCCCCGTCCTCTCGCGCGAGGAGGAGCACGAGCTCGCCGTGGGCTGGCACGAGCACGAGGACCGGCAGGCGGCGTGGCGCCTGGTCACCGCCAACCTCCGATTGGTCGTGATGATCTCGCGCGAGTACCAGCGCGCCTTCCACAACCTGCTCGACCTGATCCAGGAGGGGAACGTCGGGCTCCTCGAGGCGGTCAAGAACTTCGACCCCTACCGCGGCATCCGCTTCCCGTCCTACGCGGTATGGTGGGTCCGCGCCTACATCATCCGCTACATCATGAACAACTGGCGCCTGGTGAAGGTCGGCACCACGCAGGCGCAGCGCAAGCTGTTCTTCAACCTCGCCAAGGAGCGCGAGCGCCTCGAGCGCGAGGGCTTCACGCCCACCCCCAAGCTCATCGCCCAGCGTCTCGACGTGCGCGAGAAGGAAGTCGTCGAGATGGAACAGCGCCTCGCGGCGCGCGACCTCTCGGTCGACGCGCCCGTCGGCGAGGAAGAGGACGCCACCCTCCTTGATTTCCTGCCGAGCCGCGAGCAGACTGCCGACGCCGTCGCCGACGAGGAGTACCATCGGCTCATCCGCGAGACGGCGAACGCGTTCGAGAAGACGCTCAAGGGGAAGGACCTGGTCATCTACGAGCGGCGGCTGGCGCCGCTCATGCGCGACGAGGACCCGGTGACGCTGCAGGAGATCGGCAACGAGTTCGGCATCACGCGCGAGCGGGTGCGGCAGATCGAAGTGCGCGTGAAGAGGCGCCTCGCCGAGTACATGCGCCAGAAGATCCCCGACATCCGGGACATCGCGTTCGGCGCCTGAGGGACTGAACGCATGTCCATCCACGGTGGTCGGGTAGTCGCGCGCGCGCTCAAGCGCGAGGGCGTGCCGTACGTGTTCACCCTCTGTGGCGGGCACGTCATGTCGATCTACGACGGCTGCCTCGACGAGGGCATCGGCATCGTCGACGTGCGCCACGAGCAGTCGGCGGCGCACGCCGCCGACGGGTGGGCGC
>Ga0137389_10003104_pt1 | contig 10239 bp, 9 predicted proteins | sample 15con2h14BmetaG_FD_104645 | JGI IMG/M metagenome (GOLD analysis project Ga0137389, IMG submission 104645) | Vadose zone soil microbial communities from Angelo Coast Range Reserve, California, USA - 15con2h1.4B metaG | ecosystem: Environmental > Terrestrial > Soil > Vadose zone > Saprolite...
CCGTGCGACGTCGGGCGGCCGGACGGGCGCCCGACGTTTTCGCGGCCACCTTGACCTTTGCCGCGCGACTCGCGGCGGGCTTCTCTGCCGGTTTCTTCTTCCCCTGCTTGGTTGCCTCAACCGACGCCTTCAGCGCGGCCATCAGATCCATGACGCGGGGCTCCTGCGTGGCGGCCGGCGCCACGACTTCGAGACCCTTCATCTTTTGATCGACGATCTGCTGGAAGGCGGCCTTGTAATCGTCGGTGTAGCGCTCCGGCTGGAATTTGTCGGTCAGGTTATCGATGAGGGAGGTCGCCATCTTGACCTCTTTGTCGCTGATCTTGACGTTCTGCGGGAGGTTCAGCTCCTCGGTCGATCGAATCTCGTCGGGCCAGTTGAGCGTGTTGCCCTCGACCTGGATCAACGACAGGTGCTCACGGTCGCGCAGCGCGATCTTCGCGACGGCCACCTTATTGGTGTCTTCGAGCGCCCGCTTGAGCAAGTAGAAGGGCTTGACGCCGACGTCCTCGGGCTCGAGGTAGTAGGCGGATTTGATTTAGAGTCCCAGTGGAACTTCGTCACGCTCGACGAACTCGACGATATCGATCGTCCTGGTGGTCTTGAGCGGGAGCTTGTCGAGGTCGTCTTCGTCGATAAGGACGAACTGGTTTTTTCCGACCTCGTAACCCTTGAGCACGTCGTTGAAGGCGACCACGTGGTCATCGGTCGGGCAATGCCGTTGTTGCTTGATCGGGAGCTGGCAATGAGGGCACAGTTGACGGAAGGACACCGCGCTGTGCGCCTCGGTGGCGAGATACATGCGGACCGGGATCGCCACCATCCCGAAACTGATCGCGCCCCGCCACATCGACCGGGCCATACCAATGTTCTCCTTTTCGCTGAGTTGCCCGGATTATACGGCGGGAGGTCGCATAGATGTTCGGACTGCCGCTTCCAGCCGCTTCGCGTAGAGCGGCCCCAGTGCTTCGTGCTTGAAGTAGGCGTAGACGTCGCGGCCACCGTCCAGGTAAGCCGCAATCCGCCGGACCCAGGCCGCCCGCCGCTGCGGCGAGTAGGTCTCGCGCCGCAGCCGCAGGTAGATGAAGGCGCCCCGGCCGAGCGGCCCCGGCTCCGCTTCCCCATCGCCGTGGACGAGCGCGGCACCCAACCGTTCGAGCAGGGCGGCGACCTCCAGGGTATGCCAGGAGCGGTGGCGGAACTGGAAGGCGACGCGCCAATGAGGCGGAAGGAGGGCGACGATCCGCTCGATCCGGCCCTCATCGAATGGCGCCGTCGGCGGCAGCTGAAACAGGACAGGGCCCAGGCGATCGCCGAAGGCGCCGGCCTCCTCTGCCAGGGCCCGCACCGCCTCCTCGAGGTTCGGCATTCGCCGGTTGTGCGTGATGCGCCGGTGGGCCTTGACGGCGAAGCGGAACGCCGGCGGGACACTCGCGACCCAGCCGGCGATGACGTCCTCGGGCTGAGTCCGGTAGAAGGTGGTGTTGACCTCGACGGTCTCGAGCTGCTGGGCGTAGTAAGTCAGCATGTCCGTCGACTTGATGCGCCTCGGATAGAAGCGTCCTCGCCACCCCGAGTAGGAAAACCCCGACGTGCCAACGAAGAACTGGGGCACGACCCCAGCTAGACGGCGGGCGCGCCCTTGATCAGGCCCATGAACTCCGCCCGGGTCTTCGGATCCGTTTGGAAGATGCCCAGCACGCAGCTGGTGAAGACCCTGCTGTTCTGCTTCTCGACGCCGCGCATCTTCATGCAGAGATGATCCGCCTCGATGACGACGCCCACGCCAACCGGCTCCAGGTATTTCTGCAGGCACTCGGCGATCTGGCGCGTCATCCGCTCCTGGATCTGGAGCCGCCGGCTGTAGAGCTCGACCAGCCGCGGCAGTTTGCTCAGACCCACCAAGCGGCCGTTGGGTACGTAGCCGATATGCACCCGGCCGAAGAAAGGCAGCAAGTGATGCTCGCAGAGCGAGTACATCTCGATATCCTTGACGACGATCATGTCCTTGTAGGTCTCGGTGAAGGTGGCGTCGCCAAAAACATCGTCCAGCGTCATGCGATAGCCGCGGGTCAAGAACTCGAGGCTTTCCTTCACCCGTTCGGGCGTGTCTCGAAGGCCCTCACGCGACGGGTCCTCGCCGAGCAGGATCAGCTGATGGCGGATCAGCGCCGCCATGGAAATCACGTCGGTCGGTTGGTCTGCCGCCTGCGCCATGGCTCCATTATGCGGAGCGAGGCACTCGACCCCTAGCTGATGACGTTCATCGGGTCCGCCGGAAACTCGCGCAGGTACGCCTGCATCGCCACCCAGAGCGCCTTGACGGAGATCGTCTGGAAGTCGGGACCGCGGTACCCGGCCAGCGGTGACGGCGTCTCGGCATAGGTCACGGTGTCGAGCGCCGGATCACCGTGGCTGAAGTCGAAGGCGAAGATCGTGATCATGTGAGTGGCGTTCCAGTGGTTCCATCCCGGCATCGTCCTGGTCATGGTCTGCACCATCATCGGCACCCCATGGCCGAAGGTCATGATGGCTTGCTGATCGACGATGTCGTTCTGGATCCTGGCCTTGACCTCGTCGAGCGTGGTGAGGTGCTCGGGCTTGTAGCGGGGCTGGCCAAGGGCGGGGACCACGAACGGATTGAGGTAGGCGTCGATGGCGTTGCTGGCGTCGGCGCCGAATTCGCCGTGGTTCGGATTCAGCTTGGATGCTTTCGCGACGGCCTCGATGTCCGGGACCTCCGTCATCCAGGCGGAGAGCAGGACCTGGGTTGCCCCGGCGCCGCAATAGTTTCGATGGCCCCAGTCCGGCGGCTCGTGGAAGCCACGAACTTCGACGGCGCCCTGGCCGGAGGCGACCTGGCCGACGGTCAGTGACGCCTGCGGCTGGGGTGTCGCGGCGGGTGCCGGCGTCGGCTTGGTGAAGTTATAGGCGAGCGCGACCGGCCCGACGGGCCGGGAATTCACCTGGGCGCCGAAGCACGATGGCAGCAGTGCGGCGAATGCCATCGCCAGCGCAATTTTTGTTACTCCCTGTGACATTTCTGTCTCATCCTATCAGTGACGTTATCAGCTGACCAGACCCTGCGGCCGGTTGTTACAACGGTCCTGCCGCCCGCCTGGTTATGGCCGTTCAGTATGCCGCGCGGCCGTCCTGTGGGTTCGGAGATGATAATGCTACTATCAGCTTCGATGAGGCCCGCGTCGCCGCCCGAACCGATCGAGGATCCAATCCTCTCGGTCGTCAAGCCGGGGCCGCAGCCGGCCGGCGACGGGGTCCGGACGACGCTCGCCGCGGCGAAGCGAAGTGGGTTTGCCGGCTTCGTGCAACTCCTCGGCCCGGGGCTGATCACCGGCGCCAGCGACGATGACCCCAGCGGCATCGGGACCTACTCCCAGGTGGGGAGCCAGTTCGGCTACGGCCTCCTCTGGCTGGCGCTCTTCACCTTCCCGCTGATGAGCGCGGCGCAGGAGCTGTGCGCCCGGATCGCGCTCCAGACCGGGGTCGGGCTGGGCGCCACCCTCCAGCGCAAATTCCCCCGCTGGCTGGTTGGCGTCGCCATCCTCGGGCTGCTCGCCGCCAACACCTTCAACGTGGGCGCCGACCTCGGAGCGGTGGCGGCGGGCGGGGCACTGCTGTCACGTGGCACCCTGCGGGCGCTGTGGCTGGTCGTTCCGGTGGCGCTGCTGATCATCGCCATGCAGGTCTTCGCCAGCTATGCCACGATCTTCAAGATATTCAAGTGGTTGACGCTGGCATTATTCGCCTACGTTGTCACGGCCTTCTTCGCCCATCCCCCACTTCTCGAAGTGCTCAAGGCTACCTTGATTCCGCACGTCGAGCTCTCGAAGGATTTCGTCATGGCCCTGGTGGCGGTGCTCGGCACGACCATCTCTCCCTACCTTTTCTTCTGGCAGGCATCCTCTGAGGTCGACGAGCTGGCGGCGGCCGGAGCCACCGACCCCCATCGCGGCCGGCGCGGGCTGAAGCGCGCAGAGCTCCGCGTCGCCCGAGCCGACGTCCTGATTGGAATGGCCTTTTCCAACCTGGTGATGTACTTCATCATTCTCACGTCCGCCGCGGTGCTGCACGCGCATGGGAAGACGGGCGTCCAGACCGCCGACCAGGCGGCCGCCGCGCTGGCCCCCCTCGCCGGGCCATTTGCCTTCATCGTCTTCTCGGTGGGGCTCATCGGCGCTGGCCTGCTGGCCATTCCGATCCTGACCGGCTCCGCCACCTACGCGATCAAGGAGTTCCTCGGGTTACGGGGCAGCCTGGCCAGCAAGCCGCAGCAGCGACCGACCTTCTACGTCATCCTGATCCTGGCCACCGCGGTGGGGGTGCTGATGAACTTCGTGCACCTCGACCCGATCCGCGCACTCTTCATTTCGGCCGTCATCAACGGCGTCGTGGCGCCTCCCCTGCTGCTCCTGATCGTGCTCCTGGGGGCCGACGTCGCCGTGATGAAGCGCTATGTCAGCGGCAGACTCAGTCTGGCGCTTACCGGGATTACCACCGTCTTCATGGCGGTCGCCGCCATCACCATGTTCGTGACCATGTTCGCCGGCCACTGACGAGCCCCACCCCGCCCTCCCCAGCAGGGAGGGGAACTCGAATTTCTTAGCTGGCTCTCATGTGAGCGTGATTAGATGGTGAAGAGCATGGCCGAGCAGCCGCATGTCCTAGTCGTCGACGATGACGCGAAGATCGCGGCGGCGCTGCGCCGCGCGCTTATCTACGAGGGCTACCAGGTGGAGGTTGCGCCGGACGGCCAGATCGCCCTCAACCGCGCCCGCGAGCGCATGCCCGACCTCGCCATCCTGGACATCATGATGCCCGGCATGGACGGGCTCGAGGTGACCCGGCGCCTCCGCGCGGAAGGCGATGTGCCGATCCTGCTGCTCACCGCCAAGGATGGGACGGCCGACCGGGTCAGGGGCCTGGACGGCGGCGCCGATGACTACCTGGTCAAGCCGTTTGCCTACGAGGAGCTGCTCGCCCGGGTGCGGGCGCTGCTTCGCCGCCGGGCGCCACGGGCCCGCCGCACCTTGCGGTATGCCGACGTTGTCATGGACCTGGCGACGCGCGAGGTCCGCCGAGCCGACCAGCTGATCTCGACGACCGCCAAGGAGTTCGACCTGCTCCAGCACTTCATGCGAAACCCGGGCCAGGTGCTGCGCCGCGAACAATTGCTCGATGCCGTCTGGGGTTTCGACTTTGGGGCGAGTAGTAACGTGGTCGACGTGTACGTCGGCTATCTCCGGCAGAAGCTCGAGCAAGGCGGACGGCCCCGCCTGCTGCAGACGGTGCGCGGCGTGGGGTACATCCTGAAAGAGGAATGAACGCCGGCGATCGCGCACCGATTGCTGAGCGACTTTCTTCCCTGCGTCGATCCACCGGCCGGCTGACGAATTGGCTCGACGCGCGCACGCAGTTCCGCCATCGAATCCCGATCCGCGGCCGGATCGCGCTGTTCGGTGCGGCGGTGGTCGCGGTCACGGTCGTCATCTTCAGCGTGGTGGTGTACGCCGTGGTCGAGCGCAGCCTGGTGTCGCAGCAAGATTCGACGCTCGCCCGCCGCGGCGACACCGCCTGGGCGGCAATCGTTCGTTCCGGAGGCCACCTGGCCCCACTTCGGCAATTCCTCCCGGCTGACCTGAACACCAGCCCCGAACTGTTCATCCAGCTCTTCGAATCGAACGCCGCGTCACTCTACTCCTCGGGCAAGGTCGATGGGATCGACCCGCAATACCCCTCGAGCCTCCTCTCCTCCGTGCCGTTCGACCATGGCGTGCTCGAGACCACCCAGCCTCAAAACGGTCCGCTCATGCGCGTCTACGTCCGGAGCGTCGGGTCGAACGGCTACGTCCTGGTCGGCCAGCCCCTCTTTTTGATCCAGAACCTTCTCAATGACCTTCGCCTATTTCTCCTGGCCGGCGTATTCCTGAGCTTGCTGGGCGCGGGCGCGGCCAGCTGGTTCGTGGCGGGGCGGGCGCTCCGGCCGCTTGACGCCATGGCGAGCACCGCGGAGGACATTGGGGAAACACAGGACCTCAGCCGGCGACTTCCGGTCGGCAGCGCAAACGACGAAGTGGGCCGGCTGCAGCGAAGCTTCAATCAGATGTTGCGCCAGCTCGAGGATGCCTATCTGCGCCTGCGCTCGGCGCTGATCGCGCAGCGACGCTTTGTGGCCGATGCCTCTCACGAGCTGCGCACGCCACTGACCACCATCCGCGGAAATGTCGGTTTGCTCTTGAAGCGTGATGACATCACGAGCGAGGACCGCGTGGCGGCCATCAACGACATCGCCGGGGAGAGCGAGCGGATGAGCCGCATGGTGCAAGACCTGTTGACGCTGGCCCGGGCCGACGCCGGCTACCACCTCGAAAAAGAGCCTGTCGACCTGCGCCCCATCGTGCAGGACGTCTCGCGTCAGGCGCAAACGCTCCAACCCACGCGGCGCATCGAGTTGCTCGACGGCCAGCCGGCGCTGATCCGCGGCAATGCCGACGCGATCAAGCAACTGCTGTGGATCCTGATCGACAACGCCTTCCGGCACACCAGCCAGGACGGGCAGATTTCGGTCACGCTGCACGCAGGTGGCGAGTCGGCGGCGCTCGAGGTCAGCGACAACGGCCCTGGGATTCCAAACGACGACCTCGAGCGAATCTTCGAGCGGTTTTACCAGTCGGACGCGTCGCGCGCGGGCGAGGGGACGGGGCTCGGCCTGGCGATCGCGCGCTGGATCGCGCAGGAGCACGGCGGGCGGATCTCGGCCGCCAACAATCCGCAGGGGGGCGCCGCCTTTACCGTCGTCCTCCCGGCAGAAACGCCTCAAACGCTCGCATCGCACTAAAGCGCGGCTCGCGTGGGCCGGCGGGCCCGGCTTGAACTCTTAGCGACCTCTTAGGCAGCTTTCACCCGCGACTCATGGCCCGGGCGCAGCATGGGTCTCGAACATGCGGGATCCCTTCACGCCGGATTTCATCGAGACCCCCATTGCGCCGGAGCCTCCCGCACCCGTTCAACCGGTTCAGGCCGTTCCCTCCTTTCCCCACCGTCCGGCGCGCAGCATGGCAGCCGCCATGCTCGCCGCCGGGCTGGTCGTCGGCAGCATCGGCGGAGGCGCCATTGGCGCCACGCTGGCGAGTCACCGCAACAACGGCAATGCCACGGCCGCGAACGCCACCGTTAGCTCCGCGGCCGCACCAGCCCCGTCGCCGGGATCCTTCGCTGCCATCTACCAGCAGACGGTCCCCGGCGTGGTCATGATTTCAACCGAAATCGCTCGCGGTGGCGCCCGCTCTTTCAGCCAGGCGGAGGGCTCGGGCATCGTCGTCGACCAGCAGGGCGACATCCTGACCAACGCCCACGTCGTGGCGGGTGCGACCCAGATCCAGGTCACCTTCAACGACGGCCATACCGCCACCGGGCAGGTGAAAGGGGTCGACCAGAGCGCCGACCTCGCCGTCGTCAAGGTCTCCGTGTCGCAGGACCAGCTTCATCCGCTGGCGATCGGCGACTCGGACACGCTGCAGGTCGGCGATACCGCGCTGGCGATCGGCGCGCCGTTTGGCTTGCAGGGTTCGTTTACGGCCGGCATCATCTCGGGCTTGAATCGCGGCACGACGGCGCCGAACGGACGGGCGCTGACGGGCATGATCCAGACCGACGCCCCGATCAACCCTGGCAACTCTGGCGGCGCGCTGCTCGACGGCCGCGGCCAGCTGATCGGCGTCAACGATTCGATTCAGAGCCCGATCGAGGGCAATGTCGGAGTCGGCTTCGCCATCCCGATCAATCGCGTCAAGACCTTACTGCCCTCATTGGAGAAAGGCGTGGCGATCCAGCACCCTTGGCTGGGCATCAGCGGCCAGACGCTGACGGCCGCCACCGCCGATCAACTCGGGCTGGGCGAGAAGTCCGGGGTGCTCGTCATTCAGGTCGTGCCGGGCGGGCCGTCCGCAAAGGCCGGGTTGCAGGCGGATGGGCAGGCCTCGGCCAATGACGATGTGATCACCGCGATCGATGGCCATTCGATCACGACCATCGAGCAACTCACGCAGTACCTCGACACCAAAAAAGTCGGTGATCACGTCACCGTCTCCGTGACCCGGAGTGGGCAGCACATTTCCGTAGGAGTCACGTTGGGCAATTTCCAAGCCCAACCGGCGGCGACGCCCTGATGCGGCAAGCGCCGACGCTCAAGCCGCTTCCGCAAATTCGGCGCAGCGCCTGGCTTTCCGGTACGCGCGCCTGGCTGGTCGGGCTGGGTCTAGTAGCCATTCTGCTCGTCGGCCTGATCGCCCGTGATACGGTGTTCGCCCAGCCGGCTGCCGTGGCGCTTCGCACCGCAACGGCTGACCGCGGGACCGTGACGTCTGTCGTCAGCGGCACCGGCTCGCTTCTACCGGCCGGCCGGATGAACGTGAGCTTCAAGCAAACCGGGATCTTGACTGAAATCGACGTCAAGGTCGGCGACAAGGTGACGACGGGTCAGGTGCTGGCGCGAATCGACTCCTCGACGCAGCAGGCCGCGCTCGCTTCCGCGCAGGCCTCCCTCGCGTCGGCGCAGGCCAATCTCCAGGCGACGCAAACGCCGCTCACCAGTGCGCAGCTCGCGCAGCTGCAGCATCAAGTCAGCGCGGCGCAGCAGAACTACAACGACACCGTGGCGTCCGTGAATGCGACCAACCAGACCGACGCCGCGACAGTCGCCAGTGACCAGGCCAAGGTGAACGCAGACTGCCCGAACGGCGCGCAATGCAGCCAGGAACAAGCCCAGCTGGCGAGTGACAAGAACAAGCAAAACATGGATGCGATCAGTGGCCAGTCCCGGATCAACTCGGCAGCCCAGCAGATCACCTCTTCACGTGACAACTTGGCGGTGCAGACCCAGGTCAAACCAAACGCGCTGGCTTCCAGCCAGGCGCAGGTCGCATCCGCCCAGGCCCAGGTGCAGACGGCGCAGGTCGCCGTGAACCAGACCACCCTCACCGCCCCAAGCTCCGGCGTGGTGATCAGCATCAACGGCGTCCCAGGAGAGACGGCGGGCAGCGGAACCGCTCAGGCACCGGGGTCACTCGCCCCACAGCCGTCATCCAGCGGGACGGGATCCTCATCCGCCTTCATCGTGATCGACGACAACAGCAGTTTCGTCGCGGTGATGCCATTCGCCGAGACGGATGCCGCCCGCCTGGCGGCCAACCAGACCGCCAGCGTGACCTTTGACGCCATCCCGAACCTGACTATTTCGGGGCACGTGCTGACGCTCAGCCCGAGTGCGACCGTGGTCTCGAACGTCGTCGATTACTACGTCAGCTTCGTTCTCAACCGGACCGACCCGCGGCTGCGCGAGGGCATGACCGCGAATGCGTCGGTTACCGTGGCCCAGGCGGACAATGCGGTGCGCGTCCCGAATGCCGCGGTGCACACCACCGGGGGGACCACGATGGTCACGGTTCTCACGAATGGCCAGCAAGTGCCAACCGAAGTCGTGACCGGCGTGGTGGGCGATACCTACACTGAGATCAAGGCCGGCCTCAACGAGGGGGACCGGGTGGTGCTGCCGGCGCTCCGCACTTCGGCCGGGACCACGACGAACGGTGGCAACCTTATCCGCGGCGGCGGCGGCTTCGGCGGCGGAGGCGTCAGAGGCGGCGGAGGGTGATCACCCTCGAGGGGATCACCAAGGTCTACCGCGCCGGCGAGGTGGAAGTCGCCGCCCTCAAGGGGATTTCGCTGCATATCCCGGAGGGCGAGTTCATCGCCATCATGGGGCCCTCGGGTTCGGGCAAGAGCACATTGATGAACCTGATCGGCTGTCTCGACCAGCCATCATCTGGCCGCTACATCCTCGATGGGTACGACGTCTCGGCGCTGAGCGATGACCAGTTGGCCTGGATCCGGAATCGAAAGATCGGCTTCGTCTTCCAGTCCTACAACCTGATTCCGCGGGCGAGCGCCGTCCACAACGTCGAGATGCCATTGATTTACGCCGGCGACAACCAGCAGCGGCGCGAGCGGGCGATGGCGGCGCTCGAATCGGTCGGGCTTTTGGAGCGAGCCAGCCACCTACCCAACGAGCTCTCGGGCGGGCAGCAGCAGCGGGTTGCGGTGGCGCGCGCCCTGGTGACCGACCCGGCGATCCTGCTGGCCGATGAGCCGACCGGGAACCTCGACAGCGAATCGAGCCTCGAAATCATGAGGTTGCTGCGCAATCTCAACCAGCAAGGACGC
>Ga0137389_10003107_pt1 | contig 10235 bp, 7 predicted proteins | sample 15con2h14BmetaG_FD_104645 | JGI IMG/M metagenome (GOLD analysis project Ga0137389, IMG submission 104645) | Vadose zone soil microbial communities from Angelo Coast Range Reserve, California, USA - 15con2h1.4B metaG | ecosystem: Environmental > Terrestrial > Soil > Vadose zone > Saprolite...
AGGGCCCGTCCATCGGGGCCGGCGAAGCTCCAGGTCAGTGAGTAGGTCTCACCGATCTTGTGAACGCGCATGCGCTTGGGCCAGGGTGCCTCGCCGCGGTGCGCTCCGGCTGCCAGCGCGGGAATGAGGTGGCCGCGGACGGTATCAAGGAACAGCCGGCGATGTTCGCGGGGGAGTTTGGCCAGTGCGAGATCGAATCCTGCCGTGGTCTGGTATTTCACCCACCGGCCTCATCGTCGATGGCTTCCAGGTGTCCCAGGAACACTTCATCGCTGTCGAATCTCCGGACCCGCCCGGCGGCCAGATCCGCTTCGGCCTCCTGGAGTTTTTCCTGCCAGGCCGGGCTGTAGACCCATGCGTCTTCCTCGGGAATGATGCGGGCGAGCCGACGGCCGTCCCGGGTCAGCACTGTGGTGACATGACCGTAAGCGGCCATATTGACCAGGTCCGGCAGGTGCTTTCGGGCTTCGGTCGTGGTCATCTCCTGTACTTCGTACGGCAGCGGCATCGCGTTCTCGCTCATGCTCCTAGTGTACGTCACGTACGTGGGGTTTCTTCAGGTCTCAAGCTGCGGAGGTTCCGGGCCTGGTGCGGCACCGCGTGACGGCCGTCCCGGGCACGGTTGCTCAAGAAGCTGTACCGCCTCGCATCCCGCTCATCGCCGTTCTGGTCGGCCAGCTCCGGTCGGCCGACGGGACTAGCGCTTATGCGGACCGTATGCCCGGTGTCGCCGATCGTGGCCGCCAACGATGGGGAGAGCCAGCTGACGCACTCGGCCGCGCCAGGGGATCTTCCTAAGCTCGGCTGCTTTGTTGGCCCCAGTGTTGAGTCGGCTACCTTTGCGCTGAGGCGCCATTGTCACGAAAGGGCGTGCCATTCAGCGTGTGACGTCTGCTGATCCTCAGATAGTTAAAGATCATTCTTGACCTTGCGCCGCGCGTGAAAGCTGATCGTCGCCGCGGCCGGGCGCGACTCGTAGAAATGTCGGCGGGATCGCTTACCGTTGGCTTGGCGCTCGAGGAATCGGAGACGTTATGGGCCCAATGCCTGGTGGACGAGCAAAACACGCGCGACCTGCTAGGGCGCCTGGCGCGAGCACGCTGCGCCCTCCTGTCCCAGGAAGCCGCCCGACCTCCGCCGAGCTGTCGTAGGCAGCAGCTACGTTCGTCGAAGGGCGGACCATGGAGGGGCCGAAGTGAGCGACATCGTTGCCGAGCTTGTCCGTGTCCGCGATGCCTTCACCAAACCGACCCTGCGCTTGCTCGACCGCAAGTGGGCACCGCTGGTGCTGGCGGTCTTCCGTACGGCGTTCACCCGCGACCAGCGGACCATCCCCGCCGATCGCCTCCACCTGCAGGTTGATAACTACCTAGACGAGCTTCGCCTCGGCGGAGAGCCCGTTCCCGACGGGCCAGGACGCGCCCTGTGCATGCAGTGGCTCGGACATAACTGGCTCATCCGTACCCGCGACGACGACGATACCGAGCATTACAGCCTTACTTCGCACGCCCTTGAAGCGCTCGACCTCGTCCAGTCCCTCACCCGCGACCGGTCCCTGATCAGTGAGTCGCGTATCCACACGATCCTCGATGTTGTTCGCCGCGTTGCGACTGAGGCGAATCCTGACCGGCAGGCCCGCCTTGACCGGCTCGACGTCCAGATTTCCGGACTGACAGCCGAGCGGGACCGCATCGCAGCCGGCGGCGAGATCGCGCCCGCCAGCGACGACCAGATGCTCGACGGCTACACCAACCTACTGTCGCTCATCAGCCAGCTTCCGAGCGACTTTAAGCGCGTTGAGGAAGCCGTGACTGGGATGCACCGGGAGATCATCAGCGATTTCCGCAGTGAGGACTGCCCCATCGCTGCGGTCATCGACCAGTATCTGGCCAAGTCCGACTCGCTGATGAGCCTCACTGCTGAAGGGCGCGCATTCGAGGGCGCGTTCGCGCTACTGCGAGACGAGCCGCTGCTGGCCGACTTGCGCCGTGACCTCGACATTATCCTTACACACCCGTTCGCGCAGGCGCTCACCCCTGCCGAGCAGCGCGAGTTCCGCCGTACCGTGAAGATCATCCAGGACGGCATCCGCGATGTCCTCGTCCAGCGCCAGCGGCTGTCGGCAACGCTGCGCGACCACACCGTGAACTACGACATGGTCTGTGACCGTGAACTCGACGCTACCTTGCGGCAGGTCAACCAGCAGCTTGATGTCTGGATGCGCACCGCCGGCCCTCGAGCCGCTATCGGCGTCGAGCTCGTGCCCGCGAGAATTGACGTCCAGCACCTGCGTGAACGATTCTGGGATGCAGCCGAGGCTGCGCCGCCCCCTCCGCTGGAGGACGTGTCAGATACCGCCCCGCCTGTGCTAGGCCTGGATGCCATCCGTAACCAGGGCGGGCCCGCTCTTGCCCGACTCCGCGAGCAGCTCATCGCGGCCGTGGTCGCCGGCGATCTCGACAGCGTCGCCGAAGTGTTCGGCGCACTCCCGGACAACCTGCGCCGGCCCGTCGAGCTGATCGGGCTCATCCACCTGCTCCTGGGCGCCCGCACCGACGAACCCCTCGACGGGCTCCCAGATGCCGGAACGCTCACAGCCGCCATCGAGCGGCAGGAACACGTCGAAACGATCCGCCCTGACGGCACCGGCCGCATTTTCGCCATGCCCGTCCTGCCGCTGCGCCCGGACGACGCTAGTGCCCTCGCCGAAGGAGTCAGCCCATGACCGCCGCAGCCGAGACCGCCTACGGCGACCGCAGCGCTAATCAGACGTCACAGCAGGTCATCGACCACGGCGAGCAGGAACCGGTGACCGTCCTCGAACCGACCGTACTAGGCCCCGCCTGTGAGCTCGAGTCCGGCGACGAGTTCGGCGAGGACGGCAGCGATGCGTTCGTTGACGGGCCCGGCGTCGTCGAGGACGCCGATGTCGAGGGTCGCAGCCTGTCACTATTCGAGGGTGACGAAGGCTTCCTCACCTACGAGCAGCGGTGCGCTCTGGTCTTCCTCATCAAGCACCGCTACATCAGCGCCGAGCAGCACCCCGCCGAGTGGCGCACGCTCATCGACGGCCAGGTGCAACTGCGGTCCCGGCTCAACGATTTGTTCCTGGACTTGCACATCGACCTGCACGCTCAGATCGCGTTCAAGCGCCAGGCCGTCCCCGACAGCGATGGCCGCTTCCCGACCCTGCTGCATGACATAGCGCACACCCGTGAAGAAACCATCCTGCTGATCTTCCTTCGGCAGCGGTTCCGGTCCGAACGCGCCGACGGCGCCGACGCCGTCCTCGTCGATCGCGAAGAGCTCCTCGACGCCGTCACCCGCTTCCGGCCGCCAGACGCCAACGACCGTTCCGGCGACGCCCGTAAAGTCGAGAACGCGATCGTGTCCCTGCAGCGCTCCGGCATATTGCTCAAGACCGCCGACGAGCAGCGACTGCGCATCGCCCCTGTGATTGAGGTTCTCCTGCCGCTGCCGCGCCTCCATGAACTGCTCGACACCCTCCTTACCCTCAACGGCACGCCCCCGCGGACGACACAGACGGCGCCGATAGAGCTGCCGAACATGACCTCGACCTGGCGGAGGCCCCAGCACCCCTCGCAGGCGCCGGAGAGGGTCTCGGCTGGCTCGACGCAGCCGCGGACGGTACCAGCACCATAGGAGACCACGCATGAGCCAGCCGGCGCTCCTGCCCGATTTGACCGGGATCAGCGAGACCCAGTGGATCGCCGAGTCGATGCAGCTGGTGAACTGGGGCGGGTTTCACGGCCACACCCTCATCGAACTCGACCCAGAGGCGACGCTGATCTCCGGCGCGTCCGGCACCGGGAAGTCGACCATCCTCGACGGGTACCTCGCGCTGATGATGCCATCGGACACCCCGTTCAACGGCGCCTCGAATGACGCCTCCGGACGTGCCCGAAACCCCGAACAGCGCAACCTGCTTACCTACCTGCGCGGCAAGATCGACGATAGCCGCGAAGCCGGCACGGGTGCTCTCACCGACAAGGTGTTGCGTGGCGTGGACGGCCCCACCTGGGGTGCGATCTCGATGACCTTCACCGACAGCGCCGGCCGACGGCTCACGGCGCTGCGCGCCTTCCACGTGCCGCGCGGCGCCGTGGCGTTTAAGGACATCACGATGAAGATGGGGACCCTCGACGGGCGTCTTGACCTGCGCGAGCTGGAACCGCTCGCCGTGGCCAAGTTCGATAAGCGGGCCTTGACGACCCGCTGGCCCTCGATGTTCGTCGCGAACACCTACACCGAGTTCGCGCAGCGGCTGTTCGACCGTCTCGGTATATCGGCGCGGGCGGAAACGGCGCCAGGGCGTTGCGGCTGCTTGCCCGCATCCAGGCCGGCCAGCACGTCCGGACCGTCGACGGGCTGTACAAGGCAATGGTCCTCGAGCAGCCCGCCACATATGCTGCGGCCGACAGCGCGGCCAAGCACTTCGACGACCTCGACAGGTCCTACCAGGAGATGCAGACCGCCGCGGAGAAGCAGCACGCGCTCGCGCGGCTGCCGCAGCTATGGGCCGAACGCGAGCAGGCCCGCGCCGACGAGAAGCTCATCGACACATTCGGCGCTGGCCGCCCCGGCGACACGCCCTTCCTGTTGTGGCAGCTGCGCGCCCGCGACCAGCTGCTCGACTCCGCCACGCGCGGCGCGCTCAAGTCCCGGAGCATGCTCGAGGAACGATGCCGCGCCGCGCGCACCGAGCATTTCCGGCTCAAGAGCGAACTGACCCGCGTCGAAGAGGAGCAGCGCGCCGCTGGCGGCGACACCATCAAGCGTCTCAAGACCGAGATCGAGGCGGCCCAAGCTGCCCTTGATACCGCCCGTGACCGGCGTGCCAAGTTCGCGGTCGGCACCGCCGACCTCGGCATCGACCCGGTGACCGCCTCAGACTTCGTCGCCGCGCGAGCCGCTGCGCAGGCTTTCCTCGCTGCGCTGCCCAGCAAGCTGCAAGGACTGTCCGGCGAGCAGCAGCAACTGCGCGAGCAAGGCTGGCCCGCGCAGGCCCGCCGCGCCGACCTGCTTGCCGAACGAGAGTCGCTCACGGGCCGCGCCGGCCGCGTCCCACGTCGGCTGCATGAAGCACGCCTGGCGATCGCGGCCGCGGCCGGCATCGACCCAGCCGAGCTACCCTTCGTCGCCGAGCTCATCGACGTCCCCCCCGGCGAGCAGGCCTGGCGCAAAGCTGCCGAAGTCACCCTCTACTCCATCGCCCGCGTCCTGCTCATCGATGACTCTCGTCTGCAGCAAGTCTCCCGCGCCATCGATCCGGTCACCCTGCCCATCCGCATCCAGTTCGAGGGCGTCGCGCACCGCCTGCACGGCGATCAGCCCGGCGACCCCCATTACGTATCCGGAAAGTTGCTGTACAAGGAGTCCCCGTTCAGCTGGTGGATCCGCGAGCGTGTCAAACGCCGCGGCACCGACCACCTTTGTGTCCAATCGCCCTCGGATCTCGACGGGGACGGGCCCCGCGTCACCACCAACGGGCAGACCCGCAACGGCCGCCGGGGCGCGTACGGCGAGCTCACCGACGCGTCCATCATCGGATTTTCCTCCGCCGGCCGGCTCGCCGAGATCAGAACCGAGATCGGCGAGCTCGACGCTTCCCTGCGCGACCTCCTGCGCCGCGAACGCCAGCTCGACGAGCAGGCGCAGCAGTTGCACCGGCTGGAGAGCGCACACAAGTGGGTGCAGGCCACCGAGTGGGCTGACATCGACGTCGACGGCCCAGAGGCGCGCCTGACCAGCAAGCAAGACGAGCTCAGCCGGCTGCTGGCGGCCAACGACGTCCTCGCCGCTCTCGACCAGGAACACTCCCGACTCGAGAACGCGCTATCCGGAGCGCAGGCCGAGTCGATCCGTGCGAAGGATGCGCTCGACAACATTGAAAACGAGTATGCACAGCTATGCGAGCAGCAGGACAAGACAACGCTCGCGCTGGAGCGCATCGACACGGACGGCACCGTCACCCTGTTCGATGACCAGGCCGACTACCTCGAGACAGTTTTCATGGAAGTCGGCAGCCTGGACAGCCTCGCCGACTTCGACCGCAGCCTGCCGAAGCTCCGCGCCCGCCTAGCTGACCGGACATCCGCCGCTCGGGAGAAAGCCGACGCAGCGACCGCCACCTTGGCCGGCATCTTCGAGCAGTTCCAATCCCGCTGGCCCGACCCCAACCGCGGCGTCGACGTCGACTCCTACCCCGAGTACCGCGACATCCTCGACAAGATCGTAGCTACCGGCCTCGCCGAACGCCGCCAGGAATGGCGCCGCCGCCTGTCGGAATGGAGCGGGCAGGATCTCGTCCCGCTGGCAGGCGCGTTCGGTGCTGCGCTCGATGAGATCCAGACCCGCCTCGACCCAGTAAACGACATCCTCGCCACCTTGCCGTTCGGGCCCGCGAACGACCGGTTGCGCATCTCGCTGCGCGTGCTGAAGTCCGAGGACGTCGCACGGTTCCGCACGCAACTCACGCACCTAGCCTCCGGGGTCACCACCGACGCCAGCGACGAACAGGCCGAGCAGCGGTTCCTGCAGCTACGGTCGTTCATCGCGCTCATCCGCAAACCCGACGGCGGCACACGACAGGGAGGTGCCAGCCGCGACCTGTACCTCGACGTGCGCAGACACGTGGAGATCACTGCCGTCCGCCTAGACGAGCACGGCCGCGAGCTCGCCACGTATGCCTCCCTCGGCGGCAAGAGCGGCGGCGAGACACAAGAATTGATGGCATTCATCGTTGGTGCCGCGCTGCGGTACCAACTCGGCGACGAGGACCGCCGACCGCGTTTCGCGCCGGTGTTCCTGGACGAGGGCTTCATCAAAGCCGACTCCGAGTTCGCCGGCCGGTCCGTACAGGCGTGGAAGAAACTCGGATTCCAGCTGATCGTGGGCGTCCCCCTGGACAAAGTAACCGCGCTCGAGCCCGCCATGCGGCTCATCCTGACCGTCACCAAGTCCCCTCAGGGTTACTCGCACCTCACCCGCCTGCGCGGGATCGACCTCTCAACGTTTACCAGCCCGGACAATCCCAACGGGCCGCAGCGATGAAGACTCCAGAGCAGGTCATCGCTGACGTGACCACGCGGCTACGCCGCAGCTGGCCGCGCGTGGTAGCGGCGGACAAGCTCAGCGGAACGAGTCACGCCGGCGAGCACGCGACGGCGGGCTGCGACCCGTCGGCATGGCCCCACTCATTCCCCCTCGGCGCGCCGGGCAGGCAAGAACTCGAGCACCAATTCGCCGGCTACCAGGCCAAGACGCTCGCCTGGCGGCAATGGCTCAAAACCCATGAAGGTACCGGCGTCGCGCTCATCGACGCGACCAGGCACGTACACGGCACCGTCCAGGCCATCCCGACCCACCTGCAGATTACCGACATCGACGCTGCTGCAGCGCTCACCGGCCGGGAATGGGTCGCACGCCTGGCCCGCGGCCGCGCCCGCGCTGCAGCGCTCCTCAAGCGGTTCGTGCCGCCGCCAGACCTTGCGCGCATGCTGCGGGAAGTCGACGACTGGGCCGACGTCGATTTCGCCTTGCTGTGCGACGCCGCCGCCTGGTTCCGGGATAACAAGGCGACCGGCCTGACACCTCGGCAGGTGCCCGTACCCGGCATGCATGCCAAGTGGCTAAACACCCGCCAGCACCTCGTGGCGACACTCGCAGGCCTCGATGCGCTGCCCCTCGCGCCAGCGCACCCGCCACGAGTCCACCTGACCTACCTTGACCCAGAACACCGCGCCGCCAGAGGGCGGCGCCATGACTGCGTCAGCCTCGGCGACCATGTCCAACTGCCGTACACCCCACAGGTCGTCATCATCTCGGAGAACAAAGACACCGCCGTCGCGTTCCCGGCGGTGACTGGCGGAGTATGCGTGGAGGGCGGCGGGTTCGGAGGTGCCACAGCCGCCGCGCTGCCGTGGCTCGTCGAGGCGCCGCTCCTTGTGTACTGGGGCGACATCGATGCGGCTGGCTTCGAGATCCTCGACGGGTTCCGCGCCGTCGGCGTCCCCGCCACCTCGATGCTCATGGACCCGATGACATTCGAGCGGTACGAGCGGTTCGGAACCCGCCTAGATCGCCGCGGAAACCCACTCGGCCCAGGAACCTGCCGCGACCTTCCACATCTGGATACCATTGAGCGCTCCATGTACCACGCACTTACCGACCCGGCGTGGAAGAGGTACCGGCGCATCGAGCAGGAACGCATCCCGCTCGTAGACGCGCTCGCCGCACTGCGAGCACTTCGCCCACGCAACACCCCTACGCAACCGCGACAAGTGACGCCTATCGCTGCTATAGCAGATAGCTGCGGGCAAGAGATTACCTAACTGAAGTAACCCTCTCTTGGAGCGGCCGCCCCGCTTCATCGAAGCCGTGGCAATCGGTCCATTGCTGTCGGCTGTTCTCTCCTGGCGTATTCACGCTAGTTTGAGCGCGCCTGCGAACTGCAAGGATCCCCGGTTGAGTCATCCCAGGCGAGGAAGGGCACAGCCATGAGCCTGCGGGGCAGGGTCTACGCGTGGTGCGGCTGCCGGGACCAGGGCACCGGGCGTCGGCTGGGCAGCCGCTGCCCGCGGCGCGGCCAGCGGGGTCACGGCAGCTGGTACCTGTCGCTGGATCTGCCCGCCGGGACTGACGGCGGGCGCCGCCGGGTCCGGCGCGGCGGCTACCCGACCAGGGACGCGGCGCGGCGGGCGCTGGCCCAGCTGGTCATGCCCGGCCCGGGCGGCCGGGACGCCGCGCCGGTGACCGTGGGCCAGTGGCTGGAGCGGTGGCTGGGCCAGCGGGCCGGGCCGCGGGAATCCACCCGCCGCGGCTACGCCAGCCACGTCCGCCTCTACCTGGCCCCGCACCTGGGCCGGGTCCTGCTGGCCGAACTGTCGGCCAGTCAGGTCCAGGCGATGTTCACCGCCATCGCCCGCCAGCACGCCGCCGCCGGGCAGCCGGTCTCGGCGGCCACGCTGACGCGGGTGAAGGCGACGCTGCGGGCTGCGCTGAACGCCGCCGTCCGGGCCGGCTACCTGGCGGATAACCCGGCCCGGCACATCCAGCTGCCGCCGGCCCGCCGGCCCCGCGCCGCGGTCTGGACCTCCGAGCGGATCGCGGCGTGGGAGGACACCGGGATCCGGCCGCCGGTCGCGGTCTGGACCGCCACGCAGACCGCCGCGTTCCTGAACGCGATCCGCGGCCACCGGCTGTACGCGGCCTGCCACCTGATCGCGCTGCGCGGCCTGCGCCGCGGCGAGGCCTGCGGGCTGCGGTAGCGCGACCTCGACCTGGACGGCGGCACCGCTGTGATCTGCGGGCAGCTGCAGGAATACGACGGCCACCTCACCGTCGCCCCGCCCAAGACCCCGCACAGCGAGCGTGTCATCGCCCTGGACCGCACCACCGTCGCGGCGCTGCGAGCCCACCGCCTCCTGCAGCAGGCCGAGCGTGCCCAGGCCGGGGACTGCTATCACGACAGCGGGTACGTGTTCACCGGCCTGAACGGCGACCCGCTCGCCCCCGACCGGCTCACCCGGATGTTCAAGGCCCTGGCCGCCGACGCCGGCCTGCCGCCGATCCGGCTGCACGACCTGAGGCACGGCGCCGCCTCGCTCGCGCTATCGGCCGGCACCGACCTGAAAGTCGTGCAGGACATGCTCGGTCATTCCAGCATCGTGCTGACCGCTGACACCTACACCTCGGTGCTGCCCGACATCGCCCGCAAGGCAGCCGAGGACACCGCCAGGCTCATCATCGAAGCCGGCTGCCTCGTCCCCGGCACGCACCGGCGGCGCCGGCCGGCACCCAGGCGACCACGCCGGGCCGCCGCCGTCAGAAGCCGGACGATAAGCCGGCAGGTCACGCCGTCACGCGCAACGCGCCGACTGGCCATACCACGGCCAGCCACCGGCCATACCAGTGCCGGCATGCAGGCACCGGAAGCGGGGAAAGACCAGGTCAGGACGGGTGCGCCGCCAGGGACTTGAACCCCGAACCCGCGGATTAAGAGTCTGCTGCTCTGCCAGTTGAGCTACCGGCGCGTGGTGCCGGGCCATGCTATGACGTGCCGGGCTGTACGGCAAACCGGGAGACCGGCTGCCGCGTGGTGCCGCCCGCTACCGGCCCGTACCGGGACATCCGAGCAAACATGGAGCAAACATGGGTGTGGCCGATGTCCGGCACAGCCGGGACAGCAGCGTCTCCCAGAGCTGGACCCTGCG
>Ga0137389_10003114_pt1 | contig 10227 bp, 10 predicted proteins | sample 15con2h14BmetaG_FD_104645 | JGI IMG/M metagenome (GOLD analysis project Ga0137389, IMG submission 104645) | Vadose zone soil microbial communities from Angelo Coast Range Reserve, California, USA - 15con2h1.4B metaG | ecosystem: Environmental > Terrestrial > Soil > Vadose zone > Saprolite...
CATGGCAAACAAATAGTAACCCAGATATTCGCAAGATGACGCCGCGAAAAATTATGCAAGCCAGCCTCGCATTAAATGGAGCATGGAGTCTTTTCGTAGATGATCTTTTTGGGGGAGCTTCTGCGTTCGCGCCTCTCTATCGGGCGTATGACACCTTCGGACTCTCGCAACGCTTATTTAAGCATTGGTTGGAGCATTCTGAGGATCTTGGGCCAGGAGACGAAAATAAACTGGTAGACGAGTTCGCGGACATGACCGGACTTCGCGGCTGGTACGACTGGCAAATTGATCCTGGTGAACATGAAGTGACAGAACTTCCTCAGAAGGAAGGCACAACAAATCCCGCGCTTTTACGTGAGAAACATCCGGCGGCAGTGTTTTACTTTCTCGACGCTTTCAAACGTTTCGATGCTATGACGCCGGAGGAAGTTCGGAATGTCGCTTTCGAAATTGCGTTGGTCGGGCGCGAAGGACTGGATTACGCCGCGCCGGAAGAGAAATACGAACTGAAGAGTATAGCAAATCGCAAGTTTTCCGGCCTACATTTGATGTGTTTAATGTATGCGGGCTTTAAGCGCGTTGCACCGGAACAGGATGTCGGGATGGACCTCAATGAGCCGTTTCTTACGGCTCTTCGGCTTCATCAGAGCGGTGAGGAAAAACCATGAGGCTGTACGCGAGATGGAGCGACGATTCTATAGCAGATTCGGTTCATAAATCGAATAGTCGACAAGCTCCCGAACCGCATATTCCAACACGTATCGACGCGGCACCGCGATAAATTGGTCGTAACCGATAACGTTGTCCACTTCCATGATTAACTGCGAGCCTTAGTCCGGAAGAACTTCAGACTTGCCGACAAAGACATCGACATTCAATCCAGCCTTCGACTCGCCAAAGAATTCTTCGATTTCGTTGACCCTTTCGTACGACAAGTAGCGGACTTTTTCATGAATGCCGAGATGGCGAAAACTCGGTCGCGCGAGCTGTTCACGTACACGCTGTCGACGCTCTCCGGGCGCGACAATGAACATCGGATAAAGGGTGTTCGGAGCGACCATCGTTAGATCGGCGAAGCGAAGTAACCCGGAATAAATCGACGTGCTGTTTTCAATCTCGAAGGCGGCGTCGATTCGGAATTCTTCTTTCCAAACAACGTCGATGTTTTCAACGTACTTCACTTGAGTGTCCAACCCTGCTGCAAACGTCTCGGCGAAATCCCCAAAATTGTACTCAGCAGTAATCCGCTGTTGATCATTCTTCGGCGCCCAAACCTTCTCACCCGCTTGCCGCCCCATTTTGAGTAGCAACCACTGCATTCGTAAATGCTCTGACATCTCCCGCTCGGGCGGCGCTAGTAGTTCTTCGTCACGAATCGGTGGCTGTTTGTACGCGTCGCGTTCAGGAATTTCCTGAACGCGGTCGCCCTTCTTCAGTCGGACAAGAATTGAATATAGATCATCGAACTGAGCGTAAAAGGCTTCCAGACGTCCTTTAGAAATACTAGTGAAACCGCGAAGCTGAAGGTGCTCTTCGTATTCAAATAGTCGGCAAAACTCGCCGAACGGGAGATCTATTTCTCGGGGGTTAGCGATGAAATAAATTAGATTCCAGCCTTCGGTCGTGTCGCCGCGAAGATTCTTCCATAACTCTGCCGAAAGCGATGGGCTGATTAATTTGCCCGCGATTCGTCCTAACAATTTGATTGTCTTCCCTTCAACAATCAGAATTTCGTCACCCTCGGCCATTCGATCGAACTTCGCGCGATTCGCTGACGAATCGCGCGATCCCCAAACCGCAATCGGATTAGGTCCAAAGACCTGTTGCAGCTTCCGAGCTAAAGCAGAAGAGAGGTGCGGCGCAATCCGGTCGAACACGACTTTATTCCGAATCGTGTCCTGATAGTGGACCATCGCCTCTGTGTTTCCAGGCGGCATGTAGAGAAGAAAGATGTTCCGCATGTGCGTCGTTGCCGCACCGAGATTAAAAAATCAGCGCGCTACTGTAAAGCGCCGCTTCCACACTTTGCTGCAAGATGGCTAAGAAGGCATGGGCGGAGGTTTTCATCGCGTCGCAGCGAGATCGAAAGGCTTCTCGGGATCGCTGGAACGGCTCTCAGATCGGCTAGATCGACGCCCGGCTCGACGGAATTGCTGCTCGGCTTCGGCGGATCGCGCTTGGGCGCTGCGCGCTAAAACTCGCTGTTCTGCTCGCGTACCGAAGGCGACCAGCCGTTTCCAATACCTTTACCCGCCATTTCTGAAGTTTTAGGCGCCATTCCAGAACCTTTCGTTGTCATTTCAAAAGGTTTAGGCGTCATTCCAAAACCTTTTGCCGTCGCTCCTAAAGGTTTGTCCGTCACACCAAAAGGTTTTGCTGTCATTCCTAAAGATTTGTCCGTGACAGCAAAAGGTTTTGGAAATGGTCCCTGAAGCAGCGCGACCGGCCTTTAAGGAACCCCGGCGTTTGCCAGAATGGAGCCGCGGCGACGCGGGCGACATTTACGGGCAGTCTGTCAGGGCGAGAAAGGGGAGCGAACGAGTCAAACGCCCTACAAAGCCATTGCCATTGTACGGCGTCTGTGTCAGATGCCTCTAAGACTCAAGAAGCGAATCGGAAGAGACTTTGACCGTCAGCCGTGCGTGTTTATTTAAAACATGGCGGACAAACTAAGCAAACAGCCTCAGAACGCGCTTGGACAGTGGTATGTGGACACGAGCTGCGCATTATGCCGTCTCTGTCTCGAGGAAGCGTCAAATCTTTTGAATTACACCCACGACGAAACGGCCGTTCATTTCTTTAAACAACCAGAAACGCCGGAGGAAATGGTGGCCGCGGAGCGCGCGATGGACGTTTGCCCGACGCTCGCAATTGGAAACGACGGATGAGCATTTGCGACGATCAGAGATCGCCGCTACAAGACTGCTATGACTGCCGAAGCTATTGCTACCGTTGCTGCTCCCTCGTACTCACGGGCGAATCCGTTTCCCGCTAAACTCATTGTCAATCGCCGCCTCAGCGGTGCGGAGTCCGCAAAGGACACGCGCCATTTTGAACTCAATCTGACCGGATGGGGATTAAGCTACGAAGTCGGCGATTCGGTGGCCGTTTGTGCAACGAACGATCCGCAGCTGGTTGATGAAATCATTCACGCGCTCGGCGCCACCGGCCATGAACAGGTGCCGCGACCCAAAGGAGCGCCGACGACGCTGCGCCAAGCATTGCTGCGCGATTACGGCATCACACAGCCGACGCCCAAGTTTTTGAAAGCGATCACAGAACGCGCAAACTCTTCGACGCTGCTGAAAGATCTGCGGCAGCCGGAACGCAAAGAAGATTTAGATCGATATCTTTGGGGAATGGAAGTGATTGATTTTTTGAATGAGCATCCGTCGGCAAAGTTTAGCCCGCAAGAATTTGTCGGTTTGCTCACAAAATTGCAGCCGCGACTTTATTCAGTCGCTTCGAGCTTAAAGATGTATCCCGATCAAGTGCACTTGATCGTGGATGTGATCCGTTATGAAAGTCACGGTCGCCTGCGCAAAGGGGTGGCTTCGTCCTTTCTGGCCGAGCGCACTAACGATGTGCCGGTGCCGGTGTACCCAAGCGTAGCGAAACATTTCCATTTACCAGAGAATCCAGACACTCCAATCATCATGGTGGGACCTGGCACCGGAGTCGCGCCGTTTCGCGCGTATTTGCAGGAACGAAAAGTCATTGGAGCAAAAGGAAAAAACTGGCTCTTCTTTGGGTCGCAACATGAGAAATGCGACTTTGCCTACGGCGAAGAATTTGAGGCATTTAAAAAGGAGGGAATTCTCACCCGGCTCGATTGTGCCTGGTCACGCGACCAACCCAAGAAAATTTACGTGCAGCACCGCATAATGGAAAACGCCGCCGAGATTTGGAAATGGCTGGACGCGGAGGGAGCGTACTTTTTTGTGTGCGGCGACGCGCGTCGGATGGCCAAGGATGTCGATGCGACGCTGCGCAAGATTGTGCAGGAACAAGGCGGCAAAAGCCCCGGAGAAGCGAACGAATACGTCGAAAAACTAAAGAGCGATAAACGCTATAAGCGCGATGTGTATTGAGATCGATCCGTGTTTAATCTGTGTAAATCTGTGGCATAATAGATTTGTCACCGTTTCGAACGGCGAGCGAAGTTGCCGAATCAAGAATGAGAGATTCCTCGACTCCGCTCGGAATGACATGAAAACGCTATGTACGAGAACACTGAATTCACATTGAGCCGCAATTGCGAGGCGATCCAAATTCCCAGTGGCCAGAAAACGACGATCCCGTCTGGAACACAGGGGGTGATCACGCAAAGTCTTGGGGGAAGCTATACGATCGCGACGTACCAAGGCCTGGCGCGCATCGCAGAAAAAGATCTCGATGCGCTGGGCTTGGAAAAACCAGAGGCGCAAACAACTCAAAAACCTGCGAGTACAACAGACGGTGCGGTTTCAGAAGACGATGTCTGGAACCAGCTTCGCCAATGCTACGACCCGGAAATCCCGGTCAACATCGTCGATCTCGGCCTTGTTTATGATTGTCGCCTGACCAAGAAGGACGACGGCGGCACGCGGGTGGAAGTGAAAATGACGCTGACGGCACCGGGTTGCGGGATGGGACCGGCAATCGCGCACGATGCGCAAAGCAAGATTTTGTCCATCGACGGTGTCGATGAAGCCGATGTCCAGCTCGTTTGGGATCCGCCGTGGAATCAAAACATGATCAGCGAAACGGGTCGGATGAAGCTCGGCATGATTTAGCATTGTGGCGCAAGCTTCCTGACTTGCGGGCCAAACAACTTGGGAAAGTTGCGCTACGCCAGGAAGCGATGCGTGCGATCTCCTCAGGAAAAACAATCGAGGAACGAACGCGCCATGTTCCAGGCGAAATCCTTCGCGGGCCGCTCGCTCGAGAAGATCGGCGTTCGGATGTGGGACGGCACTCAATGGCCCGACGAGCAGCCGCGCGATGCCTCGCTCGTGCTGAAACATCCCGGCGCACTCGGGCGAATGTTCTTGCCTGGGACCGAAGTCGGTTTGGCCGAAGCGTATTTACACGACGACTTCGACATCGAAGGTGATATCGAGGCGGCATTTGAAGTCGGCGATTTCTTGCTCAGCCGCCTTGATGATTGGAAGAAAAAACTGCAGCTCGGTGGTCTGCTGATCACGCTTCCCGAGCATGATGGAAGATCAGTAATGCGGCGTGCTGCGAGGCAACTGCTGCCACGAGATCGTGGTAGACGCCACTCACGAGAGCGTGATCGGCGCGCAGTAACGTTCCACTACGATGTTTCGAATGACTTTTATCGACTCTGGCTGGATCGGCAAATGGTCTACTCGTGTGCGTCCATCCGCTCGCCGAGCGACGACCCCGAAGTGGCCCAGCAGCAAAAGCTCGATTACATCTGCCGCAAATTATGTCTCCAGCCAGGCAGCGTCTGCTGGACATTGGTTGTGGCTGGGGCGGCCTCGTCGTTTACGCGGCGAAACATTTCGGCGTACGCGCGGAGGGAATCACCTTGAGCGAATCCCAGGCGGAATGGGCGCTCTCTCGGATCGCCGAAGCTGGAATGGGAAACGAGGCGAGGATCGAGCTGCACGATTACCGCGAAATCGCGACAACCAGCGGATTTTACGATGCGATCGTGAGCGTTGGAATCGCCGAACACGTCGGGCGCGAGCGGCTGCCGGATTACTTTACGGCTGCACATCGTGCGCTCAAACCGGGCGGCGTTTTTCTTAACCAGGCAATCGCCGAAGATATCATCCCCCGACCAGCCAACCGCGACGGCTTATTCATCGAGCAATACATTTTTCCCGATGGCGATAATCCGTCCCTGCCAATCATGCTGACCGCCGCGGAGTCGTCAGGTTTTGAAATCCGCGATGTGGAAAACCTGCGCGGGCATTATGCGCTCACCCTGCGCCACTCGCTTGGTAGATTGGAAGCGCACCACGATGAAGCGCTCCGCTTCGTCGATGAAGCGACGTATCGCGCATGGCGTCTTTATATTGCCGGCTCGGCACACGAATTTTCGCACGGTCACATTGCCGTTTACCAAACGCTGCTTGCAAAATTGGATCCGTCCGGCGAAATCAAGCTGCCTCTCACACGCGACGATTGGTACGCGCGAAATCGCTCTTGCTTTGATTGACACCGGCTTTCAGACCGGTGCCAAACCAACGCTGTCCTGCAAAGCCGGTGTTAATGAACGCGAGAACGTGTGAATGAGAACGCAAAATAATTCTATTTTGTTGCAAGTTGGCCCAAAAAAAATTCGCGAGTTGACAGCGCGCACTCGGATCCTATACTCGGCTTCCCCTCCGCTTCTATCACACAGAAATTTTCCCCAGATAACCATCGCCAAATGCCTTTGACTGAAATCATTTTAACCGAGAACGTTCCTGGTCTAGGCGCGGAAGCCGACGTAGTAAAAGTGCGGCGCGGTTACGCGCGCAATTATTTACTGCCGCGCGGCAAAGCAAACGAAGTTACGCCGGCAAGTCTGCGGCAGCTCGATACGTTGAAAGCAAAACGCGCCGAACGTGAAGCGCGGGAGCTGAATGAAGCCGAGGAATTGGCACGTCGAATCGGAAAAGCACGGATCATCTTCACGCTCGAAACGGGAGAGACCGGCAAAGCTTTCGGGTCAGTCACCGCCCAGGACGTCGTAAACCGGCTCAAAAACGAGCTCGGCACCGAGATTGATCGACACAAAATCATTCTGGAGCGCCCGATCAAAGATACGGGCGAGCACGAGGTCGCGATCAAGCTGCACCACGATGTGACCGCGCAATTTGTTTTTCAGGTGAAACCTGCAGACGAGCCCCGCGAACGCCGGGCGGAGGTTGTGAGCCCTGCGGCCGAGGAACCTGAGAAGAAAAAACATCGATCGCTTTTCAGGAGAAGAAAACAAACCTAATAAATGGCGACTCAACCGTCCTCGCGGACTGCTGAGAAGCCTCGCGGAGAATCGGGCAATGGGCCCGGCCGAGGCTGGCCGGAAAAAAATGGCGGCCTGCGCGGCGGGCAGTCACTCACATCTTCTTCGCAGGATATTCACCGCACCCCGCCGCATAGCGTGGAAGCAGAACAAGGAGTCCTGGGCTCGATGCTCATCTCACCGCGCGAAGCAATCGGGGAGTGCGTCGAGAAAATTAACGAAGAATACTTTTATGTCCCGGCGCACCAAACCATCTACAACGTCCTTGTCGATCTTTGGAATGCGGGGCAAGCGATCGACCTGATCACGTTCACGCAAGTGCTGCGTGATCGGACTTTGCTCGAAAGCGTGGGCGGCGCCGCATTCGTCACGAGCCTGTTCACGTTCGTCCCAACGGCGGCGAACGTGCATTACTACCTCGAGATCGTTCGCGACAAATACATTCTTCGCGAAATCATCGCTGCCTCTACAGAGAGTGTTCGGCGCGCTTACGAGGAACAGGACGAGGTGAACAATCTTCTCGACGAAGTAGAACAAAGAATCTTCGCCGTGGGCGAAGATCGCTTCAAAGGTCAGATGCTCTCGATGAAAGAGCAAGTGATGAGCACTCTTGAATCAATCGAGAAGCTCTTTGAAAACAAAGGCGCAATTACCGGAGTCTCAACCGGTTTTCGCGATCTTGATAAGCTGACAAGCGGTTTGCATTCCTCAGAGATGATTGTGATCGCAGCTCGGCCGAGCATGGGGAAAACAGCGCTGGCAATGAACATTGCTGAGCATGCTGCCATCCAGTTAAAGCTGCCGGTGGCAATTTTCAGCTTGGAGATGAGCGCGCAACAGCTTGTTCAGCGCATGCTTTGTTCACGAGCTCGCGTCAACCTGGCTAAGACACGAGACGGCTTTCTTGCGGAAGCCGACTTTCCAAAACTGACGAACGCAGCTTCAAAACTCGCCGAAGCGAAAATTTTCATCGATGACACCGCCAGTCTCACGATTCTCGAATTGCGCGCGAAAGCGCGCCGGCTGAAAGCGCAGCAGGATGTACAATTGATCATCGTCGATTATCTGCAGTTGCTAAGATCGACGTCCCGCCGTGCACAGGACAATCGGCAATTAGAGATCTCGGAAATCTCCGCAGGGCTTAAAGGCTTAGCCAAGGAACTAAAGATACCGATCATTGTTGTCGCGCAGTTGAATCGCAATCCGGAGATCCGAACGGGCAGCGGCAAAGGAGTTCCCCGGCTGGCGGATTTGCGAGAATCAGGTTCAATCGAACAGGACGCCGATCTCGTCGGTTTGCTTGTTCGGGAGGAATATTACGCCGATTCAGATGAGGAAAGAACAGAGCTGGAAGGCAAAGCTGAACTTATTATTGCCAAACAGAGAAATGGTCCGATCGGCCAGGTCGGCCTTACTTTCCTAAAGAACTTCACCCGCTTTGAAGATCGCGCAGAAGATGCGGCTGAGCCGGGAGAAGCGTTCTAGAGCGACTTCGCCGCATCAACAACGTGCTGGGCGTCGATGCCGCGCTCTTTCATCACTTCGGCGCCGGGCGCACTCAGGCCGAACTCATGCAGGCCGACCACTTTTCCATCGAGACCGACGTATTGATACCAAATCTCGGTCACGCCAGCTTCGATTGCGACGCGCTTGCGGCAGGAGTCCGGGAGAACCTCTTGGTGGTATTCTGCAGATTCACGATTGAAACGCTCGAAGCACGGCACGGAGACAACGCGCACGGCATCGCCAAGCTCCTTCGCAGCAGCAAGCGCATGCTGTAATTCGCTCCCGCACGACATGATGATCAGATCGAGTTTCTCTTTTTCGCGCTTTGCGATGTAACCGCCGCGCAATACGCCTTCACGGCGCAGCTTCACGTCAATCTCATTCAAAATCGGAACGACCTGGCGCGTGAGCGCGATGAGTGTCGGACCGTCGGTTCGCTGGGCAGCGGCCACAAACGCGCCGGCGGTTTCTTCCGGATCAGCGGGGCGAATCACATCGATGTGAGGCATCAAACGAACAGAGCTCACCGTCTCCACCGGTTGATGCGTCGGGCCGTCTTCGCCGACACCAATCGAATCGTGCGTGAAAATATAAATGTTAGGCAGACGCGCCAGTGCGCCGAGCCGAATCGACGCGCGGCAATAGTCGGTGAAGACCATGAAGGTCGCGCCAGAGGCACGCAAGAGTCCGTGATAAGAAATGCCGTTCATGATCGCGCACATGCCGTGCTCGCGAATGCCAAAACGGATGTTGCGCCCGGTGGGGTTGCCGCGCGTGAAATCGCCTCCATCCTTGATGTAATTCAAGGTCGATCCATGCAGGTCAGCGCTGCCGCTCATCAGCAACGGCATCGCCTGCGCGATCGGTTGCAACGCCTCGCTTCCCGCTTTACGCGTCGCAATCTTCGCATCCTTCGGGAACTCTGGAATTTTGGATAAAAGATCGGCCGGAACTTTTCGCTCAAGTCCGTCATCGAGCATTTTCGCCTTATCGGGATTTTTCGTGCGCCACTCGTTGTAAATCTTTTCCCAACGATCGTAATCGGCGAGCAGCTTCTTTTTGTGCTCAGCGAAATAATCGCGCACTTCCTGCGAGACGAAATAATGCTCATCGGGCAATTCGAGCCCTTTGCGCGCGGCATCGACGAATTTTGCGCCAGCCTCTCCGTGCGCTTTGTACGTCCCGGCGACTTCAGGAATGCCTTTGCCGACGAGCGTATGCGCGATGATGAACTGCGGCTTCCCGTTATCTCGCTCCTTCGCGATGTTCAGCGCATCGAGAAATTGCTGCATGTCGTGGCCATCGATCTCCTGGACGTCGAATCCGTACGCTTTGAATCGCACGCCGCTATCTTCGCTTTGCGTCTCCTTCGCTGCCGCGTCGAGTGTGACGGCATTGGAATCGTAGATGAGGATCAAATTATCGAGACCAAAGTGACCCGCGAACGCGCTCGCTTCCGATGCAACGCCTTCCTGCATGCAACCATCGCCCGCGAGACAAATCACATGCTGATCGAAGATTCGGTGCTCGCCAGTGTTGAATCGCGCCGCGGCCATTTTCATCGCGACTGCGATTCCGGTGGCGTTGCCAACACCCTGGCCAAGCGGCCCTGTTGTACATTCTACGCCTGGCGTGTCGCCAAATTCCGGATGGCCCGGCGTCTTTGAATGGAGTTGGCGGAAGCGTTTAATTTCCGACATTGACAAGTCGTAGCCGCTCATATGCAGCCAGGCGTAAAGAAACATGCTGCCATGCCCGGC
>Ga0137389_10003120_pt1 | contig 10221 bp, 3 predicted proteins | sample 15con2h14BmetaG_FD_104645 | JGI IMG/M metagenome (GOLD analysis project Ga0137389, IMG submission 104645) | Vadose zone soil microbial communities from Angelo Coast Range Reserve, California, USA - 15con2h1.4B metaG | ecosystem: Environmental > Terrestrial > Soil > Vadose zone > Saprolite...
ACCCAGACCGCTTCTAATGTTCTACCGGGTCTTCCATGGTGCAAGAATGCCATGTCCATATCGGCGACGATTTGTCCATGATAGCTGATGACCAGGCGATGATCACCTGTGAATGTGCCGATGACGCTGGCTTCGACCTCCTCGATGGCACAGATATCCAGCAGTGTCTCAAGGTGTGCAGGTGGAACGGCCAGCACCATACGCTCCTGCGCTTCAGAGAGCCAGATTTCCCAGGGGGTTAGTCCTTGATATTTGAGTGGGGCACGTTCAAGTTCGACGCGAGCGCCGGTCTCCGCTGCCATCTCACCAATCGCCGAGGAGAAACCGCCAGCGCCGCAGTCGGTGATGGCCGAGTAGAGCTGGCGGTCACGCGCCTGGATAACTACGTCGGTCACCTTTTTTTCCGTGATAGGCGCGCCAATTTGCACAGCGCTTCCGGCCCTTGTATTGATCTCGCTGCTCATCTCACCGGAGGAGAAGGTTGCGCCGTGGATGCCATCGCGGCCGGTACGACCGCCAAGCACAACGATGCGGTCACCTGGCTTTACATGGCGAGGATGGCTGCCATGCGGTAAGATGCCCAGGCAGCCACAGAAGACAAGCGGATTGTGAATATACCCTTCGTGGTAGAGCACCGTGCCGTTGACGGTGGGTATCCCCATCTTATTGCCGTAATCGCGCACGCCATTCACGACTCCACCGGCAATGCGGCGCGGCGCAAGCACGCCAGGGGGTAATGCTCCGCCGGGTGTAGCAGGAGGTCCAAAGCAGAGAATATCGGTGCAGGCGATAGGCTGCGCCGAAACGCCCAGCACATCGCGGATTACACCGCCCACACCTGTATTTGCTCCTCCGAATGGTTCGATAGCGGAGGGATGATTATGCGTCTCGACTTTAAAGGCAATATCCTGCGATTGTGTAAAGCGTATGATGCCAGCGTTATCGCTGAAAGCTGATACGACCCAGGGACATGCGATTTGCTGCGTTGCCCGCATGATGTACTGCTTGAGCAGGCTGTCAATGGTCTGCTCTTCAAGCAGGCTGCCGTCGCTATCCAGCTCTCTATAGTGAATGGTGGCTTTAAATGTTTTATGCGAACAGTGCTCTGACCAGGTTTGCGCCAGTGTCTCGAGTTCAACATCGGTCGGTTCGCGGCCCTGTTCGCGGTAGTGTTGTTGAATGGCGCGCATCTCGTCGAGGTTTAAGGCCAGGAGACCAGCCCTGCTCAATTCAAGGAGTTGTTCACCGGTCATGCCGGTGAGTTGAATGTACCTGTGGGTGCGATTTAGGGGAGGTTCCTTGACATCTTGAAGTGTTTCCGGGGACTCGCTCACATTTGAAGAGGGCGCGATGAATCGCGCCCCTACGCTGTTATTTTGCAAGGCAAAATCTTGGATAACGGGGTTGTAGAGGAATTCCCCGGTGATGGTACGCACTTCGTCTTGGCTCAAACGTTGATCGAGTAGATATCTTTTGCCTGTTTCTACCCGCTCTAATCCTGTGATGCCGAGCATGGACGCACCTGTGAGGACGCTCTCCGCCAGGGTATCGGTCACACCCGGGTGAAAGAATACGTCAACAATGTGTTCTGCCCTGGTAGCTTCTGGCTGTTGAGATATGTCGGCTTCTTGTATGACGGGATCGATGAGGAGTTGCCTGGTAAGCTGCTTGACCTGGGAGGGAGTGAGATTTCCGGTGAGGTAGTAGAGTTGAGCGGTGCGGATTACGAGAGGTGAGGTGCTGGCGGAAATAGCGGCAAGGGAGGGTACCTGCCTGGTAGGCAATGCTACTATTTCGCGAGCAAGCTGGTGAGCATGAACGTCGTACTCCTCAGAGGTTGCTCGCACCTCGATTTGGTACATGGTCACGTTTATCGTTCCAAATCCTTCTACTTACCCAATAAGTAGTTCCATTGAATGGAACGATGTCATTGTAGCACGTTTATGAGAAGGATGGCAAGGAAAGGATTATGGTACTTAATAGTGGCCTCTAAGGAGTAACGGAACGGAAAAATACGTTAAGGCCAAGAAATAGCTGCATTACACTCCTTAAATGCACCCAGTGTATCTTTTCAGATCCATTTGGCTGTCACGACCCGCTCCTTCTCTTCCGGCTAATCGGCCTGTGGAGGGCTTTTACAGCTTAGCGTGAGTTTTCGTTCGGATGTTCCTCAGAGGTCGGTATATCCACATCATCCTCATCTCTCCAGGCTCGTGGTCTCAGTCGTTCGCGTGTATCCTCTGCCTCTTCTCGTGAAATTTCTTGATGGACACGACTCGCGGATGGAAGAGGTCGAAAAATCTCTCGACCGGTTCGTACCTGCAGTAGGAAACCTCGAAAGATCGAGTATTGCCGCATTGCCAGGTAATCAATCGGTTTCTTCCCTCCTGGCGAGATTGGCGTCAGAAGCCAATTATTCATAGCATTTGGGCTGCCAAGACGCTCAGCAGCCTCTTCCATCAGTGGAAGTACCTCAAGGAGATGCTCACGATGTATATCATGTAGTGGTGAACCAGATATCCACTTATAGTAAGTGGTCCGTGACACACCAAATATCTCTGCGAGGCGTTCTACCTTAAGACCAGAAATTTCTCGAAGACGGCTCTGCATGTCCAGGCTCCAGATAATTGTAGAGCGTCTCGCTAAGAGTCCAGCGGAAGAAGCGGTACATGATATCATTATAATCCTGCATTTGCTTGATTGTAGCAGGAATGTCAAGGTCGTACCTGTCATATCATAGTAGTCTAGATGCCAATTAATGTATGAAAGTCTACCGGTGTGAATCTTGCTCGCCCTGGCACGTTGTATTGAGTAGTGATAACAGTAGAGGGCCACACTAACATACATTTTTACTTAACCCTTGACTTAGAATATTTGATCTACTATCCTAATTACAGAGAATTTTGAGATGGAGGCATTGCTATGAGCGTCGATTTTGCGCACCTGCACGTCCATACTGAGTATTCATTGCTCGATGGGTTTAGCCGCACGAAGAAACTTGTTCAGCAGGCCAGGGCGTTGGGGATGAGTCACCTGGCAATTACTGACCACGGCGCAATGTATGGCGCGATAGAATTTTACAAGGCATGTAAAGCCGCGGGGATTAATCCTGTGATCGGGATTGAGGCGTACCTGACCGCGAATATGCATGACCACTCGAAACGCTTCAGCGATGACTATCATCACCTGCTGTTACTGGCGAAAAATAATACCGGCTATTACAACTTGATGAAGTTGACGACTATCGCCAATACCGAGGGATGGCATCTCAGGCCACGTATTGATAAGAGCGTGCTGGAAAAGTACGCGGAGGGTTTGATTGTTACCTCCTCCTGCCTCTCGGGTGAGATTCCGAAAATGCTGCTCGGTGAAAAGACAGAAGAGGCTTACAAGACGGCGCGCTGGTACCAGGATGTATTCGGGCGGGAGAACTTCTATCTCGAGCTGCAAGAGCACCAGGGCACTTTCGAGGATGGACAACCATCGCCCCAGGGCAAACTCAATCAGTTGCTCTACCGGATGCACCAGGAGATGCAGATCCCAATGGTGGTGACAAACGACCTGCATTATGTGGATGCAAGCGATGCAGATTCACATGACGTATTACTATGCGTCCAGACGGGCAAGCAGCTTGACACCGCCAAGCGCATGAAGTTTGACAGCAATGAATACTACCTCAAGAGTCCAGAGGAGATGGCACGCCTGTTTCCTGAACTGCCAGATGCGCTGGCGAATAGTGTGCGTATTGCGGAGCAGTGCAGCGTCGATCCGCTGGCGTATAAAGCGAAGCTCCCCATCTATACGATTCCTCCGGGGTACTCATCGCAGGACGGATACCTGCGTGCGCTGTGTTTAGAGGGTGCCAAAGAGCGCTTTGGCGAGGTGAGCGAAGCCATTCAGAAGCAGCTTGATTATGAGATCAACATGATCGCGAAGAAGGGCTTCGTGTCGTATTTTCTCATCGAGTGGGATTTTGTGAACTATGCGCGTACGCACGGCATTCGCTGTTCTGCGCGTGGCTCGGCTGCCGGCAGCCAACTGGCGTACGTGCTGGGCATTACGAACGTTGACCCGCTGCGCTACCAACTGCCTTTCGAGCGTTTCTTCAACACTGAGCGTGCGGATATGCCCGATATCGATATGGACTTCCCGGACGACCGCCGTGAAGAGGTTATCGAGTATGTGACGCACAAGTATGGCGATGATTGTGTGGCGCAAATGGTCACATTCAACACGATGGCCGCCAAAGCATCCGTCAAAGACGTGGCGCGGGTGATGGGGGAGCAGGAACTGGGCGACCGGATCACGCGACTTATTCCAACAGGTCCGAAAGTTACCCTGAAGGGGTCGCTGGACGGTGTGAAAGAACTCAATGAACTGTACCGGGAAAGTAAGCCAGCGCGAGATATCATCGACCAGGCCTTGAAACTGGAAGGCTCGGTGCGCACAACAGGCGTTCATGCAGCGGGCATTATCATCGCCAATGAGCCACTTGAGCACTTTGTGCCACTGCAATTGCGCGATCCCAGAGACCCTGGCAAAGGCCGCATCACGCAATACGAGCAGACGCACCTGGAAGAGCTGGGCCTGATCAAATTCGACTTCCTGGGTCTCTCGAACCTGACCATTCTGGATAATACGCTCAAGTTCATCAAGCAGTCACGCGGGGAAGAGCTTGTCCTGGAGAGGATTCCACTCGACCCGGTGCCCGGTGACGATGAACAGAATGCCAGGCGCAAGACGGCTTTCGAACTGTTGGCGAGCGGTGAAACGACGGGTATCTTCCAACTTGAGGGCGCCAAGATGCGTGAATACGTCAAGCAGCTCAAGCCGACGTGCGTTGAAGACGTGATGGCTATGATAGCGCTCTACCGTCCCGGTCCGATGGATAGTATTCCCGATTTCATCGACGCCAAGCATGGGCGCAAGAAGATTACCTACCTGGATCCACGCTTGGAACAGTGGCTCGAAGAGTCCTACGGTGTGATCGTCTACCAGGATCAGGTACTCTTCATTGGGGTGCACCTGGCGGGCTTCTCCTGGGGTAAGGTCAATAAGTTCCGCAAAGCGCTTAGTAAAAAGATCATGCACGAGGTTGAGGGCTACAAAGGCGATTTCATTCAAGGCTGCGTCAACAATGGCATGAAGCCGGAGGTTGCCGAACAGCTCTTCACCTTGATTCTGCCCTTTGGTGGTTATGGTTTTAACAAGGCCCATGCAGCGAGTTATGCCGTGGTCGCTTTCTACACGGCCTATCTCAAGGCCAACTACACGGCTGAGTTCATGGCGGCCACTATGACTACCGAAGCCTCTGATGCCAAAAAGATTGCCAACGCCATCGCCGAGTGCAAGCGCATGAGTGTCGAGGTGCTGGGACCGGATGTGAACAAAAGTGATAGAGGCTTCACCGTGGAAAACGGGGGCGTGCGTTTCGGCTTGCTCGCCATCAAGGGCATTGGAGATGGTCCGATCGGTGAAATTATACGCGCCCGCAACGAGGGCGGTCCTTTCAAGTCGCTGGCCGATTTCTGTACGCGCGTCGATCCCAAATTCGTAGGTAAGGGGGCTATTGAGACATTGATTAAGGCAGGTGCGATGGACTCGCTGGCCGGTGGCAAACGAAACCAGTTGCTGGATGCTGTGGAGCGCGCCATGCAATTGGGCAAGAGCGAGCGTGCTGCTAAGGAACGCGGCATGATCAGTCTCTTTGGTGGGTTGGAAGAGGTAGACAATGCGTTTGAATTTACGCTTAATCCGCAGGCTAAGGAAATTCCACGCGATGAGTTGCTGCAATGGGAAAAAGAACTGATCGGCGTCTACATCTCAAAACATCCACTGGCCAATCTCACCGATCTCTTTAAGAAGGGGCGGGTGACACACACTACAGCCGAGATTACCGAAGAGCTGGATAAGCAGAAGGTGGTGCTAGGCGGAGCTATCAGGGATGCACGACGCATCACCACGAAGAAAGGAGATACCATGTGTGTGGTGCAGCTCGAGGATATGTATGGCTCTATCGGTGTGACGGTGTTTCCCAAAATTTATGAGGCGACGTCGGAAACGTGGGCCGAGGATACGGTGGTGATTGTGCAGGGCGAGGTGCAGGTGCGTCGAGATGAGCCGGGCATTTTGTGTAATGCTGTCGAAAAAATCCAGGGAGTTAAGGAGGAGATGAACCGCAAACAATACCAGGTATGGATTACGCTAGAACTGAGTGGTTCTGACGAAAAATCCGTATCTGACGATAAGGTGCGTGTACTAGACATATACAACTGTATCCGAGACCAACCTGGACGCGACCATTACGATATACTGGTTGCCAACGGCGAATGGCAGGTGCTGTTGACACCGAGAGACAACACTATGCACTATTCCGAGGGCTTGCATCAAAAACTAGAAGAGATCTTGAAGGGCCAGGGGGCGGTCGAGGTACTACCTGTGGAAAGATAAATGTTACCCTTCCCAAATCCAGGATTCTGCTGTATGCTTTCAAGAAAGCTCCTTGTATATAAGATAAGGAAAGTTGGAGAACATTCTACCGCTGTTAGGTGTTTCCTAAAAGATAAAACTTCTCTCAGAAAAGGCACTAAATAGCGTGAGTTCAGATTATCAAAGACCCGACCCAGATCAGCAGGAACGCAAGCCAACTTCTGAATTATGGGGGCCCTGGGGGCCTGCCGGTGAGGATGGACCACAGTATGGTGCTGTTCCGGGAACACAATTCAAAAAGCCGGTAGCGCCTGGTACTTCCCGCGAACCTGATCCACAGTTTATCCACCGTGAACACGTGTCAGGCTCGCTGCCGTCGTATCCATCAGAAGCGCCTTTATTTCGACCTGCATACCCTGCATACCAGGCCCAGAATCCGGGCTATCCACCCTATCCTGGATATCCTTCATACTCTCCTCCACCCGGTTATCCCCCCATGGCAGCTCCTCCCTATAGCCCGTATAATCCGTATAATGGCTATCCCTGGCAGCCACCGCAGCCAAAACGGGATGGCTATCTCTTCGGGGTGGCTATAAGCTCTGTGGTTGGGTCGAGCCTGTTAGTGCTGGCAGGCCTCGGCTGTTTAGGGCTGCTCATGCTCTTTGCGGTCATTCCTACTACCACAAAATTGAGCCAGAGCGATTATTTCGCTGGCATCATGCTGTTCATCAGCCTTGCCATCGCTGGCATTGTAGGGGGAGGGTTCGCGCTTTACCACAGTATCCGTTCAGCGTTTTTGCAGAAACCATCCGCTGATTTTTCCATGCCACAGTTTTGGATCTTCGTCCTGCTGTACCTGGTTGTGATCGGTGTCGCTTATGCGTTGCAAACGCAGGGGCTGGCAGTAGCTTATCCGCCTCTGACAGCAGTGTTAATAGTTCTCGCCGGCATCTTTCCTGCGCTTGCGGTGCTGGCTCTAGGCGTCAGGCGTTTGCACTTTCCCAGGTCATCTCGCTGGCCCACAAGCTGGCGGCGTTTCACCCTGGCGCTGGTAAGTGGGGCAACTCTAAGTATTGGGCTGGCAGCGGTGCTGGAACTGGCTTTCCTGACTTTACTTTTGCGCGGGCAAGCTGTCAATCCCTTGCTGTGCATCGCCCAGCCCAATGTCTCGAACTGCCAGAACCCGGGTGTATACAATATGCTTCTTGTAATAGTGGCAGTCATCGCTCCACTGATCGAGGAAACTGTCAAGCCTTTAGCTGTCGTGATACTGATTGGGCGTGTACGCAGTGCAGCGGAAGCATTTGTGCTTGGATTGGCTTGCGGGATCGGATTTGATCTCATCGAGACAACCGGTTACATCAGTGCTGGTTACCAGGACTGGCTGAATACCGCACTTATTCGTACAGGATCAGGCCTGCTACATGGCTTTGGTGCGGCAATGGTTGCACTGGGCTGGTATTACCTCACACACCCGGGCAAGCATCGTTGGCTCAAAGCTTCGGGTTGCTGGCTGTATGCCGTAGCGCAGCATGCTCTGTGGAACGGCTCCTGGGGCCTGGTACTTCTGCCAGCACCTGTTGGCCCGTTCTTCAATAATTTGAATGCGACGATTGGCTCTGTCTCGCTGCCTTACTACGAATTGATCAACATTGGCGAAGTGCTGGTGATGCTGGTCTTCTTCATCTATATAACAGGGAGGTTGAGAACGAAGGTGACTCCGCCAGCAGCCCTGCCTGAAAAGAGAGAAGCATGGGGGGATTCGCGGTTGGTGTTGCCTACCTGATGTATGTGCAGGTATATGATAAGTCCGGCCCCACTTGCTTCACCTGTTTATGAGATGTTATACTTCACTCGAGCCGGTACTCTACCAGGTTGTTTCAAAACAATGTAAGCTATACTTTCCTGCTGATACAACAGAGCAGGCATTCATTGACAATGTTGATGCGAAAGACGTCTATACGGTAGGGATATCTCTATGGCGACTGAAAGTAAACCGATGAGAGAGCAACACGGTCCAGTTATGGAAGACCAGAGCCTACCCCGCTTTGGTAATTATGACCTGGTGCGTCGCATCGATGTGGGTGGCATGGGTGAGGTTTACCTGGCGCATCAGCTCAGCGCTTTTGGCCGCGTAGTAGCGATTAAAATTATTCGTTCCGACCTTGTACATGATATGACGGCCCGCGCGCGTTTTTTGCGTGAAGCCGAAGTCAGCGCCCATCTCAAACACGAACATATCCTGTCTTTGTTTGAATTTGGCGAGGACCAGGGACGGCTCTTTCTCGTCACCCCTTATATCGAGGGGGGTACGCTCGCCCGCCGCTTGAAAAGCGGTCCTTTATCGCTGGCAGAAGTGCATCAACTGTTTGTGCCCCTGGTGCAGGCCGTAGCATATATCCATCGACGAGGTGTCATTCACCGCGACCTCAAGCCGACCAATATCCTGCTTGATGAAGAGGATGGGCAGATTTACGTGCGTCTGATCGATTTCGGCATTGCATCGGTTCGGGGGACTACGGCCAGTCCGCCGCTGACCACGGCAGGCAATGAAATCGGCACTATCGCATATATGGCCCCTGAGCGCCTGTCAGGTGTGGCGGCTCCGAGCAATGACATCTTTTCCCTTGGTGTTATCCTCTATCAAATGTTAACCGGGAATTATCCGGTGGGCCAACAGCCTCTCAATCTGCCTGAACCACTGGAATACGTTGTGCGCCGCAGCATAGCTATTCGTCCCGAGGAGCGTTTTGCTACTGCCGACGAGGTGTTGCAGAACTTTGAACGTGCCTGCCAGTATCTCGTAACATCATCCCAGGCACTGGCGCCTGTTCTTGCGATGCCGCCTTCCTCCAGCTATGTAAGCGGTGCGCTCAACAGACCATCAAATGTGCCACTCACTGGCGGGGCACAGGAGCTTGTAGTATTGCAAGATTCTGGGGCGATATCCGCAGTTGCGCCTGCGGGGCCGCAGGGCACGTTTGGTCGTGAAGATTATAATGCGCCAACCACCTGGTTTGAGCCCGCAATCCCGCAGGCACAGCGAGCTGCCAGCAGAAGCCCCAACCCTAAGAAGGCACCTTCTACAGGCAGGCGGCGCGGCCTCTTGCCTTTGTTATCCGCTATTATGATTATTGTGCTACTCGCGATAGTTTTCACGGGGTATTACGCCTACCAGGCGGTGACCGCAACGTCAGTGATCGTTGACATTAGCCCGCAGATGCAGGTCATCAACCAGGTCTATACCATCACGGCCAGCCCTGACGTGCAAAAGCCTGATGTGCCCACAGCGTCGATACCGGACAGGGCTTTCTCTAAGCAGGAGCAGGCTTCGCTTAAGGGACGGACCACAGGGCAGGTGTGCGGTGTCTTCGGGGTCTTCAATTGCAAGCAAGCGGTGAGCCAGGAGGATGTGAACGGGTTGGTCAGCCAGATGCAGCCAACCCTGGAGATTAAAATCTCGCAAGCATTGCAGCAACAGGTCACGGATGCCAGGGGGACGATTATCGTCCCGGTCAACCCCAGCATCGTCTCGGAGACAGCCGATCCTCCGGTAGGCTCACCTGGAAAAACGGTCACGGTCACCCTGGAAGAGAAGGGAAGCACGGGGTATATTGCCAATGGAGATGTAGAGAGTGTAGCCAAGCAGTTGTTGACCCAGCAAACGCAGCAGTTGTTGACCCAGCAAGCGCAGCAGTCCTGGCCGAACTACCTGTTGATCCCTGCGTCAATCACGATGAGCACACCCGTCGTGGAAGGGGTAGACCCAAACTCGGGCAAGGTAACCATCGA
>Ga0137389_10003122_pt1 | contig 10216 bp, 9 predicted proteins | sample 15con2h14BmetaG_FD_104645 | JGI IMG/M metagenome (GOLD analysis project Ga0137389, IMG submission 104645) | Vadose zone soil microbial communities from Angelo Coast Range Reserve, California, USA - 15con2h1.4B metaG | ecosystem: Environmental > Terrestrial > Soil > Vadose zone > Saprolite...
CTTGTCCGCCTCTTTCTCTTTTTCCTTTCTGTCGGCGACAGAACTCAGGCGAATCACCGCCGCGGCAGCGGTATAGCGGACGCGGGCATTGCGGTCGGCAAAGCCGGGTTCGACTTTGTCCCGCAGGGATGGATCTTCGCGCTCGGCTATCGGCCCGATAGCGGCGGCGCGTACGATCCAATTCTTGTCGTGCGTCGCCTTGACCAAGGCCGCAGCGCTAGCAGGGTCGGGATCATGCGCGAGGAAACTCGCGGCCACTGCCCGCACCGGGTTGGGATCTTTTTTGTGCATAGTGCGGTAAGCGTCCCAGCCGATGCCCGCCAAGGGGACAAAACCAATGCCTTCAGAGAAGCCAATTTTTGCCAGCTCCTTGGGGTTATGGAGGGTCTCGAGTTGCTGGGCAACCAAGCCATCGTTGGACTTTCTTGCTCCTGTAAGCACGTCGTAATAAATTGCGTAGGCGGAAGTATCGTCTTTCAGGTCGCGCAGAGAATGCGCTGCAGCCATTACCACCGGAAGCTTCTTATCGGAAAGGCGTTTCCGGAGCCACGGAATAGACTCGGTACAGCGCATCTGCCCCAAAGCCGTCGCCGCTGCGACGCGAACTTCAGACTTGGGATCTTCGAGCGCATGCCTGGCAAGGTTGCGGGCGTGAACATCGTTGCGTAGCAAGCCGAGGGCGCGCGGATGCTATTTGTTCGCTCGCCGGTCTTCTGCGAAGCCCGCCACGGTATCCAGCATGTCCCAGGCTTTCCGTGTGCCGGCTTCATTATCGGTAGCCGCCCGAATACGGAGGGGCAACAAGGCAGCCAAGGCAAGACACAGAATCGTCAGGCATCGAAAAAGTCTGCTCACGGAAACTGTTCCTCCGTCCGGCCCATGCCCACGGGGCGCTCAGCACAAGACATTCGATGCCACGTAGCACGCAAACGTGAACGACAATTCCACGAAGATTAAGGTACTAACAGGCAGAAGAGACTGTAGCGGGAAGGCACCTACCGTTTAGGCTTCGCCGATCGCGCAGGGCCGCGGTCGGGGGTCTTGCGTTTTCCGCCGTTCTTGAACACCCGCGCAAATATCTTGTCGACATTCTTGAGCTGACGCCGCAGGTCGAAAGCACGCTCAATCTGTTTGGCAGGCACGCGGGTGGTTATTTCCTTATCGTTCAGCACCAACTGGTGAAAGTCGAGGTCTTCTTTCCAGGCGCGCATAGCGTGGCGCTGCACCATGCGGTACGCGTCTTCGCGGGAAACCCCGTGTTCGACCAAGTCAAGCAGCAACTGCCCGCTGAAGATGAGACCGCGGGTGCTATCGAGGTTCGCCTGCATGCGCTCCGGGTAGACAAACATGGTCTCGATGAGGTTCGTCGTTTTCTTAAGCAGGTAATCGATCAGCGTCGTCGAGTCGGGCAGGATTACGCGTTCCGCTGAGGAGTGTGAGATGTCGCGCTCATGCCAGAGCGCGACATTCTCAAATCCGGCTTGCGCATTGGAGCGCACCACCCGGGCCAGACCGCTGATCTGCTCGCAGGTAATGGGATTGCGTTTATGCGGCATCGCCGACGAGCCCTTTTGCTTTTCGCTAAAAAATTCCTCAACTTCACGCACTTCGGTTCGCTGCAGGTGGCGGATCTCAGTCGCCATCATGTCGAGTGTCGACGCGATCACTGCCAGTGTCGCCAAATAGTTGGCATGGCGATCGCGCTGGATGACCTGGGAGGAAACATCCGCGGCCTTAAGACCCAGATGGGCACAAATCTTCTCTTCGATCTCAGGAGTAAGGTGCGCGAAGATGCCCACCGCACCAGACAATTTGCCCACTCGCATTTCCTCGGCCGCGGCGGCAAAGCGCGCGATGTTGCGCTGCGTTTCCGAATACCAATTAGCCAGCTTGAATCCGAAGGTGATGGGTTCGGCATGGATGCCATGAGTGCGACCCACCATAGGAGTGTCTTTGAACTCCCAGGCCCGGCGCTCAAGCGCCTCTGCCAGACTTTGCAGATCGTCGGCGATCAGAGCCGAGGCCTGCGTGATGAGCACAGCCTGTGCGGTGTCGACCACATCGTTCGAAGTGAGGCCATAGTGGAACCAGCGAGCATTGGGACCGACAATTTCGGCCACAGCCGTGGTAAAGGCGATGACGTCGTGCCGGACTTCGGCTTCGATTTCGAGGATGCGTTCGAGGTTGAAGTTGGCGCACTCCCGGATGGCCTTCGCGGCCTGCTTGGGCACCATGCCCGCCGCAGCCAAGGTTTCGGTAGTGGCGACTTCCACCGCCAGCCAAGTGCGGAAGCGGTTTTCATCGCTCCAGATGCGACCCATCTCCGGACGGGTATAGCGCGGGATCAAGGCGTCAGCGCCTCCTGCAAAATGACTGTGGAATACGGGACTCAAGATTCTAAATGGACGGCGGAAAAGAGGCCAGCACCGAGATTCCTGGACTTGCAGGCACGGCGAGCGAAGCAGTCTTTCTATCGTTCTATCGTTCTACGATATACTATAAGAACGAGGGTTGCACCGCGACAAGATCGGCTACATGAAGAAGCTCACTTCGTCGGACTACCAGGCGCTGTCCGAATTTCGCTTCCAGATCCGCAAGTTTCTTCATTTCGGCGAGCAGGCTACACAAGAAGCCGGATTGGAGCGCGGGCAGTATCAGCTCATGCTGGCCATCAAAGGAATGCCTGCTGGGGTTCGGCCGCGCGTCGCGGAACTGGCCGGCCGAATGCAAATCCAACATCATAGCGCCGTAGAGTTGGGAAATCGTCTAGAGGCCGGAGGGTTCGTGCGCCGCGAGCGAGCACAGCAAGATCGACGAGAAGTACTGCTGGCGTTGACCGCCAAGGGAGAGCGAATCTTGGCCGAGTTGGCGCTGCATCACCATGAGCAACTACGCTCCGCAGCACCGGCGCTCGTGGCGGCGCTGCGGCGAGTGATGCACGGAGACGGCGAGGCCTCACAGAAACGTCGGCGCAGCCCGCGACCGAAGCGCAAGAGTATCCACGAAGAATGAACCCAACTACGCAGCCAGCCACCCCGTCGCGGTTTCGTGGGGCGTTAGTTGTGCTTCTCTCTGTCCGTGCCGTCCCTTCGCACAAGCGATCGAATCAAATCGGCTATTGAAAACTGCTTTCTTTTTCAGTAAGCTTCGTCAATCCCACGGGACAATCATCTTCGCCCACCGGGGAAGTGCACGCAATGGCACCTACCGAGACCAAGCCGTCTTTTGCCGGTGAGGCGAGTCCTCGTGCAAGCGCGCAATCGTGGCTGTCTGCCGCGTGCTGTTGTCCGTCTTTTATAGGGCGCATCCGCCCGTAAGCAAACTCCGTTCAGTACACGGGGGGGAGTCATGTTGGATTCCAAACAGAGGTTAATTTGGGTCAGTTTTGTAGCAGTCGTCGCACTGGTTGCGCAGGGGTTTGCCCAAGGCGGCGCCACGGGTGCAATTACCGGCACAGTACAAGACGCGAGCGGCGCATTCATATCTAACGCCGAAGTCCAAATCACCAACCAGGACACCAGAGTCTTGGAGCGCACAGTGCGAACCGATGCAAGTGGTTCCTTTACTACTCCGCTGCTTCCGGTCGGAACCTATACCGTCAGAGTCAACAGTTCCGGATTCGCCGACGCCAGCTTCTCCAATATAGTAGTTCGCGTTACCGAGACCACGCGCCTGATCGCCAAGCTGACTCCCAGCGCCGTCCAACAAAAGATCGAGGTTCAAGCGCTGGTGCAGGCGATCGACACCACCGATGCCACGACGGGACAGGCAATTGAACCGTCCACGATCCGCAGCCTGCCGCTCGCCACACAGAACTTCCAACAGCTGTTGACTTTGTCCACGGGCGCGCAAAGCGAACTCAATGCGGCCGCTCAGTTGGGGCGCGGCGTGGTACACATCGAAGTAAACGGTCAGCGTGAAGACAACAACAACTATTTGATCGAAGGAATCAGCGCGAGCGACTACAACGTCGCCGAACTAACGACCACTCCCCTGCCAAACCCTGACGTCGTGCAGGAATTCAAGGTAGAGACATCTCTCTACGATGCCAGCCAGGGCCGCAATGGCGGAGGAAACATCAACGCCATTCTCAAGTCTGGGACAAATAATTTCCACGGCGATGTCTATGAGTTTTTCCGTAATACGGTTCTCGATGCCAACGAGTATTTCTTGAAAGGAAGCGGATCTCCGCGCCCGGATATCAAGCAGAACATTTTCGGCGGCAGTCTTGGCGGCCCAGTCATTGCGGGCGGAAAGTTGGGATTTTTCTTCGTGAACTATCAAGGCACGCGCCAGCGCAGTGGCGAGTCTCCCGGATCGATCATTAGCACCTTCGTCCCCTACGTTCCTGCCGCCGACCGCGGAACCGACCCGGTGGCGGAAGCCAACCTGGCGAATGATCTTGGCTTGACCGCCGCCGGTGTCACGCTCGATCCCGTTGCCGCTTCACTGTTGGCCTTCAAGAGCAACCAGTTCGGTGCCCCGGCCAACGGGTATCTGTTCCCGCTACCCAACACTCCAGCGGGGACTTCTCCCGGAACTCCAGTCCAATTCACGGCGAGCAAGCCCGGCACTTTCGTGGATGATCAATTCACCGCCAACTGGGATCACGATTTTCGCAATTCAGCCGATAAGGTCTCAGCCCGCTTCTTCTTCTCTAATTCGGAGCAAGACATTCCTTTCGGTGCAGGAGGTTTGCAAGCATCCCTCGGCGCTCCTGCCAGCACCACCGACCTGAACTTTCCTTACAAGCTTCCCCTGCACGATCGCCTCTTCATCATTTCGGAAACCCACCTGCTCTCGCCAACCCTGGTCAATGACTTCCGCTTCGGCCTGGTACATATCAACAACAGCGGAATCAATGTCAACCCGGTCACTGTCAGCGACGTGGGGATTGATCGTCCGACCAGCAATCTCACCACCAGCATCTATAAGTTCACTCTTCTAACTTCCGGATTCCAGTTCGGGCCAACTCCGCCAGCCAACCAGTTCCAGACACAGAACAATCTGAACTTCGTCGAAAATCTGAGCTGGGTACGTGACGCGCACACCTTCACATTTGGCGGGCAATTCACACGAGTCAATCTCGACAAGCTGTTTCCCCAGGTGTTCAACGGGCAGCTCTTTTTCACCAACGTGGCGACCACCAGTTTGACCGATTTTCAGAACTTCCTCTCCGGGAATGTCCAATTCAGCTTCGGCGGAGGCGGCGTCTACAACCACCAATACCGCCAGAACGATTCCGCGGTTTTTGCTCAAGACGATTGGAAAGTCAGTTCTAATCTGACCCTGAACTTCGGCCTGCGCACCGAGTTCCTAGGTGCCTGGACCGATGGTAAGTGTCACATCGGCAACATCGAATCCGACCTCACCAAATCCGGAACCTACCCATTCATCTACCCGGGCTGCGTTAATAAACTGGGCATCAGTGGACTTTCGGGGAACGCCGCCGGGTCTACATTCCGCAACAGCGTCTCCACCGGATGGGGACCGCGCTTCGGTTTCGCGTGGGATATTTTCGGCCACCACAGCACCACGCTGCGCGGCGGTTATGGCATCTACTATGTTCGTGAGGATGTGGGCGCGGTTGACCAGCTCAGTTTCCAGTCGCCGTTCATCCCGATTGTGTTCTTCCCCACGACGCCGGGCTTTACCCTCTCCAACTTTTTTACGGGAACGCCCGCCGCGAACCCCAACGGCGTACCGCCTGCCGGGAGGCTGTCACCGGCATGGATCCCCTGTCTCGCTCGCCTGGTCAGTTTTGTCCCCAGCAACAGCGCCACCGGCCAGGATGCCACCTACGCGTGCGCTGGTGGCCCGGGCGTGAATTCAACGCAAAATCTTTTCGTGCTGGAAGTTCCGCGGCACTTCGTCGTGCCCAACACGCAACAGTGGAACCTCACATTGCAGCGTGATCTTGGGATGAAATGGGTATTGGAAGTGGGCTATGTTGGCACGAGAGGCACTCACCTGCGCGAAACCCGCGACGGAATTCAATCACTGCGTGCCAGCGTTGCACATCCGGTGGTGATCACTGATACCAGCGGGAACACCTTTCAGATCACGACCAATACGTTTTCGAATGCTATTGCTCGCACGCCCACCCCCGGTCTCAACGGCTACAGCGGTTATCAGATCTTTGCGAACGACGCCTATTCGATTTACCACTCGCTGCAAGCCACGGTGTCGCGGCGCTGGGGACGTGGCTATTTCCAGGGCGCCTACACCCTCTCCAAGAACATAGACGCCACCTCCACCGGCAACACCGCCTTCAACACCGCCTACAATGACCAGAGCAACATTAACGCCTCGCGCGGAATTTCCGACTTCAACCGTCCGCATGTGCTGAAGGTCAGCTACGTCTACAATCTGCCCTTCTTCGAGAACGCGGCAGGCATCAAACGCGCAACCCTAGGGGGTTGGGCGATTAGCGGCGTTAGCAGCTTTCAATCCGGACTTCCATTCTCGGTCTTCGATTCGGGCGCTGGCACGGCATTCCTGGGAGCGGGCAGTACTCCGCTGCTCGGTGGCAGCTTGGCCCCCGGTGCCTCGATCAGCAGCGGGATGACCCGCGGCAGCGTCCATCAGAGACTAAACGGCTACCTGAATCCGGCGGCATTCCAAGCAGCGCCGCTCGTTGACCCAACCGCATGCCAGGCAAACGGTGCTGACTTCTGCACCACTGATTTTGGGAATCTCGGCCGTAACATCTACCGCAGTCCTTTCCAGCAGAACTGGGACTTTTCCGTGCTGAAGTATTTCAAGGTCACGGAGCGTCAAGAACTCCGGTTCACAGCCGACTTCTTCAACCTGTGGAACCATGCCAACTTCGCTTCTCCCGCTGTGACGGACATCGAAGCTTACTTGGCCAGTCCTACAAACAATCCTTTCGGAAAGATTGTCAGCACGACCGGAAACCCCCGCCTGATCCAGTTCTCTCTACGTTGGGCGTTTTAGATTTAGAGGAGAAGGAATGGACCAACGAAGCAAGCTGAGGTTCGCCAACGCGGGAGCGCGCCACCCTGCGCAATCCCTACGGGCGTTCCACCATCCAGGCATTGGCGCTGGTGCTGCCGACGTGCAGCGCCAAATATCGGCCATCGCGCGAGGGGATCGCCCAGCCCACGATCATCTTCTGGGGGCGCCAGACTGGACGCGCATGACCCTGCAAATCAATATTCAACAATGCATTTCCTTCCTCGCCCACCGACGCAGCCCACAAGCTCTTGCTGTCAGCCGCCCAGTCGAGCGACGCCAATCCCGGCCAGCCCTTGATCACTAGCCATTTGTCCTCCGAGCCGTTCAGTGACACCAGATGGATCCGCGGCTCCTCATCGCTCCATTTCCCTCTAGCAATGGCCAGCGTCGCTCCGTCCGGTGAAAGGCTCCAGTTGTAAAGTTGCGGAAGGTCATCTTTGATTTGAAAAAACTGACTGCCTCTTCCTTTGAACGGATCGAACCTAAAGAATGTAAGCTCGCCCTCGCCTACAACGCTGTAGATGCACTCCGTGGCGGGGGCTCGCGCACATTGATGATTGCTGATCCAGCTTGCCTCCAAGACTTGTTGCGAAGCGCCTCCTGACAAAGGCATTCGCATGAGTGGAATCGCAGAAGAGTTTTCTCCTGAATTGGGGTAAACCACGTATAGAATCTGGCTGCCATCGGGACTCAACCGTGGCTGAACGACCTCTTTTTTATTGCCGCCAACCAACAGTTCAGGCACCGTCTGATTGGTAGCCTGTTTGTAGATGCTGAAGGTTCCCGTCCGGTCGGAGATGAAGATCACCGCCCTACCATCAGGGGTCCAGTCGAAGGGTAGATCCATGCGGTCGTCCAGAGTCAGCCGCCGCGGTTCATTGATACCGCCGCGGGGTTCGAGCGCGGCCACATATACATCTGGTTGCGGGACTCCTTTTAGGTACGCGACGCGCCTTCCATTCCCTGAAGTGCTAATGCTGAACACTTCGCCGGGGTCACTGGTCAAGCGGACCGGCGTGCCCACAGTTTGCCCCTCCCGATTCAATGCAACCGACCAAAGATTGGAATCAGGTTCCCGCGGACGCTGCTCCGATAACGTATAAATCAGCCGTCCATCTGAGGCCGGCCAAAGGCCCGTTCAAGCCTGCGAAGGAAAGCACGCTGCTGACCCGCAATAGCTGGTTGCTGATGTGCTGCTCGTGCACATCCAAAAGTTCGATCACGCCCCTTACACCATGATTATAGGAGAATCTTCCCCTTGTGTAGGCGATCTTCGTGCCGTCGGGCGACCATGCTACCGTCCCGAAGAAATCCCCTTCCTCTCCCACCAGCTTGCGCGGGTGTGCTCCATCTGCACCGACCAGCCAGACCTGCTCCCGCACCTTCTGGCCCGTGATGAACGCGATTTCGTTTCCGTCCGGTGATACTGCCGGAGACCTGGCATCATCGCGGAACTTACGCGCGTTCCCGCCAAACGCCGAGAGTTGCCAAAGACCAGATACCTGACCAGGACCGGTCAAGGCCACCGTCAGATGAGCGCTATCTGGAAACCAGCTTATGGATTCCGCGATTAGACCCGGTGGCACAGCGACGGGATGGGTTTCCCCCGTATCAATCTGGCGCAGGTAAAAACCAGTCTGGTCGCAGAAGGCCAGATAGCGGCCATCGCGCGAAATGGCGGCCGCGCGGACTCGGTCATCCCCGGGATTGGCCGTCAATCGCGAGAGCCGCATCTGCGAAGGACGGCGCTGTCCCAGAAGCAATCCCAGCTTTATCCCAAAGAGGACCAGGACTACGGCTGCGCCGCCGGCGACCAGCCACCAGATGTGAAAACGCACCGAAGACTGGGGGGCGGATTCCGTTAGGGCTGGTCGAGCCGCTACGCCGTTGCCGTTCGCCAGCCCGGTATCGACCGGCCCCACAAACCGGTAGCCACGGCGGGCCACAGTTTCCACAAATCGGGGATTCTCCGCCGAGTCCCCCAGCGCGTCTCAAAGCCGTTTGATGGCTGCGTTGAGAGTGTGGTCGAAGTCAACAAAGGTGTCGGCCGCCCACAATCGGTTGCGAAGATCATCGCGCGACACTACCTCTCCCGGACGCTCCAACAGCAAGGCCAGAACCTGCAGGGGCTGCTCCTGCAGCTTCACCTTCATCCCGTTACGCCGCAGCTCTCTTGCGCTCAGGTCAACCTCAAAGGCTCCGAAGCGGCGTCTTCGTGATGCTTGGCCACCAGCTCCATTTCCGCTGTCCACAGCCTCGGAGTGTAGCACTTTGCCGGCTCTGCCTCCCATGTCACCTGGTTCCGTAACTATTTGACGCGGCTCAGCTTAACTCGTTACCCAAATTTAATTTGCGCGTCACCCGCCAAGCCTTGAGGCACCTGGGTACCTGTCCCACCTTGGTCATAGCACGGAGGAGAAAGCGATGCGTTTGGGGATGCCTTTGGGATTGGTCTTGTTAACTTTCTGGAGTTCGGCATGGGCAGGCGGTTCGGACTCAAACACACCGACGATCACAATCCTTGTCTATCACCAGGAGGGGTTGTCGGCGCAGACCCTAGCGGCTGGCGAGCAACAGGCAGCTATGATTTTTCGGAAAGCGGGCATAGAGACACGATGGGCGGATTGCTCGGCGGGCATCAAGAAAACCGATGATGCTTGCCGCCAGCTGATGTGCCGGCGCAGTTTGTGGTTCGCATTGTGCCCGAATCGTTCGGCCCGACCGACACAGTGTTCGGAGTGGCGTTTCTCGGTATAGATGGCACCGGCAACTACAGCGACGTGTTCTGGGACCGCTGTGAGGGCATGCACCGCGATTCCGGCGTAAACGCAGCGCTGCTTCTCGGAACCGTCGCAGCGCACGAGGTCGGGCATCTACTTCTCGGCTCCAACGCCCATTCGGCGATAGGCATCATGGCTCCGCACTGGGAGCAGGAAGAGTTGCGGCACGCCGGTATGGGATCTCTGCTGTTTACCCCGGAGCAGTCAGTCCGTATGAGAACGCGTATTCGCAGCTGGCGCTCACGGGCAGAAGAAATTCAACTTGTCAGCCGGGGTCACTCATAGCCGCTGATTTGGGCATCCTCGCCTGCGGTTGGTGGTCAAATGCGAAGCGTTAGCGCTGTTTCTGCGCTGCTTCGAGCAGCGGACGCAGAGACTCGACGGCGACCCCGAGTGTCCCGCCAGTGAATCCGTCCATGTAAGCGGAGTTGACGCCGATAACTTCGCCTTGGGAGTTA
>Ga0137389_10003125_pt1 | contig 10212 bp, 11 predicted proteins | sample 15con2h14BmetaG_FD_104645 | JGI IMG/M metagenome (GOLD analysis project Ga0137389, IMG submission 104645) | Vadose zone soil microbial communities from Angelo Coast Range Reserve, California, USA - 15con2h1.4B metaG | ecosystem: Environmental > Terrestrial > Soil > Vadose zone > Saprolite...
CACCGCGCACAGCCTGCCCGAGCGCATCCTGGCGACCGGCGATCCGTACCCCGACGAGCTGCGGGCGAGCGCCGCAGCCGTCGCCCAGCGCGCCGGTCTCTCCAGATGGAGCTTCGCCTACCAGAGCGCGGGAGCCACGGCCGAGCCGTGGCTCGGCCCCGAAGCGGGCGCCGTCATGACGGAGCTCGCCGGGCAGGGTCGCCGGGCGTTCCTCATCGTTCCCATTGGGTTCGTGAGCGACCACGTCGAGGTGTTGTACGACGTGGACGTGATGTACCGTGAGCTTGCCGGACGGCTCGGAGTGCGGTTCGAGCGCACCACGTCCTTGAACGACGATCCGCTCCTCGTCAGCGCCCTGGCCGAGATCGCGCGCGCTACCGCGGCGGCGCGCGGGTGGACATGACGGTCGCGGTCGTGGGCGCGGGGTTGGCGGGGCTGTCCGCCGCCTGGGAGCTCAGTCGGGCGGGTGCCGAGGTGGTCGTGCTCGACGCGGGACGCCGGCCCGGCGGCATGATCGTTACGGAGCGGCACGACGGCTTCATCGTCGAAGGCGGCCCCGACGGCTTCCTCGGCGCCGAGCCGGACATTCAGGACCTGGCGCGCGAGGTCGGGATCGAGGAGCGCTTGGTGGACCAGGTCGCACGAGGAGCAGCACTGTGGACGGGACGACGTCTCGAGCCGCTCGCAGAAGGGAAGGCCGCTGAGTTACTGGCGATTCAGGTAAACGCGGACGCAGGGACGCAGTTCAGGACTTTCGCCGCGGGAATGGCCGAGGTGGTGGATGCCCTCGTCGCCTGCCTCGTCCCACCCCCCCGACTGCGCACGACGCAGGGTGTGACGGCCATTGCGCAGGCGGCGCGCGGCTGGCGGCTCTCTTTCACCGGTGCCTCATCCCTCGATGCGGAGGCGATCATCCTCGCGATCCCCGCCTGGGTGGCGGCGCGCCTGCTCGCGGGCCTCGGCGTATCCGCGGCTCGCGCCCTCGATGCCGTGCTCTACGCGCCGAGTATCACCGTGTCGCTCGCGTATCGGGCGGACCAGGTGCCCGCGACGCTCGAGGGGGCCGGCTTCGTGGCGGCGCCGGATTCGGGCAGTGCAGTGCGCGCCTGCACCTACGCGTGGCGGAAGTACCCGAACCGGGCGCCGGCGGGCTACGCCTTGTTGCGCGCGTTCGTCGGACCGGGGGACGGCGACCCGGCTGCGATCGCGCACGCCGAGCTCGCGGCCATCTTGGGTATCGAGGGGGATCCGCTCTGGGCCCGCGCATTCCACTGGCCGCGGGGGCTGCCGCGTTATCCGCGCGGGCACGCCGACCGGGTGGCAGCGGTCCGCGAGCGGCTCGCCGGGCTCGCGCCGCTGGCGATTGCCGGGGCCGGGTTCGACGGCGCGGGCGTATCGGCGTGCGTGAAGTCGGGGCGGGAGGCGGGGCGGGTGATTCTGGAGCGGTTGGGGCGTATGTAGGGGCGCAGCATGCTGCGCCCCTACATCTCGGGACGCGCTTTCAGAAGTTCTTTCGTTTTCTTGACCACATTCTCGACGGTCAGTCCGAATTCCTGGTAGATCCGCTGGTACGGCGCCGACGCCCCGAACCGCTCAATCCCCATCACCATCCCATAGTCCCCGACCCAGCGATACCACGGGTGTGGCGCGGCGGCTTCGACGGCGAGCCGCGCGGGCACGGCGGGCGGCAGCACCGCGTCGCGGTACTCCTGCGGCTGCCGCGCGAACAGCTCCATCGAGGGTAGGCTCACGACGCGCGCGGCGATCCCCTCGGTGGCGAGCCGCTCGTAGGCGCCGAGGGCGAGATCGACTTCGGACCCGCTCGCCAGGAGGATGATCCCCGGCTTGCCGCGGGGGGCGTCGGCGAGCACATACCCGCCGAGCCGCAGCCCGTTCGCCAGGGCGTACTTCGCACGGTCGATCACCGGGACCTTTTGCCGCGTCAGCACCAGCGCGACGGGGCCGTTCCGGGACAGGATCGCCATGCGCCATGCTTCCACCGTTTCGGTCGCGTCCGCCGGTCGGATGACGACCAGGTTGGGGATCGCCCGCAGTGCGGCGAGCTGCTCGATCGGCTGATGCGTGGGACCGTCCTCCCCGAGGCCGATCGAGTCGTGCGAGAAGACATAGATCACCGGCAGGTCGGATAGTGCCGCGAGGCGGATCGGCGGCCGCATGTAATCCGAAAAAATGAGGAACGTCGATCCGACCGGCCGGACGCCACGGTGCAGGGCGAGTCCGTTCAGGACCGCGCCCATCCCATGCTCGCGCACGCCGAAATGGATATTGCGGGCGCCCCAGCTCCCGGCCGCCACGTCGCCCCCGTTCTTGAAGACGACGTTCGTCGACGTCGCGAGGTCCGCCGACCCGCCGACGAGCTCGGGGAGCGTGGGCGCGAGGGCGTTCAGCACCTTCCCCGACGCCGCGCGCGTGGCCTGGGCATCGCCGGGGGGGGGCGCGAACGTCGGGAGACCATCTTCCCAGCTGTCGGCCAGGCGGCCGGCGAGCCGGCGCTCGAGCTCCGCCGCGAGCTCCGGGAATGCCTGCCGATACGCGTCGTACTGCTTCGACCACTCGGCTTCGAGCCGGGCGCCGCGCTCCCGGGCGAGCCGCCAGTGCGCGAGCGCGTCGTCAGGCACGTAGAACGGCTCGAGGCTGGGCCAGCCGAGGCGTTGCTTGGTGAGCTTCACCTCTTCCTGGCCGAGTGGGGCGCCGTGGGCCTCGGGCGTGTCCTGTTTGTGCGGGCTGCCGTACGCGATGTGCGTGCGCACGATGACCAGCGAGGGCCGGTCCGCGACGCGCCGGGCCGTGGCGAGCGCCGCGTCGAGCGCGCCGAGGTCGTTGCCGTCCGCCACACGCTCCACGTGCCAGCCGTAGCTCTCGAACCGCTTCGCCGTGTCGTCCGAAAACGTGAGATCGGTCTTGCCGTCGATGGTGATGCGGTTGTCGTCGTAGACCCCGATCAGACGGCCGAGCTTCAGATGGCCGGCGAGCGAGCCGGCCTCGTGAGACACGCCCTCCATCAGGTCGCCGTCGGACGCGAGGAAATACGTACAATGGTCCACGACGGTGTGACCGGGCCGGTTGAACAGCTGCGCCAGGTGCGCCTCCGCGAGCGCCATCCCCACGGCGTTCCCCACCCCCTGACCGAGCGGGCCGGTCGTGGCCTCGACGCCCGGTGTGAGCCCGTGCTCGGAGTGCCCCGGCGTGCGGCTCCCCCACTGTCGGAATTGCTTGATGTCGTCGAGCGAGAGGTCGTACCCGGTGAGGTAGAGCACCGCGTAGAGCAGGATGCAGGCGTGCCCGGCCGACAACACGAAACGGTCACGCCCGAACCAGTCGGGGTTCGCGGGATTGTATCGTAAATGCCGCTGCCACAGCACGTAGGCGACGGGCGCGAGGGCCATCGCGGTCCCGGGGTGGCCGGAATCGGCCCGCTCGACCGCATCCATCGCGAGGGTGCGGACGGCGTTGATGCAAAGCTGATCGAGTGATGCGGCCCGGGTGGTAGGTGGAGGGGGGGCGGCGCCGCTCACGGGCTTCGTCACAGCAGACCGGACTTGGCGGCCTGCCACAGGTGGACGAGCCGGTCGAAGCCGCTCACCAGCGCGTCCACTTGCTGCGGGCTCGGGGTCGCCTTGGCCGCGGTCTTGAGGTCCTCACAGATGCGCGGCATTTCTTTGCGCCCCTGCTTCGTGGCTTCGGCGGCGATCTGGTCCAGGATGGCGACGATCTTGTGGCGTGCCGGCTCGTCCTTCGGCACCTGCCACAGGTAATCGGCGAGCTGCTTGCCCTCGGTACAGAGCTTGCCGAGGCCGTCCATGAGCGGCGGCTGCGAACGACGCGGCGGGTTGGGGTCGCTCATTGCGAGTTCCAATTATACCAAGAAACGGGCTCCGAGGAACGGTTGCCGGGAGTCCGGGGCGCCCCTAGCTTGCGGTCTCCATGGAGCAGCCGTCGATCCTCGAGCGCCTGCGTGCATTCAACCGGTGGACCAAAGGGTGGGCCGCCTCGATCGCCGTGGCGGTCGGCATCTGGATCGTGCTCCGCTCCTATCTCATTGAGGCGTTCCGCATCCCGTCGGCGAGCATGGAGAACACGCTGCTCGTCGGCGATTTCCTGTTCGTGAACAAGGCGATTTACGGAGGCGAGCTCGAGATCCCGTTCACCGGGATCCGCTGCTGCCGCCTGCCGGGCTATGCGGAGCCACAGCGCGACGGAATCGTCGTGTTCCGCTCGGTCGAAGATTCGACGCCCAACTTGAACATCGTGAAGCGTGTGATCGGTGGGCCCACCGATACGCTACAGATGACGCACGACACGCTCTATCGCAACGGCCAGCGGCTCGACGAGCCGTATGCCCTGCACCTCGGGTCTCAACCCGACGATCCGGTGCAGCTCCGGAAGATCCGGACCCTGCACCTGCCCTACTACGTCGGGCGCGACGCGGCCCACTACCACCCGACGACCCACGATTGGGGCCCGATCGCGATCCCGCCCGGGCATTACTGGGTCATGGGCGACAACCGCGACCAGTCCTATGACAGCCGCTTCTGGGGATTCCTGCCGCGGTCGCACATCGTGGGCCAGCCGCTCATCATCTATCTGAGCGTCGCCACCGACCCGCTGCGGATCCGCTGGAACCGGATGTTTCGCCGCCCGACGTAGGCTGGTGCAGCGGCGGGCCCCCAAATCCGTCTGTCGTCGTCCGGCGTAACCCTCTCGGGCGACTCGCGTTGCAGGAGACCGGAACTGGCGCCAAGTTCGAAGCCTGTGCTGGACGATCAGCAGGGACCGCTTCGTACACCCGACCGCGCGCTGGTCGAGCGCATGGCGGGGGGTGACGAGCGCGCCTTGGGTGACCTGTACGATCGCCACGGGGAGATGGCGTATTCCCTCGCCCTCGCGGTCGCGCGGGAGCGCGCTGATGCTGAGGAGATCGTCGCTGATGTCTTCGGGCAGGCGTGGCGCAACGCGGCTAGCTACGACCCCGGTCGAGGCAGTGTGGCGGGATGGCTCGCGACCATCACGCGGACCCGCGCGCTAGACCTGGTGCGGGCGCGGGGGCGGCGCGCCCGCGCGATGGAGCGCGCGACGCAAACCGACAGCGATGGCCTGGCTTCCACCATGGGCGCGGCGGCCGATTCGCCGGACCGTCGGGTTGAGCGCGGTGAGGCGCGGCGACTCGTGGCGCGTTCGCTTGGTGAGCTGCCCGATCCGCAGCGCCGGGTGATCGAGTTGGCGTACTTCGGCGGCCTGAGCCAGAGCGAGATCGCGGCCGAGTTGCGGGAGCCGTTGGGGACGGTCAAGACGCGCATGCGGGCCGGCATGCAGAAGCTACGCGGCTCGCTCGCTGCGCTTCTCTCGGGAGGTGGATCGTGACCGATCACCAATGGTCCGAGCTCGCCGCGCCGTACGCGCTCGGTGCCCTGGCTCCCGACGAGCGCGAGCGCTTCGAGGCGCACCTGGCGGAGTGTGCGGCGTGCCGCGGCGAAGTCCAGGCGCTCCGCGAGGTCGCCGTGCTGCTCGCGGACGCGGCGCCGGCGACCACGCCGCCCTCGGGGCTGCGAGACCGTGTTCTCCGGGAGGCCCGCCAGATTCGTCCGCTTCGGAGCGGCCGGGCCCCCGTCATTCCGTGGCTCGCGGCTGCCGCCTCCCTCGTGCTCGCCGTGGGCCTGGGCTACATGTACGCTCGCGAGCGCGGCACGTTGCAGCGGGTCAACGCCGCCCTCGCGGAACGTGATTCCCTCATCGCGACCGTCTTCTCTCCCGACGTGGTCACGGCCGCCCTCACCGCGACCGGAAAGCCGCCTTCCGCCCGGCTGTACTGGAACCCGTCCCGGCACCGCATCGTCATGGCCGTGTTCCAACTGCCTCCCGCAGCTGCGGGCCGCACCTATCAGCTGTGGGCGATAGCGCAGGGTAAGCCGGTGAGCCTCGGGGTGTTCAATACGGCGGCTGACGGCCGTCTGACCGCTGCCATGGAAGTGCCACCCGGTCTCACCTTCGAGCTTACCGCCGTGACCGAAGAGCCGGCGGGCGGCTCCCCCGCGCCCACCCAGCAGCCGTTCCTCATCGGCAAGGTGACCCCCGCCGACTGAGAGGCCTCGCCTCCGAAGCAATCCGGCCCGCAGGCTCCGGCGTACATGGGGAAACCTCTTCGGAGCCTTCGAGACATGAAGCGGTACCGGTACCTCGCCCTCGCCCTCACGCTCGCAACCGTTGCCATGGCGAGTGTCATCCGGCTCGCGCAGGGCTCGGATCATCAGGATACGCCGGACGTCGAGCTCAACCCGGCATCCGACATGACCGACGTGTACGTGTTCCCGGGTACGTCGCCCGATCGCACGGTACTCGTGCTCAACAGTTGGGCGTTCGTCACGCCGGCGCAGACCATGAACACGTATTTCGATCCGAACCTGCTCTACCAGTTCAAGATCGACACCAACACCGACGGCGTCGAAGACCAGGTGATCCAAGTGACCTTTGACGGTACCGGCTCGGGTCAAACGGTCACGGTGCGCGGCCCGGTCGCTCCACCCGTGGCCGGTGCGATGGGCAACGTGCTGGCCTCGGGTGCGGCCACGGTATCGGGCCCGATCAACACGGCGCTCGGCAGTGCGAGTGGCATGCAGGTGTTCGCCGGTTGGCGCGACGATCCGTTTTTCATCGACTTGGAGCAGTTCTTCCGCATCATCCCGGACCGGAAGCCGGTGACGGGCACGCTGGCGCAGCTGCCCGATACGCCCAGCGCGAGCGCCTTTCGTAACCCGGGCGTGGACTTTGTGGCGGGGTTCAACGTGCTCTCGATCGTCATCGAGCTGCCGACCGCGTCGCTCGTGGCGGGAGGTAATCCGAAGATCGGGATCTGGGGCACGATCAGCCGGTAGCGGGAGCCCGCACACGCAATGGGACTCGACGACAAGGAGCAACCAATGAGGACGAGCAAGTGGCTGGCGCCCGCAATGCTGGGCCTGGCGCTGGTGGCAGCGTGCAACGAGAACGGGTTCCAGCCGAGCGTGGCGCGGAGCTACAACCAGGTGCAGCGCCTTGGGAATCCGCTCGTGAGCGAAGTGTTCCTCGCGAAACGGTCACATCCCGTCCACGGCAGTGTGGGACCAGACCGAGACGTGGCGCTGATCTCGACCGAGCTCAAGGCCTTCGTGGCGAACGTCGCGGGGCGGAACGCCACGGTGCAGAACACGCTGGCCGCGGTGCTGCTGCCGGACGAGCTGATCGTCCAAACGGACAAGGATCCCGGCACGGCGGGGTGGCTCTCGTGGGCGCTTGCGAACGGTTGGGGCGGCCGTAAGCTGGGCGATGACGTGGTGGACGCTGGCCTCGCCGCGATCTTCGGCCCATTGCTCGATCCGAACAACACCAGTCCCGGGCTCGAGAGCGACCACGTGGATGCGAACGACGCGGCGTTCCTCGCGGCCTTTCCCTACCTCGCGGCGCCGCATCTGCCGTGAGGCGGGCTCAAGTGGGGATCGTGCTGTTTTCCGTCGCGCTTGCGGGCGCGGTGGTCCGCGGCGTGCGGGGCGCCGAGGCGAGGCGGATAGCCGTTGCCGAGCATGAGGTGGCGGCGCGGTCGGCGCGGCGTGACGCCGACATCGCGTTCTTCAGCCGGCGGGTGGCTGCGGACCCGATCGGCGCCGCGGATCGCTCGCGCCTGGCGGCGCTGTATCTGCAGCGTGCTCGCGAGACGGCGAACTACGAAGATTATCGGCGGGCGGAGCGTCTGGCGCGCCGCTCGCTCGATCTGCGCGTTGCCCACAACGAGAACACCTATGAGGTGCTCACGTCCACGCTGCTCGCGCAGCACCGCTTCGTCGAGGCTCACGCCACTGCGCGGGCCCTCAACGCACGCTCGCCCGGGGTGCCGGGACACCAAGCACTCTTCGCGGAGACCGCGCTCGAGCTGGGGCGGTATGGCGAAGCGCGGGCGCTGTTTGACTCACTCCGGCCGGCCGGTCGCGAGCTGGCCGTCGCGCCCCGGCTCGCGCGCTGGGAGGAACTCACGGGGCGGACCGAGGTCGCGCGGCGCCTGCTCGACCGGGCACTCGTCGATGCGAAGAGTCGGCGCGACTTGCCGCCCGAGCAGGTGGCCTGGTTCCACCTGCGTGTGGGCGACCTGGCGTTGCGCAGCGGGCGACTCCCTGAGGCCGAGTTTGCGTTCCGCCAGGGCCTCGAGGTTTTTCCCGTCGACTACAGGCTGCTGGCGGGCCTCGCGCGCCTCGAGGCAGCCCGCGGGCGCTGGCGCCGCGCCATCGACTACGGTGACTCGGCCGTCGCCCTCGTGCCGGACCCCGCCACGTTCGGCGTGGTGAGCGACGCACATGCGGCGCTCGGCGACTCGAGTGCCGCGGCCGAGTACGCCCGAGCCATGGAGATCGCCGTCTTGGGTCAGCCCCGACAGTGGCACCGCGCCTGGAGCCTCTACCTGCTCGACCACGATCGACGAGTGCCCGAAGTCCTCGCCAGAGTGCAAGCCGACATCACCACTCGGCGGGACGTGTACGGCTTCGATCTGCTCGCGTGGGCGCTTCACAAGGCGCACCGCGATGCCGAGGCGCGGCGGGCGATGGATCATGCGCTCGAGCTCGGGACGGTCGACCCGCAGCTCCGCCGGCACGCGGCCGCCATCGCCGCGGCTCTGCACGAGGCGCCGTGAGCGAGCTCGCCGCCTACGTCTCACTCGGGTTTCGGCACATCACCGATCTCGAGGCAATGGACCATATCCTGTTTCTGCTCGCGCTCGCGGCCATCTACCGGCCGCGCGACTGGCGGCACAGCCTGTGGGTGGTCACGGCATTCACCGTGGGCCACTCGCTGACCCTCGCCCTCGCCGTGACCGGTGCGCTCGTCCTGCCGACCCGGGTCATCGAATTCCTCATTCCCCTCACCATCGTGGCGACGTGCGTCGAGAACCTGGTGGTGCGCGACCGGCAGCGGGCGTTGTGGAGAGGGCGCTACCGCCCCGTATTCGCCGGCGTGTTCGGATCGGTGCACGGTGCCGGCTTCGCGAACTACCTGCGCAGCCTGTTCGTGGACCAGATCGCGCTGCCGCTCTTCGGATTCAACGTGGGAATCGAGCTGGGTCAGCTGGTCGTGCTGGCGCTCGCCGCGGGCGTGCTGGCGGTGGTTGATCGCGCATTCGCGCTCGCCACCGTACGGCCCAGCGGGGCCGTCCTGCGCCTGCGTGTGATCGCGGTCTCAGGCTTCGTGGCGTTGATCGCCGCCCGCTGGGCCATGGAACGGAGCCCGTTCTAGGATGGGCGCCATCGTCCCCCTCTTTATGGCGCTCGCGGCCCATCCACTCCACACGACGCTGACCCAACTCGCTTACCGCGACCCCGACCACAGCGTGGAAGTGACGGTACGGGTATTCGCGGACGATTTTCGCGCCGTGCTGGCTCGCGATGTGACGGACTCGGCCGCGGCGGCCTACCTACGGTCAGCGTTCACGCTCACCGATCGCGCCGGGCAGCCGCTCGCGGTCGTGTGGTGTGGCATGAAGCGCACCGGCGATCTTCTCTGGCTGTGCCTCCGGGCGGCCGCGCCAGGGGGGCTAAGCGGACTCCGAGTCCGGGTCGCATTGCTGTTCGACCGATATGAAGATCAGATCAACATCGTGCAGGCGATCTTGGAGGGTCGGCGCGTCGCGCTGTTGTTCACACACGGCGACGCATCGAAGCCATTGTCCTAGGACAAGTTCTCCTTGTACCTTGACGCGCCCCGGCGCGGCGGTTAAAACCACACTCCTCTCTCATAAGTAGGGACTGAGCATGCGTCCCCCGGTGGTTATCAACGCCGCGAATGCGCGCTATTATGAGCCGGCTCCGGGCCGGAACGTGTATGTGGGATTCTCGCTGGGTGCAGGAGAATAGTCGTCGACCTTTTACGGAGGTGGGTATGATGCATTGGGCTCGATGGTCCGCGACAGTGGCGGTCGCGGCGCTCGTCGCGGCACCGCTGTGCGGGCAGGGGTCGGGAGGGGCTGCGGACCCCCTCTCGGTCGCTCCACCGCACGCCGTCGTGACGAACGACATGCTGCTCAACGCCGCGGCCAGCGGCGACTGGCTGATGTACGGGCACAACTACTGGAATAACCGCTTCTCCCCCCTGAAGACGATCAACACCGCGAACGTCAAGAACCTCGTCCCGCGCGCGGTCTACACCCACGGGTCCGAGCGGCTTGGCAGCTTCGAG
>Ga0137389_10003128_pt1 | contig 10208 bp, 6 predicted proteins | sample 15con2h14BmetaG_FD_104645 | JGI IMG/M metagenome (GOLD analysis project Ga0137389, IMG submission 104645) | Vadose zone soil microbial communities from Angelo Coast Range Reserve, California, USA - 15con2h1.4B metaG | ecosystem: Environmental > Terrestrial > Soil > Vadose zone > Saprolite...
CGCGACGGCAATGAAACGCTGGAGATGATCCGCGATCTCAGGCCGTCGCTTGTATTCCTCGATGTCCAGATGCCGGAAATGGATGGCTTTGCAGTATTGGAAAAGCTCGATTCCACCTCCGTGCCCGCGGTAATCTTCGTCACCGCGTATGACGCATTCGCATTGCGCGCCTTCGAGGTGCACGCGATCGACTACTTGCTCAAACCGTTCACCCGGGCGCGGTTCACCCGGGCGATGGAACATTCGTTGCGACGATTGGGGCAGGCCAACGGCAGCGCCGGAATCGAGCCGGGTCTTTTGTCTCTGCTGGAATCGATCCGCCTGGAGCGAAAGGCTCAGGGCCGGATCGCGATCCGATCCGAGCAGGGAGTCTATTTCGTCCGAATCTCCGAAATCGATTGGCTCGAGGCGTTCGGCAACTACGTCAAGATCCATGTGGGCTCGCAAGAGCACCTGCTTCGGGACAGCTTGAAGTGCTTCGAGGAACGATTGGATCCCAATCGCTTTCTGCGCGTCCATCGATCGGCGCTGGTCAATCTCGACAGCATCGAGCGACTCGAGCCGTGGTTCCATGGCGAGTACTCGGTCTTCTTGCGCGATGGAACAAAGCTCACCTCGAGCCGCACCTACAGCGAGCGATTGAGAAGCTTGATCCGCTAGAGGCGCTCATCATCGAGGCAGGGCGGTTCATCCCACCGGCGCGCCCGGTCGTCACCGGTCGGTTGCGCCCTTTGTGCGTTCGGGTTTCATCCGGGGCAAAGCTGGCCTGGAGGGTCCACATGGCTCGATGCCCGATGACGATTGGAACAAGCTCCTGGATGTTGATCGCCGCCGCGGTTGGTTGTGCATTTCTTCTCTCCGCTTGCGAGACGCGCGAGGCTGCCGAGCCGCTCGAAGGCCATTGGGTCGGAAGCCTCGATATCGGAGACGACATTCTCTTCATGCGAGCGAAGTTCAGCCGGACCGCGACCGGGCTTGCCGGCACACTCGACCTACCTGGCATAGGAAGGCTGGCGCTCGCCAAGTCCAGCTTCTTCGCTAGCGAAGTATTCTTCGCGATGAGGCGCGGCGACGAAGCCTATGCATTCACCGCGAACGCTCAGAACGGGTCGATGGTCGGTCAGCTCCACGGCAACCGCGAACGGGGCAATTTCAAGCTCCGCAGGGTGGCCGAAGTGGATCAGAAGCTGATTCACTCTTATCTCGGCACCTACCGCGTCGGCACGGATTGGATCCGCGCGATTGAAGACTGCGTCGATTCCTGGGGGACCCATCAGCTCGTATTTGTCGACCCGACGAATCATGCACGCAAGGCGCTGTTCCCGTCATCGGAGAACGCGTTCTTCTTCGGTCCGGGCTTTCTCATCCCCGAACCGATCGAGGGTATGGTGACCTTCCTGAAATCAAGAGACGGCCGGCCATACCTGCTCTGGGATGAGGAAGGCTCGGAGGTCATGATGGGCGAGCTGGTACAGCCGAACGTGGCGGCACAGCATCTGTCCGACGGCAGCAGCGGCCCATCGGGTAGCAGAAGCGTGGAGCGGCGCTGCAACCCGGTGTCGGGCTGATTTCGCCTAGGGCTCAAGGGATATAGTTCAGGGCTTCCGGCAACGGTGGGGTGATCGGCACCTCGAAGAAGCGCGCCGGCTCTGGGTGGATGATCACCTCGCCATCCGTAGCAAAGAACACCGCGATCTGTTCCTGGGCGCTGAGCGCGATGTCCCTGAAGGCCGGGATCTCGATTCTCATCATGAACCCATGTGGCTGCGTCGGCAGCCGGGGGTTCTCGGCAAAGGCCAGGTCGTGGCGGAAGAATGTGGTGCGATCCGCAAGGTCTCCCGAGCGCACGATCGCCGTCGCGTTCGGGTTGGGGGCCAACTGGTCTCCCTTGCCGAACTGATAGATCACCGACTTGGCGGGGACGCCGGCAAGGGGGCTCTTTCGAAGGTGGGGCGCAAACGCCACGGGATTTCCGGAGTCCGAGACCCACTTCGCGTTCTCGACCACCTCCTGGATCGCCATCGCGCCCGGCACGGTGTTGACTACCGGCGACTGGATCTGCCGGCTTGTTCCGTCCGCCAGCTGGACGCTGAGCGTGAGGCCGTCCCTGAGCGGGAAGTTCTCATTGAAGTGTGGCGGGCCCACGGAAACTCCCTCGAGGCTCGTGATCCCGGGCGGGTTGATGAGCGACGGCGTACGCAAAGAGAGCAACAGGCCGAGTTGGTTCCGATTCTCGGGGTACACTCCAAGCCGCCTGTTTTCGATTGTCGGGGCGCCCGGGCCATTGAGGACTCCTACCTTCACGCTCGGCTCGATGCCGAGGAAGACCGTCCCGTAGATACTGCCCAAGGACCATCCGAAGTAGTAGATGCGCGATGGGTTCAGGTCTGGAAATCCATCGCCGTCTACATCGATTCCCACCTCGACCACCCGGACGAGTTGCATCAGGTCCGCAACGTTCTGCCGGATGCCGTCGGTCACAAGGAGGATCCTCCGCGGCGGGGCGCTGCTCAGGCCCTCGTTGGCATCAATGATGCCGTCGCCATTTTGGTCTATGCCGCGACCTCCAGCCGATAACGTCACCGACTCGCCGCTGGTTCGGTCAATCGTCAGCGTGCCGCGCGAGCCAAAACCAGCGCCAACGCCGTTGATCGCAATGGTCGCGATCCCGTGCGCCGCCATCGTGGCAGCGACGTTTCCAGAGCCGGGCGCCGCCGAGGTGAAGTTCTTGCTGCCCCCGTTTCCATGGCCGAAAATTGCTACCGGCCACCCTTCGGCGGGCCTCGGACCGGACGGCAAGTAGAGATTGAAGTAAATGTCATTACCCCCTTGCACCGCCGGTCTTCCGCTGCGGGTCCCAATGGGCGGGATGAACTCCCCGGGATGGATCTCGTAGTCGGGAGAGCGGTACTTCCCGAACGCGATCGTCCCCACCGCGCCCGGCAGAGTATCTCGTAGGTACTCGATGGGATTGCGGACGGGCTCAAGCGGTGCATGTTCATCCAGATGGGTCTGCTCGTTGAACATGATGTTGGTCACCTCGTTCAACGGGAACACCGTTCGGGTCCCGTTTGGGCCCAGAAGAAAATTCGCAGGCTCCGGATTGCTCGCTTTGATTTGGTCTCTGATCTTTTCAAGGACTGCCGTAGCGCTCTGCGTGGTGAAGACGCTGGCGGTGACAATCTCGGATTCGTCGACCCCTGCTCGGCTGGCGGCGCGAATCGCTTCGCGAAGCTCCCGTCTGTAAGCCCCTGGCACTTGCTGCCGGAAGCGCCGGAAGGCCTCTGTCGCCTCGATCGGCTGGCCGACCTGATCGAGCATTCCTCTGGTGACAATGAGGGCATAGCGCGTGTGTTGATCAAGAGATTCATTGGATTCGACTTGAAGCGTGCTTGCGTCGGGATCCCAGATCACTTGATTGATTCCGATCACGCGGCCCCTACGGTCGCCGTCGTCGTCATCGCGCAAAGTGCTGCCCAGGCTGATCAGAAAGACCGTGTCGCTGGTTACCGCTCTCACATCGATCGGGCCGTCGAACGGGATCGAGAGCCGCGGTTGGAGGTTGAATCCATCGAGCGTGTTGATGACATCGAGATCCTCGCAGTCCGTCGTACGCACCCCGCAGTCGGGCCCCGGCAGATTGACCCGTAGTCGGGTGTTGTTGCTCTGGTCGGTGACGGTGAACCAGTTGCTGGGAAACGGGCCTGTTGCTGGAGTACGCAGATCAAACAGGGCGTGGACAGCTGCGACGGCATTCGGTCCGCTGGCCATCTGCAAAACAAAAAGTAAACTAAAACAGCAGACTGTCTTGCGATTCATGTGTTCCCTCCTACGAATGAGCCCGTTTCAGTGCGAGAGGCTGACCCTAAGGCGTTTGTCGATTGAGATTGTCAGCGCTGCTCGTCCGGGATGGCGAGGTAGCCGTGGACTATGTTTGTAACGGGATCAGTGTACTGTCCCACGATCCAGCCGGAGGCGTTGATCCCACTGGCATAGATGTTGATCCCTCCGAACGGGTCGAGCGACGTGTACTGCCCGTACTCGAGCACTAAGCCGTGGCGTCTGCTGCCAGCGTCAATGAAAGATCCCGAGATCTGGCCGAGGTCGTTGATCCCAACGAAATTTGTCAACATCGAGTCGGGCTCTGGATCGGGCGGATAGATGAATCGGCCTCCGCTCAGGCGCACGTAGCCATGCGATCTGCCGGCAACCTGGTACGCCCCAACACTTATGCCGAACCCGTTGATCCCTTCGGCGAAGGTCTGGGTCGAGTCGGGCGGGTCGATCATTCTGTACCTTCCCTCCATCAGCAGGAAGCCGTGAGTTCTGCCGTCAAAATTGTACCAACCTACGATCTGGCCGGAGTTGTTGATCGCATAGGGTTGAAGAGAGGTCCCATCCGGTGGGTCGGGCAGCACCTCGTAAGTGATCCCATCGCTCAACCGTTTGTAGCCGTGCTGAATGCCGTCAGCATCAATGTAACGCCCCACGATCTCGTCCGAATCGTTGATCCCTGAGCTTCCGGTAAGGGTCGAATCGGGCACGTCGAATGGCGTGTAGCAGTCCCCGATCAGCAAGTACCCATGTCTGACGTGATTGGAATCCTCGAAATTTCCGACGATGTGACCTGAGCTGTTGATCCCAAGGGCTTCGGTGCGGGTCGAACCCGGCGGGTCAAGCCTGGTAAACACGTAATCCGCCTTGGCCTGTCCCGCGACTCCCAGGAACAGTCCCAGAGCTGCCATGCCCAAAAGTAGTTTCTTCATTTTGACAGCTCTCCTGTAAGGGATAGAGGCCGCGCCACAAGCCGCTCCATCAGCTAGAACGAGAAGCGCTGGCGTTTCCTATCATCGTGCTCCTGATTTGCTGTCAGCCCCTCGCTTGCGATAGAAGCCCCGTACTGACGGTGGAGCGGGCGGGTTAGGAGGGGCATTGACGCGCTCAGGACCAGTCGTGGCCGAACTGCTCGCGCAGGCTCGAAGCGGAAATCGCGCCGCGCTCGACGAGCTGATGCCCGTCGTCTACCGAGAGCTGCGCCGTCTCGCGAGGCGACACCTGCTCCGTCAGTCGCCTGGACACACCATGCAAACGGCAGATCTGGTGAACGAGGCGTACCTGAAATTGGCGAATGTGCAGCGGATGGATTGGAAGGACAGGTTTCACTTCTTGTCCGTCGCCTCGCGCGCGATGCGGTTCGTATTGGTGGACCACGCGCGCAAGCGCGGCTACGCAAAGCGCGGCGGCAATGCGGTGAAAGTGTCGCTGGATGAGGCCTTGATTGTCTCGGAGCAGCGAGGAGCGGAGCTGCTGACGATAGACGAAGCACTGAGCCGACTGGCGGTGCTCGATCCACGAAAAAGCCAGATTGTGGAGCTGCGGTACTTCGGCGGCTTGAGTATCGACGAGGCGGCGAATGTCCTGGCGATTTCGCCAGTCACCGTCAACCGGGAATGGGCGAAGGCCAGAGCGTGGCTCTACGACGAGCTTCGGCAAACGCAAACGCAATGACGCCCGAGCGCTTTCAGCAGATCGACAAATTGCTTGACCTTGCCCTGGAGCGGGACCCCAGCGAACGGGGACGTTTCCTGGATCAGGCGTGCGATGGGGATGAGAGGCTGCGGACGAAGCTCGAGTCCCTGTTGCGTTCGCATGAGCAGGCACGTGGCTTTCTCGCCGAGCCTCCGTCGGATTTGGCCAATGAGATTCTCGCCGCGCGCGAGCGGGAGCGGGCCGCTGATGAGGATTCAGATTGGCCCGAAGGTGCGAGCAAGATTTTGGGGCGCTATGTCGTCACCGAAAAACTCGGAGGCGGCGGAATGGGAGTGGTCTACGCCGCCCACGACCCGGAGCTGAACCGAAAAATTGCGATTAAGCTGATGCTACCGCCGGTACTGTCGAACCCGGCGTCTGCCAGCGAGGGGCGAGCGCGGCTGTTGCGCGAGGCGCAAGCGATGGCTCGGCTGTCGCACCCCAACGTGATTGCTGTGCACGACGTAGGCACATTCGGCGAGCAAGTCTTCATTGCGATGGAGTACGTCGAGGGGACGACCCTCGGCGAATGGCTGTCAGCGAAGAAGAGGTCCTGGCGTGAAATCGTCAGCACCTTCGCGCAAGCGGGCCGGGGCCTGGCGGCCGCTCATGAAGCGGGCATCGTCCACCGCGATTTCAAACCAGACAACGTGCTGGTGGGCAACGATGGGCGAGTACGTGTGCTCGACTTCGGACTCGCGCGTGCGGCACAGGCTGTGGAAGCCGCAGGCTCTGCAACAAGCTCCGGGAAAGGATTGTCGGTGCCGGCAGGGATGCTCGGCGTCGCGGTGAGCGAGCCGTGGAAGTTGATGGGAACTCCGGCCTACATGGCGCCAGAGCAGCTCAAGGGCCAGCTCGGCGACGCCAGGAGCGACCAGTTCAGTTTTTGCGTGGCGTTGTATCAAGCGCTGTATGATGAGCTGCCCTTCTCGGGCGAGACCGTCCCGGCGCTTCTCGAGCGAATGGAGCAGGGGAGGGTAGACCAGGCGCCGAGTGCCGCCCGACTGCCCGCTCGGGTCAAGAAAGTGCTTCTGCGCGGCTTGAATCCGGTGCGAGAAGAGCGTTACGAGTCGATGGATCGGTTGCTGCACGAGCTGACGCGGCGCCCTCCCGCGATTTGGCGATGGTCCCTGGCCCTCGTGCTGCTCGCAGCGTTGGTTGGACTCGGCATCGGCACTGACCGGCTTTTGCGAAGAGGGCGTCTACCTCGCATCCAATCCATCGTCGTCCTGCCGCTTGAAAATCTCACCGGCGACCCGACGCAGGACTACTTCGTTGACGGGATGACCGACGCCCTGATTACCAGCCTGGCCAAAATTCGCTCGCTACAAGTAATCTCGCGGACATCGGCGATCCGGTACAAAGCCACGAAGAAGTCACTTCCTCAAATTGCGCAGGAACTAGGCGTTGACGCGGTCGTCGAGGGAACGGTGGCGCGGTGGGGCGAGCAGGTGCGAATCGATGCTCGGCTGATCCACGCGCCGACCGACCGCCATCTCTGGGCCAATTCCTATCAGCGGGACTTGCGCGACATCTTGGCGTTGCAGAGCGCTGTCGCGCGAGCCATCGCCGCAGAAGTCCAGACCGAGCTCACGCCCGACGATCAGTCGCGCCTCGCCAGCACGAAGACGACAAACCCCGAGGCCTACGACGCGTATCTCAAGGGCCGCCACTCCTCGAACAAGATTACCGTCGACGGAATCAACAAGGGCATCGAGTACTTCCAGCAGGCCATCCAGAAGGACTCGAGCTACGCCCTGGCCTATGCCGGATTGGCCGATGCGTACAACTTACTCGGCTTCGGAGTTCTGGCCGCGCTGCCCCCCAAGGACGCCCTACGCAACGCAAGAACGGCAGCGATGAAGGCCCTTGACCTGGACGATTCGCTCAGCGAGGCGCACGCGGCGCTGGGATTCACCAAGTTCCTCTACGACTGGGATTGGGGAGGCGCCGAGAAAGAGCTGCGACGCGCAGTGGACCTCAATCCCAACAACGCGATGGCTTATCATCGGTACGCCATCGTGTTGAATAAGACCGGGCGAGCCGATGAAGCGCTTCGAAACATCAGACGCGCTCAGCGGTTGGACCCGCTCTCGCCCACCATTAACAGGGTCTTGGTAGAAACTCTTCTCATCGCGGGACAGCTTGACCAAGCCCTGGAGCAGTCTCGGAAGACCCTCGACCTCCTCTCGGAGACGTACTACGCCCACTTTGTTGCCGGGCAGGTGTTCGTCCGTAAAGGCCTCTATCCAGAAGCGATCGCGGAGCTCGAGAAGGCGTCAAGCCTTTCCGGTGGAAACGCTGGTGTACGATCGTTGATGGCGCACTCCTATCTCGCCATGGGAAAGCGAGCCGAAGCGAAGAAGATCCTGAACGACCTGAAAGGGAAGGAAAATTCTGCCACCTTCGCCTTTCAAATCGCGAGCATCTACGCTGACCTTGGCGGAAAGGACGAGACCTTTGAGTGGCTCGACAAATGTTACGAGGCACGTTGCGCGGGCATGGTTCACCTCCAAGAAAGCGCGCGCCTTGCCCCGCTGCGGTCGGACCCGAGGTACCAGGACCTGCTGCGGCGCACGGGTCTCCCGAACTTGACCATGATCAGCTACCCCTCGCAAGGCAAACAATGACGACCAGCGGTCTTCGGCAAATCAACGAACTGATTGACCTTGCCTTCGAGCGAGAACTCAAGGAGTGAGGATGGCGTGGTGCCGCGGGCCCATCCTTGCCTCCCTGATCTTTCACGGCTTGGCTGCGTCCGCCGGGCCAGCGTCCGGAAAGACGGGCCCAGTCGCCATTCGCGCCGGCCAGCTCTTCGACGGCACCGACGATCGGTTGCGCACGAATCTGATAATTCTCATCGAGAATGGGCGGATCACGGCGCTCGGCGAGGGCGTCGCGATCCCGGCGGGCGCTCCGGTGATCAATCTATCGGGCGCCACCGTTTTGCCGGGCCTGATTGATGCCCACGCCCATATCCTGTTCGAGGCGAATGTGGAGGGCGACGCTGCCCTGATCCCGCTCGCCGGGCAACAGTTCCTCACCCGCACCAGCGCGCGCAAGGCGCTCGACGGTCTGCGCAACGCGCAGGTACTGCTCGAGTCCGGTTTCACGACGCTTCGCGATCCGGGGGACATGGACGTGAATCGCGCCCACCTCGATGTTCGCGACGTAATCAACCACGGGGATTTCCCTGGACCACGCATCTTCGCCGCGGTCCACGCGATCACCCGAACCGGGGGCCATCTCGATTTTGCGTGGCTCGCGGCGGACCAACCGCCGCTGGGATACGCGCATCTCGTCGACAATCCTGACGCCATGCGGCATGCGGTGCGCAAGGAGGTCAAGTACGGCGCCGACTGGATCAAGCTCGCCGCCACCGGTGGGCTCACGACGCGAACCAACCCGTCGGAGTCGGTGTTCACCGATGCGGAGCTGGGCGTCGCAGTGGAAGAGGCTCACCGACTGGGCAAGAAGATCGCCGCCCACGCTCACGGGCTATCCGGCATCAAGGGTGTGACGCGGGCGGGTGTGGATTCGATAGAGCACGCCACATTCGCCGACGCCGAAGCGCTCCGGGCGATCGCCAAGGCCGGAATCTACATCGTTCCCACCTTCGGACGGAGAATCGCCAAGAACCCCGATCGAGGCAATTGGCTCGAGCTTCTGCGGAAGGAACCCGATTACAAGGGCTGGCCGCTGATCGCCAACGCGCTCAAGCTCGGCGTCAAGATCGCTTTCGGAACCGACACCGGGACGTTTGCGCACGGCCTCGGGCCGCGCCAGCTCGCGATGCTCGTCGAGGGAGGGATGAAGCCGGCGGCAGCCATCCGAACCGCGACGTCCGCCGCCGCCGACCTGCTCGACCTCCGGGACAGAGTCGGCCGAGTGGTCGTGGGCATGGAGGCCGACCTGATCGCCGTCGCGGGCAATCCTCTCACCAACGTGCAGCTCCTCGAGCACGTGGGGTTCGTGATGGTCCGGGGACAGGTGGTGAAGAATGAGATCAGCGCCAATCCCTGAAGGGACGCTTCCGTCTGTCAACTCGCGAGCGGCTCGCCGAGGTTCGCCGTCGACGATCAGGAATGCACTTGGGCGCCTCAGTGCTCACTCCCGTTCATGCTCGCAATCGTGCTCATTCCCATCGTCCTGGCCGTCGCTGCTCAACGAAAAGCCATGGGTCCGACCGTCGGTTCCTCCGTACCATCCCACGATGTCACCTTGAGGGTTGATTCCGTAAGGATCGGTATATGTCGCGCCTGGGAAGTCAATCCTCGCGAATTCGCCGTGCCTCAGCAGATAGCCACGAGTCTGACCGCCGGGGATCGCGTATCGTCCTACGATGTCCCCACGAGCGTTGATCCTGGAGGCGCTGTTAGTGAGGGTACCCCCGGGGAAATCTATCGTCGTGAAGCGACCCTCGCGCAAGAGGAAACCATGGGGCCCACCATCGGTGCTGGTGTAGCGACCCACGATGTCGCCGCAAGGATTGATCCCGTGCACGTGCGTCAAGATAGCGCCAGGGAAATCAATCGTCGTAAAGGTCTCTCCCCTTAGCAGATAGCCATGCTGCCTATCATCGTCGGTGCCGTACGCCCCGACGATGTCCCTCTGAGGGTTGATCCCCAGGCCAAGGGTGAAGACAGCGCCAGGGCAATCAATCGAGGTGAACTCGTCGC
>Ga0137389_10003133_pt1 | contig 10202 bp, 8 predicted proteins | sample 15con2h14BmetaG_FD_104645 | JGI IMG/M metagenome (GOLD analysis project Ga0137389, IMG submission 104645) | Vadose zone soil microbial communities from Angelo Coast Range Reserve, California, USA - 15con2h1.4B metaG | ecosystem: Environmental > Terrestrial > Soil > Vadose zone > Saprolite...
AAGCGGCCTGGTGTCAAATTCGAATTTTTCCTTGGCCACCGTGGCGATTAATTTCGTGCAGGACTTGTAATCCGGTTCGTAAAACATGTGCGGGCCGCGATGCTCGCGGAAATGCTTGGCGTCTTCCGGCGTGAGGAACGCGCTTTGATGATGATCGAACCACCAGGTCAGCTTAGGCGAATTTGAGTATTTGAAATCGACGATGACATTTTCATCGCCGTCAAAAAGACCGCCCTCCCAGGGATGCGCGGCCCGATGCGTCATGCCGCTGAAGTGAAATTCCGCGTCGCGATCGAAACGCTCGCGGTAAAACCGGTAAAAAAGCGCCGCGGAGGCTGTACCATCGAAGCAGTGATCGTGAAAACAGAGCCGTACGCGGGTCATAACGAGCCGAGTGCGCCTTCCCTTCCTGCCGTGCAGTAAATTCCCTAAGACAAAGCTCTTAACAATGCGGGTGAGTAATACGAAAGTCAAGAGCGAAGTCCGCCTGATCCGCGGGATGCGCGTCTGTGGGAGCTCTGACATTGACGCTCCCCAAAGTACCGCCCCCGCGCCGAGCAGGTTCACCGGTGTAAATTGGCTGACCGCACCAAACAGTGTTTCGTGCTGCCGAACGCCTCCGGGCGTGCCGGCAAGTTCGGCCACTATGCCAATGGAGGCCAGTGCGATCACCAGGGTTTTGGCGTTTTGTTGGGAATAGCGCGAAGAGCGGACAAAGCACGCGATCAACGCGCCGCATGCGATGCCATCCAGTCGGAACCATGTGTATGAGAAAACGGAGGCTACATGTGGGAATGCCAAACCGCGGATGACCGGCTCCGCTACGCAGACTAGTGCGGCGACCAAGCCCACGGTTTGGGGTTGTAGCTTGCGAACCAGCAGAGGCCAGAGCAAATAGTAATGTTCTTCCACGGAGAGTGCCACATCGCCCCGTTTATCATCGCGACGCCAATGATGGGAGCAATGTTCAAAAGATAGAAAAAGCTGAGCAACACATAATCCCCAGAGTGTCGATAGAAGATGAGGATCACCAAAAGCACCGTGTAATAAACTGGAAGGATACGTAACGCGCGGCGCGCGTAGAAATTGCGAAAATAGCGAGGGTCCGAGCGAGTATCCAGCAGAATCCCCGTGATTAGGAAGCCTGACAATACAAAAAACAAGTCCACGCCACGCGCACCATGTTCCATAACGCGCATGACAAAATGCGGCCTCCCGTCCAGGCTCTCCGCATCATCGAGTAAGCAAAAACGTGGTAAAGCAGAATCGTCAGGATTGCGATTCCACGAATCCGGTTTCCGAATGTGTGTTGCGACCTGCGGCCGGATGTGGGCGGGTTGTCGAAGCCCTGGCTACCTTGTCAAGCATCTGGGACGAGACTTTTCGAACAAGAACTTTCAGAAAGCAGCGATAGAGCTAGTCTACCGGTTGCGACCTTCAAGGCACTACGCCTGCTAGCAGCGCTAGGTGCCAAATCGCCACTGGGACCGTGGGGTCGGGTTGCCGATAGGGACGACGCTGAGCGTCCGCTGGTAAAGCGGATGGAAAGGATTTTCATATCCGGGCGCAACGAGGCGCCGGAAGTCCAGCATGCAAGGGCTGCCGTAATTTAACAGTCTTATAATCAATAGCTTAGATCCATCCCAAAGTTTGTGCCTCCTGGCGTCGTTTGGCTTGCAGATTGCTCCCAAATAGGGGGATCATTGTGAAAGAATCTTGCCTACTACCTTTGGACCATAGAAGCCCGGCATGAGTGCATCCGTTGTTTCCCGCTTCGTACGCCACGCGCGGCTCTCCGCGCGAGCCGTCAGCCATCGCCAAGGACAGACTCCGCCTTTCTTGATCGTGTTCATAAACTCCATCTGCAATCTCCTGCGAACACTGCTTTTACTGGCACAATCTCAACCAGCGCGACGATCTAACCAACGAGGAGTTCAAGAAACTCTCGCTCGAACTGGGAAAGATTGAAATCCTGGAGGGCATTGAAACCACGACCACGAAAGGAATAAGGAGCTATGGGGATAGCAGACCGCGTAGGAGCGCAAGAAACTAGAACGGGAATGCGGTTCGGATTAATTGGTTGCGGCGGCATCGGACGATTGAGGGCTGCGGCGCTGAGCCGGTCGGCTCCGCTTCGCCTGGTGGCGGTTACTGATGTGCAGCCGGAACGAGCGGCGGCCATCGCCTCGAACTACGGTGGCGTGATCGACGAGGATTGGCGGGGACTGCTTCGCCGCGAAGAGGTGGATGCGGTGATCGTTTCCACGCCTCCCTCTCTGCATGCCGAGATGTGTATCGAAGCGCTGAAGTCCGGGAAACACGTCTTGTGCGAGAAGCCCCTTGCACGAACTCCAGAAGAGTGCCGCCGGATCCTCGCCGCAGCCCAGGACGCTGGCAGGTTCGTAGCCACAGGTTTTAATTACCGGTTTTACCCTTCGTTTTGTAAGGCGCGCGCGCTCTTGGACGCCGGACTGATTGGCGAGTTGGATCACATCCGCAGCTACACAGGTTATTCCGCCGCTGAACACACTTTGCCCTGTCTGCACGACGTTGAGGTGGTGGGCGGGGGAGCCCTGCGCGATAACGGCATACACCTAATTGACCTGACCCGCCACTTTTTGGGCGAAGTCGTGGAGGTTAAAGGATTTGCGTCCAATTCGGTCTGGGGGTTCAAGGGATGTGAGGACAACGGGCTGGCTCTCCTCCGCAATTCGAGTGGGAAGATGGCCTCGCTTCACGCGAGCTGGACGGAGTGGCGAGGCTACCGTTTTCAGATGGACATTTACGGAACGCGTGGATGCATACGCACTCGGTGTTTCCCGATGTGGACGCAAGTGCTGTGGTCCCGAGAGCACGGTGGTCGAATCCGTCGAAAGAACTACTTTTTCCCTGTGACACACATCATGGAGCATCTTCGCTCCTATCGATGGGTTGGCGTTCAAAGCTTCATTCGGGAATTCGAGGCATTTCCAAGGGCGGTTGGTGGAGAATCTACGGAGTTGGCGACCGGCTATGACGGCTTGCGCGCGGTGGAAATCGCTCATGAGGTGGTTCAGAGCAGTCGCCAGTGCGTTTCCGACGCGCCTTCTCCATGCACACTGCACAGTCAGTAAATACAACTGTGTCACCCGGTTCCTGGTGTTTTTCGCGGAAATAAATAACCAACCGCCTCGCCAACAGTCTGGATGAGGCTGAAGGACAAAATCCACGGAAAAGCGACGAACAGGTGCATTCGCTCTTTTCGCCTGTGAAACACATGCATGCTGGTCCTGACCGACAGCAAGACGGGTAGCGCCACCCGGGCGAGAGCAGCCGCAATGCGTGCTGCGTAGCCCATATTTGCGGCGCGCTGCGCGGCAAGATCGTAAGAGACGTGGAAACGTTCCGATAGGTATTCCCGCAGAGTATGCGGGTGGGCAAATTCGGTTATCATCTCCGGATTCCGAACGAAGCGAGCGCCTTTTCTAAACAATTTCGCGTGAAAATCGAGCTCCCAGAGGGCGTCCTCCATGCTCGCCAGGCCAAATACCCGGCGTTTATAGCTGACGTTCCCTCCCGGCAGCATGGTCGCTTCCCTGAAATCCAAGGGCCCGCCAGGCATGGGAGGAGCAATATGCGCATATTCGGAGAGGTACATTGCCCAGGCAGCGGACGACAATCTTCCCGACGGTCCCACACACCCGCCCACCACATCATAGTCAGCCCGCTGCGACTCAAGAACAACGCGGACCCAATCTTTCGTGACCGTGTAACGTTCGTGGAGCACAGCAATAAGTTCACCGGAAGCCCGCCGAATCCCGGCCTCCCTCGCCTGCGCGATCGAGCAATCCGCGTTGACGGGGATTACTTTGACAGTAGGATGAAGCGCTTCCAACTGTCCGCCAAGCTGCTGCCCACAGCAGTTGGCAACGATCACTTCCACGAAGGGCCGCTCCGCCAGGCTTTCGAGTGAACCTAAACAACGCAAAACCGGAGCCACGCCGCTGCGGGCAGCAATGACGACCGAAAGTCTCGGAGACGTAGGTTCGCCAGAATTCGAGAAAACATCACCTCAGGGTCATGATTCAACGCCGGTTCGAAAGGCGAGCTCAAGTATAATGGCTCAGACCCCGAGAATCACCTTACGCAGAATCCTGCCGGAAAGCTGAAGTAAAGTGATTATCACTTAGTTGGCACATACGATATCACAGCTCACACAGCGGATGAAGAAGAGGCCTGTATTTCGACGCTATGTGACCCGAAACCCAGATATTTACGTTGGGCGCCACAAGAGGCATTGGATACTGTCGTGAAGGCGCGTTTGAGGGGCGCTTCTCACGCGGCCAAAACAACTACTCCAAATCCGCCCCTAGCCGCTCTAAACGCAGGGAGCCATTCGTGATCGTCGCTTACCTAGTGCCAGTTTCGGTTAGTGGGTTTCCAGGTTCTGCAGACGTCCGCTCTCCTTAAGATGATTCATTTCTTCTTTGGGCTCATTCCGATGAGAGGTGGTCCAGCCGGTCGAGTATCTCATGATTCGTTCCAACTCTCTGGAGACGATTTGCGCTAAATATGAATGAGCGCGGGCATCCGGACGATTATCTACCGGGGTAATCCAATCGCTCCAACCGGATGGGGGACTCACTCCGGATCCGTACTTGGTGCTGGCGGGAGTTGCGGCGCGGCTCTTAGCTGCCAACGACTGCCTGATCCAGAATCCCGGAAAGCAACCAGGCCGCGGATAGCGCGGAATAACGAAGTTCCAAGGAAAATCCGCACTTGGACTTGCGGATGATTCACTGTAATAATGCATGCAGGTTAATTTTCTCGTTGACATAACTGAAACATTGAATGCGCTCGTCTGGAAGGAGTCCTCATGGACGCGGAGCTTAACAGAGACTCCGCCCTCCGGGATCGGCCTGCGCGTAAGGCTATCCTTCCTCTCAGCGGTTCCCTGTCTCTCTTGCTCGGAGCAATTCTACCAATCGCGCTTCTGCTAAGACTTCTCCATCTTCAGCAGAAAAGCTTCTGGTTAGACGAATGGTATAGCATTGGCGTCGCGCGGCTGAATTGGCCTGCCTTTGTCCACCTCATTGCAAACCGAGAAGCAAACATGGTCCTCTATTACGCCCTGCTTCGTTTCTGGATGCGATTCGGCGAGAGCGAAGTTTTCATCATGCTCCTTTCCATCCTTTTCGGATTGGCAGCTCTGCTCATCGTCTGGGCCGTTGGAGATCGCCTATTTGGCAGTCGGGTTGGCCTTATCGCGGCCTTTCTACTCGCAATAAACGCCTTTCACATCAAGTATTCACAGGAGGCGCGTAGCTACAGCCTTCTGGTCTTGCTTGCCGCTCTGTCGATGTTCTTCTTCGTGAAGGGTATTGAGCAGCCATCCCGTAAAACCTGGATCATGTACGCTCTTGTGACAACGCTAGCCATCTACAGTCACTTTTTCGGGGTTTTTCTGCTGCCATCTCACTGGATGTCCCTGTTGTTTCTCCCGCGCCAGAAAGCGCCCTGCAAAGGACTGTTGGCAAGCAGTTCTGCCGTCGGTCTTTTTTCCTTGCCACTTGGTGCCTTTGTCCTTGCACAGGGAGGAGGGGCCATTTCATGGGTACAAAAGCCAACCGTGGAATCGGTCGGTGTCTTGTTCTACTCTCTGGCCGGAGGCGGCGGGTTGCCGTTCCTAGCCTTGGCATACTTTATTTTATGTGCGGGTGCGTGCCTATTCTTCCTGAGAGCATGGCGTTCCGCCGGGCGCTCTGTGGAAGCCTGGCGCTTCGCGGTGGTCTTGACCTCGCTGCTGGTTCCAGCTGCCTTGGCGCTCGCGTTCTCATTTATTAAGCCGATGTTCGTAGCACGGTTTCTGATTATTTGCCAGCCGGCCCTAGTCCTGCTCGCGGCAGTAGGGCTGTCTGAGATTCGATCCCGGTGGCTCATGAAAGCGTCCTTGACAGTCGTGGCGTTGTTTGCTGCTCAAGCCATCATTCACTACTACCGTTACCCTTCCAGATTTGAACCCGGGAGGGGAGACTGGAGCGGTGCATCGCGCTACGTGCGACTGAATGCCGAAGCACGGGACGCAATCATCTTTTATGGGTGGAATTGCCGGCTGCCATTCGACTATTTCGGACGACGCTCCCCGGTTGGTGCAGCGGACCCCGCAATCATCTATCCTACGGATTGGGTGGAAGCGCAATTGACCAGGGTTGGACCGAACAGCTTCCAAGTTCAGGAACTACCTAACCGCTACGATCGTGTTTGGCTGGTATTGTGTCTTGGCAAGGTACGCAACGAAACCCCTGTCGCAGCACCCCTAGCGACGGCTTACAGTTCCGTCGTCGAACAGAACTTCCCTGGCGTCAGCATATCGCTTTATGCTGACCCCGTGCGCTCTAGTCCGGAGCGGCCAGGGACGGGATGGGGGACTCACTCCGGTGTCAATTAAGTCCAGATCCATTCTCGAAAATGGAGAACCGAGGCCCACCGTCCCAAGAGTGACCCTGATCCCAATAGACGACCACCCTCGGTGTCGCCTGGCGCTCGGGCAGCATCTAGCGCTGGACGGAGTACGGAGAGCGGCGCTGAAGGCGCTCACGTACCAGGTCTGCGACAAGATCGCGGCGGACTATTACCACAGAAGCTTCATAAGAACGAAAGTGCCAGCGGTCCGCCACAAACTCCAATGTCGGCGACAGGCTCCACGCCTCGACCGGGCTCGCCCACCATGTTATGGTGCTGCCAGACGAGGATCTATTCATGTCGGAACGGGCACTGGGGATAGGAGGGACGACCTACCGCCTGGCTTGCGTGCACGGGCCGGAGATGGGGCCGCTGGTGCCTCTTTTCCGCAAGGGTTTTCGGCGGCCAGATTTCAACCTCGACTGGTTGGAGAAGAAGTACGCCTGCCAATACGGGGGAGTCGGGGGGTTCTTTTGTGTCGCCTTTACCGAGGGGGGGCAGGCCGTTGCCTCCTTCGGCGTATTGCCGTGGCCGATACGCTTCGGAGACCGCACGGAAATCGCAGCTCAGGTTGTCGACGCCGCCACTGATGACGAGCATCGTCACCGAGGATTGTTCACACGTCTCGCGGAAATGGCCCGGGAGCTGTGCGATTCGGCGGGCATCTCGTTCCTCTTCGGCTTCGCGCGCCCGCAAGGGGGCTCATATCAGGGCCTCGTCCGCATTGGCTACACGCATATCGATGACCTGGTCGAGTACCGGCTGCCGATCCTTACGTTCTGGGTGGAGAGGGTTGCGCGCCGCGTGGGCCGTTTGCACGGCCTTTACGAGCGACACCTCCAGCGAACTCTGCGCGCGTACTTCCCGGTCGATCCCGTTCTCGATAACTCGCTTTTCTCCGAGGGGTTTGCCGGGACCCACCGCGATCGGGCATTCCATGACTATAAGGCGTTCGCTGGTAATCGGGTGCTCGCAGTGGATGGCGGTCGCGTCTGGCTAAAGGTCAGGCGCGGCCTCCTCGTCGGGGATCTGGAAGCCTCGTCGGAGGCAGAGATGGAGAAGGCTGTTCGGGTGCTCGAGCGCCTCGCCGTCCGGCTAGGCATCCATCAAATCCTGTTCCAGTCATCGAAAGGCACGCGCTTCTCGCGATTCTTCGTCGACCGGTTCCGGCCCTTTCCGTGCCTGTCGGTCATCTACCAGAACCTGCGCTCGCAGATCCCCGCCGAGAAGCTGCGCTTCACCCTCGGAGACCTCGACAACTTCTAGTGGGTATCAACTTTTCTCGCCTACATCCTTCGCACATGGGCTTGGCCAAGGCCCACGAGGCGTAAGGCGGAAATTACCCCCCAGAGTGATTGGAACGGCACTAGCCCTAAGCTCATCCGGCTGACAATTGATCCGATCATCATCTGGATCTAGCTACACCTTGCAGCTCGCGGCGCCTAAGTTTACTCCAGAGATCCCGTGCCCACATTTTGAGAAAGGACCAGAGAGCATGCCACACGAAGACGGCTCGATGTCCGTCGATCAAGACCACTTCGCCGACATGTGTCAGCGTATGACGTCCGAGGGGGAAGGGGCTACCGGCGGAAGCTTCCAGCACGGTCGCGGGCTCCTCGACGAACTCCGAGGGCGTCAGGGTTTTTACCCTCTGGATCACGATTCGCCACCCGTACCTCTTCGAGCAGTCTTGTGTGGGCCGGTAGAGGACGCCTTCGTGGACGAACGGCACTCCACCTGGCCGGGCGTTACGCACGTCGGTTTTGACTGGGTTTCGCGCGTGTGGTGTCCAGGGTCCCAGCAGGTCGGAGGCGTACCAAACCCACAGCTTGACGTCCGCGTCGCGCCCTCTCTCGGTGCACGTCAGCCACCAGCGGCCGCCGTGGCGAAAGACAGTGGGATCCACACCTCCGAAATGCTCGACGAGCACAGCGACCTTTGACCACTTGCGTGGGAACTCGACTGCCCGAAATAGGGCCACCTCATCAGCGCCGCAGGTCTCTGGGATGCAGTAGATCTCCCCCGCGTCTTCGACCAGGAAAGGGTACGACATGTGGACGGGGAGCTCGATCGCGGGCTCGGGCTGCCTCGTGAAGCGGTGATGGGAGTAATCGAGGGTGCAGATATGACCCTTGCCGCGGCGATATCCGAAGTATTCGCAGAGAACATGGATCGTATCGTCGCGTACGACTCCGAACGGGTCGGCGAGAAACCTTTCCCGGTCGTCGAGGGGAAACCATTCGATGCTGCCGTCGGAATAGTCTCCGGGGCGAAGCAGTGCTCCGACAGGGACAGGAAGAACGCCGATATTCCACTGCGAGTGCCGGAAGAGCCGCTCTGAGGCGAACTCGAGCCGACGGCGAGCGATCCGGGCCCAGAAACGGAGAAGCTGAGGGTGACAGTCGGGCCTGCCAGAGCGCAGCGTCCCAGCAGTGCGCAAAGCGGCATCGCCGCCTTCCCGCACGAGACGGCGGCAGACGTACGCCGGCCATTCCGCGATGCTGTCCAAAACCCGGTTCCGGCTCTCGACGTAGGACCGCTTCTCGGTACGGAAGTACCCCTGCTCCAGGATCGCGGCATCTCCGCCGGGTCCCCCGCGCGCCAGTAGGGCGGCTTCGGTGACGTCTTCCGCGTCGTAGACCTCCCGAAAGAAGGGAAGGAGTTCTCCTTCGGTCTCGTGCTGGAAGCACCAGACGCCGTATCGCGTCGCTCGCCCCATCCCCATCGGGATCGATCCGGGACCCAGCTTCAAGACGAAGTCGAGATCCCGGGGTTCGGCGGACTCGGCCCCGTCAGCCCCGTAAAACCTCATGTTTGCGAAGCGCTTGGTTACGTCCACTCTTCCGTTGCTGCCCACGGACTTGGCGTAAAGGCGCATCAGGGCCGAGCCGCTCGCCTTGGCGGGAGAACTCGGACTATCGGCGGCCAGGATGACTCCAGTCAGCTTGGCGGATTCCTCAAGGTGATCGAGGCAGCGCAGGTGCCAGCGCTCAAGAGAGTTCCCATTGAATAGCAGCGCGAAGCGCAGACACTCCATCCGTTCCCCCGGGATTAAGAGCCGGGAACAGCTGCGATTGGACTGCGGTCCGGCCGTCTCGCCGGCCTGTTGAAAACGTATTCTACCTGCAACGTGAGTGCTGCAAACGGCAGCATCTCGCTCGTCCCCGCTCGTTGTCAATGGCCCAATTCCTGACAAAACGCTTATTTATCGCTATTGAAAGCGATGCCGAATAAATTGTAGTTTCGAGATTTCCGGATAGCCTCCAGAGGCGAAGGGATTGCTCTCCTTGACGCCGGGTCAGGTGTCACCCAGTCGTGGACTTGCGTGGTTCGATTCCTTTGCGCGTCGCTGTACTCCGAAATTGAAGTCACTAGTTATTCGACGGGGTTCATCTCGCCCGCGAGTGACTTGTTACCGCTCAATTGAGGAAAATGTTTGCCCATTGTGTGTCGGGCCGGGCCGTCCTTGCTTCTGCGATGTGCCTCAGTACCTGTTATTTGGTTTATTTTCAGTCAATTAGCCATGGGGCTGTGGGCGCCGAATTGCTCGATTCAACTTGAAAATTCAGGCCCAAGTGAGGGAGGCGCTCATGAGCTTTATAAAGGCGGCCGGGCACCGTTTCGGGATCGTCGCTGAGCTTTTTTCCTTTTTCTGGGGCCATAAGCGCTGGTGGATGCTCCCGATGCTCTTCACGCTCTTCCTCTTTGGCGCGCTGCTGATTCTGGCGCAGAGCTCAGCCATCGCTCCGTTCATCTACACT
>Ga0137389_10003135_pt1 | contig 10200 bp, 7 predicted proteins | sample 15con2h14BmetaG_FD_104645 | JGI IMG/M metagenome (GOLD analysis project Ga0137389, IMG submission 104645) | Vadose zone soil microbial communities from Angelo Coast Range Reserve, California, USA - 15con2h1.4B metaG | ecosystem: Environmental > Terrestrial > Soil > Vadose zone > Saprolite...
AAGGTTCAAATGCACGTGACCGTTCCTCACCAACAGAAAGGTCCAGCCTTGTCATGCTGAGCGCAGCGAAGCATCTCTCTGCCGAGCGCGACAGACCCTTCGCGAAGCGAGGGGTGACACGGTGTGACGGTTCACCCTGTCACAGACTTTTCTTCACATTGAACCTTGCCTAATCGATGTAGCGGTAAGCTGGCAAGGTCAGGAACTCGGTGAACTGGTCGTTGATGATGATCTGGTCGAGCAACTGGCGGGCCGTGTCAAATTTGCGCGCGGCAAATTGCTGTTCACCGAGCGTAGACTTGAGCTTTGCCAGTTCTTCATCCGACAGTTGGCGGTATAGTTCGATATCCACTTTCCTGCCGTCGGATAAGACGCCCTTGGGATGGTGAATCCACTGCCAGATTTGCGACCTGGCGATTTCGACGGTGGCAGCATCTTCCATCAGGTTGTAGATGGGAACGCAGCCGGTACCGCGCAGCCACGATTCCAGGTACTGCAAACTGACGCTGATGTTGTTGCGCAGGCCTGCCTCGGTAATCTGTCCCCCCGGGATGGCCAGGAGGTCGCGGGCTGTCACATGTACATCTTCGCGCTTCCGATCTATCTGGTTGGGTCCCTTCATGACTTTGTCAAATTCCTCCATGGCGATCTGTACCAGGCCTGGATGGGCCACCCAGGTGCCATCATGACCATCGGTGGCTTCACGCCTCTTGTCGGCGCGCACACGCTCCAGCGCCTCTTCGTTGGCCTGCGGATCGTTCTTGATGGGGATCTGGGCAGCCATGCCGCCAATGGCGTGGATGTTACGGCGATGGCAGGTCTTGATGGTGAGCAGGGAGTAGGAACGCAAGAAGTGCGTGGTCATGGTCACCTGAGCGCGGTCGGGATAGATGAAGTCGGGTATCTGGCGGAACTTCTTGATAGCGCTGAAGATGTAGTCCCAGCGCCCGCAATTCAAGCCGGAAGAGTGTTCACGCAGTTCGTAAAGTATCTCATCCATTTCAAAGGTTGCCAGGATGGTTTCGATGAGCACGGTGGCGCGGATGGTGCCCCGGGGGATGCCCAGTTCCTGCTGGGCAAGCACAAATATGTCATTCCAGAGGCGGGCTTCCAGGTGGTTCTCGAGCTTGGGCAGGTAGAAATAGGGCCCGGTGCCTTTCGCGAGCAGCGTTTTCACATTGTGGAAGAAGTAAAGGGCGAAGTCGAAGATGCCGCCAGAAACCGGCTGGCCATCGATGAAGACGTGCTTTTCCGACAGGTGCCATCCGCGGGGGCGCACCAGCAGGGTCGCGGTTTTTTCTTGTAAGCGGTATGGCTTCCCCTCGGGGCTGGTATATGTGATGGTGCGGTTGACGGCATCGCGCAGGTTAATATGACCCTCGATGTTACCCTCCCACGTGGGAGTATGGGAGTCTTCAAAGTCGGCCATGAACACTTTGGCGCCCGAGTTCAGCGCGTTGATGACCATTTTTCTTTCTACAGGGCCGGTGATCTCTACGCGGCGGTCCAGGAGATCCTCAGGAATGGGAGCTACAGTCCACTCGCTGTTACGGATGTGCTCCGTTTCGGGGAGAAAATCGGGTAGTTTGCCGGAGTCGATCTCGGCCTGTCGCTGCACCCTGCGCTGCAAGAGTTCCTCGCGCCTGTCAGCGAAGGCACGGACCAGGGTTGCAACGAGGTTCATAGCATCCGGTGTCAATATCTCGGCAAACTCCGGAGTAACGGGGCCGCGGATATCGACCCCCGCCGGGTAGTGGGACAAGTTGTTGTTGGTCATCGGATCACACTTCCTTCCTTCAGAAAATGGCCGCAGGAGATTGTCGATTATAAGGATATAATACCACGCGGTTGCCGGGTAAGGTTGTCTCAGGAAAGCCATTTGCTCGCGGGAGCAAGCTGGTCGAAGGGATGCCAGAAGGTGATGAAAGTGCGCTCTACGCCGAGTTTCTCCCAGGCAGCCAGTTTTTCGGCTATGTCTTCGAGCCAGTCCCACACAAAGGCTGACAATGTGACGACGCGAGAAGATGCCCGGATCTCCTGGCGAGCAAAGCGTATTAGTTCGTCGTCGGCGTAGACATTGATCTCGTGGTATCAACTGTAGCCTGGATTCTCTGACAAACCTGGGCACAGTGTTCTCGCCGCCCTGAATCAGTCCAGCCTTCCCGGCGTCCCTTCTGAATTCCAGGAGGTTATCGACTCAGGTATGTCCGAGAGAGCATTCAGACTGGAACGTGCTCGCCTCAAGACCAACGATAGCCGTACCACCTTCCCTGTTGCAAAGCAACCGGCCTGGCTTCCCAGTCTTGGTCGGGGTGTCCCTCTGGGAAGCTTCTTCCCCCCGACTTGTAGCCGGAGAGAGCGTGTCTCGCCTGGTCATCCACTGCGTTTGGGACGTGGCTGCCAGTGATAGTCTCTATAAAACGAGTGATGCAAATTCAAAGAGGCGTTAAAGTCGGCCTGCGCTTCGTAATGACACACAGGACACCTGAATAATTTGCCCCATTTGATACTTACCCGCTTCCCGTCCAGGTTTGAGAACCTCTCGCCCCTGGCGCCACAGCGCGAACAGTATTGGCTGGTGCCATGTGGATTCACCTCTGCGGTGACCACGCCGAGCACATACGCTTTCTCGCGGGCGCGTTGATTGATCTTCCCTCGCAGTTGGTTCGCTTGTTTGCGGTTCATACGCCGCGACTTGCTTGCCTCTGAGGAACGGATCTTGCGCAGGCGCTCAAACACGAGCACGCAGCCGGGATACCTGGCACAGACGTTGGCGATGGCACGCGCCACCCGATGGGCCGCGTCCTCGTTCATCCGGCGAATATGCCGCCAGAGTTGCTGGTTGCTCCGTTCGCCTTTCACCGGCTTGCCCGACTGCCACTGCTTCTTGGCAATGCGCCCCAGATGGCGGTAGCGCGCCTGATCGAGGCCCTGATCCCGCACGAAGACCGTTTCCCGAACCATTCCCCGTTGCCTCACGGTAATGACGGCGAGCATCTTCACGTTGAGATCGACGGCCACCGTCACCAGGTCGGGATCTTGCTTACTCTGGACAATCTTCTGGGCGCTAACCTCCTGGGTCTGCGAGAAGTGGAGTTCTGCCCCGTTCTTGCGCAAAACGCGTTTGGGGCTTTGCTGTTCCCAGGCAGGATCAGTCAGGCGTTGCTGGAAATACCGGTTGTGCTTGATGGGATAGTTGCGCCATTGCCAGGTCGTCCCTGTGTAGACTTTGAGCCGCACAAAGCGCGCGCGCTCCTTCCCGTCTTTGCTCAGATCCAACTCGATTGTCCCCTTGTAGAGGGTGGGGTGATTAGCTGCCCCAGGCACTCCCGGTTTCCCTCGCTTCTTTCCGCTCTTTTCCCAGTTTGCGTGATGGGAGAGATAGGAACGAGCCTTGCCAATGGCTTCTTTAATGGCGGCGCGCCGATACACAAAGGGCATCCCGGGAAAGCGCTCACTAAAGTTCCACCCCTCCCACGGATGCGCATGCTCGCCGGTGGCCACGGTGCATCCTTCTGCCCAGGTCAGCAACTCGTTGGGGGAAATAGCCCGCGTGCGCATCTCCAGATGTTTTTCCGAGTAGTAAGACACGCGCTCGGCCAGCTTTTGGGCGTGAGCCAAAAAGAAGTCGAGGTAGAAAGCACGCGCCTGATTGAGAATCGCTCCCGTCGCATCCAGGTACGCCCGTTTGCCGGTATTGGCGCCTCCCTCTTCGCGCTTGCCCACATCGAGGAAGAGCTTGGTCGTGCGTGTGGCCTGCCCCATCTCGTTATTCCTTAACTGAACAGGTGTTCTTTAGACGTAAGTTTACTGCTTTTGTATGCGTTTGTCAATGTTTTTAGAAGGTCAGCATATGCGACGGCGCTGCGGATCAAGCTTCGCGAGCGGCCCGCGCCTATCACCACGCGTGGGAGAGTGGGAGGAAGAGGGGTTGAGGCAGCATTTTTCAGATGAAGATGCTCGCCTTCAAATGTTACCTGTTCGCCGCTCCAGATCTTGATGCCTATGGGCAACCGCAAGGGTCGCCCACACATTTTATTACACGTCCACCTTGTCGCGAGTCGAGCGGCATCAGTGAAATTGTTCTGCTTCGGTCGAGCCTGCGAGAGCGGTGGTTGAGGACATGCCGCCGGCGATGGCCTGCGCTACTTCGTCGAAGTAGCCCGTGCCTACCTCGCGCTGGTGTTTGGTGGCGGTGTAGCCAGACTCCTCCAGGGCGAACTCGGCCTGTTGCAATTTAGAGTAGGCGGCCATGCCGGAGTCGCGATAGCCGAGCGCCAGCTCGAACATGCTGTAGTTGAGGGCGTGGAAGCCGGCCAGGGTGACGAACTGGAATTTGTAGCCCATTTTGCCAAGTTCTTGCTGGAAGTTCGCTATTGTTTCGGAATCTAACTTCTTGCGCCAGTTGAACGACGGAGAGCAGTTGTAGGCCAGCAGCTTACCGGGGAACTGCTCGTGGATGACTTCGGCAAAGCGCTTCGCTTCCTTCAAGTTGGGCTCGGAGGTCTCACACCAGATGAGGTCGCAGTATGGAGCGTAAGAGAGGCCGCGAGCGATGGCGGCATTGAGCCCACCATGCATTCTGAAGAACCCTTCGGGTGTACGCTCAGCCGTGAGGAACTTTTGATCCACGGGATCGATATCGCTGGTGATCAAGTGGGCGCCGTTGGCATCGGTGCGGGCGACGATCAGCGTCGGCACACCCATCACATCGGCGGCCAGGCGCGCGGCAACCAGGTGCTTGACAGCAGACCGTGTGGGGATGAGGACTTTGCCACCCATGTGCCCGCACTTTTTCTCGGATGCCAGTTGATCTTCGAAGTGAACGCCTGCTGCCCCGGCCTCGATCATGGCTTTCATCAACTCGAACACATTAAGGGGGCCACCGAAGCCTGCTTCCGCGTCGGCCACGATAGGTGCGAACCAGTAGGTGTCGTGATTGCCTTCCGAGTGGTGAATCTGATCGGCGCGCTGGAGGGCCTGGTTGATCCTGCGCACGACATGCGGGACGCTGTTGGCGGGGTACAGGCTCTGGTCGGGGTACATGTGCCCGGAGAGGTTGGCGTCGGCCGCGACCTGCCAGCCGCTCAGGTAGATAGCTTTCAAGCCTGCTTTGACCTGCTGTACTGCCTGGTTACCCGTCAACGCGCCGAGCGCCGCTACGTAGGGCTCGGTGTGCAGGAGATGCCATAGCTGCTCTGCTCCAAGGCGCGCCAGCGTGTATTCTATTGAGATGGAGCCGCGTAGGCGTATCACGTCCTCTGCTGTATAAGGCCGTGTAACGCCCAGCCAGCGCGGATCTGTTTTCCAGTTTTCCGTAAGTTCTGAAGCATACCGGCTGTTCAAGGTTGTATGGCCGTTCAAGGCATGTTTGCCATTTCCGTTGCCGTTCGAGCTATATTGACTGCTCATGCTGATGTCCTTCTCCTGCTATTGATGACTACAAGATTACCTGGCTACACCTGTAAACCGTAAGTACACGGACCAGGTTGGGATGCTACATCCTTGAGGAATAGCATTTGTTAATAAAAGCTTACCATGCAATGTAGGAGAACACCCGGGAAATTACTTCAAGGGTCGTGAAGGGTGGCATAAGGAAAAGTTATGGTTTGGGAGCATGAACCTGACCATTGTGGTACAATGAGGAAGAGCCTATCGTTGACTCAACGACAGCAGTAGGCAGGGTCTCACACCACTATCCGTTCCTAAATGTATCTAGACCCGCGAAGCGAAGAAGACCACACAGTAGAGAAAGGCAGAGAGCCATGCCACAAAAAGTCCACCGACTAAGCTATTTCTCCGTCATGTTGTACCATCTGACGGGAGAACGTGCCTACAGAGGCAGCGCAGACAGCCCGGCGGGCTTCCTCAAGCTCACCACAACGGGGCGCAAATCTGGAAAACAACGCAGTGTGCATCTGCTCTATATCCGAGATGGTTCAGCCTATGTGGTGACTGCCTCGAACGGTGGGAGCCAGCGCCATCCTGGCTGGTTTTTCAATGTGCGCAGCAACCCACAGGTCACCATGCGCGTACAAGACACCCAGGTGAGCGCAGTGGCAGAGGTAGCTGGACCCGACAAAAGAAGGGAACTGTGGGCACGGCTACTGGAAATAGCCCCGTTCTACGCTGGGTATGAGAAGCATACTTCGCGGGAAATTCCGATGGTGATCTTGCGGCCAGTAGACGAGCAGCGACACTAGATGCTACCACATCCTGTGAAGGTCAAGCTTCCGCCGCCAAAGGAGTGAATGCGCTGATGCCTCCTTGACCGGGGCCTATTCGCTCTTTCTCCACCTCTTCCCATTGCTCTTCATCGACCATTCCCAGGACTGTTTTTCCCCAAAAATTGGGAATACATCCCCTACCGCCTGGGAAATCCCCTCAGGTACAGTATACGCAGGATAACGTGCTCGCTTAGATGACCTTGATATTGACACACAGGAGGCATTCTCATGAAGACACCAATAGTTGTGACAGGCACCCCTGCCCGCACCAGGCTCTCGGCCCTTGGCAAGCTGACGGTGGCGGCGGTGATCGGGCTCCCGCTTCTACTTTCCACCGACTTTTTCCAGCACGGAGTGAACGTGGCGAATCTGGTGTTTACCGGGATCGGGCTCTTGCTGGCCGCCATCGTCACCGGGATCATGGTGGCGACCCGCTGGCGCTGGTCCCCCCTGCTCGGGGCCGTGGTGTACGTCCTGGTGCTCGCCGGGTCCATCTACATCCTCCCGTATGCGCTCAGCCATCCCAACGAGTCCTACTTGTTTGACTTCAACGTGGTTGGGCTGGCGTTGACAGCCGTCGGGATAGGGGCCGGCATCGGGGCGACCGTGCAGAACTACCGCACCGGTAACGGTGAGCGCCAGTATAGTGCTCCGCGCTGGCTGGGAGGGGCACTGAGTGGGCTGGCTGGCATCGTGGCCGGTATGCTCATCGTCTCGCTCATTGTCGCGGCGAATCCGCAAGCAAGTGCGGCAAGCGCAAATCCGAACGGAGAGCCAGTGGTCTACCTGGCGTCGGATCATTTTGCGCAGAACGTCGTCCTGGTTCCCAAGGGCTCGAAGTTGCTGATTGTCGATGATGGTTCGATTGAGCACGTGCTGCAAAATGGGATGTGGGACACGAATGGCACACCTCACTCAGCAGCCGAGCCGGGAGCACCGGCCATTCACAACGTAGATATCACCGGAGGATCGCGAGAGATCGGGCCATTTCCCATCGCAGGAGTCTACCACATCTATTGTACGCTTCACCAGGGCATGAATCTGACCATTGTGGTGCAATGAGTGAGCTTCCTCACCATCCACAACAGGACGGTTCTCCATCCTTCCGGGGGAATCCCATTCCCGTAGGGGCGAGGGAGGTGAGGAGTGGCAGGGTGGGCCTTTATGGTCGCCCGCTCGTTCCCCCTAATGGACGCAGACCCAACAGGACCAGGATAGCAAACAGGGAGTGCATGAATGAACGTTGAGCATGCGCCAGCAGCAATGACTGAGAGCCGTGAACCGCACAGCTACGCACGCTTGCACGGGCGCTGGCTCCTGCTCGCCCGGGTTGGCTGGGTTGTACTGGTCGTCCTCACCCTGACGATCTTCTTCGCCAGCCTGCCGGAGTACGTGGCACAACTGCAAACTCCTTGTGCCGGAGTATGCGCTTACCAGCAGCTCTCTGCTGAACAAGTAGAGATGCTGAAAGGTTTTGGCTTTTCCCCAGGCGACTACGCAACCTACACGATCGCGCTCACGCTTGCCATCATGGTGGCGTGTTTGGTGGTCAGTACACTCATCGCCTGGCGCAGATCCGACGACCGCATGGCGCTGCTGGTCGCCCTCATGCTGGTAACGTTTGGTCCGATCTATGTGACCAGTAGCGTGCTGACGAGTTCCCCCTTGCAGATACCCAACGAATGCCTCTACTTCCTCGCTTTTAGCTTGCTCGTGCTCGTCTTCCTGCTGTTTCCCAGTGGGCAATTCGTGCCGCGCTGGACGCGCTGGACCCTGGTCGTGAGTCTGGCAGTACAGGTTCCTATCACCTTCTTCCCAGATGCCCCTTTCACGCTGACTATCCTAGGTGATTCGCTTGGCTATTACATGCTGCTCGGCGAGACCGTGATCCTGGTGGGTGTCCAACTCTACCGCTACCGGCGGGTGTCCAGTCCACTGGAGCGTCAGCAGACCAAATGGGTGGTCTTCGGTATGGCTCTTCCGATCACCATCTATATTGGCGGGACGGTGCTGTATCTGATCTTCCCGGTGTTCGCCGACTACAATTCGCTCTACGGTGCGCCCTATCAACTGGCCTTGAACGCCATCAGCACCTGCTTAATACTCTTGATTCCGCTCTCGTTTGGGTTTGCCATGCTGCGCTATCGGCTGTGGGACATTGATGTGCTCGTCAATCGCACGCTGGTCTATGGGACGCTCACGGTCAGTCTGACGGGGGTCTACGTGGGCCTGGTGATTGGCCTGCAAGCGCTGCTGCGGGGCCTCATCAGCCAGGACAACAGCGTGGCCATCGTCCTCTCCACCCTGGCCATCGCGGCCCTGGCGCAGCCGCTGCGCCAGGGCATCCAGCGGAGTATTGACCGGCGCTTCTATCGCCGCAAGTATGACGCCGCCAAGACCCTGGCCGCTTTCAGCGCAACGCTGCGCCAGGAGGTGGACCTGGATCAACTGCGCAAACAGTTGCTGGCTGTGGCGCAGGAGACGATGCAGCCAGCGCATGTTTCACTGTGGCTGCGCAAACCCGAGCAGGCGGTAAAATACAAGGCTATAGATGCTTATACAACAATATCCATAGGAGACAACCATGAGCATGAACACCTTTCTGGCGACGACGAGCCACGGACTGGCCCGTGCCTCACGGGGCGCGAGCGGCGAGTGGTCCGTTGAATTTCTGCTCAGCGACCAGGACGTGCGCTGCCTGGCCGCCGATCCGCTGAATCCCGGTGTGATTTATGCTGGGACACAGGGCAACGGGGTATTGCGCTCGAACGATGGAGGCAAGACCTGGCGATCAGTTGGCCTGGCCGGACAGATCGTCAAAGCCCTGGCCGCCAGCCGCACGCAGCCTGGCACCGTCTACGCTGGAACGAAACCGGCGCTGCTCTTCTTGTCGCGTGATGGCGGCGCGAGTTGGACGGAACTGACAGCGTTTCGTCGCATTCCTTCGCGCTGGTTCTGGTTCTCTCCGGCGGAGAAACCCTATAGCGCCTATGTGCAGGCGATTGCGCTCTCGCCGACGGATCCCAAGACCATCGTGGTGGGCATCGAGTTCGGAGCAGTGGTGCGCAGCAGTGATGGTGGGCAGACATGGAGCGGGCATCGCCGGGGGGCGCTGCGCGATTGCCACTCGCTCACCTTCCATGTCACGCATGGGGACTGGATTTATGAAGGTGGCGGCACCGGAGCAGGTGTATCTGTCAGCCGGAATGCAGGCGCGACATGGTCACAGCCGAGGGAGGGTCTTGACCGACACTACGGGTGGGCGGTCGCTGCTGACCCGGCCCATCCTGAAGTGTGGTATGCCTCTGTTGCTTCCAGTCCGCTGAAAGCCCACAGCGAACAGAATGCTCAAGCTGCTATCGCGCGCTCGATTGGGGGCGCACCATGGCAACTATTGACGGGCGGGCTGCCGCAGCCCCTCAACCACATGCCGTACGCGCTGCTCACCGATCCCACGGCTCCTGGTCACGTGTATGCCGGGCTCTCCAATGGCGAGGTGTGGCATTCGACCGATCATGGCGACTCATGGCACAAACTGCCGTTTTGTTTGAAAGGAATTCACCGCACATTGATTCTGCTGCCATAATGGAGTTTAAAAAATTACTATGGGGTTTGCCCTATCCCCGGACGCGATAATGAATTTTAACGATCGAGATCGGCAATACCCCGTAGGCGCACAATTTATTGGCGCACCGCCGATGTATCGGCCTGGGGGGGGCATCGACGGGCCATTGGCCGATACATCGGCGGTGCGGGCATACATGCGCCTCCTACGACATGGCCGGTTCTGGTCGTTAAAGTTCATAATCGCTTGGCTACGCCCACTCATATGCCGGAGTATATTGTGAAAGTGCATTATGAAAGAAAGAGGATACTATGGTACGTAACACCTTTTGGACGCGGCGCCGTCTCACGGGAATCATACTGATTGTAAGCTGTCTGCTGTACGTGGGGGCTGGCGCTTTGCTTCCCA
>Ga0137389_10003140_pt1 | contig 10193 bp, 5 predicted proteins | sample 15con2h14BmetaG_FD_104645 | JGI IMG/M metagenome (GOLD analysis project Ga0137389, IMG submission 104645) | Vadose zone soil microbial communities from Angelo Coast Range Reserve, California, USA - 15con2h1.4B metaG | ecosystem: Environmental > Terrestrial > Soil > Vadose zone > Saprolite...
GAGATTGTCGAATACGCGCGGCGTCTCATGTTTAACGTCAAGATCAAGACCAACGCGGTTATGATCCACGAAAAGGAAGCGCGGAGGATCCGCGATCTGGGCATAGACACGATCCAGATCAGCGTGTACTCGCATCGTGCCGAGGTTCACGATGCCATCACCAAGCTGCAGCACTCATTCGAGCGCACCGTCAAAGCGATTCGCTTCTTAAAGGAACAGGGGCTGCGGGTCACCATCGCCAATGTGCTGATGACCGCGAATTCTTCCGATCATAGCGGGGTGCAAGAACTTGCCGCTGAACTCGGTGTCCACTACACGCTCGATCCCACGATCACACCGATGATGGACGGCGACACGTCGGTTCTCTCGCTGCGCATTCCGGGAGAAGAACTCAAGGAAGTTTTCCGCAATTCCGCGCTGGTCGGCAACCAGGAGGAGTTCTGTGCTCCTCCCAAGCCCCCCTCGGAGGAGGATCTTGAGGGCTACTCGTGCAGCGCGGGCCATTCTTTCTGCTACATTTCGCCCTATGGCGATGTCTTTCCCTGCGTGCAGTTTCCGCTTCCCACGGGAAACATTCGTCAGCAGAGGTTTTTGGATATCTGGAATTTTTCCCCACAGCTGAAGGAGGTTCGCTCGATCCGGGCTAAAGACCTGACCGTCTGCTCGTCGTGCTCGCACGTCAGCAGTTGCACGCGTTGTCCGGGGTTGGCCTATATGGAAGGAAGCATGCGGGGCCCATCCACCGCGGATTGCGAGAAATCGTTCTACCGGACGGGCGTGCCGACGGCGAACATGCTGCAGCAAGGGCTGTCGAAACCACGCACCATGTCAGGCAAGAGCGCGCCGCTGATCCAGATTCGCCCGATCGCCGTTCCCGCATGATGCGGGAGTGGTTACAGTTTGCCTCCGGCAACGGCGTTGTGGCTACGCTTAAGATCAACCACCGCTTCCAGGCTGGCCAGCTGCTCAAGAACGCGCTGCAAGGCGGCGCGGACTTCATGCGTCGCTTCATTGAACTTCAGCGCCGCGCCAATACCCATGTCCATGCGCACGACCTCCGTCTCAATCGAAACGATCGTGTGGTCGTGCGAGAAGGTGAGCTTATACTTCGATCCGGGCAACAGGATGCCGCTGGTTTCAACATAGCAGCCGCCCAGGCTCAGGTTGGTGACGATGCCCAGCATCGCCAGTTCCTGTTCCTGGCCGTTTCCAGAAATTTCCGTGGTAAGTCGGCCCCGCACCCGAGGATAAATGCGGCGGTTCTTCTGCGGCGACTGACTCTGCTTCTGGAGATACATGCGCTTGTCGGCTTCGGAGAGGATTTTCTCGGCATCCATCCCGTCTTTGGGATACACGGCCTTGCCAACGCTAAGCGATAGAATATCCTCGTTACAGACATCCTTTCCAGCTTGTTGGGCCAGGCTCCGCATCTGTTCTGCCTTGCGCGCGGCAGCTTCTGGCGTGAGTCCCGGAGCGATGACCACGAATTCGTCGCCGCCCATGCGCGCGACATAATCGTACTCACGGCTGGTTTCCTTGAGGGACTGCGCAAACAGCCGCAGTACGCGGTTGCCCTCCAGGTGTCCAAAGCGATCGTTGATCTGCTTGAAGCGGTCCAGATCGGCGACCATCACGGTCAAGGTGTTGTTGTCGCGTTTGCAGCGCGCCAGTTCCCGGTCGAGTTGCAAGAATAGCGAGCGCGCATTCGGAAGACCAGTGAGGTAATCGGTAACCGCCGAACTCTCCGCCTGCTCGTACTTCATCGCGTTCTCGATGGCGAGCGCCATCTTGGAACTTACAGCCAGCAGAATGCGGAGGTGGTCGGTGGTAAAGAAGTCTTTTTCCGCGTGGTACAAAGCGACCACGCCGACCACACCCTGCACGCCCTCGAGCGGAACGGCGAGCGCCGACGTCAGCGTGCTGTACTTCGAAGCATCGTTCAGATAACCGGGCTCAACCGAAGGATTGCCATTCAAGATCGGCTTGCGGTTTTGCGCGACCCACCCCGACAGTCCTTGTCCAATCGGAATGCGCAGCGAGGCAAACAACCGGAAGTTGTCGCCATTCACATACTCCGGCACAAGTTCCTCACCCTGGCAGATGTAGATGGCAATCGCATCGTAGGCAATCGCCCGCCGCAGCTTCACCGCAAACACCGAGAGCGTTTCGCCCAAGCTGAGCGAAGCTCCCAGATCCTGGCTAAGCTCGAAAAGGGTCTGTGCTTCCTGGCGCGCCGCCGCGATCGAACTCAGAAAACTGCCCTGCGGCAATTGCCGCCGCCCTTGCGCCTCGAACCCGGCGTCCGGCCTGATGGACGGCTCAGCGTTTGCGTCCTCGTCTTTGACTTCCACTTCCGCGGACAATTTCTGCTTGCCCAGATTGTCGGTGCGTTGGTGGACCAGTTTTTCCAGGTCCAGATATTTGCGTTCGAGCACCCTGACCACTTCCGGATCAAAAGCCTTTCCCGATTCACGCACCAGCTGCGCCATCGCTTCATTCATCGGCAGCGCGCGCCGATATTGCCGGTCCGAAGCCATCGCATCCAGAAAATCCACCGCCGACAGGATGCGGGCGCCAATCGGAATCTCGCTCCCGCGCAATCCCAGCGGATAGCCCGTCCCATCGTACTTTTCGTGATGGGCCCGTACGATGGGCACGACCGGGTATGGAAAACGCACTCGTTCGAGGATTTCCGCTCCCACCAGCGGATGAATCTTCATTTTCTCGAATTCTTCCGGCGTCAGGCGGCCCGGTTTCGAAATGATGTGCTCAGGAATCGCCAGCTTGCCGATGTCATGCAGCAAGGCCGCGGCTTGCAAGGCCTCCATTCCCTCCCGGTCAACCTTTAGTTCCTTCGCAACCTCGACAGCGTAGACGCGAACTCTCTGCAAGTGGTCGTGAGTCGTCTGATCCTTAGCCTCGATGGCCAGTGCGAGCGCCTCAATCGTGCGCATATGCAGGTCGGCCATCTCTTCCACGTGCCGCTTCTCGTCTTCCAGTTTGCCGAGGTAAAGGCGGTAGGAACGGTAGATGAGGTACGCTACCGGAAGGGTTAGCAACGACGTCTGCCAGTCGGTAAAGCCGCGCAGCCAGCTCATCATGCCGGCCACGCCCGCACCCATCAAGTAGTACGGGAAGCTCCAAAGGTAGCTGTCTGACCAGATCTTTCGTAGCGACCTTCGCTCTATCAACGAGATGACGGCCGCAACTGGAAGCGTATTGGCCACGAAGTAAACGCACGTCGCCAGAAACAACAATGTAGTGGGATTCCCCATCGGATAACGCGACAAGGAGTAGTGATAAGTGGCGAACGTCCCCGCGATGGCCAGCGCAGTCGAGCAAACGTTGAAGGCGACCTGAAGCGGGATCGGACGATCGCCCAGGCACTGCACCCAGACTGCAGCGCAGCCCAGCACCATGGCGTCCGACAAGCTCAGTTCCAGCACACCCAGCAGCAGAAACAGAAAGTTAACCGACATCGTCCCGGTAATACCAGGCAGGTTCACTTTGAGCCGCGACGCCGCCAGCGCAAGCACCAGATAGCAGAAAAATTTGAGCGGATTCTCGCTCCTGCCGTGCACGACCGAATAGGTCAGCACCATGGTCCCGCAGAGCACGACCACGGCAACAAAACAGCGTGGCGTCCCACTCATCTCCCTCCAGGATTGCAGGCGCGTTTTCAATTCTGACGAACTCCTTCCCGGGAAGCCGGGTTGAGTTCCCAGGGGCAAAAAATAAGGGAACACTCATTGATAACAGGCACTGGGCGGGCAGGAAAGCATTCGGGTATTTGGCGGTAAACTTCCGTAATCGGGCACGGTGACCTTTTAGCAGCGCTGGGCCGCGCTGAGCGCGGAAATACTGTTCTTAAGCCATAGAAAGTACAGTGCCTACCATCGCTTCGGCGAACCGTGAACTTGTCGCCCCGCCGCATCGTATAACCGGAAGAGTGCGCAAGTTTGACTTGCCAGAAGCCTCGGCCTAACATGAGTGACTCTCTCCCAGGAGTGTTCCCCGGAATGATCGGCCAAACCGTCTCGCACTACCGTGTCCTCTCGCAGTTGGGCGGCGGAGGGATGGGCGTTGTGTACGAAGCCGAGGACATCAGCCTGGGCCGCCATGTCGCGCTCAAGTTCCTGCCTCCCGAGACGGAGAAAGATCCTCTCGCGCTCGACCGTTTTCAGCGCGAAGCTCGCGCCGCCTCCGCTCTGAACCACCCGAATATCTGCACAATATACGAGGTTGGCGAAGACGGCGGACGCCACTTCATCGCCATGGAGCTGCTGGAAGGCGAGACGCTCAAGAGCCGGATCCACGGTCAGCCCCACAGCCAACCCATGGCGCTTGAGCATTTGCTGAATCTCGGTACGCAGATCGCCGATGCTCTCGACGCCGCCCATGCCAAAGGAATCATCCACCGCGATATCAAGCCCGCCAACATTTTCGTGACCGGTCGCAACCAGGCGAAGATTCTCGATTTCGGCTTGGCCAAGCGTGCCGCCAAGCCTTCCATCCTGTCTGCCGCCACCATCAGTTCCGCCGCCACCGTGGACGAGCCCTTCCTAACCAGCCCCGGATCGACCGTCGGCACCGTGGCCTACATGTCTCCGGAGCAGGCGCGCGGCAAGGATCTCGACGCCCGCACCGACCTTTTTTCTTTCGGCGCCGTGCTCTATGAGATGGCCACCGGTGCCGTGCCCTTCCGCGGAGACACTTCCGCCGTCATTTTCGACGCCATCCTGAATCGCCCGCCCGCCCCACCTCTTCGCCTGAACCCCGACTTGCCTCCGCCGTTTGAAGGGGTGCTGAACAAGTTGCTCGAAAAGGACCGCGACCTGCGCTACCAGAGCGCCGCCGAGGTGCGCTCCGACTTGAAGCGCCTCAAACGCGACTCCGAATCGGGCACCATTCTGACCGCGGCTTCCTCCAGTTCTCTCCGCAGATCCCCGGCGCCCGCTCGCAAGCTGCCCGCGTGGCTGATCCCGTCTCTGATCGTCGCCGTGGTCGCCGCGGGCATTGGCTTCGTGTCTCTCAAACGCGGCCACGCGCTCACCGAAAAAGATTCGATCCTGATTGCCGATTTCGTAAACACCACCGCCGACCCTGTCTTCGATGGCACTCTGAAGAAGGCGCTGGCCGTCGATCTGGGGCAATCCCCGTATTTGAACGTCTTCCCGGAACAGAAGATCCGCCAGACATTGCAGTTCATGGGGCGCAGCCCGAGCGATCGCATCACCAGCGACGTCGGCCGCGAAATCTGCCAGCGCGATGGCATCAAGGCCATGCTGAACGGGAGCATTGACAGCGTCGGAGGCCAGTACGTCATCACTCTGGAAGCAAGCAATGTTTCTTCCGGCGATTCGCTCGGACGCCAGCAGGCTCAGGCGGATCGAAAAGAAGATGTGCTGAATGCGCTGCACGGCGCCGCCAGCAAACTGCGCGGTCAACTCGGAGAGTCGTTGTCCATGGTGCAGAAATACGACATGTCTCTCTCTCAGGCCACCACTTCGTCGCTCGACGCGCTGAAGGCGCTGAGCCTGGGCGACACCAAGCACAACCTGGGCGACGAGTTGACGGCGGTCCCCAACTACCAGCGCGCTATCGAGCTCGATCCCAATTTCGCGATGGCCTACGCCCGCCTCGGCGCGGTCTACAACAACCTTGGGCAGACCCAGTTGTCGGAGCAAAACCGGCAGAAGGCCTTCGAACTTCGTGATCGCGCCAGCGAGCGCGAGAAGCTCTACATCATGTCCCACTACTACAGCGACAGCGGCCAACTTGACAAAGGCATGACCGCGCTCGAACTCTATCGCCAGACCTACCCGCGGGACCCCATCCCCTTCAACAATCTGGCAGCGATCTACAACCAGCTAGGACAATTCGACAATGCGCTGGAAAGCGCAAAGCGCGCCGTGGAGCTCGACCCCGACATGGTGAGCGGCTACGGGAATGTCGCCCAAGCTTACGCCGGACTGAACCGGGTCGAGGAAGCGCGCGCCATCCTCAACACCGCACTCCGGCGCAAGTTTTCCACCGGGAGTAACCAGGTGTCCCTGGCTTCGCTGGACTGGGCCCAAGGCAAAGACGCCGACATGGAGAAGGATCTGCAGAGCGGCGCCGCTACCCCCGACGGAGAGTTGCTCGTACTCCAATTCCGCTACAGCCTCGCCACCGCGCGTGGGCAAGTCCGCCAGGCCCGGGATTTCGCGCGCCAAGCTAAAGCTGCATTGGATCGCCTGCACCTGCAAGGAGGAGCCGATGTCGAATCGCAAATGGCTGGCTTCGAGGCGCTGGTGGGCAATCATGCCGAGGCCATCAGCGGCGTCAACGACGCGCTCCGATTATCCCGGACTCCATCGGTGATGGGGGATGTCGGCACGACGTTGGCCATCCTGCGCCAGGACCAGAAAGCGATAGCGTTGGCCGATGAAATCCAGCGCACCCGTCCGAACGATACCATCGCGATCAACGTGACCGTCCCCATGATTCGCGCGATCACTGCCCTGCGCCCCACAAATCCCGCCAAGGCCGACCCGGCAAAGGCCATCGACTTCGTTAACACCGCTGCCCTCTATGCTCGCGCCCGAGCCGGCGTTTTTTACGCCCGTGGCATTGCCTACGAGCAGGCTGGGCGTTACGCCGATGCGCAGCAAGATTTTCAGAAGATCATGGATTTGAAATCCCGCAACGGCCCCGACATATTGTTCGTCGTCGCTCAACTGGAGTTGGGCCGCCTGTTTCAGAAGCAGGGCGACACTCCCAAGGCTCGCATCGCCTATCAAGACTTCTTCGCCGCGTGGAAAGACGCCGACCCCGACGTGCCCCTCCTCCACGAAGCCAAGGCCGAATACGCAAAACTGCAATAGCGAGCAAAAGAAGCAGCCTGCGATGTTTCTACGCATCCTATCTTCAGTGTTCGCTACTCCCTGACAACGGCAATTCCTCTTCGCACTGCGACCATCCCTGCTCATTTAGTGACAAAAAAGTGACAGTTTTTTGACAACTCAGGAGCGGCCGGCAATCTAAATTGTGCAGTCTAACTGTTTCGATTGCAGGGCCGTGGCTCTTCTGGACTCAACGCCCCGTCTTTCACAGGAGGGATGCCCATGAAACTCCCCATCAAGATCGTTTTCTCCGCCGCTCTGATTGCTGCGGTTGTGCTGGGTTGTACCGTCCCCGCCGCGGCAGCCGACCATTACCTTATTGCCGACCAATTCAACAATCGTGTGATTGAAGTCGACCATCGGGGCAACGTTGTCTGGCATTTTGGCTTAGGCCCGAGCGACTTCTCGCCCGCGTCGATTATCGGCGTCAATGATGCCCAGCGCGTCGGAGAGTTCACATTAATGGCTGGCACCGGAACCCCGGGCGGTCAGCCGGAAGCGCCCAACTGCACCAATTCCAGCGGCTGTCCCGACAACCGCGTTATCCTGGTGGACCACGCGGGAAACATCGTTTGGCAATATGGAACATTTGGCCCCGGCGGCAGTGGCCCCAATCAACTCAACACTCCCGTACAGAACACGTGGCTTCCCAATCGCCACGTGCTGATCACCGATCAGGCGAACCAGCGAATCATTGAGGTCGATGTCGCTACCAATATGATCGTTTGGCAATATGGCACCACGGGCGTCTCCGGCAACGGTCCCAACCAGCTCAATAACCCGAACTGCGCCGAGCTTTTGTCCAACGGTAACGTTCTCATCTGCGACGAAAACAACAATCGCGCGTTCGAGGTTACGCCCACGCCCCCGCTTGGCGGCAACATTGTCTGGCAATACGGCAGCGGCGACCCGACGATCAACGATCCGGTGAGTGGTGTCGCTTTTGCCAGCCGGCTGAAGAACGGCCACACGCTGATCACGGACTCGAATCACTCCCGCATCGTCGAGATTGATCGAAATAGTAACGTCGTGTGGGAGTACTTCACCTGTACCGGTGCGGACTGCAATCTGCCAAGGGGCACCGGGCCACTACCCACCCGCGCCGTGCGCATGAGGCACGGTCACACCCTGATCAGCGATCAATACAACCACCGCGTGATCGAGGTGAACCACGCCAAGCACATCGTGCACACCTGGGGCAAGCTCGATTCCCTCGGTTACAACGCCGAGAATGTTGCCGACGGAGGACTCAACTCGCCATACGATGCAAAGGCCGTGGGCGATTATACGGGGCTGACCGCGCCGTTTTGACAAGGTGAGCTCGTAGAACAGGGGCTGGTCCCACACCCGGCCCCTGGGTGTTCTTACTGGGTTATTGGTGTAATCGAGATTTTTCGCCATTCATTCTTCGGATTTTTGCCGGGCGCGCGTCTTAATGGTCGTACATGATGACGTGGGCCGTCAGATCAGTGTGAGTCCCTTGGACAAGTGGAGTGTCCCGCTCGAAAGGGCGGTTTTTAGTCCCTTCAATGGCTCACTTTTTGCGAAACACGTCCTGGTCAAAAAAGCGACCCTTAAACAATACATCCAGATCGGCGCGCCCCATGCCAATCACTCGGCCCTCGTCCAGAACGCGGCAGTCGACTTGGAAGCGTCCAACGCGATGCTGCCGAAAGATCGGCGTGAGCGCCTGAGGGCCCATTTTCTGCAGGAGACGGCCCTGTTTGCTCTCCTTCTCATCTGGTGAAGACGCCGCAGAGCTGGCGAGATCTGAAAGGTATTTGCGAATCGCAGAATCCCGATCGGACGGATCGACCGGAATGTCAACGTAGAAACTGACATACTCGGACTCGCTGTCTCCTCCGGAGCCTGAGACGTCGACCCTCGATGGCACGATGCTCCTGACGCCACTCGGCGAGACCTGGTAAACCGTCGCATCGACCTTTAGGCCGTTTTGGACCGATTTGTAAGGTCTCCGTGGGACGCGGCATTGAATGGCGATCAACTCCAAGTTGCTGACCTGAGCAACTCCGGACGAAGATCGGTTCAGTAGACTTGAATGCCCGACCTCGCATGCGGCCCGGCCTGGTTTCGCAGGAAGCTCGCCGAACACGGCCAGGATGCTAATAAGCACTATCTGCGCTATCACGGTTGCTCACTCCAGAAGTCTAGGTCTCGTTTTTGACGCCAGCGGCAACTTGATCCACCAGTGCACAGCCAAGAGTACATTCGTTCGACCAACTTTGCCCTAATTTAATGGCAGCAAATAAATGCCATACACGTTTGTTCATCAACGCCTCAGCCGTTAATTATGTTCCTGATTCTGCAGCCTAGCAGGCTAGTTGTCGAAAAGAGGCGATTACACTCAGAACCCAAAGAACACTCGCCTCACGACCGGCGCCGATAGTAGATATTGAACTCGAATCCGGGATTCGCGGGAAAGATTTCGGCAATCTTGCGCAGGCGCTCCGCCATCGGAGCCGGCGCCAGCAGCGGATAGTCGCGCTCGCGCAGATCGTGGTAATCGACATCGAGATAGAGCGAGAGCAGGTAGATTGAAATCGCATCCGCGAAGCTGGCGGCAAGATATTCGTTCTTGAATTTCTCCGCGTCGGGACCGTGGGCCGTGGCGAACTTGCGCGCCTCCCATGCGTCGAGTGAAGTTTCGCCGCGCACCCCGGACTCCACTTGCTGCCAGGCCAGGTCGGCGAAATTCTGGGATACACCCGCGCGTTCGACCAGCGCGTGCCCGACGTTGATGTAGAACTCAAACGCCACCGAAAATTTGTCGTCCATCAAACGCGTCGAGATGAAGACGCATTGCGCATCGCCGAGATTCAGGTTGCGATGGCAAACCGCGTTGTCGCTGAGCGCAACGTCGTAGCGGTCGGCAATCACGGTCTCCTCGCCCTGGGTCACGGTGAGCGGCACAAAGTAGTATGCCTTGCGGCTGAGCGCGGCCGCCACCGGCACCGGCACCACGGCAATCATGCGGTCGAGATCGTTGTCGGCGATGGTAGTCTCGCCCGAGCGGGCGTAGCAGATGCCGTTAGGCGCCTGTGAAACCGGGCTGCTTTGCACGATCTCCGAGGGGCTGCGGACGATCGCGGAGGCGGTTTGCGACATGCCAGTATTGTAGCGTATGGGCGCGCAGTGCCGACTGGCTTGGCCAGTCGCGATGGTCTCTACCGATGGTGTAGCTTAGAAGCATGGCGAAAACGAGTTCGGACGGTCCGCGCTGGATCGGAATTCCGGTGCGCGTATTCGCGATGACGTTTCTGTTGACGGTGCTGTCGTTCGCGGTCGCGC
>Ga0137389_10003141_pt1 | contig 10191 bp, 7 predicted proteins | sample 15con2h14BmetaG_FD_104645 | JGI IMG/M metagenome (GOLD analysis project Ga0137389, IMG submission 104645) | Vadose zone soil microbial communities from Angelo Coast Range Reserve, California, USA - 15con2h1.4B metaG | ecosystem: Environmental > Terrestrial > Soil > Vadose zone > Saprolite...
CCACAAGCAGGGCATCACCGAACATGAATTCGTCATCCATCGAATAGGTGGCAATGTCATCCGGATAGGCCCAGAACAGCGGGCCCAGGATGGGCGCTCCCGTGCGGTGACATTCCTCAAAGAGCGTGTACAGATAGGGCAGAAGGCGCTGGCGCAGCTTGAGCATGTCGCGGCAGACGGATTCATACGGTTCACCAAACAGCCACGGCTCCTGGCGACGCGTTGTCTTCTCCGAGTGATTCCGAGAGAAGGGCTGGAAAATTCCGAACTCCGTCCAGCGGGCAAGCAGCTCGCCGGTTGTGTCTCCGTAATAGCCGCCGACATCGACGCCCGTCCAGCCCACGCCAGAGAGCCCGAGATTCTGCACCTGGGAGAGGCTCATGGTGAGGTGTTCCCACGTGGACGAGTTATCACCGGTCCAGAGCAAGGCATGGCGTTGTATTCCGGCGTAGCCAGAACGCGAAATGACGAACGGCCGCCGATCAGGCCGCCATCCTGACAAGCCCTCGCGTGCAGCCTGCGCCATCAGCGAGCCATAGGCGTTGTGCACCTGGAGGTGCGATTGAGCCTTTCCTCCGCCGGGATGGACGACGTCCGGCGGCATGGTCGAGTTCGGTGGGACGAACAGACCTGGCTCGTTCATATCGCACCAGATTCCGTCTACACCGGCATCAAGCAACGCCTTGTGCTGCTCTCCCCACCAAGCGCGCGCGTCTGGGTTCGTGAAGTCGGGAAATGTACAGATCCCCGGCCAGACGACATTGTGGTAGTCGTCTCCTTCTGGTGTCTTGCAGTAGAGATCGCGTGACTTTCCTCCGGCGTAGACCGCGTAGTCGGCGTCGACCTTGACCCCTGCATCCACAATGCTTACGGCGTGGAATCCCATCTCGTGGAGCTCGGCAAGTAAGCCCTCGGGGTCGGGGAAGCCAGCGGGATTCCATGTAAACACCCGGTAGCCGTCTAACGTGTCGATATCGAAATACAGCGTGTCGCAGGGAATGTCGCGCTCGCGAAAGGAACGGGCGATCTGCCGCACCTCGTCTGCAGTCTCATAGCTGAAACGACTCTGGCCACTGCCCAGCGCCCAGAGCGGGGGCAGAGGCGTGTGTCCAGTCAGGTCCGTATACCGCGCCAGGACCTTCCGAGGCGTTGGACCGCAAAAGACGTAATAGACGAGGTCTCCGCAGCTGGCGCCAAACCAGGCCCGCTGAGGATCATCGTGGGCAAGGTCGAACTCGACAAACGTCGTGCTGTCGAGAAAGAGGCCCCAGGCGTGGCTTTCGGATAGGACGAGCGTGAACGGGATCGAGGCGTACAGGTTGTTTTGCAGCGCGGTTTGGCCGCGCGGCGGATCCACATTCCAGAAAAGCTGCTGAGACCCGGTCTTGTCCAGCTCTCCAGTCCGCTCTCCGCACCCAAAGTAGTGCTCGCCGGCAAGATGCCGCTTGTAGACGCGGACGGCCGGCTCTCCTGATGCCGGAAACCAGCCCATCCCAAGCTCAGGGTCATCCAGAGCAAACTCGCGTCCGGCGTGATCGCTAAACCCGATGCGAAATTGACCAAGCGAGAGATGCGCAGTCGCGGCAGATGTCGTAAGCGTCAAAACGCCGGCCTCCTCAACGATTGTCACCGGCCCCGGTTGCCAATCCTGAGCAACGACAGCCACAGAGCTGTAGTTCACAGGGCGGTCCCCGGGGAAGAAACCGACGCGAAACAAATCAGGAGCGAGCGCGGTCACCTCGACAGTTGCCGAACCAACCTCCAGGCAAACCTTTGAGGCATCTTTTGCGACCGTGATCGCTGTCCCAAGAGATTCATAGCCTGGAGGCAGAGTCTTTCGCCTCCCGTTGAACGCCGCCACTTTGTCAGACGGCGCAGCAAGAGACATCTAGCCTCTGAGTCCAGTCAGGTTGATGCCCCGGATAATCTGGCGCTGGAACAACAGGAACAGAAGAATGGGAGGAATGCTGGCGAGCACGAGGCCGGCCATCAGGTAGTTGAAGGGCAGAGGGAAGTTTGAATTGATTCCCGCCTCGTGATAAATGGCCACGCTCAACGGCTGAACTTCAGGGTTGAACAGCACGAGCAGCGGCCAGAGAAAATCCTTCCACGAGGCAACCACCGTAAAAATCGTGATCACCGCCAGGGCCGGGCGTGACAGTGGCAGGATGATCCGGTAGAAGAGTTGCCAGGGACTCGCCCCATCCAGGCGGGCAGCGTCGGTCAATTCCGTCGGAATCGTGTCAAAGAAACTTTTCAAGATCAGGATGTTCAATGCGCTTGCGGCCTCGGGCAGCCACACGCCCGCCCAGTTATTGATCAGGGAAACGTGAATCAGCGGGAGATTGCTGATGTTCACAAATTGCGGGATCAGATAGACCACCGGCGGCACCATCAAAGTCGAGAAAAACACGAACTGGATGATGCCTTTGCCCGCCGGACGTAGCTTTGAGAGCGAAAACGCCGCAGTCGCGGAGACGAGAAGCTGCAAAATCACGGCTCCTGTTGCAAGGATCAACGTATTGCCGAAATAGAGCGGGTACTGGAGAACGGTCCAGGCATTGGAGTAGTTGCTCCAGGCGGGATGCAGAGGCCAGATTGTTGGCGGGCTCTGGAAAATCTCAATACTCGACTTGAGTGCGCTGCTGAACATCCAGTAGAGCGGGCCAAACGTGATCAGCGTCGAGAGGAGCAGCACGGCAAAGACTGACCAGTAAATCGCGCGCGCCGACGGGTTCCGCAGCGCCAGCGGTGAAACCAGCGTGCGCTCGAAACTTTCCTCAACTCTCCCGCGTGGCCGCCTCAGTGTGAAGATGGCCACGTCTCAGTCGGCTTCCATCAGACGGCTGGTCATGCGCATGTAGATCAGCGCAAACACCGCTAGCACCAGGAACAGGATCACGCCCAGAGCGCTTGCTTCACCAAACTCGGCGTCCTGGAAGGTGTACCTGTAGATCAGGATGAGGACGGTCATCGTCGCGTTGTTCGGCCCGCCGCCGGTAATCGTGAAAGGCTCGGTGAACACCTGCATCGTGGCGATGATCTGCAGGACCAGCATCAGCAGCATGATGGGTCGAATGGTTGGCAGCGTTATGTGCCAGATCCGCTGCCAGAGATTCGAGCCGTCGAGCTCTGCCGCCTCATAGAGCGAGGCAGGAACTCCTTGCAGTGCGGCGAGATAGATCAGCATCGTTGAGCCCGCGGCGCCCCATGTAGCAACCACCACGAGCGCCGGTAGCGCTGTACTTTGACTCTCGAGCCAGAGACCGCCGGGCAGGTGAACCGCATGGAGCAATGCATTGATCAGCCCGAAATCGGCGTTGTATAGCCAGAGCCAGAGAAAGGCCGTGACGATTGGCGGCAGCATTACCGGCAGATAGAAAGCCAGTCGGAACAGTGCTTTGCCATGGCGCATTTCGTTGATCAGCAGTGCTAGCCCGAGTGGAACCACATAGCCAAACAGAAGCGCATAACCGGTAAAGGTCAGCGTGTTGCGCCAGGCCACTCCGAAGAGGGGGTCAGAGAAAACCTTCTGATAATTCGTCGAGCCCACCCAGACGGCAGGATTGATCATGTCGACGCTCTGAAAGCTCAGGATGAAACCCAGCACGAGTGGATACCAGACAAACAGCGCAAAGATGAAGAGGGCGGGCAGCAAGAACAGGTAGCCGCCGAGGTTGCGCGCTATAAAGAGCCGCGCCCCGCCTAGAGCCTCGCGCTCACCGTCGGCAACGCTTTTCTCAACCCTGGCTCCACGCGAGGGCGACGATCGTTCCACGGGGATCTCCTTCGAGGACATGCGTCGCGTTGGAATGGGGGGGAGGGCGAAGCCGCTCCCCCGTTGGCGATCTATCTGCTTACCAGCCGGATGGCGGCGGAGGCGGGACTACAGGCGGCCGATCATCGCAGGTAATTGTGTTCGGCAGCTCCCAGGGTGCGAGCCAGGGACCGGTGGTCCCGCCACCCGTGTTGCCGCCGAGGTCGGTGACCTTGAACTCCGAGCCGGCCGGCGTGAAGTGGAACGAGCCGCAGTTGTTGATGCCGACGGCGCCCACGTCTCGCGCGACGACGTTTTGGAACGTTGCGCTTCCGGCGGCGCGCGCGCTCAGCACGGACGTGCCGGTCCCGTCGACGCGGATGTCCTGGAAATGGACGTTCGAGATCGAGTACAGATCTTTGACCGGGAAGTCGGAGACGATCATCAGCGCGTTGTAGGTGCTCTGGAGGAAGTTGTCGCCAGTGACTTCGATGTCCGCGGTGAGCGAGCCTTCGAGCGCGTAGAGCCAGATCGCGCCGAGGCCAATCTTCCAGTTGAGCTCGAACGACCCGGCCCGCACAGTCGTGTTGTTCGTGAAACGCAGGGAGCCGGCGAACGGGGTCGAGCCGAATCGCGATCCCGCGTGTAGACCGCTGCCCTCGCGCACAGGGTCGGCCACGATGTTGTTGGACACCGTGTTGTCGCGCCCACCGTAGACGGCGATGCCGTTGGCGAGCGCCGGGTTCTGGACCGTGTTGTGATCGAACACGTTGTTCGCGTCCGCGACTCCAGGCTGGCCGCGGACCGCCTGCGACCACATCGCGAGCCCATCGTCGGCCGTGTTCCGAATGAGCGAGTTGACGACCCTGGAGTTGGTCACTCCCTGGTGGAAGTTGATCCCGTCAGCGATCTGGTCAGCGATGACGGTGTTCGCGACCGTCACGTTGTTCATCGGCCCGTCAAGCCAGACGCCGACTTTCGTGTGATGGATGTAGAGGCCGTCGATCGTCGAGTCGTTGAACGCGCCGCCGATCCCGTTGACTTGGTCGGTGTCGATTCGCTCTCGAACGTCGCCCTCGATCGCGAAATTCGACAGCTTCACGTTGTGACTCGCGCCGTCGGGTGCGTACTTGCCGTAGAAGCCGACGCCGGTGTGCACCGAGCCATCGGGCGCCGGCGAGCTGAGCGTGACCTGATGGCCCTTGACGATCGACCACCAGCTGCCGGCGCCTTCGACCGTCACGCCATCGACGACGATGTGCCTGCTCACCTCGAAGGTACCCGCCGGGATGTAGACGGTCTTGGCCGAGGCCTTCGCCGACTGAATCGCGAGATCGAATGCGTTCGCCGAGTCGCGAACGCTGCTGGGGTCGGCGCCGAAGTCGGTGACTGCGACGGAGTTGTCAGGCTGCGGCGCCGGATCTTCGACTTGCTGGAAATCTGCGACGTCGATGATCGTCCACGCCGCGTTTGAATCCGCGGGCACGGTCAGGCGAACGCCATCCCCCGGCTGATAGGTGTTGTGGAGAAGCGCGCGCTGCCCGTCGTAGAAGTGCATGGGCCTGAACGGCTTTGAAATGGTTGGGGCCGGTGTCGTGAAGGCGGGAACGCACCCGCATTCGGTGATCCACCAGTCGGGATGGAGCAGGCCCGCGTTCGGGTCGTTCGTGAACGGGTACTGGTTGTAGAGCCAAGAGTATTTCGACGTAAGCGTGATGGTCTGCGGATGCGTGCTCTCAGCGTTGTTGTGGGAAACGCTCAGGGTGAGCGGGGCGTCGATTCCGCCGCCGGTCGCGGCGTCGGGGATCGCGTAGCGGATCGTCATCGCGTTCGCCCGCTGCGTGAGGGTGAAGGCGACGTACTGGCCGGGCGCGAGCTTTACCGCTTGCCGGCCCGACGCCTCGCTCGCCAGCGTGTATGCGGACGTGTCGAACTTGAGGATCGTTCCGTTCGTTGTTGCGTTCTCTGCCTCCTGCTCGACGATACCGAGCTGAGCGCCGCGGCCTGTGACGAGCGACGGGTCGATCGCGGCGACGGTCACGCGCGGGGACAGTTGCGCGCCGCCGCTAGCGATCGCGGTTGTCGAAGTCGCGAACGCAACGGACGGCACGAGGAGAAGGGCGGCCGCCCCGATGAAAAGAGCGGCCGCCCCGAGGAGAGGTGTTCGCCTGCGGGATCCCGATGGGGCCATGGTGGTCCTCCTTTAAAGCTGGAAAACCGGGTTAGGATCCCGAGGAGTCGAGTACCTGTTGGAACTGCTGCGCTGCCTGGTTCAGTAGTGCTCCTGGGTCGGCGCCCGCATTGGTCAGAACCGCCTGCATGGGGCCGTCCAGGGCCGCGTACATCTTCTGTGTCTGCTTGCGGGGCTCCGGACGAAGAGCGAAAGTCGAGTTGATGTACGTCGCGTAGTTCTCGCGAGGAACGGTGGAGTACTTGACATCCAGCGCGGAGAGCTTCGACTGGAAATCGCCCTTGAACAGCTGGGCGGTTGGCGCACCAACCGCCTGTCCATTTGCAGCCTGCTGCGCCCTGCTGTTTTCGAGCACGCCCAAATCGAAGTTGGTGTAGGTCACGTAGTCAAAGGCGGCCTTGATGACATCCGGCGATGATTTGGGATTGAAGATCCAGAGATTGCCACCCGACAGCGTCGCGTTGCCGCCGTTTTGCGGCATCGGTCCGAGTCCAAAATTCTTCAGGTCCGCTCCGTACTGTGACTGCAAGGTGTTCAACTGGTCGGGCGCCATCACCACCATCGCCACCTTGTTGGTAGCCAGCAGTTGAAGCGTCTTGTCCTGGGTGTAACCCTGTGCCTTCGTAATTGAGTTGTCCGTGAATCGCATGTCTTTGAGCAGCTGCAGGACGCTAACGCCCTTGTCGCTGTTGAAGGTCGCCTTCGTTCCATCGGCGGATTGCATGTCGCCGCCCGCCGTGTACATCCAGTTTGTGAAGTGCCAGCCGCCCTGGTTGCCGGTGCTGGTTTCGGCGAAACCGAATACCGATGAGCTCGTCAGTGCTTTGGCAGCGGCGCGGAAGTCGGCCCAGGACGTCGGGGGCTTGTCGGGATCGAGCCCAGCGAGTTTGAACATGTTGCGGTTGTACAGAATGCCCAGCGTGTAGCCGTTGGTGGGAAGGCCGTAAATCTTCCCGGCCGAATCGGTCACGATCGATGCAATGCTCGGGGCGTAGTCCTTGAACTGCGGCCAGCCCTGCGCCAGGCTCGTGATGTCGGCCGCGCCGTGTTTGGAAATCAGGAGGGGCGGCTCGGTGAAGTAACTCTGGATGCCGTCCTCTTGCTGCCCAGCAGCTAGCCTGGCGAAATAAGTGGTGGGATCGTAGGGATCGTTTTTGCCCACGATTTTTTCGTTCGCGTACGCCTGCTGAAATTGCTTGACCTGCTGGTTGAACACGTACAGAGCCCCAGGGTTGCTTGAGGGCGGCAGCGAATTCACCGTGGCAGTCGCCGCACCCGAAGTGGTAGCAGTCGAGCTACAGGCGGCGATAAACGCTTCGAGGCTGAGCGCGCCGGCGCCAACAAACAAGGCGGAGCCTCGCAGAAAGCTCCTCCGGCTGACAGAAGACCCAAAGTTCAATTCCGTACCCATGAAGGACCTCCTGAAAAATAGCCGCCGATGGACGAACAAATTTTCGGGGAAACGTTTACTCTGTTCTTCGGCAGAGGAAAACATAGACCCGGCGCTTTGTCAAGGCCGTCCAGTAATTTCGAATTAGAATTCGTGCGAGGAAACCAGGTTATCGTTCACCTGAATTGAAGGTCCCTTTGACACAAAGGGGGAGGGAGCACTCAGCATTGCGGGAGAAGCTGGCTAAACGGACGACGATGGCGCAGATCGCCAAAGAGGCAGGGGTTTCAACGACCACGGTCTCCAAGGTGCTCAACGAGCTCCCGGGTGTGGGCGCCTCGACTCGGGTCCGCATACGGCAGGTGATCGAGCAATTCGACTACGTGCAGAATCACGCGGCTCGCCATCTGCGCAAGAGGCAGAGCTACCTGATCGACCTCGTGATCATGCGCCTGGAGGGCGGCTACGACGTCGGCATCATGCACGGCATCCAGGACGCGCTCGAGGAGAGCGGCTACCGTCTCGTCGTCTTCTCAACCAATGAAAATGAGGCCAGCCAGCGCCTATGGTTGCGCCGCCTGCTCGATCAGTCCACCGATGGCGTGCTGCTCCTCCTTCCCTTTGAGCAGATCGGTCTTGCCGATACGTTGATGGCGCAAAGCATTCCTTTTGTTGCGATCGGCGATCGCAACGAACCCACCACGGCCTTTCCCAGCATCGGATCAACCATCTGGCTGGGGGGCTACTCGGCCACGGAGTACCTGATCTCACTCGGACATCGACGGATTGGAATCATTACTTTCCCGCTCCACCTCACCACGTCGCGCGCGCGCTTGGCCGGATACCGCGAGGCGCTCGAGCGTGCGGGGATCCCTGTTGATCCCGCTCTGATCTGCGAAGGCACCTACCTGTTGGGCGATGGCGTCCAGCAGACGCGCTATTTGCTCGATCAGTCAGATCCGCCGACCGCGATTTTTGCCGGCAACGACGCGCAGGCAGCGGGCGTCTACCAGGTCCTCTACGAGCGCAATATTCGCGTCCCCGACGATATGAGCGTGATCGGCTTCGACGACGTCACCTACACGGCCCAGATGTCGCCTCCGCTGACAACGATTCACCAGCCCCTGGTCGAAATAGGCAAGACGGCCGTCAACATGCTGCTCCGCCTCATCGCCGGCGAACAGCTCGAGTCAAATCACGTTGAGCTTTCGACTTCGCTCGTGGTGAGAAAATCCTGCGCTCGACCGCGCCGTGGCCCTCTCCTGAGGCGATAAAACTCGCCTTCATGGGTTCACTCCCAACTGCTGACCCGCTTCGGTCTGTAACACTGACGAGCTTTGCGCCCTGGGCGAGGACGAGCGGACGACCAAGCTTGGTTTCGGCGCAGCGCCTAGGCGTCGGCCAGCGCCTCATCCAGCCAACCCCAGGCTTCGTGGACGATCACCGGGTAGGTGTGCAGGTAATACGGTAGCGCGATCATCGCCTGCGACAGCGCCCATCCGCGACCTCGCGCCCACGTCGCATCGTCGATCTCGAGCAGTTCGCGGAAAATCGGTCGTGTATGCGCGTCGAGGACGGCCCATGCAACCTTTAGGTCGCAGGCCGGATCGCCGATGCATACGGCTCCCCAGTCGACCACACCGGTAATCTGCCTCTCCCTGACGAGCAAATTGCGTGCGTCGAGGTCGCCGTGAATCCACACGAGCGGGCGGTCCCACTCCGGTGCATCGAGGGCCACTTCCCAGGCCGCGGTTACTGCGGTTGTGTCGATCGCGTTGGTGAGCGCGCCGATTCCGGCGCGCGTGGCCTCGTCGCGTAGCCGGAGCGGGCCGCCGCGGCGGTTGGGGGCGGCCCTCCGGTCGGATCGATGCGCCGCAACGCAGCGAGGAACTCCGCAAGATCGACGGCTGCGCGGGGCAGGTCGAGATCCGCGCACGTCGCGTCTATGCCGTCGAGCCAGTTGTAAATCGCCCACTCGTGCGGATATCCATCGCCGGGCACGCCACGAGCAACTGGCGTCGGTATTTCGAGTGGCAGCAGCGGCGCCAGCTTCGGCAACCACTCGAACTCTTTGTCCAGCAACCCGCCCCAGGGCGCCGGCCGCCGCGGCAGCCGTACGGAGAGCTCGTCGCCCAGTCGGAAGATCGCGTTGTCGGTCCCGCCCGCGGGCAGAGCGGCGATCGGGAGCTCCGCCCATTGCGGGAATTGTGCAGCGAGTAATCGGCGGACGAGCGCTTCGTCCGCATCAAGCTCATCGACGTGCATTCTCCCCGTGGGCACGATCACCATTTTGTGTCGAAGGGCTCGCGAGCGGCGGTCTGAGAATTAACCTGAACGGGTCGATCGACTCTTCATGATCCACGACACACTGCTCAGAGTTGGAATCATCGGGGCCGGCAACATCGCCGGAGCTCATATTCGCGGCTACTTGCAAGCCGCGAAGTTCGCTCGAGTGAGTGCGGTCGCGGACGTTGACGCTGAGCGGGCCCAGCGCCTTGCCGAGCGAGTGGGCAACGCACAGGTCTTCCCCGATTACCGCGACATGATCGCGTCATCGCTCGTAGACGCGGTCGACATCTGCCTACCGCACCACCTCCACAGGGACGCGATCGTCGCGGCAGCCGCCGCCGGGAAGCACATCCTGTGCGAGAAGCCGCTCTGTCTGACCGTCGAGGAGGCGGAGGCGGTGACGCATGCGGTCGCTGCTGCCGGAATCACGCTGATGTGCGCACACAATCAGCTGTTCCTGCCTCCGGTTGCCACCGCCCGCGAGATGATCAGCCAGGGGAAGCTGGGCAAGGTGTATGCCGCCCGCACGACTGACAGCTTCTTCGCTCCCGGAGGCGACGCGAC
>Ga0137389_10003143_pt1 | contig 10189 bp, 8 predicted proteins | sample 15con2h14BmetaG_FD_104645 | JGI IMG/M metagenome (GOLD analysis project Ga0137389, IMG submission 104645) | Vadose zone soil microbial communities from Angelo Coast Range Reserve, California, USA - 15con2h1.4B metaG | ecosystem: Environmental > Terrestrial > Soil > Vadose zone > Saprolite...
AGTATGAATTTTACCTTTAACGTCAAATGGCCGCAGAGTCCTGATCGCCGGACTCCGGAAAATATTGAACAGGAAATGATTGATCAAGCGAATGCTTTTTTTCAAGCAGGTTCTAGGTGTGAAGCAGATTTTAGGTTATCTCCAAATGTTAGAAACACTTTAATTGCTCCGGCTGTGGTGTGCTATGCATTTGCGATAGAAATTTATATGAAACTTCTATGTCACATAACTCAAATCTCAGTAAAGAAAAATCACAATCTAATTGAACAGTTTGACGCCCTACCGGAGAGTGCTATTAAGATAATGGCTAAGCATTATCGAACTTCGGAACCTGAATTAAGAAAAGATATTGAAGCTATATCAAATGCATTTGTTGAATGGCGTTATCTTTATGAGAAAAATGAAGCACAAATATCCATCACGGTTCTTTCCAACATTTGTTTCAGCCTGCACAATACCATTAAAGAGCTTAACCCCAAACTCGGCGTTACTTTTGAAAATCGGTTAGCTCTACCATAATTGAACTTCCACTAAGAACGCCTTAGTTGAACTAGCCCATAATCCCTTCCTGCGTCGTACAAGATTTTGATTGACGACGCGGCCAGGCCAGCCCCTCTTACATATTTCTTAATTGACGCAGCAATAATGTTTATGCTATACCATCAGCACTAGTTAAATGATGGAAGGGGGTGAATTAATATAAATGAGAAAAATTGTAAAAGCAATCGTGAGGCGAATTGATATAAAGTACCTGTCCGGTGTCGTCTTGGCAGGTTTTATCGGAAGTTTGCTGACACTCGCTGTTACGAGTGGAAATCCGGTTGCTCATGCACAATTAGCGCCAGGTGTACCCCCGTTTGCAGGGCTTCGCAATGTGGAGGTTGTATGGAATACTGACGTATTGGCCAATCAACCAGTCGTAGCGAATTGCCCTACTGGCAAAATTGCAATTGGTGGAGGTGCGGGCGGAGGTACTGGTCAATGGCTAAGCCAAACTGTGCCAGTTGGTTCAGCTATAGGTGGTATAGGAGGTGCGAGTGGAGATACTACCACACCAGCAACAGGTTGGGCTGCTACTATGGGAAACGGCAGTCCTACCGACAATGTTGTTACAACATATGTGATTTGTGCTCAGCCATAATAAGCATAGGTTGCTGTATAATGTATAGATGCCAAGTGTTAGCTTGGCATCTATCTTTTTGGCCTTATTTGAATGTCAAAAGCTTTGCTCGTTTCTTTGGTTGTTTTGTTTGCCATATTCGTTCGGCTTTATAACCTCAATCAAATGGGTCGCACTATGGATGAGGATTATATCGTTGAGAAAGGCTGGAAATTTGTCGATATGGCGAACCACGGGGATTTTACCAACCCCTATTGGTACTCCGTACCCGATCACCCGCCTCTTGCCAACTACCTGTACGGTCTCGTTGCAGAACGAGATGTCATTGGTTTTAACGCACAAGCAATTTCCCTCGATCATGCCTACCAAGGTGTCCCAATATTTGCCTACAACCTTACGAATAGCCGCTTACTCTCTATCCTCTTATCCTCACTGACAATACTGCTTGTTTGCCTTCTCGGATGGGAATATCTGTCTCCATTCGTCGGCATTGCAGCAGGCATCATCTTAGCAACAATCCCCTTCTACCTCGGCCTTTCCCAACTCGTCTTTCTTGAGACCACTTTTATGCTCTTCTTCACGGCCACTGTTTACTCATTTCTTCGCTACCTGACGCGGCCAACAGTCCGAGCGGCTCTGGTTACAGGTATCCTGTTTGGCTGCACACTTGAGGCGAAGCAGCCCGCAATACTCCTTTTCCCTCTCCTTCTTGCTCTCTATATCCTCAAGCGCCGTTTGACAAAGTTGCCTGATATGAAGCCTCGTTTCATTCATCTGCTCTCTATCTTTGGAGCAGCAGTTCTCACGTATGTGCTCCTCTGGCCTATGCCTTGGTTCCATCTGCCCCAGTTTCTCGAACATACTTACAAAATGTGGTTTACAGGAGGGTATGGCTACCCAGAGGTATTTCGGGGAAAACTTGTCTTTACGCCAATATACTACTATGGCGTGTACTTCCTTATCACAATCCCTGTGCTTCTGCTCGTCTCATTCTTTCTCGGCGTAGGCTCCGCGCTCTTGAGTAAGCGGTGGATTGTGTACGCACTGCTTCTGTGGTTTGCAATCCCGTTTTTTGGTCAGTCACTCTTTATCTTGCGGCAGCATCAGTTGCGCTATGTTGTTGAAATATATGCGCCCTTTGCGCTTATTGCAGCCTATGGTATCGAGCAGACCATGAAACGCTTTGCAGCGCTCAGAGGAGCTAAATACTTGTGTCTTCTGCTCATCACCATATATATGGTGGCAATCCTCTGGAAAAGCACCCCCTATTATCTTGACTACTTCAACGAGCTGGTTGGCGGAACTAAGCATGTGTATGATACGAAGTCGTTTCAGTTAGGCTGGGGCGGCCAGGGAGAAGGCGCAGCAGGTCTCTATCTCGCACAACACGCCGCAAAAGGGTCAACAGTTGGCTTGGCGCTTGACACGATCAAGAATATAAGACGTGCGGATGGACTCCGATTTGCCATGTACGACAATCGTAAGCAGTATGATTGGGTTGTTGTGAACTACTACGATGTTATCCGAGACGGCTTTAATGAAGAGCCAGTGAAACAGAAGTATAAACTTGTTGATACTGTATTTGCAGACGGAGCAGAATTAGTCCATGTGTATAAACGGAAATGACAAAATACTCCTTCTCCCCTACCCCCCACAGTTTCAGTCTGGTTATCTCGACTTTTCGCCCCTTTCACGCTCAATCAACGTCGTTGATATAGCAACATCGAAGCAGTAACAGGACGATTTTAACCCCTCACTACTTGCGCTTCGCCTTACAAAAGAGGTTGAAGCAGGAAAAACCAGCTAGACCCCGCAAAGTTTGAGCTTCGCACTCCATTGTTTTTGATTACAATCAATATCAATGGGAACCGCTTGTCGTATTTTTGATCATCAAAACTGAAACCAGGTGATATAATTTAGACTATCAATAGGTACTACTTGTAGTTGAGATTATCCCCGCAAGTTTGGCGGTTCGCGTTGTGATCTCCATAGCAGTAATATTTTCTGTATCTTAAACAGGAATGAGGAACCACATGGACGAGAACCATCAGGACAAGACAGAGAGCAAGCTGATAGCAACGGAAGACAAACTTTGGCTCCCTCCATTATCGCTCAAAGATCAAAAAAGACTGGCTCACCTACAGAAAAAGCACATTCCCCAATGGACAGGATTTTCCGGCAAGACGCTCTGGGACTGGCTGCAATTACTGCTTATTCCTCTTGTACTGACTGTTGGAGGCTTTTTGTTCAGCAATTATCAACATAACTCTGACCAACAACAGGCACTAGATCAACAGCAAGCAACGATACTGCAAACCTATATAGATAACATCCAAGACTTATTACTCAATCATAATCTACTTGGAGATTCTCCACCCCCTAAAAACGATGCAGACAAAGTTACAATCCAAGAAGTTCAAGAACTCGCACGGTCGCGAACGCTTACAGCACTAAAAGGTTTAGATCCAGATCGTAAAGTCCGTCTAATGCAATTTCTCTTTGAAGCCCATCTCATTGGCTTTAGGGATAGTCATGATAAAGCACAACAACCGATCATTGACCTCGCTGGTGCAGATCTCGCCGGTACTAACTTCGCCAAATTTAAACTCGATGGGATCAACCTTAGTTGTGCCAATCCTGAGGCTGAATACAACTATACTATTAACCGTACCTGTGTAAACCTAGAAGAGGCCAACTTTCATCTTGCTGTCCTAACTAATGCCAACTTTTCCAATGACACTCTCAAAGGTGCTAACCTCAGGTTTGCTGATCTCGTCAGAACCAATCTCAGTTTTGCCGATCTTAGTTATGCTACCCTCACCGGTGCTGATCTCAGCGGTGCTGATCTCAGCGGTGCTGACCTCCGCCTTACCGAAATCAATCAATATCAACTCGATCAAGTCCTTTCCTGTAAAGGCGCAAGTCTTCCCGAGGGGTTAACATGCCATCACAATCAATGAGTAAGCCTATAGCGAGCAGCGAGGAGTAGCTCATTATGACTACTGAACGTATATTTTTGCACGTCGCACGACCATTGAGAATACAGGTTGGGGATCGCTGGAAAACACTAGGTGGGGTGAGCCTTAGAGCCGATCATATGCTTTGCCCAAAGCAGCTTTAAGTTGCTGCTTGAGTTTGCGGTTTTCCTCTTCCAGTTCTTTAATGCGACGCTCTTTGGCGAGAATGACTACATCCTTGCTTGCATCGGTTTTACCAACAGGAGACGTTGCGCGTTCCCGTACCATCTGTTCGCGCTCTTGCTGACGAAGAGCCTCAATACGATCTCGAAAGTGTGGCTGACTGTACAGGTATGTTTTACTCACACCCGCTGCTTTGGCTACTGCGTTGAAATTGACTGGCTTGTGATCTCGCAGAAGACGGGTGATGGTTTCCTCAACCCGTTTGCGTTTTTCCTCTTTGCGCTGATGCGCGTTAGCAACAAGGCCGGTTGTGTTGCGTTCCCAAACTTTCTCACTCATGTAGTCTTCTCGTTGGTTTCTGCTGGTTGAGCGTGCCGCGCATCCCATTCGTCTAGGGTGTATTCGCGCTCATACTTCTCGCTTTTTGCTACGATCTGCCCCTGCCTGAGCATGGCAATGGCTGGACGCAGCCGTTCATCAAGGTTTTTCTGGTTGACTTCAATCCAGTACGCATTGTTTGCCTGTCTGCCTATTGCAATGCGTTCAAGGATTTGCTGCTCAAAGGTTTCTAAGGCTGGCAGATCATCCGGCGTGAGCACATATGCGGGGCAGTGGAAACAGGGAAGTTCCGTAAACTTACAGACTAATTTCGGAGGTTTGAGGCAGTTGCCGAGCGGCAACTTGAGGTTTGCGCGGTAGTCTCGAACCCGCTCTGGATTAAACGTCTCTGGTTCATTGAGCATGGTAAGCATCTTCCTGCCCGACACATATTCTGGCTTCCCATCGTTGAACTGGACAATGCCATGCTTCAGGGTTTTTTCCCATTGCTCACGCATGGTTTTGTCCTGAATTTTTGCGTAAACGAGCGTCATTTCCGGCGATGCGTGCGCCATCCACTGCTGAACCATAACCAAACTCATCCCATTGTTGATTAGTTCAACCGCTTTGGTGTGGCGAAACGCATGCGAGCGGAAGTGGAAAATGTTTCCCTGTTCATCCTTAATGTGATAGTTTTCAGCAAGGCGATTGAGAGCATTGTTGACTCCGCTTGCACAAAGCGGCTCACCTTGAAGAAAACGTCGCCTGTAAACTGCGCTGTTCTTCGGAGCTGGAAAAAGCCAGCCTTGATGATTTTCTTCAGGGGTGTATTCCTGCATGACCAATGCAATCTGAGCCAGAACGACTGTTGCCACCTCTTGCGTGATGGGAATTCTGTGATTGAACACGCGCGTTTTTAGAATATCCCCAACGAGCCAGAATTGGCCGTCTTGGTACTCCAAACAGAGTTCATGTTTCAGATAGAGGACATCTGAGATGCGCCAGCCGCTTGCCCGAAGGAGGATGACGACAGGGATATAGATTGATGGCAGGTGCTCAAGCGTAGCATCAAGTTGTTTGAGCACAGTTTCAGGAATATATTTCACCTCTCGGGAAGAAGATGGTAAGTATCGTGGAAAGTGTTGCGGCCAAACAATGGTGGCTGCCGGTCTCTCAGGTTTCATTGGGCTCTCAAAGCGTTCGAGATAGTGTAGGAGTCCTTCGACTCTGAGCATATAATCTACAATTTGTCTCTCGCTGATCTTTACTCCTCGTTTGTTGTGCGTTGCCCGCAGCGTCAGAATGAACGCATCAATGTCTTGAGTCGTCAAATCATGGAGGTTCTCGGCATTCGGATACAGTTTTAAGTAAAAAGTGAAAAAATGCCCTAAATAGTACGCTGCTTCATTCAGCGTTGCTGCTGCCCGACCTGTAACGAGTTGGAATTTGATATAGTCTTTCACGAGAGGACGAAATCGCTCAGGGACACCTGTAAAGCGGATGTAGTAGTTGCCGGTATGCGCTGCATACCGAAGGCCAGGAATATTTCGGGCATCCCATTTATCTTTCGCAAATTCTCTTTCAAGCCCTTCCAGTGGCGATAGCTCAATGGCTTCAGCAATCACTTGCAAAGCAGTATTCACGACAGTTTACCTCTTTTCTTCTGAATGGTGCGTGATACACGCTCTACTCTGTGTCTTTTCCCATGCTTCCCGTAGAGCTTGCGGTGAAGGATGCACGTAAGTTTGATAGGTCTGCTGAAACGAAGCATGTCCGGCTCGCTGCTGAAGGAGTTCCGGTTGCCACCCAAGCTCGGCTAAGGTGGTAAGCATGGTATGGCGGAGCACATGGGGAGTTACCGCAATGCCTGTTTTCCGTCTGAGTCGCCGGAAAAGTGAGTCCACATCTGCATAAGTCAATGCCTGGCCTGAGCGCGATCCTTGCAATTTGAGAAAGAGGTGGTTCGTCTCAACGTCTACTGTGTGTACTTTCCCGACATACGCAACAATTTCATCAATGAGATCAGAAGACACGTCAATACTACGTGGAGCATGGATTGTTTTGATTTCCGCTCCATTCTCAAGGATACCGCGATCACGGACGTACAGTCGGTTCTCCGCTACATCAATATCCTCAACCCAAAGGGCAAGAACTTCCCCGATCCTCAGCGCTGACTCATATAAAAGCCGAACCAAGAGACGATCACGCTGATTAGAGCAGGCATCAAGCAGTGATTGTACCTGGGTTTTTGTGATGGTTGGCGGGTGTTGCCGTTTGTCTTCTTTTTGCTTGAGGATATTTTTCGCAACTGGTGAGCCCTTTGTGATGTGATGGAGAAAAGATTTGTAGCGGCGGGCACGGGGGGGCAAGTAGGCGGTTGTCTTCTCTTTCATATTGGTTGAAATATTGTCCATACGCCAGTGATAATCGTAAAAACTGCTGAGCACTGTCAAAGCATGATTAATTGTCCGGCTGGAGCGTGCCTGGGGAAGTGGCTTTGCAGGAAGAACACGCAGTGAACCTGTGGGGAGTTTGAGCCAGAGAACAAACTGTGCAAGATCATCCAGGGTGATCTGCTGCCAGTTAAGCTGCTGCTGTAAAAGGTATTCCCAATACTGCTTAAGCGCTGTAGCGTAGGAACGGATGGTATTGCGGGCTGCGCCAATCCGATCAAGATACTTCAAATACCTCACTATTGGCTCAACGAGCATACCTTCATCATCGATCACCACATAACGCCGTTGCTGCTCCTGGGTCTCTATCTCTACAACACGCATGACTTCTCTACTTCTTTTACTGTCAATACTTTTACAACGAAGTAGAGATAAATGGTTAACAACGTAGCAAAAAGGGGGTTGGAGGCTACGTTGTGTACGTTCTGGACGCTCTCAAAACCTAGTCAAGATAACTAAACTGAAAAACTACCCCGCAGATCGCCGCAGCGCTGGACAGTCTTTTTTCAACATGGTGGTAAAAATAGCCACCTTCATTGAAAATGCGGCTTGCAGACCGTGACAAGTTACGCTCAAAATTTGTCAGCCTGGCCAGCACCAACTTTTCAAAGCATTTATCTCGACTAGGTTTTTAGAGCGTCCAGAACGTATACAGCGTAGCTTCTGAGCGCCTTTTTACTACGTCATTGACTGATTATCTCGACTGCATTAAAGAACGTAGCAGAGGTTCACAACCAACCTGTATTTTCTTATAGGATTTTCTCTTGTCCAGTGGGACGAGCAGCAGGAATTAGGCCGTTTTTGTGAAGCCGCAAAGCTGGCGAAATTACTCTAGGGCGTGAGGGGGATGTTATTGAGCTTACTAGCCTCAGCAATGCGTCGGAAGAGTTTCTTGTGCGACGCGACCAGGTTGGGCTTCTCAGCAACTATGAGACTCCACCCCCCCTCTAGTGTTCTCTCTCAAAATCGAAAAGTTTACCACTCCTCGATAACCACCCTAGTGTTCTCATAAAAAGCCTAGAGCTACGAAAGCTGCTACCAACAATGAAGTAAGCCCAGATGGTAATGACCTGGTTACTCTAATGGCATGCCTTTAGCAATCGTCACAGAATGCCCCCGCAGCTTGAGGGTCAAATTCTTGAGGCCATTGCGTTGGCTCTAAGATTAAAGTTCTTCCCACTTGTATTTTTTTCGAGTTATATATAGCTCCTTTGAGGTCAGCACCACTCAGGTCAGCACTGCTCAAGTTGGCAGCTTGGAGTTTGGCATATCTGAGGTCGGCGCCTTCGAGGATGGCACCGCTCAGGTCGATACCGACGAGTATGGCACCGGTAAAAAAGCGCTGTCCTGTCTGGCTATCTAGCGCGGCAATGGGTGGAGAGTTTGCGGAGCCGCCGAAGTTTGCATAGGCGCCGCCTGAGTTTAGGGAGCCAGTAAAAATTGTTCCACTCAGGTTGGCACCGTTCAGGCTGATAATTGGTGGCAGCGTGTTAGGCCCAATGAGGTTTGCTTCCCAAAGAAACCGTATAAGGGTTCCTTTGCGGAGTCCATCCAGATTGCGTACTGCTGTTAATGTCCGCGCCTCTGCAATCACTTGATATTGGTCTCCCTGTTTATATGCTTTAAAATGTTCAGGATATGTGAGCAGCAAATCCGACATGCGATCAAGGTACGTGTCGAGTGTGGTCTGCTGCTGTTGATCGAGTGTCTGCTGTTGGGCTGATTGCTGCTGTAGAGTGAACGAGATCACTCCCCAAAGCAAGGTACCTACCGCAATAACTGTCCCGATCGGAGTAGCCCATGCCTTAAAAAACGTAGCAAGTGCGTTCATCCGCTTGCGTGTACCTTTGCGTTTGGGCATCCATAACTTGTTTTTTTTGTTGAGCACCCATATTATGTCTTCGGTTGCTGTCAGTTTGCTCTCTACCTTGTCCTGATGGTTCTCGTCCATGCAGTTCCTCCTTCCTAATTCAAGATACAGAAAATACTACTGCTATGAAGATCACACCGCGAAGCGCCAACCGTGCGGGGAGAAAGTCGATTCTCCTCTATGTTCTGTACGAGTACCATGTAACATTTTGGGGCAAAATGCACAAGTGGCTCAGGTATTGAGGAACAATGTTTTGAAAGACTGGACTAGGTTGTGAGGATCATCATCAGTGCCAGTTGGTGGACTAGGTGCGGTATCAAAAACACACGTGAACATACGGGCCTAGAGCGAAACACCAACCTTGCGGGGAAACTCAGTCTTTGCTGCTTCGATGTGTATATATCAACGACGTATAACGAGCGTGAAAAGGGCGAGAAGTCGAGATAAGATCGTTGCAAATCTTCTGTTTTTTGCTGTTCTTGACTTCCCCCCTATAACCCGCATTCTCTTACGCTTCTCTCACCCACGGTAAAGCGCTCCTTTTCTATACTGTACTGATCTAGAGCAGGCAAGCGACAAAGCTTTATAAAGGGCCATAAGGTAGCAGCGATGGGTTGGGCTGTCCAGCTTTGACCAGGCAGCCTTCCATGACAAGAACGTTGGGACTGGCCTGCTCGTAGTTGTTCCTACCTGTTGACCTATGCGAGGAGCAGAGAACAGAGCAGGGCTCATAACGCAACTTGATTTTGACTCTCTGGCAGAAGTAGCAGCCGGCGATGCTGGCCGAGTCCTGCCAGGAAACAACACCGGCATTGCACCGGCCACGTCTGAGGTGGCAACAGCCCGCACGGGAGAGGTGTACCGACCTGCTCCGCGTGTACGCAGAAAGGCAAAGAAACACGAAAGGCTGCCTTCTGGCATCCAACAAGCTACGTTCGATGAGCTTTTTACCATACTCTCCAGGGAAGCAGCTATTCCGCGTTCCATCACAATCGGTGAAAGCTGGGCCGACTTTGAACCACCGGGACACCTTCAGCAACTTGATTTTGACTCTCTGGCACAAGGACCAGCCGATGCTGTTCGCGAAATATCGGCAGGAACACCGGAAGGAAGCGGCATTGACTGGGGCAGGCCAGCAGTTCAGCGATCTGATGTGGGAGCTGACGGCAGTGAAGAAGATGGCGTATTCATCGGCCCGGGAGAGAGCGGTACGGCAATTGCACCGCTCAGCAGAAGAAGAGTCATCTTTGACAAACCAGAACCAGAACGTCAGCCTTCCCGCGACTTC
>Ga0137389_10003147_pt1 | contig 10180 bp, 5 predicted proteins | sample 15con2h14BmetaG_FD_104645 | JGI IMG/M metagenome (GOLD analysis project Ga0137389, IMG submission 104645) | Vadose zone soil microbial communities from Angelo Coast Range Reserve, California, USA - 15con2h1.4B metaG | ecosystem: Environmental > Terrestrial > Soil > Vadose zone > Saprolite...
GTCGACGTTGCCGAGGATCAAGTACGTCCTGGGGGGCAGCACCTCGGCGACCCTCCGGTAGGCCTCCCGGATGAGCTCCTGGAAGCGGGCGCCCACCTCCTCCTCCCGGCCCTCGCGCCGGCGCCGCATCACGGCACGGGCCTCGTCGAAGCGGCGTTGCGCACGCAGCTCGACCACCTCGGCAACCGCATCCGCCCCGTAGACGTCGACGAGGATGCCGTCCATGAGGCGGTAGTCGATGATGTTGATGAGGTCGCCCAGGAGCAGCAACGTGTCGTCGGCATGGACCTCACGGGCAAGGGCCTCGACGCCCGAATGCAGGTCGGAAACGACTTTGACGGTCACGGCCCAACCCTATCTCGCTGTTTCCGAAACGGTTATCAGCCATGACTGACCAGCATTTCAGCACCTCTTTCGGTTGTCCCCCCGGGGAGGACCCGGTTCCTTCGCGCTTCACAGCCACTTGCCGAGCGAGGCTCGGTCTTAAAATCGGCTCCGCGGCACACCGTACGTCCGGGCTCCCCCTCGTATGGGCCCGGGCGTTGATCCCGGTTCCCAACCGAATCGTCGTTTCCCTCATCCCCAGGGCCCCCAGTGCAACGCGGAGGAGTCTCCTGGAGTCCGTACCTCACACTTTGTCGGCCGATATCCTCGCTGGCCTCTGGGTCACGTGCTACGAGTTCAATTCGGACGGAGGTATCGGACGTCACGCCGACATCAGCCGTATCACGCCCCAATCAAGTCGGCGGGTGACGGCCAAGAACTACCCCCCCGATCCACGCACGCAGGGTCATGTGCCGTCGTTCCGGAACGAAATCGAAGCCCAACTGGCGAATCGCCACCTCATCGGCCACTGGAGGAATATCAGCGACACTCGGTACTTCGGATCGATCCACCTCGCCGTCCTTCCCGGCGAGGCAGTAATGCAGGGCTACTACACCGGGTTCTCCACTGATATCGAGGTCGACGCTATGCGCTGGAAATGGGTGCGTCTCGACCCCGCGTCGCTCTCGGGTGTTGAGCTGGCGCAGGTGGTGTTGAAGGAGCCGGACGTGATCTACGCACTCCTAGAGCATTCAGCCCACGAGGCTCCCCTCACCTTGGGGGCTGTCGTGGAGGGCACCTGATGATGGAACTTGCTACGCAGGACATCCGCGACGTTGTCAATAAGTACATCGGGGCGTGGGTCGAACAGGACCCCGACTTGATCGTGACCATCTTCACGGATACGGCCACGTATCACGAAAGGGTGCTCGAAGAACCAATCCGGAAGCGACACCGGGAAGGAATCCGGGCATACTGGCAGGAAAAGGTCGTCGAGTCGCAGGCTCGCATCGCGTGCGAACTCCTGAATCTCTACCTCGAGGAGTACGGCCATCGTTGAGTGGGAAGCCCAGTTCGACGACTTGGTCCAGGGGGTGCGCAAGCGAATGCGGGAGGTCGCGATCCTCGTCTTCGAGGGCCAGTTGATCGCCAGCCTCCGGGAGTACTGGTCGTCCGAGCAGATTGCTGATCTCCTTCCTGAAGGGCCGCAACCGGCTGCCACGTCATGATCTATGACATCCGGACCTAACGCATTTCTTCGTGGAAACCTCCTCATGCCCACTCCTTGTGAGGAAGCCAGGTAGGTAACGGAGGGTGTGCCACGGCCGGGATCTGCTCCGCGGCTGGGTCAAGGGCAAAGGTGTCGCCCTTGGCGATCCAACCTTCGGGGCCCCGAGGCGCTTTACCGCCCAAGGCTAGGGTTGGGTGCCGACAAGAAGCGGCCGTTTCGGCTCGCGGCAGGCTGGGGTGATGGCGAGCGGGCCCGGAACCTGCAGCAAGGGAACGAGGTGGAGTCCGCCGGGGGCTGAGGGGTCTACTTTGTTCCGAAAAGGGGCTCCTCGCTGTTTGGAGTGGGTGTACCGGCAAGACCCGAGGTTCTGTCGGAACACGCTCGCCCGGTTGCTCACCGACCGTGGTCGAACGTCGCGCTCAGGACGCCGGTCTGACGCTGACGGCCTTTTCCGGTGGAGCAGTGGATAGGGCCGGGAACCTTCTTTGTGTGTTTAAGCCTCAATATCGTGCTTTTTCACCCAAAGAAGGTTTTCAGCGGCCACGCCTCCCTCGCTACTTCCGAGGGGCGGCGCACAACCAACCACTCACCGTGACCAGTGCCTCCGATCGGCCAATCCAGCTGGGGGCGTCGGCCGCTGCCGCCGCGGAAACCCACCCACACCAAACAGCGAAGAGCCCAAAAAGGGCGCATGCCGCACCTTTTGGAACAGTCTTCACCCATCCTCATAGCCGGCGACGTGGGCGGAGACTGTCAGGAACCCACGAGTGCCGTCGAAACCTGACCGTTCGGGGCACTGGAGGTCCTGTGACGGATTCTGCAACTGCCTGGCGGTGGGATTTTTCACAAATTCGGACCATCCCCGCAGCCCAGCGCATGGGTGATAGAGATGACAACCCAACGAGCGCAGGCGGCAGCCCCGCTCGCCCGTGTCCGATGGGTGGCCCCGCACCAGATGCGGGAGACTGGCAGGCACCCGCCGCTTGGCGGCGCCGCCGGACAAACGAAAGCCTTGCACCTGATCCCACCAAGGGTGGTCCTGTTCGACTACGGCCACACGCTGGTCGACTTCCAGCGCCTCCCCACCGCGCTCATCGCCGCCTACGCCGACATCCGGAGCCACCTCGAGAACCTCGTGGAACACGAGCTGCCCGAGGTGGAGGACCTTGCCCACCGGATCACCGGCGCCATGGACGTCATCGTCCACCAGTCCTACTCCGAGGGCCGGCTCCAGGAGCTCGACATGATCGACCTGTTGACCGAGGCCTTCGCCGGCATCGGGGTCACGCTCGGACCCGAACTCGCCCAGGAGCTCGTGATCATCGACCACCGCGCCTTCACCGACTCCATCACCGTGCCGGAGACGACGATCCGGGCACTGGAGGCCCTGCAGGCCATGGGACTCACGATGGGGCTCGTGTCCAACATCACCCTCCTGCCCGAGCTCATGCGGGCCGACCTGACCTCGCTGGGCCTGGCCAAGTTCCTGGCTGCCACGACGTTCAGCTCCGAGGTGGGTTGGCGCAAGCCCGACCGGCGGATCTTTACCACGATGCTCGACCGCCTCGGCGCTGCGCCGTGGGAGTCGGTGTTCGTCGGCGACCGGCTGCGCGACGACATCGGGGGTGCCCGGGCCGTCGGGATGCGGTCGGTGCTCACCCGCCAGTTCCGGGACGAGCTCGAAGGCCCCGAGCGGGCCGAGGCACTCCGGATCCGCCCCGAGGAGCTTGACGGGCTGCTGCCGGATCGCGACATCCAGAGCCTCGACGAGCTCCCGGACGTCCTGCGGGCCTGGGGGGCTTGAGCCGACCGTTCTTCGCAGGAAGTTGGTCTCCTCGGATGGCGGCGTGGCACCGACGGGGGGTGGTTGCTGAAGAGTTTTTCAGGACGATTCCGTAAAGTCCTGCGGCTAGGCGGTCGAGTTACATCCCGAACTACTTCTATGCAACCGAGCGAGTTATGGCGTTCGGCCTTCTTGCTTTTGTCCTTAGTGGATAGTAAAACCGAGGCAAGCCCAGTCCTTCCCTCCAAAAAGGAGCATTGGATGCAGACGCGCGTTTGGCACCATTTGACTACCAGGCTCGTTCACCGAGTGACCTTGCTCGGCGTGCTCGCCTCCCTCACGGTCCTGGCGCCCCTTGGGGCCCTGACGCCGGCCGCGCACGCGGCGACCGGCCACATCGACGAGTTCAACCAGGCGAACCGTCCCGGCATCATCCAGAACTCGAGCTCCGACCCACTTGGCCTCACCGTGGGTCCCGACGGCAACCTGTGGTTCACCGACGCCGGCGAGGACCTTAGCCTTCAAGGTGGCGCACCACCGCCCCGGTGGCAGATCGGCAGGTTCCACCTCGCGGACGGTTCGTTGTCGTTCAACCCTGCCAGCGACTGGTTCCCCAACGGTGAGATCGGCAGCGTCCCGACGGCAATCACCAACAGCGGCGACAACAACATGTGGTTCTCCAACTTCGGGGTCACTGCCAACGACGTGGGGGTCATCAACTCCCAGGGCGGCAACCCCCTGGGATCATCCAACCCCTTCGGGGTCAGCATCCCGGCGAGCACGCTGACTGACATCACCCTGGGGCCTGACAACAACATGTGGTTCACAATGTTCGGCTCCGGCAACATCGGCCACATCAGCCGGACCGGCGCTAGTCCCACGATTGTTACCCTGCCGGGAGGCAGGGACGCCGCCCACCCCACCGCGATGGTGACGCAAAGTCCCGAGGCGATCACGGCCGGCCCAGACGGCAACCTCTGGTTCACGGTCCAGTGTGGAGACAAAGGATGCGGCCCGAATCCCAGGACGGTCGACGTCATGAGCCCCGGCGGGACCCTGTTGCACGAGTACTCGACCGGCAACCTCCCCGGGCTCGCCGGCATCACCCCTGGCCCCGACGGCAACCTCTGGTTTACCTCCGAGGGTGACTCAACCGCCAACCCCGCTCGGCCGAACCGGCCCACGATGAGCGGCAACGGGTCGATCGCACGCATCACCCCCGCCGGTGTGGTCACAACCTTCCCGCAGCCCGCTGGGGCCTCCGGGTTCTCTCCCAACGCCATCGTGACCGGCCCGGACGATAACCTCTGGTTCATCGACGTGGGTGGGAACGCAATCTGGCGGTTCAACCCCTTCGCCTCCATCGCGACCGCTTACAACAAGTTCCCCGTCCCCATGCCCAGTGCCTTCTCGGGCAACGTCCAGCCCACGGGCATCGTCGCCGGCCCCGACGGCAACATCTGGTTCACGGAGAACAACAACTTCGGCGGCCTCGCCCGCTTGACCATCGACCCACTCATCTCCCTCAGCCCCTCGCCGGCCAATTTCGGCACGCACCTTCCCGGTAGCACAACCAATATGAGCGTCGTCGCTACCAACACAACGAGCAACACCTACACCATCCAGGGCGCGCCCAGCGTTAGTGGGCCGAACGCGGGCGAGTTCACCGTCAGCGGCTGCGCCTCGGGGGTTCTCGGGCCAAACCTGCCCGCTTCACCGAACACGTGCACGATGACCGTCCAGTTCAAACCGACGGCGACGGGTACCAGGTCGGCGACACTGAGTTTCATGGCGACGGACTTGACAGCCATCCCCCCCACGCCGCTCACGGTGAAAGTGCTGCTCACCGGTACGGGTCAGTCGCTCAACCCCACCTTTGGCCCGAGCAACGCCGCCTTCGGTGATGGATTCGTCGGTGCAGTGAGCAGACCAGTCAACTTCAGCCTCACCAACGTCACCGGCGTGCCGATCCAGGTCGGCTCAGCCACGTTCGGCGCACCAAACCCGAATGACTTCAGGATTGTGGGAGACACCTGCACCGGTGCCACCGTGCCCGACCAGAGCAGCTGCACGCTGTCGGTGGCATTTGCACCCACGACCCTGGGCGCCCGCAGTTCGAACCTGGCCGTGACCCTTGCCAGCGGGACCAAGCTCGGCCCCTCCAGCCTCTCGGGCAACGGCGTCGCGGCGCCCCCGGGCAGCAACCCGGGATCCGGCTACTGGGAGGTGGCGTCCGACGGCGGCATCTTCAACTTCGGGAGCGCCAAGTTCGCCGGCTCCACGGGGTCCATCAACCTCAACAAGCCCATCGTGGGCATGGCCCGGACCTCGACGGGCGGCGGCTACTGGCTGGTCGCCACCGACGGCGGGATCTTCGCCTTCGGCGATGCCAAGTTCAAGGGCTCGACAGGGTCGATCCACCTGAACAAGCCCATCGTGGGCATGGCCCCGACGCCCGATGGGCAGGGGTACTGGCTCGTCGCTTCCGACGGCGGCATCTTCGCCTTCAACGCCCCGTTCCTGGGCTCCACGGGCTCCATCAACCTCAACAAGCCGATCGTGGGCATGGTGGCCACCCCCGACGGCCAGGGATACTGGATGGTGGCGACCGACGGCGGCATCTTCTCCTTCGGCAGCGCCAAGTTCTTCGGCTCCACCGGGGCCACGCACCTGAACCAGCCCATCGTGGGCATGGCGACGACGCCCGACGGCCAGGGGTACTGGCTGGCGGCCACCGACGGCGGGATCTTCAACTTCGGTGACGCCAAGTTCTTCGGCTCCACGGGCTCCATCCACCTGAACAAGCCGATGGTGGGCCTGGCTGCGGCCACCTAGGGCCCGGCTCGCCAGCGCAGACCCCGAGGGGGGCGGATCATCCGCCCCTCTCGGCGCGTCCCGGCACAGCATCGGCCACAGGGAGTGGCCGGCTATGACGGCAAGGATGTGACTGTTGTGAAGCGTGGTAAGAAATTGTTGTCCAGCAACAAATAGTTGTCACGCTTCACATCTTCAACGGGCAACAGGCAATCCTGTCGGGTCACTGAACGTGGCAGCCGGGCCTACTCGGGCTTCTCGGAAGCGACCAACATAACGAGGAGTTGAACCTGTCAAACGGATCGACCGTCTCTGAAATAAATTCCACAAAAACGACTATGCCCTTGCTTTCCACGCTCGCGGGAGGTAGAAAACTGAGCGAGGTCGACGTCTGACCGTTGTTTGTCGTCCGTTCCATCCGTCCCACAAAGGAGTTGCGTATGCACCGGCCGCACTCAATGAGCCGTGGCGTCATCTGCCGCATCCTTGTCCTCGCGCTGGTGAGCTCCGGCCTGATGGTCCTGGCCCTCCCGAGCACATACGCAACCACGACGCCGGCACTCGCCGTCCCCGCAACCGCGGTGACGACGCCGGTCACCGTCACCTTCACTCCCACTCAGACCGTCGGCGTCACTAGCACGCCCCAGCAGGTGACCTTCACCTACACCGGGCCGGATGCGACGACGACGTTCGGCGCCCCCACCGTGACCGGCACCAACGCGTCCGACTTCTCGGTCGTGACGTTCACCGCCGTCTCGGGCACCGTCTCTCTCGTCACCCTAACCTTCACACCGTCGGCCGCAGGCATGAGGACCGCGACCTTGACCGTGACCGACACCTCGACCACGGGGCCGACGGAAACCGCCGTTCCCCTCCAGGGGGTCGGGCAGGTGGTCACGACCGGGGTCGCCCCGGTGGTCACCAACTTCTACAGCCAGGCCATCGGAACGACGAGCACCGCACTGCCGATCTTCTTCACCAACGGCGGGCCGGTGACGGTCACGATGGGGACGCTGTCCATCACCCCGACCGCACAAGACTTCACGATTGTGGCCGACAGTTGCTCAGGAAAACAGATAGCAGCGCAGGGCACCTGCGCCGTGCAAGTCGTCTTCGGGCCGACCTTCGAAGGCCTTCACAAGGCCCTGATCATCTTCCCGGACAACGGCACCGGCTCTCCCCACGCCGGCGTGCTCCTCGGCAGAGGCGTCCACCAGGCCGGGTACTGGCTGTCGGCCTCCGACGGGGGGATCTTCTCCTTCCCATCCCCCGGGGCGGCGTTCTACGGCTCGACGGGGTCGCTGACGCTCAACAAACCCATCGTGGGCATCGCCGCCACACCTGACGGCGGCGGGTACTGGGAGGTCGCCACCGACGGCGGGATCTTCGCCTTCGGCGACGCAACGTTCTTCGGCTCGACCGGGTCCATACACCTGAACAACCCCATCGTGGGCATGGCGGCGACCCCGACGGGCCTGGGCTACTGGCTCGTCGCCTCCGACGGCGGGATCTTCGCCTTCGGGGACGCCCTGTTCTACGGCTCGACGGGGTCGATCAAGCTCAACAAGCCCGTCGTCGGGATGGCGTCCACCCAGGACGGCGGGGGCTACTGGCTGGTGGCGACCGACGGCGGGGTCTTCTCCTTCGGCGACGCTGCCTTCCACGGCTCGACGGGGTCGCTGACCCTCAACAAGCCGATCGTGGGCATGGCGCCCAACCACGACGGCTCGGGCTACTGGCTGGTGGCGTCCGACGGCGGGGTGTTTGCCTTCAACGCACCGTTCCTGGGCTCGACCGGGTCGATCAAGCTCAACAAGCCCGTCGTCGGGATGGCGGCGACGCCCACCGGCAACGGCTACTGGATGGTGGCGACCGACGGGGGGGTCTTCTCCTTCCCCGACGCCCAGTTCTTCGGCTCGACGGGGTCGATCACCCTCAACAAGCCGATCGTGGGCATGGCGCCCATCCTGTAGAAGGCACCAGCGAACCACACCACCGGGGGCCCGCAGCGGCCCCCGGTGCGCGTCCGGGTTGCGGTACCGGTGGCCACCGTCGTGCGTCTCTTGCGCCGAAGAGCACCGAACAGGTAGAACGGCCTTGCCGGTGTCGACGCCCCGTGCCCCTCGCGGCGTCATGTGGCGTGACCGCATCACCGGTTCCGCGATCACGGGCAGTCCGCCGAGAGGAGTCAGTCATGCACCAACCTGAAGGCCGCCCCGCAGGCTTCCGGATGGTCTCCCGGATCCTCGCCTTGAGCCTGCTGTCATCCGGGCTCATGGTCCTCGTGCCAGGATTCGGAGCAGGACCAGCGCTGGCGGCGGCAGGGACGACGGGCAACGTGACCAGTTTCCCGGTGAGCAGCACCGCCAATCCCCACGGCATCACGACGGGTCCCGACCACAACATCTGGTTCACCGACAACGCCGACCCCGGCGCGATCGGGGAGATCGCCGTCCCCACCGGCACCTTTACGCCCCACCAGCCGACCACCTTCAACTCGTCTCCGGAGGGTGCCGTCACCGGCCCCGACGGCAACGTCTACTTCACCGAGAACAGCCAGAACCAGATCGGCGTCATGGATGTGTCCGGTGCCGTGCTGACGGAAATCGCCATCCCGACCGCGGCGTCGCAGCCACGAGGCATCGTGGTCGGCGGGGACGGCAACCTCTGGTTCACCGAAGGGACGGGCCTGAGCATCGGCAGGGTCACCGCCACCGGCATCACTGACTTCGGTATCGCCACGACCACCGTCGTTCCCAACGCCATCGCCGCGGACGGCAGCGGCAACCTCTGGTTCACCGAGCAGGGCGCCCAGGGCGCCATCGGCGAGATGGACACGACGGGCACGATCGTGCGGCAGGTGGGGGTCACCGGCACGTCCGTCGGCCTCGGGGGCATCACGCTCGGACCCGACGGCGCCATGTGGTTCACCGAGACGAACGCGGGCGCCATCGGCAGGATCACCTCGTCCGGCACGATCACCCTCTTCACGCTCAGGGCCAACTCGGCGCCGGTGTCGCTCACGACGGGTCCCGATGGCAAGCTCTGGTTCACCGACGCGAACCCGGTCGACGGGAATTCGGTCGACAGGATGAGCCCCGACGGATCGTCCGTCACCTACTTCACAGCCGGGGTCGCGACGCCCTCCTTCTCCATCAACGTCCCCGGCACTGGCATCACGGTCGGGCCCGACGGCAACATCTGGGCCACCGCCCAGTTCCAACATGCGATCCTCCGGTTCGAGGTGCAGCCCACCGCCGCCGTCGTTCCCGCGACGCTCGCCTTCCCCACCACCCAGACCGTCGGGACGACGAGCACCGCCCAGACGGCCACGTTCACCGTCACCGGGGGCGGGGCGGCCACCGTCACCGCAACCAGCGCGACCGGCGACTTCAAGATCACCGGCGGGACGTGCACCAGCGGAACGGCGGTGGCGGGCAACGGGAGTTGCACGGTCCAGGTCGCGTTCGCGCCGAGCGTTGCCGGCGCGCGGACGGGAACCCTGTCGGTCACCAGCACCGCCTCCAACGGCGTCCAGTCCGTCTCGCTGACGGGAACGGGGGTCGCGCCCGGGGCGACCGTCACGATGACGGCCGGGGTCAATCCGGCGGTCATCAACTTCTTCAGCCAGGTCGTCGGGACCACGAGCACGGCCCGGACGATCACCCTGACCAACCCCGGCACGACGACGATGACGGTCAGCGCCGTCGGCATCAACCCCATCACCGGGACCACCCGCAGCGACTTCACGATCGTGCCGGGATCGGACCACTGCACCGGCGCCAGCGTGAAGCCGTCGGGGTCCTGCACGGTCCAGGTGGTCTTCGCACCAAAGGCCGAGGGGGGACGCCAGGCCCTCATCTTCTTCGTCGACAGTGCGACGACCAGCCCGCAGCTCGGCATCCTGCTCGGGAGAGGCGTCCATCAGGCCGGGTACTGGCTGTCGGCCTCCGACGGGGGGATCTTCTCCTTCCCATCCCCCGGGGCGGCGTTCTACGGCTCGACGGGGTCGCTGACGCTCAACAAAC
>Ga0137389_10003152_pt1 | contig 10175 bp, 10 predicted proteins | sample 15con2h14BmetaG_FD_104645 | JGI IMG/M metagenome (GOLD analysis project Ga0137389, IMG submission 104645) | Vadose zone soil microbial communities from Angelo Coast Range Reserve, California, USA - 15con2h1.4B metaG | ecosystem: Environmental > Terrestrial > Soil > Vadose zone > Saprolite...
ATGTTCGCGGCCGACACCGGTGCGGCCATGCTCTATACCAATGGCACTACCTGGCTCAATGGCGCCGGTATCCCCAAGACATCCGCTGTTTTCGCCGGCGATCTTATCCAGACCAAAGAGGACTCGGTGGCGAACATCAATGCCTCCGGTTCAAGTGTCATAGTGTTGGCGGACTCGATGGTCGAGTTCGAAGGTAACGCTGTGCAACTGGAGCATGGTGGTGTTACCGTCTCCACCTCCAAGGCCTTAGCGACGCATGCCGGTGAGCTAACCGTGACCCCGGCGTCCAACGATTGGACAGATTTCGAGGTCAAAGATGTGGATGGTACTATCCACATCGCGGCACGCAAGGGGGATGTGCTGATTGCCGATGAAACAGGGACCACTACTCTTCCACATGGACAGCAGATGACTCGTGAAGAATCCTCAACTAACAAGAAAAAGAATAAGAGGGCCGTCGCAGCGGGCGCCGCTGCGCACGGGCCTATCCTGGATTCACCGTATGCGATCGGTGCAGGCATTGCTGCCGCTGGAGGAATTACGGCTTGGGTACTCATGCGAGGAGATGATCCTGTCAGTCCCGTCAACCCGAAGTGAGCCACGCGCGGTCGTTTCTTTGGCGATAGTAAATTCTTGTCACCCTCCGATCTAGTGGTTGGCGCTGTTCCATCTCCAATGTTGCCTTATCGGCGGCGAAATGTACGCTATCCGCATCCAAATAGCCCAGTGACGAACGATAACGGCAAGTCGTGGCTGCGGTGTCGCGTGGAGGGCGCAGTGCAAGGCGGCCTGACGCGCGCGTATGAAACAGTGAAAGTTGATCCGGCAAAATTTCTTCTACAACTACGTTCCGCCTATGGCTTGCCGATTACAACCTTTGCGGGGGTGTATTCCGTGGATCCAGGCCTCCTAGACCGCATCTCGCGCTCATTGATTCGTAGTGGAATGAAAGTGGCAGCGGCCGAAGGCGCGGGACTTGGCCTCGGCGGCGCCATTACTATTCTCCCCGATCTCAGCATTCTTGCCGGAGTTACCCTGCGCACAATCCAGAAGCTCAGCCTGCTTTACGGCTTCGAATTTAATACCGATGAAGAGATTTCCGAATTATGGATAGCCGCCGCCACCGCGGCTGGGGTGGACATCTCGAGAGAACTTGTGGAGAAGGAAGTAGTCACTCGTTTTGTTCCGCGAGTCATCCAGCGGATCGCTGTGAAAGCCAGCAGTGAAGTGGTGGAGAAGTGGGCGGGAAGGGTCATTCCTGTGGTCAGCTCTTTGATCGGAGCCGGCCTGAACTATTATTTCGTGCGGGCCTGGGGAGAGCGAGCAAACTCGCATTTTCGCCAGAAATATTTCCTGGTTCGCAACCGGCTGGCAGCCAGCCCGCCGATGATTCCCGGCGCCAATAAGACACTGCCAACGCCGTAAACTCACCGATGCCCGGCGCAACTTTGTAATCCGGCGGTCCCCCTGTAACCTTCGACAAGAGGTCCCATAATTGAGACTGAATTCTTTTCGTTGTGCTGCGGTTCTTTTCGATCTCGACGGTGTCTTGGTCGATTCCACCCGCTCGGTAAGCCGGCAGTGGAGTATCTGGGCGGAGGAGAATAACCTCGAGCCGGCAAGAATTTTGGAGATTGCCCATGGTCGTCGCACCGCGGAAGTGGTGCAACTTCTTATGCCCCATCTGGCTGTGAATGACGAGGTCACGAAGATCGAGCAGCGTGAGGCTGCCGACACCGATGGAGTGCGTGTCATGCCAGGTGCCCCTGAACTGGTGGCTGCCATTCCTGATGGCTATTGGGGTGTGGTTACTTCCGGAACCCGTTACCTGGCGACGTCCCGCCTTCGCCTTGCCGGGATTCCGGTTCCGAAGGTGCTGATCTCAGCCGAGGATGTTGTGAAGGGAAAGCCAGATCCCGAGCCTTATTTGAAAGGTGCACAGATGTTGGGGATGGAGCCCTCTCAATGTTTGGTCATTGAAGACGCGCCGGCAGGAATTGGGGCGGCGCATGCCGCCGGCATGAAGGTGGTAGCGCTGACGAGCACCTATCCAGCGTCAGAATTGGAGGAAGCTGATAGTCTGGTGCAGAGCCTAACGCAGATTCGGGTAAGCTTTGACGCAGCTCGCAAGGCTCAAGCCCTGGAGATTTCTATCGTTTGAGTTTGTATCGGGCTAACGTGGGGCTGTCTGCTTTTATCTCAGAAAATCTTCCAACTCGATTCGCTGATCAGTTTTATCATCGCGGTACTTCACAATGACGGGGGTATAGAGCGACAGATTCCACTCCGCGGCCTGTCCCGCTTTGACTGCTCTCGCCCCGGGAACCACTACCGCGTTCTCCGGTACCTCCAAGGGTCTGTCGTCCGTCGCTCGATACACCTTTCCGCGCACAGTATCGTAAAGCGGTGTAGACCTGGTCAGAATTGTTCCCGCACCCAACACCGCGCGCGAGCGCAGCAGCGTTCCTTCATAAATCCCGCAGTTTCCGCCCACCAGTACATCATCCTCCACGATTACCGGAGCAGCGCTCACCGGTTCCAGCACGCCCCCGACTTGGGCCCCCGCACTCAGGTGGACACGTTTCCCAACTTGCGCGCAGGAGCCCACCAGCGCGTGCGAGTCCACCATAGTGCCCTCGTCCACGTAGGCGCCGACGTTGATAAACATTGGAGGCATGCAAATCACAGACGGAGCTACGTAAGCCCCCGTGCGCACCGAGGAGCCACCGGGCACAACACGCACGCGATCATTCACAGTAAATCGGCGGGTAGGAAAAGTGTCTTTATCAACGAAGGAAAGAGCCGTGCCGGCGCCCATTTCCGTCAGTTCGCCTAGCCGAAAACCCAGCAGAATGCCCCGCTTCACCCACGTATTTACGATCCAATTCTTGCCTTTTTTTTCTGCGGCACGGATCTTTCCCTGAGTGAGAGCGTCACGAAATTCAAGAAATATCTTTCGAGCATTGCGGTCGTGTTCAACTTCGCCTGACGACGCCAGGCGCTCGATGGCAGCTTTCAGCGCTTGCATGCGAAGGGAAGTATATAGGGAACGAATTCCGTCTTACAGATGTGGGATGCAAAAGCAACAGCTATGCGGTGGCCAGCTTCATTTGAGTGTGGTACCAGCCAACGGTTCGGCGAAGACCTTCTTCGAAGTTCACCTTAGGAACGTAGCCCAATGATTTTTGGGCGCGCGAGATATCGGCCAGGGAGTGCTTGATGTCGCCCTCGCGCTCCGGGCTGTACTTCGGATTTCCTGAATAACCGGTCAGTTTCTGCAAGGCGTTGAATGTCTGGTTCAGCGAGATGCGGCGTCCGGTTGCAACATTAATTATCTGGCCGGCGACTTGCGCGGCTGGCGCCTCGCAGGCTAGCAGATTGGCGTCCACAGTATTGTCGATGTAAGTGAAGTCCCGGCTCTGTTCGCCATCTCCAAAGATCGTAGGCTGTTCTCCCGCGAGCATCTGAGTAATGAATTTGGCCAATACTCCCGAATATGGAGACGAAGGGTCTTGTCGCGGACCAAAGATGTTGAAGTATCGCAAGCAGACCGTTTCCAATCCGTAGCAGCGATAAAACGATGTCATGTAGTGCTCGCTGGCCAGCTTGGCGACGGCGTAGGGAGAAATTGGATTCGGTGTCATGTTCTCATGTTTGGGTAAAGTCGGAGTATCGCCGTATGCGGACGAAGAGGCCGCGTACACCACCCGCTTGACTTTGGCGTCTCGTGCGGCGACCAGAAGACTTACCGTGCCATCCACATTGGCGCGATTGTTGCCTAGCGGATCCAACACGGATTTGGGCACTGATGGAATGGCAGCCTGATGCAGGACATAGTCCACGTCCTGGCAGGCGCTCGTCATGGCCTTAAGGTCGAGCAGATCAGCTTCGCGGAAATCAATGCGATGAAGAATTTCTGCCAGGTTCTCGCGCCTGCCAGTGGCGAAGTTATCTATCCCTCGTACCTGCCCTCCGCGTTCCAGCAGAGCATGCGCCAATGAGGAGCCGATAAAGCCCGCAATTCCTGTGATGAAGTAGGTCGCCATGAACTTAGATATGATATCGAATCACCAAATATCGCGCTCTGGCCGGTGGGAAACGAAAGTAACCCAAGCGAATTTGCCCGAGCTCAGTTGATTTCGATAACGACCAGCAGCAAGTTGTCGCAGGGCTGGCTGGGAGTGAAATTCGCGCGGACCAATTGATTCATGGGGAACTGACTGCGCTGGTCGCCGCAGAATGTCAGCGTGCTGGAAGTGCCATTAAAGAGAAATGTCACAACCGTACCCTGGGTGGACGTTCCATTCCCAAACACGGTGGTAAACTCTACGACACTAACGAAGCCGGTGGTGGTGACAACGTTGCCGCCCCCAAGGGCACCGCGGAAGAAAACGTTTCCACAACCGCTACAGGTTAGAAACAGGGAAGAGCTGAGGAGAGCGATCAGAAGGTTTTTCATCACGGCACCCGCACAAATCGAGGGTCAGAGAAATGGCCGCTTCGGAAATTCCTATCGGGCCGGGCCACTCATCTGGTTCTGGGCAAATACTGCTTCTTGCTTCTTCAACAACTCAAATCCCTGCGCAAAGGTAAGGTCCCTGGGTACCGGGCGATAGTCGCTAAAAACCTCGTCCGATTTGATGGTGAGGCGTTTGACCATCATGATCTTCCCGGTAAAGCTGAGATTCATGTGGGCGACTTCCCAACCGTCCTCGGGCACAGCGGTCTGCTGTACCAAGAAGTGTCCCCCCTTGTCGAGGTGGCCGAGAATCCCCCAGCCAAATCCGACTTCCTTGAATAGAATGCCATCGATCTGGGCAATGCGGTTGCGGTTGGCGTCTATCAAGAGAACACCTTGCATTCCGGTCAGCACTTGCTCGACGCGCGAGGGAGGATCGTATTTTGGATTGGGGTGGAACTTGAGTCTTACCAGTTCATCTCCCGGGGCGCCCAGGCCTTCCTGGCCGGAAACTGTCCCATCGGAATCAAAGATGAATGCGTCCGGCAGAGCTCTCATGATGCGCGTTGTGTGCTCTTCATCTTCCTTTTCTTGTTTCCGCTTATGCTGCAATTCTCGAGGATTCGTGATAAATCGTTCTACCCGAGCTTCTTCTGCCTGGCGCTGTTCTGGGGTTAGCGGCTTTCCATCCACCGCGACTACGAGGCCGACAGTGGCATCGCGGGTCTGAATGTACAGTTTGGTTTGGGTGCCTTGCGGCGTTTCTTTCTGGGAGCGAAACATGTAGTGCACATTATTCGCACTACTCTCTTTAAGCTCGTTTTGAACTGTGTTGCGGACTAATTCTGCAGGCGATGTGGAAGGTTGTGACTGAGCCAACGCCACGGTGACGTCGGTCGCCAAAAAGATCGTAAACGCCAGAGTAGCAGCTGTTTGGAGCCGTATATTCGAGTGCCCTATCATAGTAGCCGCCCCGTTGCTGCGAGTTTAGCAAGTTAGACGACTGACACCTAAGGTTATGTTGCATGGGCGGGCATTTCTAAATGGTTTCATGGATATAGATATAGGATTTAATTCGTAAAAGGGCTGCGATCCGCGAGTGCCATCCTGCTTCTCGGTTCCTGCGCCAGTTTCGCTCGAGTTGGGAATGGTTTAAAATCATCCTTTCCCGTTATTTGGCCGGGTTCCTCGGCGGTATCTGTGGGTGGGACTGCTGTTTACCCTGCGGGCACGAGAGCCGACGGGATGGTTCTAGAATGCCGCCGACAAATTGATGGCGGTTGGTGTCGGCTTAACGAACTGGTCCAGGAGGGCAGTGCTCATGGAAACGCCGAAGACAACAGAATTCGCAAATATCGGGAAGTCAGTCGTGATTAAAGGCGAGGTTTCCGGCAGTGAAGACTTGTACGTGGACGGGCAGGTAGAGGGTAGCGTCGAGTTGGCTGGCAACAATCTCACAGTGGGGCCCAACGGCCGCGTCCACGCCAACGTGAATGCAAAGGGCGTATTTGTCCAGGGTAAGCTCGAGGGGAATATCCGGACCACCGACCGGGTTGATCTCAGAAAATCAGCCGTGGTGATGGGGGATATTTTGACGCAGCGTATCGCGATCGAAGACGGAGCCTATTTCAAAGGAAAAGTTGAGATCCAGAAGGAGCCAGCAAAAGCCGAGGTGAAGTCAGAGCCAAAGCGCGAATCCGGACTGGCGTCGTCTGCCGCGGCAACACTGTCATCAGCAAACGCTGCGGGAAGCTCGGCCGCTGGTTTCGGAAATCCAAAACCAGCGGGCGCAGAACAGAAAAAATAGTTGCGCTGGAGTTGCCTAGCCGTTGCTGCAACGTCGTAAACGCCCAGAGGGCGCTGCCAAGTAGAGCCGGACGCCAGGAGTAAACAGTGGCGTTCGTCACACAAGACTTCATGAAATTGTTCCGTGGTGGCTCTTCGACCGAATCGGGCCAGCGGCCGAAACCGGCCCAGCCGGCACAGAGATTGTCGCGTCGCTCCAGCGGGTTGGGAGAACTCTCCCGTCACTGGGGGTCTGAAACGGGCCTTTGCATTCTCGATCTGGGTGCGACGTCGGCAGCGAATATTCGATACATGACTGAGCGTGGGCACAAGATCTATAGTGAAGATCTGCTGGTCGCATCTACCGATTCATCACTGGCTACCAAAGACGAACAGGGCAATCGAGTCCTGGACGACAAACGTTTCCTCTCTGAGAACCTGCTTTATCCAGCCGCTCACTTTGATGCCGTGCTCTGCTGGAATTTGGCGGATTACCTCGATGAGAGTTTGGTTAAGCCTGTGGTCGGGCGTTTGTGGTCGGCGCTGAAACCAGGTGGCATGCTGCTGGCCTTTTTCCACACGCGTGACGCCGGCCCCGATGCTCCGTGCTACCGCTACCACATTGTAGGAGCTGACGCGCTGGAAGTTCAGAACATTGTGGCTCATAAAGAAGCAAGACGAGGTCCCAGTGGCGCAGTCCATACATCTATCGGGAGTGGATTCCGGCTGCAGCGCGTTTTCAACAATCGTCACATCGAGAATCTATTCAACGATTTCGCTTCCATCAAATTTTTTCTATCCCGCGACAATATCAGGGAAGTCTTGGTCATTCGCTAGGGCAGCTTAAATCATCCGTCTTGGGGTGAATTCCTCTACCGACGGATCGTACTTAACGGGTCCGTTGGACCAGATATTCAGTCAATCGGGGACTGTTCTGGAGCAGGGTGATCAGCGGCCCGCGCAGAAAACGGGGCAGTGCGAGTAACTTGCGGATGGTGGACGACGCGCGGAATACTGGCAGAAGAGTTTGTTCGTATGACTTCCGATACATGTCGGCGGCCTTGGCGATTGAGATTTTTCCGCTGAAACATGGCGCAAGCGACTTGGCTGCCAGAGCTCCGCTGCGCAACGCCAGTGAAATGCCGTCACCGACGAAGGGATCGACAAAGCCGGCTGAATCCCCAACCATCAGCACGTGTTGTTCAACAGGTCGCGGTGCGCGAAAAAAAAGCGGTGCTGTGGTCACCGGATCAGATAGCGGCTGCCAATCCCGGCTGCGCTCGCGAAGTTGGGGATGCAGCCAGAACACGTCCAAGAGTGTGCTGGCAGTGTCGGCGCGGACCATGGCGCAAAGATTAATTCGTCCACCCTTGGATTCCCCGTCTTCGGGATCCAGCAGATTTACCGGCTGCACGCCGCAGTATCCTCCTGGGAAAAAATAGAGGTCAACTGAAGGCGGCGCGGCTGTTTCTGAAAAGTGGCCCTTTAATCCCACCCATTTTTCCCGAGCCACCCCGTTTTCTTTGGCGGGCGCTGTCAGGTTCGACCAACGTCCTGCCGCATTAATAACCGCCAGCGACTCGAAACTACCGGTCGCGGTGGCGACAGAGAACGGGCCCACGCCGTTGATTTTCTGGACGGTAGTCTGCAGACGGCTTTCCACGCCGCTTTCTATAGCCGCCTGCCAAAGGGCTGCATCGAGATCATAGCGCGCGATACTGCCCGCCGGTGGGCTTATAGGACTCTCAAGCGTACGATCGTCCAGAAAAACACGGGCATGCGAAATTGGCACGGCTTCTGTGAGCAATGCTTTGCCGCGGCCGCCAAGTAAATCAGACAACAAACCCAGCGACTCCGCTGAAACGAACTCGCCACAAACTTTGTGTCGGGGAAAGCGACCACGCTCCAGGAGCAATACTTTTACACCGGCATGCGCCGCCGTGATGGCAGTTGATGAACCAGCGGGTCCGCCACCGATGACAATAAGGTCGTACATGAGACTTATGGCGTCTTCCTCTTCAGTGCTTCCAGGCAATCGCGCCCATGCGATACAGGTAGTGGCGGCTGATCTTGACCTTAGCTGCTCCTGTCTGGAGTAGCATTTCCCGCATCTCTTTTCGAGTGTACGCCTGACGCACCGACGCAGGGGCATCGTGGCGGGTAAGGCGGCTTCTATATAACGGGAGCCCCGCGTAGACAAGTGCCAAATGGAGCGGAGCTCGAATCAGATCGTTGATCAGCACCGCGACCCGGCATACCCGCAGCGCTTCTCTCGCAAATTGCATCAACTGGTCGGTTGCCAGGTGGTGTGCGAAGAGGCTACAACTAACTAAGTCGAAGCTCGCGTCTCGGAAGGGAATGGAAACAGCATCAGCGACCACCGCAGGTGCGTCGCCGCGAAGATGGGAAGGTGCGCGGTCGAGCAATGTGATCTTCAAGCGAACGCCACTTCCGCGCAAGTGATCGCGCACGGTTTGCGGAACATAGCCAGACCCCGAGGCAACTTCAAGGAGGGTTAGAGACGATTGAGCGGTCGCACTCGCCACCTGCTTGATCATGCGTTGTGTTGTGCTGACACCCCCGAACCATCGGTTAAAACTTCGAAGATCGGACAACGAAGCCGCAACTTCCGCAGGAGTGCCGGCGTCACTATCGAGCAGTTCGACAGTGGGAATTCGTTTCATTTGTCAGGAGAGTGTGCCACAGAGGGGTGGGCTCGCCAAATCCGAGGTCGAGTTCTTCCGACAGCAGGAACGTGTCCCCGAGAGATCAGACTTCGGCCAATTCTTCTTCCAGCAATTGCTTATTGTACAGATCGGTGTAGTAACCGTTGAGGGCAATGAGTTCATCATGCGTACCGATCTCGACGATACGTCCGCCGTGCAGTACGGCGATGCCGTCGGCGTTGCGGACGGTAGATACGCGGTGAGAGATGAAGATGGTGGTGCGCCCCTGCATCAGGTCTCGAAGATGGTTGAGAATCTTATCCTCGGTATGCGTGTCCACGCTGGAGAGTGCATCGTCAAGAATGAGAATCCGAGGATCGCGAATGATGGCACGCGCGATGGCCGTGCGTTGCTTCTGGCCTCCGGAGAGCGTGATACCGCGCTCGCCAACCAGGGTCTGGTATTTTTCCGGAAAACTTTCGATGTCTGCCTCTATGCTGGCTGCCGAGGCCGCTTGTTTAACTTCATCATTGCTGGCGTCCTCGCGGCCGAAGGCGATGTTCTCACGCACTGTATCGCTAAATAGAAAAGTTTCTTGTGGAACGAAACCCACGCTGCGGCGCAATTGCTCCAGAGAGTACTCGCGGATAGGTCGGCCGTCAATCAATACGGCTCCGGGAGCCGCGTCATAGATGCGCGGTATCAGGCTGACCAGCGTTGTTTTTCCCGAACCGGTCGGGCCTACGATAGCCAGACTGGCGCCGGCGGGAATTCGCAGGTTGATGTCGTGCAGAACAGTTGCTCCGTTGTAAGCGAAAGTGAGATTGTGGAACTCGACAGTGCCTTGAATCTGCTGAGATGAAGGGATTTCAGCCGCCCCCGAGCGGGCCGTCATTTCCGCACGGTCGTCAATCTCGCGCCTCTCCACCAGGATTTCGTTGATACGAGCCATGGATGCAGTGCCGCGTTGGAAAATATTTATGACCCACCCCAATGCAATCACCGGCCAGGTAAGCTGCGCCAGATACTGAAGGAAAGCTACGTAGCCGCCCAAAGTCATACGCGTGAGTAAAACCTCGCGCGCCCCCAGCCAAAAGGCGAGCACGACGGCCAGGCCGAGCATAAGTTCCAGCGTCGGCCACAGCATTCCCATCAGACGGACCAGTCTCAAACTGCGCGCGATGTATTCCTGATTGGCGCTTTCAAAAGCGTCTATTTCCGCTTGCTCCTGCACATAAGCGCGAATTACCCGGGCTCCCGACAAG
>Ga0137389_10003155_pt1 | contig 10174 bp, 8 predicted proteins | sample 15con2h14BmetaG_FD_104645 | JGI IMG/M metagenome (GOLD analysis project Ga0137389, IMG submission 104645) | Vadose zone soil microbial communities from Angelo Coast Range Reserve, California, USA - 15con2h1.4B metaG | ecosystem: Environmental > Terrestrial > Soil > Vadose zone > Saprolite...
ACAGCCACGTGGTTCACGACGCCCGACGCATTGACGTCAAGTTGCCCGACGGGCGCCGCATGTCTGCCAGCGCCATCGGTGACGATCCGGCGAGCGACCTTGCCGTGATTCGCGTGGACGAACCCGGCCTAACGGCCGCTCAACTCGGCGATTCCCAGCGGCTCCGCGTGGGACAGGTGGTCGTCGCGATCGGCGCACCCTATGGATTTCAGTCCACCGTAACAGCGGGAGTAGTAAGCGCTCTGGGCCGGTCGCTGCGATCGTACTCGGGGCGGCTTATCGACGATGTTGTTCAGACCGACGCCTCGCTCAATCCTGGGAACTCCGGCGGCCCGCTGGTGGATTCGGCAGGCCGCGTGGTCAGGGTGAACACAGCCACCATTCTCCCCGCACAAGGTATATGCTTCGCAATCGGCATCAATACCGCGAAATTCGTGGCCAGCCGCCTGCTGCGCGATGGAAGAATTCGCCGCAGCTACATTGGCGTATCAGCGCAGACCGTCCCTGTGCATCGCCGGGTGGTGCGGTTCTACGATCTGCCAAAGGAAACAGGAGTGATTGTGTTGTCGACCGAAAGCGGCAGCCCGGCACAACGAGCTGGATTAAGGGAGGGCGATGTCATCGTCGCGCTGGAAGGCCAGCCAGTGGCTGGCGTGGATGATCTGCATCGCTTGCTGACCGATGTGCGGGTCGGGGTGAGCTGCTCGCTGCTTGTACTGCGGCACACAGAAAAGCTGGAGCTGTTGGTAGTTCCCGAGGAAGCAAAGTAACACTTGCGGACGGACGCTCCCGAGGCGCGGCCTGCCTCCGGCTTGGTTCCCCTGCATTGCAACAACTCCTTCCCTATGTTAGCTTCATGATTCGGAAGGGGATACCCGTTGCAGGCAAGAATTCCCGCCGGACTGGATCGAAAAGAGACCGAAGTCTACCGACAGCTTGATCCGGATCGGCTCCCAAGACACATCGCCATCATCATGGACGGCAACGGACGCTGGGCCAAGCGGCGACATCTCCCGCGCGTGGCCGGGCATCGCGCCGGCGTCACGGCGGTGCGCTCGACCATCGAGACCGCCGCTCGCATCCATATACCAGCGCTGACGCTGTATGCCTTCTCGGAAGAGAACTGGAAGAAGCGTCCCAGGAGCGAAGTTGGGTTTCTTATGGGACTCCTCGGCCGCTATCTGAAGGCGGAAGTGCCCGCGCTCAATGAAAACAACATCCGCCTGGAATACATTGGGCGGCAGCACGAGCTCCCCGAAGACGTGCAGGAACGCATGGCATGGGCGCGGGAGAGCACGGCGCGCAACACCGGCATGGTGCTCACGTTGGCGCTAAATTACAGCGCTCGCAGCGAACTGGTGGACGCATTTCGCTCGATGGTTGAGAAAGCCACCAGCAATGGTGGCATTGATCATCTCGAAATCAACGAAGATGCGGTCGCACGCCATCTCTATACGCGTGCGCTGCCTGATCCGGATCTTGTGGTGCGCACCAGCGGCGAGATGCGGCTTAGCAACTTCTTGCTGTGGCAACTGGCATATGCCGAGATTTACGTGACGCCGACATTGTGGCCAGATTTTCGGGGAGTGCATCTGCTTGAAGGTATCGCCGAATACCAGAAGCGGGAGCGGCGCTATGGCGGGCTGAATCACGGGGAAGCGCATACGAATCCGGAGCATGCGAAGAACCACAAGTAGCTGAAGCCGGGCCTTTTCAGAGCGAAACTTGCTTCTCTTGCTAAAGCGCATCGCGACCGCGGCCGTCCTAATCCCGATTGTTCTCGTCCTGGTGCTGCGGGCGCCGGTTTCGGTGGTGGCACTGGTCGCCGCTCTCATAGCTCTTCTCACGGTTCATGAATTTCTAAAGCTTACCGAATCGTACGGCGTACGGCCCTTGCGCATTCCCACCTATGGGTTCGTGGCAGGTTTTTTTTTGTTGCTGGCGATCAACCTGGGCGCTGAAACGCCGCTGTTTTCAACGGCAAAATTCCTTATCAGCCTGGCCTTCGCCGCGGCCATCGCGCCCTTTCTTTTTCTGACCATCACCATGCGGCGCGACAACATGAGCGGGGCTTATCCTGCTGCTGCGGCGGCGGTGTTTGCATTCACTTACATCGCCCTGCCGCTAGGCATGTTGGTACAGCTTCGCCAGCAGTGGGCAGGAGCGTTTCTGTTGCTGTATCTGCTGCTGGTCGTTTGGGCGGGAGATATTTTCGCCTACTTCGTCGGCAAATCTATTGGGCGACACCTAATGGCACCACGCATGAGTCCCAAGAAAACCTGGGAGGGTGCGGCAGCCTCGTTGGCGGCGAGTCTGGCGGTTGGAGTTGTTCTCTTCCACTACGCCCTGCCGCTGAGTTCTGCCATGTTGAATGTGGGCCTGATCGAGCGGCGCGACGGCTTGTTCGGACTGGAGAAGCCGGCTCTGTGGCCGATCATCTTGCTCACCATCGCGATTAATATGGCGGCGCAGCTTGGCGATTTGGTCGAATCGCTGATCAAGCGCGGCGCCAACGTCAAGGACTCAGGCACGATTCTGCCCGGCCACGGCGGCATGCTTGACCGCATTGATGCCCTGCTCTTTGCTGCTCCGCTACTGTGGTACTATGCAGCTTGGCGCGTGATGCAGTAGCCTCCCCCAGCCGCCTGCCCCGGAAACACGAGCCAGGAATCGCGTAAAATTAAACTGCTGTCATGAGACGCATTGCCATCCTGGGGTCGACAGGGTCGATCGGTTGCAGCACGCTTAGTGTCGCTGAATCCTATCCCGACCGCTTTCAGATTGTGACGCTCGCCGCCGGCGGAAATGTGGAGACCACGTTCGAGCAGGCGATGCGCTGGCAGCCGCTGGTTGTGTCCATGGCGTCAGAAAGCGACGCCGCCACCTTGCGCGCGCGTTTGAAGAAAGAAGGCCGTGGGGGAATTGAGATCGTCCACGGACCAGCAGGAGCGGTGGGGTTGCGACCCATTCGGATGTGGATTTCGTGGTAAGCGCCATCGTCGGAGTAGCCGGTCTGGAAGCGACGTACGAGGCGGTGAGGAGCGGCAAGATTGTGGGCCTCGCCAATAAAGAGTGCCTGGTCGCGGCAGGGGAGCTAATCACTGCCGAGGCCCGCAAGCAGTCGAAGCCGCTGCTACCCATTGACAGTGAACACAACGCGGTGCATCAGTGCCTCCGCGGCGGTCGCATCGAAGAAGTCGAGCGCATCTGGCTTACGGCTTCGGGCGGGCCGTTTCTGAATACGCCACGCTCGCAGTTCGCGTCCATTACCGCGGAGCAGGCCTTGAACCATCCGACTTGGAAAATGGGCAAGCGTATCACCATCGACTCAGCGACATTGATGAATAAGGGCTTTGAGGTAATCGAAGCCTGCAGGTTGTTTCACCTTGGGGTAAGACAAGTGGAAGTGATCGTCCATCCGCAGTCGAACATTCATTCCATGGTCGAGTTCGTCGATGGCAGCATACTTGCTCAGTTTTCGGTGACCGATATGCGCCTGCCCATCCTTTACGCTCTGACCTACCCCGAACGCATCCAATCGGACATGCGTTTTCCTGTTGGTGACTTGCGTCATCTCGACTTCTGCCCCCCGGACATGAGTAAATTTCCTTGTCTTCGTCTCGCCTATGAGGCCGCGGAGGCAGGAGGAGCGAAGACTGTGGCGCTCAATGCGGCTGATGAAGTGGCTGTAGCCGCATTTCTCGAAGGCCGCATTGGCTTCGATCAGATTCCGCGGGTCATCGAAGACGTGCTTTCTGCAACTGAATCCGGACATTTGGAATCTATACCCCAGGTGCTTGAAGCCGATGGCCAAGCCCGCCGATGCGCTCTAGAGCGGGTAAGCCAGGGGAAGGCCATTCAACGGGCAACATCGGTGGTCTAGGTAAGTGGTGCAGTGAATCTAATAAGGGGCGGTCTTACGTATCTCTTTTATGTCTGATTTCCTTATCTCAATCGTTGCCGTCGTCGCCGTCCTGGGCTTCATGATTCTGGTCCACGAGTTCGGCCACTATGCAGTGGCGAAGTGGCTGGGCGTGCGAGTGGAAGTATTCTCCATTGGCTTCGGCAAGCGTCTATTCGGTTTTCGCAAGGGCGACACCGACTACCGTGTCAGCGCCATCCCGCTCGGGGGCTACGTCAAGATGAGCGGCGAGAATCCGATGGACGAGCGCACCGGAGATCCTGCCGAGTTCCTCTCGCACTCCCGCTGGCACCGCTTCCTGATCGCGATTGCCGGCCCCTTGATGAATATCTTTCTCGCGGTGTTCCTGCTGACAACGGTTTACATGGTGCATTACGAATATCCGGTTTACCTCGACACACCAGCGGTCATCGAAGGTGTGAAGCGCGATTCGGCTGCAGCCCAAGCCGGGTTGCAGCCGGGCGACCGGATCGTGAGAGTCGATGGCATTGAAAATCCAACCTGGGAACAATTACAGCCCCGCGTGTGGCTTAGCCCCAACCAGCCCCTGACCATCAGCATCCAGCGCGGAGATCAGGTCTTCGAGAAAACCATTGTGCCTAAGGCCGTGACTACCTCTGAGGTGGGTTCGGCTGGCTGGTTTCCGAAACAACCCGTCATCGTGGGTCGGCTTGAGGCGGAAATGCCAGCTGCCAAAGCTGGCATCAAGGAAAACGACAGAATTGTTGCCATGGATGGAAGCCCGGTAGGTTCCATCGAAACCATGATTGAGCGCCTTCAACAAACCAAGGAAAAGCCCGTCGAGCTCACGGTGATCCGTGGCGGCCAAACCCTGAGTTTTCGCATGCAACCGGTGCTCTCGAAGACTGAGGACCCCAAGGAACAGAGATATCGGCTAGGATTCCTCAACAAAGGCGAGACGGCGGTAACCAAGTTACCCTTCGCCCGGGCACTGAGTCTTTCTTTGCAGGAGAACAAGAAATATTCACTGCTCATTCTGGAGCTGGCTAAAAAGATCGCCCAACGGAAGGTCTCGCTCCGTGCCGTCTCTGGGCCAATTGGCATTGCTCAGGATGCCGGATACGCAGCCCAGCAAAAAGGTTGGACACCTCTGATGGAGCTGATGGCCGGGATCAGCCTGAATCTCGGCATCTTCAACCTGCTACCGATTCCTATTCTGGACGGTGGCGTGATCCTATTCCTTTTGATCGAAGGCCTTATGCGCCATGACATTAGCTTGCGTATTAAGGAGCGCGTCTACCAGGCCGCCTTCGTCTTCTTGGTACTGTTCGCGGTGATGGTCATCTATAACGATCTGATGAAGACTATCCCAGGACTGGCTGGCCGGCTGCCGTAAGCAGCCATATTCTTCGAAGCTCAGCCCTCGGCGTTAACCCGCCTCAACCCAGCCGTGCGGCAGGCCCCATTTTCGGCGTGTTAAACTAGATATTCCTGATGGCGACAATCGAACGCAGAAAGACCGTTACGGCCCTGGTCGGCGGAGTGCGAGTGGGCTCCGATGCACCAGTTGTGGTGCAGTCGATGACCAACACTGACACCGCCGATGTTCCTTCGACCGTCCAGCAAGTGGCCGCACTGGCTCGTGCTGGCTCAGAGCTGGTGCGGGTCACGGTCAACAACGATGAAGCGGCGGCAGCAGTGCCGCACATTGTTGAGGAACTCGACAAGCAGGGCGTGCGCGTGCCCATCATCGGCGACTTCCACTATAACGGTCACCAGTTGCTCACTAAGTATCCCGAGTGCGCTCGCGATCTCGCCAAGTACCGGATCAATCCCGGCAACGTAGGGATCGGTCGCAAGGATGATGGTAATTTCCGCACCATGATCGAAGTCGCGGTCAAGTATCAAAAACCGGTGCGTATCGGCGTGAACTGGGGATCGCTTGACCAGGCTTTGCTTACGCGCATGATGGACGAAAACTCTCGCCTCGACGAGCCTAAAGATGCCCGCGAAGTGACCATGGAAGCCATGGTGGTCAGCGCGCTTAACTCCGCTGAGCTGGCGCAGAAATGCGGCCTGCGGGCCGACCAGATCATCCTGAGCGCGAAAGTCAGCGGGGTGCAGGATTTGATCGACGTGTATCGCGCTCTCGCAGCCCGCTGCGATTACCCTCTGCACCTCGGCCTGACCGAAGCTGGCATGGGCGCAAAGGGTGTTGTAGCTTCCAGCGCAGCCCTGGGAGTCCTGCTCCAGGAAGGCATCGGCGATACGATTCGCGTCTCGCTCACCCCTGCTCCCGGCGGCGATCGCACGGAAGAGGTTCGTGTCGGACAGCAGATTCTGCAATCCATGGGCATTCGCAGCTTCACTCCGCAGGTCACAGCCTGCCCCGGCTGCGGACGCACCACCAGCACTTTCTTCCAGGAAATGGCACAACAGATTCAAACCTATTTACGCGAGCAGATGCCAGTATGGAAGGGCAGTTACACCGGAGTCGAAGAGATGAAGGTGGCGGTCATGGGCTGCGTGGTCAATGGCCCCGGCGAATCTAAACACGCCAGTCTCGGTATTTCCCTGCCCGGAACGTTCGAGGAACCCAAAGCTCCCGTCTATGTAGATGGCCGCCTGTTCACCACGCTGAAGGGCGACCGCATTGTCGCCGAGTTCATCGAGATTCTCGACAACTACGTTGAATCTCACTACGCACAGAAAGAAGCGGCCCCCGAAGAAGTCACCAGTAAAGCCTGAGTGGCTGCTCCCTGTGTTCCTGCCCTCGTCCGAACCTGTGATTCTACTGACCGGTAAGAAGAAACACTGGGTTCTGAGGTGGCGGCTCGCCGCCCGTCGAGCTGGAACCCGCGCTGAAAGGCGCAGTCAGGTCCCTAACCAGCGTATCCGGCGTGTTTCCCCCGGGGCTGATAGAACTCGTCGTGGTCGTGACGATGGCAATCGAGCCAGCATCGCACATGCTCACGTAGACGCGACTGCTGTCCACGGAAGCAGTCGTGAACACCCGGAAACGAGTGGTACCCGGGGCATACAGAGCCGCCGGAGCGCAGGACGCGACCGGCGGCACGGCGTACTGAAATTGATGGGTACTTGGATTCGTTGCGAACGGTGGCGAACTGAGCAAGGTCAGAGCGGTCCTTACCGCGAAACTGTTGGCGTCGAACACCGTGAGGCGAGGGATCACGCAGGCAGAAGACGAGCCGACAACTGAGTCCGGACAAGATGTCGCTATCTCGTAGCTGGCAACGTAAAACCGGCTGCCATCGAGTAGAGCCGTCACCGAAGAGGGCGAGCACCCGCTGGGGCACGGCGGGTTGGGGCCCGCAGTCATGGAGATGACCGAGAGCTGAATCGGTGTGTCGTTAGCTCCTCCGACGGTGGAAAAGACGTATACCATGCTGGTCGAAGGGTTAGTCACATAGAGACGGTTCAGGTGTGGATCATAAAAAATGAAGTTGGCCCCGGCACCCACCGGAAGAGTGCTGACGACTGTATCCGTGGCGGTGTCAATCGTCACCAGCTGCCCGTTGCCTTGCGTGAGCACGTACACCTTCTGGCTGTCACTCCGGGACACCAACCAGACTGGCGCGATCCCGGAGAAGCCGGTCACAGCGTTCTGAGACATATCAACCGTATTCAAGCTGCTGACCGCGTTGCTGCCTTGGTTTGCCACGTAGAGCTTGTTGCCGTTTGGAGTCTCCGCTAAAGCGACCGGGTGCGACCCAACGAGCGCGCTATTGGTGACGGCATTCAGTGACGTATTGATAAGCGCAACCGAGCTGGAGTTATAGTTTGCGACGTACATAGCATTGTTCTGGGTGCTGGCAAGGAAGACGGGCTGCGCCGGGACCGATGCGGTTCCACCCAAAGATGGCGCGAGCCCGGTGACCGAGTTCACGTATTGAATGGTTGTCGCGCTGATCGAGAACAGAGTAAAAGTGCCGTCGTACCCAGCAACGCCTGCACCTGCGATGACGATCATATCGCCGAGCCCGATGTTGTTGAGCGGGGCATCGAGCGTGGCTGTGACCAGATTGCCGGACTCGCTTATAGCGGTGATGCCAGATGTCTGACCAGGCAAACTGATTGTGACCCCGGCGCCTAATCCAGTCGCGGTGGCAACATCGAACGCCGGAGTGAACGATGTAACAATGTCGGACTGACCGACGACACTGCCAGCGCTCGCCACAAATACTCGTGTGTTATTGGGAAGAATGGCGGCGTGCATCGGATTGAGCCCAATATTGATCACGCCTACGTTTGTGTCCCCGGAAACATCGACCTGCATCCCGGTGCCCGGATTGAAGGGCACATTGGCATTGATGGCAAACACTTCGTGAAAATTACTTGGATTCGGCGGAGTTATCGTGATGGGAATTACTACCGGGCGGTACACTTGCCCGCAAGACACGCATACCACGGTGCAAGCCAACACCACAAGCAATTGACCTAAGTGTCGCAACCTCATCTGCACCCCAACGGAGTTCTGGTTCAAGTGATTCAGGCGGAAGCCAATTCTACTGGTTACGGATAATCCGCGCCAGAGTGCGGGTTATCCGCGCGCGAGGAAAAGTCTCGGTCTTCAGGCCTGAGACCTTGTCTGTCAACGTAAATCGTTCAACCTAGATTGCCAACAAGCACATGTGATGCCCGGAGGGAACTTCCAGTTGGACCGCAAGCCGAAAATGTTGACGGTGTCAGCCGAGGCAAAAACAAGTTGGGACACATCCAAGACCCAAGACCAATGACAAGCAGCGATGGCTGCTGCCAGATTGAGAACCGAGGACTCAACGCCAGTGGGCGAGTCCTAACGATTCCCGTGGCTGCAAGCCGATAGCCGATAGTGTAGCCCGCAGTCTGAGCTTAACGTCCGCGCCGCGACTTGCCCCCGGCAGCGACCGCCTGCGGCTCTGCCTTGGCAGTAGCTGCTGGTTTTTTCTTGCCTTCCATCTGCGCCAGGCTTTGCTTTAGAGCCGCCATGAGGTCTACGACCGGGGCGAGTTTCTTGGGCTTCTCGACAGCCGCTACTTCTCCGCCTTCGAGTTTTGCCTGGATCAGCTTCTTCAGGTTCTCCTGAAAACTGTCAGTATATTTCTCCGGGTTCCACTCATCAGCGAGCGCTTCGATCAATTGGTGCGCAACTTTCACTTCGGCTTCCTTCAACTCAACATCGGGAGCGCCGAAACCTTCCACCTTCCGCACTTCTTCGGCGTAGTACATGGTATGCAACATCAATCCGCCCTCGTGAGGCCGCAGAAACACCGTGTACTCGCGGTTGTGCATGGTGACTTTTGCAATCGCAACAAAATCGCTCTCGTCCAGCGCCCTCGTGAGCAAAGCATAGGGACGGCGTCCCGCCTCTTCCGGCAGCATGTAATATGACGACTCAAAATAAACCGGATCTACGTCGCTGGACTTCACGAATTCGAGGATCTCCATGGTCTTGGCCGTTACGGGTTCAATCTTCTTAATCTCTTCGGGTTCGATGACGATGTATTCGTCCTTGCGGAACTCGTAGCCCTTGACTATCTCGTTGCGCTCAACCACCTTGTTTTCGAGGGGACAAATATATTGCTGCTTTACTCGCTGTTTGTCGGGCCGATGCAGCATGTTGAACGAAATTCCCGAACTACGCGCGCCGGAAAACAGGCGCACCGGCATGGAGATAAGTCCAAAGGTTAGGTGACCCGACCAGACGGAAGCTGCCATGGTTCCTCTTTCTGAAACGACGCGCGCCTGGGGCGCGAGTCCGAACTTGACTGCCACAGCAAGGCTAATTCACTTAGAATTGCGAGTTTAGCCTAGAACCCATTTTTTGATGCACAAAACTAGAAGCCCGGGGAATCGAAACTTGAAGCCCGAGATCATGGGGTCAGCGGACAGTGAACCCTAGGGATTGTAGTTTACTTGGCGACTTCCCGCATCTTTGGGTTAGGACGCCTGGGCGCTAACATTAATGCCAGCGCGTTGACGTATGCTGATGCTGTGGGTTCCTACGCTTTTCCGGAGCTATTCATGTGAAAGAAATTGCTGTCGAGATCGTCCGTTCTTGCCCGCGTCACGATTGAGAGGCCCAATCACGTCGAATCGACTGAAAACGATCAAAGTTGGTTGTGTTCGCAACGTCGCTATCAGAGAGGTGCATGACGCACAAAGCCTAAAGAGTTAGAAAACTTTGTGCAGAGTTCGGCTTCTCTTTTGAACCCTGTAAAACGTCCGACCATTTATGGACAAAGCCTCTTGGAGACCAAATGCCCGACCTGCGTTATCCCATCGGCAAGT
>Ga0137389_10003159_pt1 | contig 10172 bp, 9 predicted proteins | sample 15con2h14BmetaG_FD_104645 | JGI IMG/M metagenome (GOLD analysis project Ga0137389, IMG submission 104645) | Vadose zone soil microbial communities from Angelo Coast Range Reserve, California, USA - 15con2h1.4B metaG | ecosystem: Environmental > Terrestrial > Soil > Vadose zone > Saprolite...
AACGTATTCGCCGGATCTTTTTCTCCTGATGACAAATGGATCGCTTATGTCTCCGACGAAACCGGCCGGCTCGAGGTGTACGCTACGACTTTTCCGGCTCATGCCGGCAAATGGCAGCTATCGACCGGAGGAGTCGATAGTACGCTCGGGGCGATCTGGACGGGCACGGGTCCGGAAACAGAAGTCATTTTCAGGGACATGCAATCGCATTTGATCTCCGTGCCAGTGCGCGCGGTAGGAACGTCCTTGAGCCAGGGCGCGCAGCGCGTGCTGCTTGGCGGGCGATCGCTGGCGAGTTCGCGCTTTATTGATGTAACGCGTGACGGCAAGCGGATCTTACTGGGACTGCCACAAGAAAATGCCAGTACGCCGCTGACATTGCTGCTGAATTGGACTGAAAATCTAAGGCGTTGATGCTGGGCAGATTCCGGGTCTCGTCCCCGAGCATATTCTGGAACTTGTAAGCTCCATTTCTTGGAGTCGCAGTCGATTGCTGTCGGATCACGGGCAATACTGACATAATCCCAAGGTAAGGGTTGCCGACAACCCATCTGGAACGTCATGTATCGCCTGTCATGAATGGTTGCGAGGAGGCCACCCGGCGCCCTCATTTTTCCCATACGAACAGAATCAGCCCGACTGCTGCGCCTTGGAGCGCAATCGCTGGACTGCAGCGCGCGTCTAACCCATCTGTTCGTCGTCCCAGGCATGGGATACTGGTGCCCACCGCTTGCCTATTGACATGGCGGCAGGACAGTGTGATAAGCAATACCGTTCGCCTGCGGACCATGCTCCGGCAGCTGTCTATGTCGCGCCGCTGGAAACTCGCGATTGCAGTAGTGCTCCTGGTTCCCGTCCTGGTCTTCGCGGCAGGTACAGCCGTGATCTACCATCTGTTGGGCCGGCAGTATGCATCCAGCTTCGTCCGAGGAGCCCTGCTCGGGATGCAAGCGCGGCCGCTGACCAACAGGAAATTCGAAGCGACACCGGCGCGGATCGAGCGAGGGGCTTATCTGGTCTCGGTTGCACGGTGTTTCGGCTGTCATTCCGAGACAGATCGCGAGACCGATCTTCCCCTTCCCGGCACCGTGGGCGCGGGCACAACACGCGAACTGGCAATGAGAATTGTGTACCCCAACATCACCCCGGACGCAGAGGCCGGAGCTGGTACTTGGACCGATGACATGTTAGCTCGCGCGATTCGGGAAGGAGTCGGTCATGACGGTCGGCCCCTCGTGCCTATCATGCCGTACGAGAAGTTCCGGTACATCTCGGATGAGGATGTTGCATCGATCGTTGTGTATCTGCGATCCATTTCTCCGGTGCGAAATGCTTTGCCGAATATGACGTTGCCGCTTCCGTTTAAGTTGGTCGCGAAAGGCTTTCCGAGATCGCTGCGCAGTCCAGTGCCCTCGCCCGACTGGTCTGATCCAGTAAAGCGCGGAGAGTACTTGGCGCATCTCGCCAATTGTGACAATTGCCACGATGCAACCGACCGAGGAGGACGGCGCTTGCCCTACGCTGGCGGACAGATGATCTCGGACAAAGGGAATAAGAAAGCAGCAGCCGCAAACATCACCCCTGATCCTTCGGGCATCTCCTATTACGACGAAGCGCTGTTCACGCAGGTCATGCGCACCGGTCATGTCGGCGCCCGCGAACTCGCGGCGGCCATGCCCTGGAGGTACTTCCGCAACTTTACGGATGATGATTTGAAGAGCATCTTCGCCTATCTGAAGACGTTCAAGCCAATCAAACATCGCGTCGACAACACTGAGCCGCCCACATATTGCAGAGTCTGTGGCGAACGGCATGGGGGAGGCGAACTCAACTGAGAATGCGCGTCAGAACTTACCAAAGCGAACCGCCAGCACTTGCGAAGCTCGCGCTTGCATCGGTGCTGAGTGCAGCGCTGGCATTGAGCGTTGGCTGCCCCTCAAAAGGCGCACTGCGAGGCAATCCGGCTGCGGAGTCGTCAGGTTCGTCAAAGACAGCGGGCAAAGTACGCCCATTAACTGATCGCAAGTTCCAGCAAACTCCGGAACGGCTTGCTCGTGGACGCTACCTGGTGAATGGAATCGGCGAGTGCTTCGCCTGTCACGGCCCGTTCAATCTGAATGCTCCGGGATGGCCGCCAGTGCGAGGGAAAGAGGGTTCCGGCTTCGATTTCAGCTCGTGGGGAACTGCTGGTGTCGTGGCGCCCAATCTTACACCGGACCGCGAGACTGGGGCGGGTACCTGGAGCGATGACATGCTGGCGCGTGCGATCCGGGAAGGCGTCGCGCATGACGGTCATTTGCTCGACCCGATCAGAATGCCCTATGAGTTCTACCGCTCAATGTCGGATGAGGACCTGGCTTCGATCATTGTTTATCTCCGCTCCATCTCGCCGATCCGAAACGCTCTTCCGCCGGTAAAGACTCCCGAAAATCTCGTGGCTCCCTATGCTGTCCCGATCTCAACGCCCGTTCCGCAACCTGACATTTCAACGCCGGAGAAGCGAGGCGCGTACCTGGTCCAACTTGGAGCCTGCCAATGGTGTCACACACTTCGAGATGCCAATCGCCGGCTGCTGTCAGGACTTGAATTCGGAGGCGGCGACCTGATCGCGAACCCCTTTTCACAGGCGTCTAGCGCAAATCTGACACCCGATCCTTCCGGAATCAGCTACTACGATGAAGCGCAGTTCCTGAAAGCCATGCGGACCGGCAAGGTAGGAGCCCGGAAGATTAGTCCCAACATGCCGTGGTGGTTCTTTGGGCAGATGAACGATGACGATCTCAAGGCCATTTTCGCGTACCTGCGCACGCTGAAGCCCGTCCACCATCGAGTGGACAGTACTGAAGCCATCGCTTATTGCCGAATCTGCAAGCGCAAGCACCATGGAGGGGCTCTCAATTAGAGCTCGCCGCTTTTATCTGTGTTGCGATTGGCCGGAGCGCCCAGGTACCCTGGCGCCGCTGGATGGAGGTTACGAGGAGTGACCTCGCTTGCATTCGGTCACCGGACCCCTTGGGGACTGGGATCGAGTGACGGGTAGGAAACAACCGAATTACTTCTTGTTTGCCGACAATACACCCGGAATCGTTTGGGGCGGTGTGGGACGCGTTACGCATACCGGGATGCGGCGCACCCGCGAGTGCCCACCGAAATTCTGGGCGGCCATCGGCGCAGCCGATGTTAGGCGTATGGAATTTCGGGTCGGTCGCCCAACTTCCTTAGCTGGTCTTTTGCCAGCGGGGAATCAGTCGTGGGACTTCCCGCTGATACCGCCGATATTCCTCTCCGAAGCGGTCAATGAGTTCGTGCTCTTCTAGCACAGTGATGAGGTACAGCAGGGGAAACGCCGAAATGAACAGGATGTACACCCCGAGGTAGTTGACCGCGAGCGCGAAGGCAATTCCCGTGACGGCCGCGGTCAGGTACACCGGGTGACGCACAACTCGATAGATTCCGTCTCGCACTAATGTCTGCCGCCCCTCGGCGCATGACAACTCTGGGACACCCATCCGTATAGCCAAGCTCAAATGGCTCATATGCCGGGCGTACCTAAGTCCAAGCCAAGCAAAAATGCCGCAGAGGAATAAGCTGACCCCGATCAGGGTCCAATTGGTTCCGAGATCGCGACCAAGGAGAGGCCCACGGACGTGAAAGACCAGTACACCCAGGGCGGCCAGCATCGAAAAGACGATGAGGTAGGTTCGAGGCGGACCGAGCTTCCTCCACCAACGAGCCCAAGGGTGGATGACAAACCAAAAGAGGAGCCCCGGAGCGTACACGATGAACGCGAGAACGCCGAGCAAGTATCGAACGTGATCCATCACGCGACCAGAAAGCGGGCGGGTGAGCCCGCTTTTCGGTCCGAACTATACATCAATGACTCACTTGGGTGCCCGACCGGAGTAATCTTGTCTGGGTTTGGAGATCGTACTACTGCCTGACATCTCACTGACGACAAGACATTCCCCGGGCCCCGACTCTGAGGCAACGAACTCGGCGCGGCTCGCCGCGGGTTCCATTTCGCGACGCCACGTGTGGGTTATGCTCTTCTCGCGGACCGTTCTGCTCGCGGTCTGGCAGTCGGTCTTTGCACTCGCCTTTAAACTGGCCGGGTCAACCCGACCGTGGGCGGCATCGGTGCCATGGTGGCTCGTTACCGCTTCGCTGGGGAACATCACTAATATCGGGCTGCTCGCGTGGCTGGTTCGCCGTGAACGCTTCCGGCTGTGCCGGATCTTTAACTTCGAGCGGAGAACTTGGAAGGGCGATGTCCCGCTGGTGATCGCGGCAACGGTAGTGGCCGCACCACTTGGCTATTTTCCGAACGCGCTCCTGGCTCGTGCGCTCTGCGCCAGTCCCGGCGTGGTGATTCCGATGATGTTCCGGCCCTTGCCGGAGTGGGCCATCGTTGTTGCGGCCGGTGTTTTCCCGGTCACCATCGCCTTCTCCGAGTTGCCAAACTACTATGGCTATGTCCTACCGAGGCTCAAGACGCTAACCCGGGCGGGCTGGCCGATCGTTATCCTGGTCGGTCTAAGCCACGCCCTCCAGCACGTCACACTTCCGCTCTTGTTCGATGCCCGGTTCATGTGGCGATTCGGCATGTTCCTGCCGTTTGCGCTTTTCGTCGCCTGTCTGGTTAACTGGCGCCCTTCGCTGCTTCCATACTTGATGGTCGTACACGGTTTGCTCGATGCTTCATTGGCGACTCTTGTGCCCGCCGCTTAGTTTCGGAGAGAATTCGCTCCCTGCAGACCAGCGGACCAAACACCACTTTTTTGACATGTGGTGCTAAAGGGATTCTTTCGACTCAGTTTCCGGATTGCCGACAACACACCCAGAATCGTCGCATCCTCTCCAACGTGCTGTGCAGGCTATAATTACGCGCACACATGGCCCTCACCTCTGGAACGAAATTCGGGCCGTATGGAGATTCAATCGCTGCTGGGTGTGGGCGGTATGGGGTGAGGTGTATCGCCCCCGGGACACGCGCCGCCTGGACCGCACCGTCGCAGTCAAGATCCTGCCCGCTCATCTTTCTGACAATCCTGAAACTCAAGCAGCGCTTTGAACACGAAGCACTCACGGTTTTCTTCGCTGAATCATCCGCATATCTGACAGCTCTTCGATGTTGGCTCGCAGGATGGAACTGACTTCCTGGTGATGGGGTTTTGGACGGTGAGACGCTGGCTGAGCGGCTGCGTAAGGCGCAATGTCAATCGATGAGTTCCTGGAGACTGAGATGGAGGCAAGGTGAACAGCATTCCCGTCCTCAATCGCCCTACGCCATCGCCCACTTGGTTGAAAGTACTGCGGGCGATCGGAACCACCGTTTCGTGGCTTATTCTCGCGCTGCTTACTCTGTGGGCACTAGCGGCGCTTTACGTCGATGTTCGGATTGCGGCATTACGCATCCCGCTGACCTTGATCTACGCTCTTGGGATATTCACGGTTTTGTTCAAGCTCAAACGATCGCGCTGGGCTGCAGCCTTGTGTCTGGCGGGCTTCTGTATTGTGCTCGCGTGGTGGCTCACCCTGAAGCCCTCGAATGATGGCGATTGGCAATCCGACGTTGATCGAACAGCCTGGGCCGAAATGGACGGAGATCGGGTTACGATTCACAATTTGCGCAACTGCGACTACCGCACTGAAACCGACTACGCGAATTGCTGGAGCGACCGGACAATCTATCTTTCACAGATCCGGGCCGCCGACTTATTCCTGACGAACTGGGGGATACGCTTTGCGAGCCACCCGATTGTCAGCTTTCAATTTGGAGACAACCAGCATGTCGCATTTTCCATAGAGGCACGCTACAAAGCTGGTCAGGAGTACTCGACAATTCTTGGATTTTTTCGTCAGTACGGGCTGATTTTTGTTGCGGCGGATGAGCGCGACGTCATTCGATTGCGCACCAACTACCGTAAAGATGAAGAAGTGTACATGTACCGCGTCCACGTACAACCGGAAGTAGCACGGGCTATGTTCCTCACCTATGTCACCTACCTGAATAAATTGAAAGATCATCCCGAGTGGTATAACGAACTGTTAAGAAACTGCACGACTACGCTCGACAGGCAGCTTGCTGCGGACGTTAACAACCCGCAGCCCCGGAACTACCAGTTCATACTGAACGGCACGCTGGATAAGTTGCTGTACGACCGGGGACGATTGGTCACTGGCGGGCTTCCATTTCCAGAGTTGAAGCAGCGCGAGCATATCAACGCCGCGGCCCAAGCGGCAAACCGCTCTCCTGATTTCTCTGCGCTGATTCGAGCGGGGCGGATCGGATTTTGAGTAGTAGTGGATCGGATTTTGAGTAGTAGTGGATCGGATTTTGAGTGGTAATAGAGATTGAAAAAACCGGAGGTTGCCATGAATCGCATTTGTCCATTTGAAGGCACGCGCCGGTGTTCTTATTACGTACGGTTGAGGATCGCGCTCGTTCTCTGCGCTGTAATCGTGTCTCCATTCATCGCTGTTGCGCAGAGCGGACCACCGGCTTCCAAGCGGCTGACAATCGGGGTTGCGCTCGAAGGCGGCGGTGCCCTCGGACTGGCCCACATCGGAGTGCTCAGGTGGTTTGAGCAGCACCACATCCCCATTGACTATATCTCCGGAAACAGCATGGGCGCCCTGGTGGGAGGCATGTACGCGACCGGCAAAAGCCCAGATGAACTCGAACAACTAGTCAAAGGAATGGACTGGCCGCTTGTTATTGGGGGCGAAACACCTTACGAAGACCTCTCTTTCCGCCGCAAGGAGGATGTGCGCGCGGTTCAAAACGACTTGGTCATCGGTTTCAAACACGGAACGACTCTCCCATCCGGATTGAATGCGGGACATCAAATCAGCCTCGTCATTGACCGGGAAACACTGGCCTACTCGTCCGTGAAATCGTTCGACGACCTACCCATCCCCTTCCGCTGCGTTTCCACCGAGCTAATTTCGAAAAAGGCACATGTGTTCTCTAGCGGTCCGATCGGTCTGGCTATGCGGTCTTCCATGTCCCTGCCGGGAATCTTCGATCCCGTCCGCGACGGAGACCGCTTGTACGTGGATGGTGCGTTGGTGGACAACCTGCCTTCGGACCTGGTGCGCGAGATGGGGCCCGACGTGGTTATCGCGATTCATCTCCAGGTCGCTCCCGTCACCGCGGATGAAATCCGATCCCTCTTTAATGTCCTCGGCCAGTCGATCACCGTCGGCACCGCAAACACAGAGCTCCGGGGGATGGAGGCCGCGGACATCGTCGTAAAAGTGGATGTTCAAAAATTCAGCAGCCTGGACTTCCAGAAGGCGGAGGCACTCATCCAGAAGGGGATGCGAGCGGCAGAGGAAAAATCCAAAATCTTGCAGCCTTATGCTCTCGATCAGGCGGCATGGACTGAATACTTGGCTCAGCGCGATGCGCGCAAGAAAGGAGCCGTGGGCGTTCCACAATTTGTAAGAGTGGAGGGCACCAGCACCGATGCGGAGCAAAAGATCCAGAAGTTTCTCCAGCCTCTGGTGGGCAAGCCGATCGACACGCACATGCTGGACAGCTATCTGACCCGCTTGACCGGAGTGGGCAGATTCGACAGCGCTTCCTATGGTTTGACCCAGAATGACGGTGAAGTCGGGCTGCTGGTCACTGTCCGCGAAGAGAATTATGCGCCGCCTGTTCTGCAACCTGCCTTTGGAGTGGACGGCGCAGCCCGATAATGTCACTTTTTTGATGGGCGGACGTTTGACATTCCTCGACATCGCAGGATTTGGCTCGGAATTGCGCACGGATTTCCAATTTGGAAACACCTACGGGATTGCCACCGAGTTTTACAAAAGATTTACGGAGACCTCCAGGTGGTTCTTCGCGCCACGCGTGAGTGCAAGCGACGCTGCGCAGTGGTTCTATTCCTACAGCGACCCTAAGGCCGACTACCGCGTCGGGAGGGCAGCAGCCGGAGCCGACATCGGCTACGCGCTCAGCCGGTTTAGCGAAGTCCGCGCCGGCTACGAAATCGGCTACCTGGATGCAAGTCTGAAGCTGGGCACTCCGCAATTCCAATCGGTCAAGGGGCAAGTCGGCACTTCACGATTTCGCTTCACCACCGACCACCTGGACGATCCGATCATTCCACGCCGGGGTTATTTGGGGGAGTTGACTTTCCACTGGGTAGATACGAGCCCGGGAGCGCCCGCTGCGTTTCCAACTTTGGACCTGAGAACCGAATTTTTCAAAACCGTGTCCAAGCCCGCTTCTGCGTTCCTGATGGCCCAGGGCGGGTCGACCATTGGCTACGACCGCACCGGCATTCCTCAATACTTCCTTGGGGGGACGGCCGGGTTGTTCGCTTATGGCCAGAACGAGGTGCGCGGAGATCAGTATTACCTCTTCCGCGCGGGATATCTGCACAGACTATTCACTCTCCCGCCCTTCCTCGGCACTGGTCTTTACGCCGTCACATTCTATGAGGTTGGAAAAATGTACAACGCTCCGGGCGTGAGCAGACTTCCCAATGACGGCACGGCCGGAGTGATCGTGCGGACCGCTCTTGGGCCCGCTTTCATCGGCGGAAGCGTCGGAGACACAGGACATGCCAAGTGGTTCTTTGCTCTCGGCCGCGTGTTTTAGCTCGTCCGTGCACGCGACGGCTGCGGGAGACAGACGTAGAAGACGTGACGAAACGGCTGGCACAGGCGTCATGTGCCGTGGAGTTCAATACAAGACGCACGCTTTTCATAAAAGCTTAGCCGTCAAATTCAAACAAGCGGTTTGACATGAATTTCAAGCAGATAAAACCAGCTTGCTGGGGCTTGGCGCGATTGTGGCAGAGTCACGGGTGACTCTCACCTAATCCGCTAAGGTAAGGGTGGCCGACCAATCGTCCAGAATCGCCTCGTCCGCTGCGGAAGTCTCTGTAAGGGCGGAGCTAGGTGCGAGTATCGAGCTGAAAAGGCTTTTCGTATCGCTCGACCGGATACCCCTTCGCTTTCCAACCTGCCAGTCCACCCTTTAGAAATTTGATCCGCAAGAAATGCATGGCCAGAGCTCGCCGCGAAATAACACGGCTGGTTTTATCATTGGGACAGGTACAGTAAACGACCGAGTCCTTCTCTTTCGGGATGAGGGTTGGATTCTCCAGCAGGTCTTTGGGGGGAATTCTCTTTGCGCCTACGATGATTTCAGGATCGGCTAACAAGTCGAGCGGCCGGCGAACATCAAAAACCAGGACCTCATGATTTGAGGCCAACAATGTATGGAGAGCCTCTGGTGTAATGCTGTGCTGCTCTATCTCATCTTGGTCTCTTGTACGTTTGATCCGCATTGCGATCAACAGACACAAGGCCGCGACGCAAATGGCAGTAAGAGTCAGAGACATCCCGGCTTCTCCTCAACACTCCCTAATACTAGATTCCACAGGAGCTTGAGAAGATTCTTCGTGCGGCTGATCCTCTGCTTCAGAACCTTGTGTCTGAGTCACGGGCAAAAGGGGAAGTAATCCCAAGGGAAGGTTTGCCGACAAACCGAGAGTTGTTAACACTCCTTTCCCAACGAACGTCTATGATCTTGTGGGGATTTTGCGCGAATGGCCAGGTCCGGCGACAGAAGTGACCTGCTCGCGGCAGGCCTGGAACCCGGGCCTGTGAGGGAACAGTTCGCGTCCGAAATCTCCGAGGACGTAACGTGGGTGGCTGCGGCGCAGGACGGCGACCGGGCAGCGTTTGGGCAGCTCTACGAGCGATACGCTCGCATGGTCCATGGAGTCTTGCTTGCGAGGGTCCCGGTCGGCGAGGTTGATGACCTCGTTCAGGATGTCTTCATGAGGGCACTACGTCGGTTGTCAACGCTGCGGGAGACCGCAAGCTTTGGCGCATGGCTGGCAGCCATCGCTCGCAACGTGGCGAATGACTACCACCGTCGATCGGTGCCAGAGGAACCACTGACCGATGACGCCACGGACCAAGAAATTCAGTGCGGAACCTCCTGCGCAGATCAGGATGAGCTGGCCGTGGCAATCCTCGAGGCAGTCATGAGTCTGTCCGAGACCTATCGAGAGACTTTAATTCTGCGGCTCGTCGAGGGCATGACCGGTCCTGAAATTGCGGCTCGCACTGGCATGACGCACGGCTCGGTGCGCGTCAATTTGCATCGCGGCATGGAGCAGCTCCGCGCCAAGCTGATTGCGAGC
>Ga0137389_10003169_pt1 | contig 10164 bp, 10 predicted proteins | sample 15con2h14BmetaG_FD_104645 | JGI IMG/M metagenome (GOLD analysis project Ga0137389, IMG submission 104645) | Vadose zone soil microbial communities from Angelo Coast Range Reserve, California, USA - 15con2h1.4B metaG | ecosystem: Environmental > Terrestrial > Soil > Vadose zone > Saprolite...
GAAGGGAGCTTGAGGCAGCCCTCCCTGATGCTCTTCGGCTCGGCTACGAAGCCGAAGCACAGGTAGTCCGCCAGAGCAGGGTAGTGGATTTCCCGCCGGAACCCCGGCCACAGGAGCAGGGCTTTCAGTTCAGACGCGAAGATGAACGAGCTTCCGACCATGGCGTAGTGAAAGGGCTTCTCTCCCGCGCGGTCGCGCGCGCAGAAGAGCCGGTGGTCTACGGTATCCCAGAGGGCGAACGCGAACATGCCGGCCAAGCGTTCCAGGCTCCCTTCCCCCCAGCACCGGAAGGCCTCCACCAGCACCTCCGTGTCGGAGCGCGTGCGGAACGAGATGCCTCGCGTCTCTAGCTCCTCCCGGATACTTCGAAAATTGTAGATCTCGCCGTTGAGGGTGATGACGAACCGGCCGTCCCCGGAAACGAACGGTTGGTTCGCCTCGGGAGCCAGGTCTACGATTGCCAGTCGCCGGTGGCCGAGACAGATCTGCTGGTTGTCCGATAGCCAGAGGCCGGCGTGGTCCGGGCCCCGGTGGGCCAGCCGGTCGCGCATACGCCCTACGACCGCTCCGTCCACCGGATCGCGCGACACCACACCCACGATGCCGCACACTACCGTGGCTCCTCGATTGTGATGGTCCGGGTGAGATCCACGGCCATCGTCAGGGCCTGGATGGCGCCGACCGTCAGAAAGACGCGGAACATCAGGTAGTCTTGGCCGTGAGCGGCTCCGCCGTCGCCCTGCCGCTGCGCGCGTGCCAGCGGCGGTAGAACAGGCTCGCCATCAGGGGAATTCTGGGCACGCATACCAGCCCCCGGAGCAAGAGGAATAGCATCAGCAGTCTTTTCCGCTGCACCCGCTGACTTCCCAGGAGCCGGCTCACACTTACGCCCCCCAGGACGACGCGCGCGGCCTCGCGCCGGCCTAGAATGTAGAGGTTCATGGCCCGCATCACTGCGTCCTCCGCGCGGTGGGCCTCGTGAGCCGCAAGGGCCTCGGCTGCGGCCAACGCCCGGCCGCCGTCGTCGAGGTACCGATCCATGATCAGGAAGTGGCGCTCCGGATCCGTGCGGAGGTGGCGGTATCGCTGCGCAGAGTTGCCGTGGCCATAACGGTATCGAAACAGATGCTCTTCGAGGATGCCGATGGAGTATTTCCGCGCGATCCGTAGCCACATCTCGAGGTCTGCGTTGTTCCGGTACTCCTCATCCCGGTACCCACCCACGTCCCGATAGATTCGCGCGCGCACCATGCTGCTCGGACAGCGGAGGAACCGGTTCTTGTGCTTGAGGAGGGCGTTGAGGACGGTTGGGTAGTCAAGTGGGCACCCCCCCCGCACTTCACGGGGCAGCTCGAGGCGCCCGACCGCCCGGCCCAGAGGATCGATGAAGATATCTTGACAAAAGACCGCTCCGGCTTCCGGGTGGCGCTCGAGGAAAGCAACCTCCTGCTCGACGATCGTCGGCTCGTACACGTCATCCGCGTGATATGTCGCGATGTATGCGCCGCTCGCCCAGGCAATGCCGTCGTTTGAGTTGCCGTAGATCCCCCGGTTCTTCGACTGCCGGTAGCTCCGGACACGGTCGCCGTACGAGGCGATGATCGCGGCGGTGCCATCCGTCGAGGCATCGTCGATCACGAGCACCTCGATTCGCGGGTAGGTCTGTCCGAGGATGGAGTCGAGGCTCTCGCGCAGATACCGCTCGCCGTTGAACACGGGTATGACGATCGACACCAGGGGAATCCCTGACCCAACCTCTCCCACGTCTCCCGCCTCCCTCAATCGGCTCGCCCCAATCGCGCGCTGCCGAGCATCACGAACCGTGCGAGCGATCAGCCGCAGATCCAAATGCAATCTCAGCGTCACGACAAGCGAAATGCGGAGCGCAGACAGTCGGCGATATGGTCCAGGTGGCGATGATCGAGTGCTGGATAGATACCCACCCAGAACGTGTGATTCATCATGCGGTCCGCCTGCGTCATGTCGCCGACCGCGCGATGCGGAATGCCATGGTAGGCTGGTTGGCGCAGCAGGTTCCCACCAAAGAGCAACCGTGTGTCGACCTTCCGGCTGGCGAGGTGGCGGACGATCTGTTGTCGCGAAACGGGCGACGAGTCGCGAACCGTGATGGGGAAGCCGAACCAGCTCGGATTGCTGTGCGGCGTTGCCTGCGGGAAAATGAGAAAGTCTTCGAGCTCTCGAAGCACCGAGTACAAATAACGGAAATTGTCGCGCCGCCTCGCGATAAAGCTCGGGAGCTTCGTGAGTTGCGCCACGCCAACGGCGGCCTGCATATCGGTCAGCTTCATGTTGTAGCCGACGTGACTGTAGGTGTACTTGTGGTCGTAGCCGAACGGTAACTCGCCGCACTGCCACTCGAATCGTTTTCCACAAGTATTCGATACTCCGGGCTCGCACCAGCAGTCGCGGCCCCAGTCGCGGAGCGACTCAAGGATTCTGCGGAGCAGCGGTTCGGCTGTGAGTACCGCGCCGCCCTCGCCCATCGTGATGTGATGGGCTGGGTAGAAACTGACCGTCGCCAGATTACCGAACGTTCCCACTTTCTGGCCACGGTACTCGGCGCCGACGGCGTCGCAGGTGTCTTCGATCAGCCAGAGATTGTGCTTCCGCGCGACTTCCATGATGGCGTCAAGATTGAACGGGTTGCCGAGCGTGTGGGCGACGATGATCGCGCGCGTTCGAGGGCCAACTGCTTCTTCGAGGCGGGCTACGTCGATGTTGTAAGTCGGGATATGGACGTCAAGGAAGACCGGCACGAGATTGTTTTGCAGAATCGGATTCACCGTGGTCGGAAACCCACCCGCGGCGGTGATCACTTCGTCGCCCGGCAGAAGCCGTCGATGTTTCAGAAGCGGCGAGGTGAGTGCGGTCACGGCTAGCAGGTTCGCGCTCGATCCCGAATTCACTAGCATGGCCTCGCGGATTCCAAACCACCGAGCGAACGTCCGCTCAAAGTCTCTTGCATGGCGACCCGTTGTGAGCCAGAAATCGAGCGACGAATCGACCAACTGCTCCACTTCATCGGCGTCAAAAACTTTGCCGCTGACGGGAACCAGCGTCTCACCGGGGACAAATGGCCCCAGCGGCCATTGGGCCTCGTAGAACTCGCGCGTGAGAGCCAGAATCCGCTTGCGGAGTTCCGCGGCCGTTGTGCTCATTAGCTTGCGCTACCGTAGAAGCTTCGGTACCAATCAATCGTTTCGACGAGGCCCTGCTCCAGCGTGAACTGAGGTTGCCAGTCGAGCATGCGCCGGGCCTTGCCGGAGTTGAGCGATTGGTGGCGGATCTCTCCTGCGGCGTTGTTCAGAATTATCGGGTCCAGGTCCGCGCGGTTCATCAGCCGCTGGATCATGCGCGTGATGTCGAGGACTGTGACCTGCCTCTCCAGGCCAAAATTAAACGCCTCGCCCCTCAGCCCGTTGCTCGCTGCCTCTCCCAGTCGCAGATATGCTGCGGCGGCGTCCTTGACGTAGAGGTAATCGCGAACCAGACTACCGTCGCTGCGGAGCACAGGGTGCTGACCCTCGATCAGGCTGCGGATCGTGCCTGGTACGATCCGGCTCCAGTTCAGGTCGCCGCCGCCGTAGATGTTCCCGCAGCGGGCGATCAAGACCGGCAGTTCGTAGGTGTGCCCATAGGACTGCGCCAGGAGATCCGTGCAGCTCTTGCTCACATCGTAAGGATGCCGCCCGAGGGGAGGCATGACCTCGGTATAGGGCTGCACGTCGCCATCGCCGTATGCCTTGTCGGAGCTCGCGATGACGACGCTCTTCACCAGACCGCTATGAACACGGCAAGCCTCGAGAACATTGTAGGTGCCGCGGATGTTCGCTTCAAACGTCGGCAGCGGATTGCGATGCGCAGTTCCGACGATCGTCTGCGCGCCGAGGTGGAACACGCAGTCCGTTTCGTGGTCGTTAATGGCGCGACTGACGGTTCCGTAATCTTCCAGGTGTCCGGAGATCACGCTGGTCTTGCGAATGTCCCCGCTGCGGATCAATTCGCTCTGGGGATCCCAGTCGCGCACCAGCGCCACTACGTAGGCTCCCTCGGCCAGAAGGCGCTTTACGAACCACGAGCCCACGATCCCCGTCGCCCCGGTGACCAGCACCCGGCGCCGACTCCAGTCGCCCATTAGCTCCACACCTTCCAGGGCGCCTGGCCGGAATTCCACAACTGCTCGAGAAGTTCCTTCTCCCGCAACGTGTCCATCGGCTGCCAGAACCCATGGTGACGATGGGCCATCAGTTCACCCGCTTGCGCCAACCGTTCCAGCGGCTCGCGCTCCCAGCGTGTACTGTCACCATCAATGAAGTCGATGACCTTGCGATTCAGCACGAAGAAGCCTCCGTTAATGAGTCCATCGGCGGAGGGCGGTTTTTCCACGAACTCCGCCACCCGCTCGCCGTCGAGCGTCACGCTACCAAAGCGCCCCGGGGGAGGAACCACCGTCACCGTCGCCAGCTTTCCATGCGACCGGTGGAAAGCGAGCAGGTGTTCGATATTCACATCCGCCACGCCGTCGCCGTAAGTCAGCATGAATGTCTCTTCTTCACGAAGCCACTCGCGCAACCGCCGGATGCGCCCGCCCGTCTGCGTGGTAAGCCCCGTGTCGACAAGCTGGATCTTCCAATCCGGCAGCCGCCCATCGTGAACCGTTGTCTTTCCCGTGGCCAGGTCGATTGTCAGGTCGTTATTGAAGGCGACGAAGTTCAGAAAGTATTCTTTGATGACTGCCGCCTTGTAGCCGAGGGCGATGACGAAATCGTTCAGCCCATGCGCGCCGAAGATATTCAGAATGTGCCAGAGCATCGGTCGGCCTCCGATTTCGACCATCGGCTTCGGCCGGAGTAACGTCTCTTCCGCCAGCCGGGAGCCCAGCCCTCCGGCGAGGATCACGACTTTCATTGCCGCACGCCCAACGCGAGTGCGTCTTGGTACAGCTCGATGTACTGTGCGGCCACGTGTTGCCAGGCGAACTTGCCGAGGGCGTATTCGCGCAGCGTAGCGGGAGAGTATTCATCGCGATGATCGAGCACCTGTTGGACTGCGGTGGCGAGCGCCTCCGGATCGTCCGGTGGGACCAGCAGGCCGGTCTCTTCGGTGACGATGTCTTCGGGCCCGCCGCAACGCGTCGCGACGACGGGTGTCCCGCACGCCAGGGCCTCCACCAACACGAGTCCCAGACTCTCCTTGCGGCTTGGCATGACCAGGACTGCGCTGTCCCGCATGGTGCGCGCCAGTTCGGCTTGGGTCTTCTTGCCGGCGAATTCGACGCGATCTTGCAGCTTGAGTTCCTCGCTCAGGAGGCGTGCGTCCTGGAAGGCCCGCTGATACTTTGGGTAGAAGCTTTCACCCACTACCACTAAGGTCGCCGGATCGTTTCGGTCCGCGAGCAGCCGCATCGCCTTGAGCAAGATGTCCAGACCCTTCACGTGCCGGATGACTCCGGCAAATAGAATCTGCCGGGGGCGGAAGGACATTCCGCCATTGCCGAGGGTGAACACTGAACCATCGACACCCAGCGGAATGACGCGAAGCTTCGGCGAATCGCCCGCAAAGTGACGGACTTCCTCGCGCACGTTCGTGCCAACGCCGACGAGGAACGACCAGTGTTCATACGCCGCTAATGCCTGGCGAAGCACGGCCGGATGCTCGTCCATCCAGGGGCGCCAAGGGGCGTGCTCCGTTACCACTACCGGAACGCCATAGCGTGCGCCGAGTTTCGCGGCGACACACCCGTCGGGATAGCTGAAGTGTGCGTGAATGATCTCGAATGGAAAACGTTCGCGCAGACGGTCCACCAGACCCGAGACGCTCCCGTAGTAGCTCGCCGCTTCGAAGCGATGAAACCGATAGCCCGGTGCAAGGAGAAAACGCGGATGCAGGATCTCGATCCCGTCGGTAGATCGCGCGTGCTCCACCTGACGGAAGCGAGTGAACTGCGTCCCCAACCCGGGCAGCGGCGGGCAGTAAGGAACCACCGAGATCACTTTCAGATCGCAGCGATCAAGACAATGTTTCACGAGCCCTTCCACCCACACGCCCAACAGTGGCACCGCGCGATTTGGATAATTGCGCGACAGTACGAGGATCTTGGGCCGGTGGTCTCCCACTAGACGATGACCGGCTCCGGCAGCGGAAGAATGAAGGCTCCGCCACCTTTTCGGAACGCGGACTCCTGTTCGATGATCTCGTCGCTGAAGTTCCAGGCGAGGACGAATAGGTAGTCGGGCGGGTCGCTTTGAATGCGCTCAGGGGGCACGACCGGAATATGCATGCCGGGCGAGTACAGGCCCTGCTTCAAGTGGTTCCGGTCAGCAATGTAATCGAGGGTCCCCGTGCCGATGCCGTAGTAGTTCAGGAGAGTGTTGCCTCGCGCCGACGCGCCATAGCCCGCGATCCTCTTCCCTTGTGCTTTCAACGCTCGGAGCAGATCCATTGTCGCAGCGCGGTTCGTCTCGACGCGCTCTCGAAAGGCGTGGTACGTCGCCTTCGAGAAAAGTTGCCGCCGCTCTTCCTCCTCCAGCCAGCGTGTCACGTCGGTGCTGCCCCCGATCGCCGAGCCCTGGAGGCACGCATGAACTCGAATCGATCCACCGTGCACTTCCAGGTGCGTTACGTCGAACACTTTCATTCCGAAGTGTTCGAATAGCTCGACGAAACTCTTTACTGTCATCTGCGAAACGTGCTCGTGGTAGACGCCGTCGAACTCGTTCTTCTCGACCAGTTCGAGCGCGTGCGGGACTTCGACTATGAACACGCCGTCATCGTCGAGCAGTAAGCGGACGCCTTCCATGAAAGAGTGTAGGTCGTCGACGTGATGAAACGTGTTGTTGGTGACGATCACCTTCGCGCGTCCGTAGCGCTCGCGGACTGCAGTCGCAATGGACGGATGGAAGTACTCTCCGATCACCTCGATCCCGCAATCCCGGGCGATCTGAGTGATGTTGTCCGCGGGATCAATGCCGAGCGTCCGGGCCCCGCGCTTCTTCAGCGATCCCAGGAACAAACCGTCATTGCAACCAATGTCGACCGACAGAGCGTTTGGGCGACCAAGGAAGCGCTCAAACACCGCACTGGCATAGGTGTCGAAGTGCCGGTGCATCTGAGGTGAGGCGGATGGCAGGTAGACGTAGTTGCGAAAATACTCGGCGGGCACGTTGTCGCGAACCTGGATCAGGCCGCAGTCCAGGCAAACATGGGTGTCGAGTGCGAACTTCGGCTCCGCCGCGCCAAGCTGATCGTAGCGCAGAAATCCGTTGGCCAGCGGGTGGTCTCCGAGGGGCAGGAAGAGATAGAGGTTCGTCCCTTTGCAGGTTCGGCAGGCAGTCACGTGAGAGATCCCGCGCGGGCCACGGGATTCCGCGGACGCCACCAGCGGACATTTTCGCTGATGCGCTCGCGGAGGCTCGCGGCGCTTGGGTTCCAGTTGAGCAAGCGTACGGCAAGTGACGGATTCGCGACCAGGCACGGCATCCGGGAATCGGAGGTCGCGCTGGCCCCGAATCGAAGCAGATGATCGTTTCCAGTGATTTCGGCAATGGACCTAGCAAAATCCCGTACCGTCGTGCCGACGCCGGACCCGATGTGGAAAGTCCGGTTCCAAGCTTTGCGGTAAGACTGCAACGCCTGCAGATACACCGTCGCCATGTCATCCACGTCGTTAAAGTCGCGCACCTGGTCGCCAGGAGAGAGCTCGGCGACGGCGCCTGCGGTTAGCCGATCGGTGACGTACGGCAGCAGACGCGTCCTGGCCTCATGTTTGCCGAACACATTGAACAACCGGAGATTGATCCAGGGAACGCCCGTCCGGCGGTGCAGGTGCGAGAGCGAAAACTCGATCTCTGCCTTCACTCGTGCGTACGGGGAGTGCGGGTCGATCGGCGAGCTTTCATCAAGTTGATCGCCCGGTTTCAGAATCCACGCACTGCCGGTGTGTACGAACCGCGCACCGGGGATTTGGGACAGTGCCTCGAAAAGCGTTTCGATCGGCGCGACATGTTTGTTGAGGCCTGTCGAGCGTTCCTGGTAGGCTGACGCCTCGAGCGCTGCGTGCAGAATTGCGCGGGGCTGAATCTGCCGGATGGCGGTTCGCAACTCAGCCGAGTTCGCGAGGTCAGCGTGCGCGATAGACCACGCTGTCGAAGGCCGTAAGTCTTCCAGGCGTTCCAAAGATCCACGCGGGCGAATCATGGCCACGATATGCCTAACCGGAGTTCCGTCCCAGAACCGTGCTTCCGAGCTTTCGACCGCGCGAACCATCCGACGTAGGATCGCGGATCCGATGAATCCCCCGGCGCCGGTGACGAGCACGACATCGCTCATGCCGGTTCCTCCGCGTTCCAGCGGTAGGGAATCCGGTCACTCGACGGGTCCAGCCGGTCCAGCTCTGCCGGATCGTTTGCCTCCGTCGCGCAGTTGGCAAGGATGGAAAGAGGCGTGCCAAGACCGCGGAACCCGTGCCAAATCGACGGAGGGATCACCAGCAGAGCGTACTCCTCGGGGCTGAGGCAGACATTCATCATTGCGCCGCATGTCGGCGACTCCGGTCGGTCGTCGTACAGGACCACCTTCACACGACCGTGGACGCACGCGTAATTTGCTGTGATGCGCCGGTGATTCTTCCACGCTTTGACGACTCCCGGATTCACCAGCGAGAAGTAGATTTCACCGAACCCCGCAAAGTGCGGGTCCGTTGCCTTCAGCATGTGGAACACCGCGCCACGGCCATCTCGACCCTGCCATAGGGGGACGAGCCGAACGCCGTTGATGGACACCGAGGCCCTCGGGGTCAAACGTGAGCGGCTCGCCGGCAGACGTCGAGTGTCTGGCGGGCGGTCTCCACGTAAGAATACGCTCGGACTCGTTCAAGCGCGTTTGCTCGAACTGACGCTCGCAGCCCCTGGTCGAAAAGTCCTCGGCGCATCGCCGCCGCGATACTTGCCGCCGCCGGTTCGTCGACCCGGATGGCCGCGTCGCCATCGGTGATTTCCTTTGCCGCGCCTCGATTGACGGTGATCACCGGGACACCGCACGCCATCGCCTCAACGGTAGTGATCGAGAACCCCTCGTAGGCCGAGGGGTGGACGAAGAGGTCGGCGGCGCAGAAGACCGGCACAATGTCGTCGTGCTTCTCCAGGATTCCATCGTTCTGGACGACGCTACCCGTGACACCGAAGCGGTCCGTCAGTTCATTCAGCCGAAGTCCCAGAATGTTTGGCCCAAACAGCAGCAGCGAGTGCGGAATGTTGTCCCGCCTCTTCAACATAGCGAAGGCTTCGATCAGCGCGGGGATGTTCCGGCGCTGTGACAGCTTGCCCACAAAGGCGACGTAGGGCCGGTCGTCGCCGAGGTACTTCCGGCGAACCGCCTGCAATTGCGCCGAATCCTTGAGCGGGTGGAATGTTTCCGGCACCCCCTCCACCACCAGATCGATCTTTCCCGGAGCAACCCCGTAGATCCGCTCAACGTGATGCCGGGTCGATTCCGACGGCACGATCACGCGGTCCGCCCGGCGGGCGCTCAGACGATTGCGCTGACTGTAGGTCAGGTTGTACCACCAAGGATGCGCGCCTGGCTGGACTTCGTTTACGCTATGGGTCGCGACCACACACCGGCCCCGGTAGTGGAGGGGCATGGTGTAACTAGGGCAGAACAGAACATCCATCTCTCGGTGCCTCGGCGCGAGTGCCAAGTGTTCCCAAAGAACACCGCCGAGGCTGGACTCCAATAGCTTCACCGTGTAGGCGTCCGACAAATTGAGAGTACGTTTGTCGAAGGGCTCCCGGACATAGATCGTCACCGAATCGGACGGTTGGAGGAAGCGTTCCCAATATCGCAGCATGTACTCGATATAGCGACCGACTCCCAACCTCTGCCCCGAAAGGCGCATGGCGTTGATGCCTAGACGCATGATCTATCTCTCATCGATGAAGAATTGAAGCTCATACGGCAGTTCCTCGATCGCGAACAAAAGAGCGCTGTCGCCGCCCACGCCTCTGAAGAGCCTCGCGCACTGCGCCTTGGCTGGGGCTGGGCCGAAGACGGGCCACGGCGAGGGCGGCTCAGCCTGGCCAGGTGTTGGCAGGGTCGAGGGGACGTCGAATCCGGGAAGCAGCGGGGACAACCATGCGGGCGCGC
>Ga0137389_10003176_pt1 | contig 10152 bp, 9 predicted proteins | sample 15con2h14BmetaG_FD_104645 | JGI IMG/M metagenome (GOLD analysis project Ga0137389, IMG submission 104645) | Vadose zone soil microbial communities from Angelo Coast Range Reserve, California, USA - 15con2h1.4B metaG | ecosystem: Environmental > Terrestrial > Soil > Vadose zone > Saprolite...
CTCGGCGTTCTACTCGAGCCAGCTCGGCGGGATCGTGACCGATCCCGCGCTCATGGTCGTCCCGTTCGACGACCACATGGTGCACCGGGGGCACGGCATCTTCGACACGGCGGCCATCGAGGCTGGGAAGATCTACGACCTGGAGGCTCATCTCGACCGGTTCGTCCGCTCCGCTCGGACCTCGAAGCTCCAGCTTCCCGCGCGGGAAGAGATGCGGGACATCATCGTGCGGACCACGGCCGCGAGCGGGCGGCGGGACGGCTCGATCCGCTACTGGGCCTCGGCGGGGCCGGGGAGTCTCGGCCTCACGCCGGCCGCCGGCGCCGAGCCCGGGTTCTTCGTCATGGTCTTCGCGGGTCTCGCCTATCCCGACACCTGGTACACGCAGGGGCTGCGGGTCATGACGACGACGTACCCCATCAAGCCGCCCCTCTACGCCGTCACCAAGAGCACCAACTACTTGCCCAACGCCCTCATGCAGATGGAAGCGCAAGAGCGCGGCCTCGACAACGGTGTCTTCATCGACGAGGCCGGCAACGTGGGCGAGAGCTCGAACATGAACGTGGCGTTCGTCGGCGCGGACGGGATGCTGAAGCATCCGAAGTTCGACCACATCCTGTCCGGGTGCACGTCGCTGCGCTTGCTGGAGCTGGCCGCCTCGCTGAAGACGCGGAATCTCATCAAAGGGGTCCAGGTGTGCGACATCCCCGTGGCCGAGGCCCGCGCGGCCCGGGAGATGATGCTGGTCGGCAGCTCGATCAAGGTGGCACCGGTGGTCGAGTGGGACCAGCGGCCGATCGGCGACGGCAAGCCCGGCCCCGTGGCCCGGGCGCTCCGAGAGCTGCTCCAGGAAGACATGCGTTCGGCGCGGGAGCGCCTCATCGACGTGCCCTACTGACGGCGGCGGACGTCCGCGGCCAGCAGGCCGAGGGCGACCAGCACCACCGCGGCGGCGCTCAGCGTCAGCGAGAGCTCGACGCCGATCACGGCCCCCAGGACGCCGACCGTCACGCCGCTGCCCGCCCGGAGACCGAGCATCGACGTGTTGAAGACTCCCACCACGCGTCCGCGGAGCCCGGGCGGCGCCAGCAGCTGGACCAGCGCCTGCGCCATCGACGTGAAGGCGATGTTGAAGATGCCGGCCAGCACCAGGAGCGTCACCGCCGCCGCGTAGCCGTGGGCGAGCGGGAAGATCGCCATCACCGCGCCCCAGATCGCCGCGCACACGATCGCCGCTCGCGCGCCCCCCTGGAGGACCGCGACGCTCTCCAGAATGACCGCGCCGATCACGGCGCCGGCCGCGTTGGCGCCGAACAGCACGCTGTACCAGACGTCGGCCTCCTCGGAGCCGTGCTGGTGCGCGTACTCCGGCATCTGCGCCTGGAAGGCGGTGCCGACGAAGAACGACGTCGCGCCGGCGAGCACGATCATCCGGATGATCCGCGACTCGGAGCGGACCTCGGCGAGGACCTGGCGCGCCTCCGCGAAGCTGAAGCGCGCCGCCTGCCGCGGCGCGCCGCCTTCGCTCCGATGCCCCGTGTACGGCATGCGGAAGAGGTAGAGGGTGAGCGGCAGATACAGGAGCACGTTGACGAGGAGCGCCACGCCCGGACCCAGGGCGAGCAGGAGACCGCCCCCGACGGCGGGCCCGACCAGCATGGAGCAATAGCGGCTGATCGCGTTGAGGCGGATCGCGCTCGCGAGATGCTCGGGGCCGACGATGTCGTGGACAATGAGCTGGATCGGCGGCGACGCGATGACGCCGGCCATGCCGTGGACCATCAGGAGCGCGGCCGCGTGCCAGGCGCGCAGCGTTCCCGTCAGGAACAGCGCGCCCCAGGCGAGCGACGCGAGCATCAACAGTCCCTGGGCGACCTGGATGAGCCGGCGGCAGTCGAACTGGTCGGCGAGGGCGCCCGCGTACACGGAGAAGATCAGGTACGGCACCCAGTGGCTGATGACGGCGAAGCCGCCGAGGGTCGGCGAGTGGAACGACTCGAAGATGACCCAGTAGCTGGTCACGTGCTCGACGCTCTCAGCCGTCATGCCCAGGAGCGCCAGGAGGAAGTAGCGGCGGTAGTCGCGGTGATACAGCGCGCCGAACTTCGTGGCGACCGCGGGCGCTGCCGCGGCCTCCGGGGTGCTCATCCCGCGGCGCTGTCCACCATGAGCACGATCTTGCCGGTCTGCGCGTCGCTCAGCATGTACTTGTGCGCGTCGGTGAGCCGGTCGAATGGAAACGTGCGGTCGAGCACGGGCTTGAGCGCGCCCTTCGCGACGGCGTCGAGCAGGTGGGCGCTGAACCGCTCGCTGCACACGAGCGACTCCTCGGGGGTGCGCGTGCGGAAGGTGACGCCGATGATGCTCGCGCGCTTTCGCGCCACCTCGTCCAGATCGCAATCGCCGACGCGGCCCGCGTTGCGCCCGACGCTCACCAGCCGCGCCTTGAGCGCGAGCACCCGGATGTTGTCGGCGAGCATCGGACCGCCGACGTGATCGATGATGACGTCGACGCCGCGATCCGCCGTCGCGCGCATCACCGCGTCCACCCACTTGCCGGCGTCGCGCGTGTCGATGGCCTCGTGGGCGCCGAGGGCGCACAACGCGGCGGCCTTGGCCGGGGTGCGGGTGGTCGCCAGCACGGGGTTCGCACCGATGTGGCGCGCGATCTGGATCGCCGCCGTGCCGACGCCCGAGGGGCCGGCGGTGACCATCACGGACTCGCCCGGCCTGGCGGCCGCGTTGGTCACGAGCGCGTCGTGCGCGGTGACGAAGACGTTGGGAATCGCCGCGGCCTCGGCCCACGGCATGCGGTCGGGGATCCGCATGAGGGCCCGCTGGTGCGCCACGACGTACTGCGCGTAGCTACCGACCGCGCGGCCCATGACGCGGTCCCCCGGCGTCCAGCCGCTCACCCCATCGCCGAGGGCGGCGATCTCGCCGGCGAACTCTGTGCCCGCTCGCGCGGGGCTGGCCGGCGCGGTGGCCACCCGCAACTGCGCGCCTCGGATCAGCTCGCCGCGATTCGTGCCGGCCGCACGAACAGCCACGACCACCTGGCCGGGTCCAGGAGCCGGCACAGGGCTCTCGCGAAATTCGAACACCGCGCCTTCGGGACCGGGAACGGTGAACCATGCCTTCATCGTCTGTGTCATCGCGGAGACTCTCCTTGGTCAAGCGTTCGGCCGCGAGTAGTGTAAACGACACGGAAGCGGCGTTCACGTCCCCTCAATCGGAGTCGTCCTCGTCCGGCGAGGGGTCTTCGCGCTCCACGAACGCGCGTCGCGCGTCGGCCCTGGCCCGCAGGTCGGCGAGCTCGGCGGTGAAGCCGTCGAACGGCAGCCCGCGACGCCACAGGAGCGCCGGGGGCAGGATCCGATCGTGGTCGGCGATATGACTCGGGCTGCGATTCTGGTTGCGCGTTTGCGTCCACAGAATCGCCGCAATGACGACGGCCGGGATCATCACACCGATGGTGACGGCGATCCGTGTGCGCATCGGGCTCGCATTCACCAGATGACTGGACAGTGCCGCGCTCGCCCCGACACCGACCAGCACTGCCGCGACGACGGAGGACGACACGTGGAGCCCGAGTGCGCTGTTGACGATCTCGGCCACCAGCACCACGACGGAGAGGACCGCGTAGACGACGAACACGATCACCGCGTGGCGTGTCCAGTGGGACTCGCCGAAGGCGACCCGGCTCGCGAGCGCCCACAGCGCGATCCAGACGCCGGCCAGGGCGAGCATCACGAGCAGCATCGCGACGAGTGTGGTCGGCAGCTCGCGTGGTTGCGCGGTGCTCGTCCAGACCTCGAACACGGTCACGGCGACGCTCACCGCGACGCCGGCCCCGAGCACTCTGCGCTCGGTGGCGCGCGTCTGCCACGACGGCGCGCCCCGGTCCAGCTGCTCGGGAGCGATGACCTCGCGCTCGGTCCGCACGCGCAGGCGCGTACGCCCGACGCGAAGCACGCCGTCGGCGAGCCGCACCCGCTCCACGCCGTGCAGGCGCCGCCCGCCGATCTCGACCCCATTGACGCTCTCGAGGTCGCTGACGGTGACAGTGCCGTCGGCGTCGACGGCGATCCTCGCGTGGACCGCGGCGACGAACGGGTCGTCGAGCACGACGTCGCAACGCGCGCTGCGGCCGACCGTGCACTGCACCTCTCCTCCGGACGCCGCGCTGCGGTGGCGGGCCCGCACGCGGCCGTGGCCGCCGAGCACCTCGACGACCATCACGGTTTCCATCGCATCGCATCCAGGTAGGTCCGCGCGAATGCCAACGCCTGATCGGCGGCGACGCCCGTCAGGCTCAGACTCGACACGAACCCCCGCTTCGCCTCGTTCTTGCTCACGACACGCATGTTGAGGTCGTAGATCCCGTCGAGTTTCCGGTACGCGCGCAGGCAGACGGTCGCGTTCGCCGTGAATCCGTTCAGCTCGACATTGTGCTGTTCGCAGGCGAACGGCGCCAGCTGCCGGGCGGGACCGAGGGTGCCGTGCGGCGCCTTCGCCTCCTGCATCCGGTGGGCGAAGCGCCAAGCGTCGAGGGTGTCGGTGCGCATCACCTGGTGCTGGAACGTGAGCCCGCCCGTGTGCATGCTGCGGCCGAGGTAGATCGAGGACTTTGCGTCGCAGATGACCCGCTCGACGTGCACCGGCTGGTCCGGCGCGGGATCGCCGGCCGCGCGGCATTCCACGAAGGCCGCCAGCTTCGCCGGCAGCTCGTATCCGTGATGGCTCTGGGTCGGCAGCTTCGACCCGAGCGCGGTGAGGAGCGCCTCGGAGTGCGCCCGGAGCTGGCTCGCGATCTCGTCCCGCGCCCGCCGGGCATCGAGCGGTGACTTTTCCGCGCGCGCGAAGAGCGCGACCGCGTGCTCGGCGGGAACCAGGAATGCGACCAGTTGCGACGCTCGATACCCGGCAACGTTGACCCCGATCACGTTCGCCGAGCTGTCGAGCCCCGGGCCTCCGGACATGCCGGGGTTGAGCGCGCCCGAGTAGTGAACTCGCGGTTCGAACGAGTCCTCGACCCGGCCGTTACTGACCCCCTCGGTGATCGTGAGGCCTACGTCGAGCGGGAAGCCCACCGAGTAAGCGCGCTCGCCCTTGATCGCCACGTCCGGACGGAGCGACAGCGAGGCTGGGGCGAACCCGTGCGCCTCGACGAGAGCCAGGTCATGGCGGACGTCGATCGCGCGCACGGTCACGCGGCCCGTTGCGCCCGCGGGCGCCCGGTACTCGAGCCGGTATTTCTCGGGATAGAGGACTGCGTCGCTCACCACGTGCCAGTTCGTGATGAACACGCCCCCGCGGGCCACCGCGAACCCACTGCCATGAAAGGCTTCGGCCGTGTTGGTCCCGAAGAAGCCCTTGATCTGGATCATCGCGGGACGAACGCGCTCGAGGATGCCGCGTGCCGCGGTCGATGCTGCCGCCGCCGGGGGCACGGCCTGACGCAGCGCCTCCGCTTCGCCGCCGGTGTCGGGCACGCCGGGACCGGCGACCGGAGGGCGGCCCTGGGCGTGGGCGCCGCACGCTGCGCCCAGCACGAGCACGGCGACGATGCGAGCGATACCGCCGACTCGGGAACGGCGGTGAGGATGCGGGGCGACGAGCGTTACGCTTTCGCCTCCTCGCGGTAGAGGTCGAGCGCTCTCATCACCGGCGCGTCGGTGAAGCTGAACAGGAAGGCGGGGCGATCGCCGCTGTTGACGTGCTCATGGAAGGTCCAGGTCGGTACCGTGAACACGTCCTTGTCCTCCCAGTCCAACCGCTGGCCGCCCACCACCGAGTAGCCGGCGCCCTCGATCACGTGGTAATTCGTGCAGCAGACGTGGCGATGGGCCAGGGTCGCCTGCCCCGGGCGCAGCAACTGGACGTAGCACGCGATGGTCGACATGACGGGTCCGCCGGTCACTCGGTTCGTGTATTCGAGGATGACGCCGTCGAAGGGGCTGCCTGAGTTCTTGGCCGCCAGCCGTTCCAGGGCGGCACGAGCCTCAGCCATCGGGTAGTGCCACCGCGGCGAGCCGGCACCCTCGCCGACGGGTTGCGTCTCCCGGTGGTACTCCTCGTAGAACCCGGCCTCCAGCACACGCACCAACGGGGTGTCCAGGCCATCGAGCCAGATCATCGGCTCATCGGTGTCGTTCGCATGGTCGTGCCACGTCCAATTGGGGGTCAGCACGAGGTCGCCCGGGTACATGGGAACGCGGTCACCGTTTACGACCGTGTAGCCGCCCCTGCCCTCGATGATCAGGCGCAGCGCCGAGGCAGAATGGCGATGGGCGCGGGCGATCTCGCCGGGCATCACGATCTGGAGATTGGCCACCAGCGTGTTGCTCGCCGACACGCCCGGCAGCTCGGGGTTGGTCAGGCGAAGCACCCGTCGTTCGGCCTGCTCGGTCCCGACGAGCTCGGCTGCCCGCATCGCCTGGGGACGCAGATCGCGCCAGCGCCACACGTGTGGCACGGCCTTGCTCCGGGGCTCGAGGCTGATGCCGCCGCCGATCCAAGCCGGCGTCACGTGTTGCGTTCGGAGCTGCGCGTAGTAGTCCCGCAGCTCCTCGTCCGAAGACTTGATGTCGGAGAGTTTCAGCATTGGGCGTCCTCCAGCGACCTTGCCCTCTCGCGCACGGAGCGCGGATTACGCAGGCGCAACCGATGCCGGGGTGAGCTGATACAGCTGCATTCGGGCTTTGATCTGCTCGTCCCAACCCCTGGCGCGCACGTCCACCATGAGCCCATCCGGGCCCTTGTACTTTCGGTTGACCTTGTTGCTGCCCGGGCACTCGGTGCAATGTGCCGCCTCGAGCGTGGCACACGTCTCCGCGAGGTCATCGACGTAGAAGCCGATGTGGTGGATGCCCTTGACGGTGGACGGCCCTTCGCCGAGGTTGGGTGTGTCGTCGCCGCCGTACTTGAGGATGGCAAAATAGATGTAACCATCGCTCAGCCACACGCCCGCGGCTCCGGTGTCGGCGGGCTCGCGACGTAGCTCCGTCAGACCGAAAGTATTCTTGTAGAACTCGGCGGTCTTTGCCGGATCTTCGGTCGACAATGCGATGTGCTTGATTCGCGCCATGGTTCTTTCCTTTCTCTGTCTGGGGGCTCTCGCCGACGCGGGCGACGGGATATGCCGATCAGCGGAACGCGTGGTCGTCGGGGGCCTTCACGATGAAGTGTTTTTGAGCCGTCGGCATGTCGACCTCGATCGGTTTCTGGTTGACCGACGTGCAGCCGAAGAGCAGGAGAACGACACCAAGCGAGGCGTACCGGAGAACCGCCATTGTTTCCTCCCGCCGCGCGAAACGTGCTCGGGAGAATACGAGTGTCGACGCCCTCGTGTCAAGGGCACTCGGCGTTCGCGACACGGAAGGCGCGTCGGGCGGGTTCCGGAAAAGACGAGGCGCCATTGCGACCGCGTTGATTCGTGCATACCCTTGCGCTGATGTCCTCTGCTCCTCCGGCCGCCACACCGGGGTACCTCGCCGCGGTTCGACACTGGATCGACCGCAACATCCTCGCGCTCGGGCGCGAGATGCGGCTCTCCTACCTTCCGCCGCTCATGGTCTATGTCGCGGCGGGTATCTCCGGGCTCACCGGCATCGTTGGGGTGTTCTTCGTCAAGGAGCGGTTGGGGCTTTCGGCCGAATTTCTCGCCGCGCTCGGCTTCTGGGCGGGACTACCGTGGGCGCTCAAGGTGCCACTCGGGCATCTTGTCGATCTGATCTGGCGGTGGAAGGCCGCGCTGGTCTTCGTGGGCGCCGGCTTGATCGCGGCGAGCCTGGTCATCATGATCGGCTTGCTCGGCCATACCGATTCGATGCGCGCGATGTGGAGCGTCGAGACGTGGTTTGTGCTCGCCGAGCTGCTCTCGCCCATCGGGTACGTCGTGCAGGACGTCGTCGCCGACGCGATGACCGTCGAGGCGGTGCCGCGCTTCGGTGCCGACGGACGGCCGATCGGAATGGCCGAGCGGAAGTCCATGAACACGACCGTCCAGACGCTCGGTCGCGTCGCGATCATCGGTGGCAGCGTCCTCGTCTCGCTCGCGAATGTGTACCTGCTGCACGGCGCCGGCGCGCTGCCCGAGGCCGAAAGGACCCTCGCCTATCTCCGGGTCTACGAGCTGGCGCTCGTCATTCCCTTCGTTTCGGTGCTCGGCGTGGTCTTCGGTGTGAGCCTCACGTGGCGGGCCGCGAGGCGGCTCAGCGCGAGGGGCTTCGCGCAGAGCGACGTGCGCAGGATGCTCAACCCGCACGGCGAGCGCCCCCCGGTCAATTGGTGGATTTTCGGCGGCGGCCTCGCGTTCGCGGTTGTCTCGCTCGGCGTCGGCGTCGGGCAGGTCGGCGGCGGTCAGGAGATCGTGTTCGGTGTGTCGATGGCAATCGTGCTGTTCTTGATCTGGCGGCTCACCGGAGAGCTGGAGGCGGATGCGCGTCACGTGCTGGTGGGGACCGCGATGGTCGTCTTCGTGTTCCGGGCCATGCCGGGCCCGGGCGCCGGCTCGACGTGGTGGATGATCGATCAGCTCGGCTTCGATCAACAGTTCCTCGCCACGCTGTCGCTGATCGGCAGCGTGCTCACCCTCGCCGGACTGTTCATCTTTCGCCGCTTCATGGCCGAACGCTCGATCGCCTACATCGTCGGCTTCCTCACCATCGTGAGCACATTGCTCGGCCTCCCCGTCGTCGGCATGTACTACAGGCTGCACGAATGGACGGCGGCGCACACTGGTGGTCTGGTCGATGCGCGCATGATCGTGCTCATCGACACCGCGCTCGAATCACCGCTCGGCCAGATCGCGATGGTGCCGATGCTGGCGTGGATCGCGAATTCCGCGCCCGACCGCTTGAAAGCGACGTTCTTCGCGGTCATGGCGTCGTTCACGAACCTCGCGCTGGCGGCGGCGCAGCTCGGGACGAAGTACCTGAATCAGATCGTCACCGTTGCGCGCGAAGTGAAGGACGCCACCGGTGCGATCAAGGCGCCGGCCGACTACAGCGAGCTCGGGATGCTGCTGGTGGTGACGACCGTGCTCAGTTTCGTGCTGCCGATACTGGCGATCCTGTTCGTCAAGTCGAGCCGTTTCCGCAGCGCCTGAGAAGCTGAATCGGAGAAACACAGATACCCATAGGCTGCCAAACCGTGATATGGTCCCCTCGCGCAGTCCAATTTTGTTCGACGAAGGAGCCCCGATGCCTGACGACAAGGACACGACCTCCGAACAGTCCCCAGTGAGTCGTCGCGAGACCCTCAAGCTCGCCGCCGCCATCGCAGCCTTCGGTGTCGCCCTCGGCGTCCGTCCCGCTAGCTCGATCGCCCAAGCCAAGGGCGAGGGCAAGGGTGAGACGAAGGGTGAGGGCAAGGCTGAGACGAAGGGTGAGGGCAAGGCTGAGACGAAGGGCGAGGGCAAGGGCGCCGTGAAGGGCGAAGGCAAGGGCGCCGTGAAGGGCGAAGGCAAGGGCGACGCAAAGGTCGAAGGCAAGGGCGACGCAAAGGTCGAAGGCAAGGGGGACGCGAAGGGCGAGGGCAAGGCCATCGGGAAATAAGACCACGCCGGCTCCAGCGGTTCGCGACGTGGAGGCACAGCAGTTCCGTACGGCGATCCGATAGCCCGGGTCGACTTCAGCCTCCGGCGCGACAGCCCGTACTCGTACGTCTGCAACGCCTGTAACCGATGCTGCCACGGTAAGGCGATCCGGGTGGGACCGTACGAGGCGCTCCGGTTGTCGCGCCGGCTCGGCGTCAGCACGACCGAATTCTTCGCCCGCTACACCGAGGCCGGCGGGACCGTCTTGCAAACGCGCGCTGACGACCGCGGCTGTGTCTTCCTCGGACCGCAGGGCTGCACGGTGCACCCCGACCGGCCGCTTGCTTGCCGTCTTTATCCGCTTGCCCGCTGGACCTCTCCCGAAGGCGACGAAAGCTTCGGCCATCTCGAGCCCCATCCGCAGACCGCAGGAATCTACGGCACGAGCGGGACCGTGGACGAGTTCCTGACGTCTCAGGGGCTGCCGCCGTACTTCGCGATGGCTGACCGCTACGGTGAACTCTACGATCGAATGGTCGCGGTCATGGAACGTTTCGACCCGGCGGAGGATTCCGAGCGCCGGGCCGAGCGCCGCGCGGAGGTCGACGAGC
>Ga0137389_10003181_pt1 | contig 10145 bp, 9 predicted proteins | sample 15con2h14BmetaG_FD_104645 | JGI IMG/M metagenome (GOLD analysis project Ga0137389, IMG submission 104645) | Vadose zone soil microbial communities from Angelo Coast Range Reserve, California, USA - 15con2h1.4B metaG | ecosystem: Environmental > Terrestrial > Soil > Vadose zone > Saprolite...
CACGCCATCCAGAAACTCCATGGCAATGAACGCTTTGCCGCTTTCCTCGCCGATGTCATGAATCGTGCAGATGTTGGGGTGGTTTAGGGCCGAAGCTGCTTTCGCCTCGCGTCGAAACCGCTCTAACGCCTGGCGGTCGTGAGCGACGTCTTCAGGTAGAAATTTCAGAGCCACGAAGCGGTCAAGCCGGGTGTCCTCGGCCTTGTAAACCACACCCATCCCGCCACCGCCGAGCTTCTCGACGATGCGGTAATGCGAAATGGTTTGGCCGATCACTGGCGCGAATCTTACGTGGGTGAAATGGGCAAGTCAATGAAGGCAGAGGAGATGGCGGGGATTTGAGCGGATGGTTGGCGTAACATCGCGATTACACTCATTAACGCCAGTTTTTGGAAGGCGACTAATCTAGGAGGAATAACGACGAGTGCGGCCCACGGTAGTTGCCGTAAGTTGGACACTCGAGGAGTAGAATCTGATCCGATGCATTCAACGCTGTTGACCTGGTTTTCTGAGCGCGGCGGAGTTGAAAACGTCTTGCGCTCGGGACAGCCATTCGCTTAGCATGACGCCCGGGAGGCAGCTCCATGATCGACAAGCCAGACAAGTCGCAACTCGGCTCGAGACCTCGAGTCGGTAGCCCGTCGGCCGGCGTCTCGCATTCCCGGCACACGGTCCAGAGGTCCGGTCATCAGCCGGCCGATCGCGCGGCATATGAGTCAGGCGACGAGCAACGTCGAGTTCCGCGTCGACAGCCCGGCCCAGTCGACAAGGACGCGTAGCCATGGGACTGACATTCTGTAATAGCTACACAACAGCCATCGCTACTTGCATCTCGTTCTGGGAGCCGGAGGAATGCGGAGCGGAAGGCAACGGCTGGCACAACATTGGTTGGTATTGGGTGGAACCTGGGGCGTGTCGCATCGTCTTCGAAAACGACGTCGGCGACGTGAACCGCTTCTGGTACTTCTTCGCTGAGGCGACCGATGGGGCGACGTGGGCAGGCGACTTTCCGACCAATGTCACGAACAACGCGTTTGATCACTGCGACACCCCGCCCAACACAACCATGTTCCCGCTTGGGTTCCGAGAGCTCGACGTCGGCGACGCCGACAATTTCACGCTTACGTTCACGCCGTGAAACGTCCGGGCGCCGGGTATCGCGGTTTGGCGGATTACGGTTTCACTACCTGAGAGAGCCACCCGGCACTCTTCCCGATGTTCGAGTTTCCTGTGAGAGTGACCTTGATTGTTGCCGACCCCAAAGGCAATGACGAGATGGTAAGTGTGGCCTTGCCTCCTTTCAGTTGAGAGTTCCCAAAAGAGTCTTACCAACCGTAAAAGTAACCGGACGGTGGGCACGTGCCTCCTCAATTGGCGAAACATCGCCATTTCACTCATTCACCCGTATTTTGGCGAACAAATGGCGCAGACTGGTGAGAACGCCTGATTGCAACAGCTATCATTCACCAGAGCGAACAGCATGAGAATTGGTTCCATTGTCATACACTGCCACGAATTTGATCGCATGGTGACCTTCTGGCAAAACGCGCTCCACTACGTTCCCAGACGGCCCGCAACAGATGGATGGGTGGTCCTGCGCGACCCAGACGGAAAAGGGCCGAACCTATCGTTTCAACTGCGGGAGAAACGCCGATCACGGCGGAATTGGATGCACCTCGACCTTTACACGAAGGAGCAGGAGGAAGAAGTGAACCGACTGCTACAGCTTGGGGCGCGGCGCTATCCGTGGAGGTATCGCCCCGGTTCTGATTTCGTCGTTTTGGAGGACCCTGACGGCAATCTTTTCTGCGTTGTACAACTGCCTTAGCTCGACAAAGCTTGTTCGTGTGAGTCAATGAGTGAAATCACTATTTACATCAGTTATGCATCTGAGCGTAGACTTGCTTTATCATGAACGGCGGGCACACCGTCATTCATTTTTACTTCAGGAGGCGGTCGTGATGCAGAAACAAGATGTCGCCCGAGTGCTGAGCGATCCATTGGCACAAGAGCTGATGCAATCAAGTATTCCCGCGCGATTGGCGTATGTCGGACCCGATGGATTTCCGCGCGCGATCCCGATCGGCTTCCACTGGAACGGTGCTGAATTTGTCCTGCGTACTGTGCCAGACGCACCCAAAGTGCCGGCACTGAAAGCAAATCCGAAGGTAGCGTTAACCGTTGATACGAACGCTTTCCCACCCCATGTTTTGCTCGTGCGAGGTACTGCCGCTATCGATATAGTTGACGGTATACCGCCCGAATATCTAGCGGCGTCTAGGAAAGGCGTTGGACCCGACCAGTGGGATGCCTTTGAGGCGCAGGTGCGCGCGATGTACAAGCAGATGGCTCGCATCAAGATAACGCCGCTTTGGGCCAAGTTGTTGGACTTTAAGACGCGATTTCCAACACCAATCGAGAAATTGATCCGTCGGGCGAGCTAATGAACTGGTTTCTAAAAAAGAGCCGGCGATCATTCTCAGAATGCCTATGCATGGTTGACGTAACATCGCGGTTTCACTTATTGACCCTGTTCGATCAGCCTGCTGGTACAGTAAAAGTACAGGCAGCTTTTGTCCGCGTTGACCTGACTCAAACGTGACACTTCGGCCTCCGCCTCCGACTGCGAGGTCAGAACCTTCACCACCGTAACCTTCTTCGCCGGATCGGTCTGGTCAATCGGTGTGTCGATTCGCACTATCGGATAGACATGCGGGTACTTGGAGTGGGGCGTGTCGGGCGCTCGTTCCATTCAAGCGAGTCTAGGCCACTGGTGCTGGGAAAGCCAATTGGCGAAAAATCGCCATTACACTCATTGACCGGGTTGTTGGTGTAATCGCCTTCCATGAGAAGGCCGGTGGGAGTCAAGTGGGTTCTTTTGTTTTTTCTTCGGACAAGCGTTTTTCTCCCCGCCGAGTTGCCCCTGTCGCCACCCTTCCATCCGCACTCTCAATGAGCGATTGATTCGCTCGGTGCAAGTTGGGTGTTCTCGTTTCAGTCGGTGCTGCCACCTGTTTGTCGACCTTTCGTCCATCTCTCGATGGAAGTGGGCCAGGCGACTAAAGCAGTCACGGACGTGCCGATGCTTATTTTTGACGAACCGTCGAATGCTAAGGGATACACATTGAATTAATAGGGGTTGCCAAGAGAAGGACGAAAATCCGGTCTGCCTGTGAAATCATAGGCCTTCACTTTAGGCTGGAGGTGGAGTGAATGGAGGAAATCGCACTAACAGATCTGGCTCAGTGCGACGCCGCTGAGCTTATCCTCCCTCCAGCTGCGGCTGGACGTGACGTTGCACAATATGCAGGTAAGTGGTGACTTGCTGATCAAGACTGTGGTACCGTTCCTTGGTCTAGTGCCGACTGACCTAAGTTAATCCCCCGCCAGACCTATACAGGGTGCAGCAAACTTAATTTCAGGGCCTTCATTGGAGGTTTTTATGGGCGGATTATCGCTAGGCTTTGACTTTCGAGTTGCTCTCGTCCTAGGTCTTTTCGCAGCATCAAGCTCATCTGCACAGGGGCCCGGCCATACGCCCGATACAACCCGAGGTACGGTGAAGGTCTCACTGCCGATGGCTTTTGAGTCCAATCATGGACAGGCTGGAAAGGAAGTTGATTTTGTCGCTCGCGGAGTCGGCTATACCGCTTCGCTGGCAGCAGGTGGTGCCTGGATCTGTGTGAGCCATCACCCGGGTAACGCGCCAGAACCAATGTGCCGCCGCGACCAGGAGCTTGCGATTGAGTTGCTCGGCGCACGCAAGCAGCCCTACATTCAACCTGAGGATAAGCTACCGGGTTACAGCAACTATCTGTTCGGATCGGATCCCGGCAAGTGGATCACGAGTGTAACCCAATACGCAAAGGTGCGTTACGTCGATGTTTATCCTGGCGTTGATATTGTCTACCATGGCAATCAGAGCCGGATGGAACACGATTTCGTGGTGCACCCCGGGGCCGATGCCAGGCGCATCGCTTTGGCCTTTTCCGGCGTCGAGAAGATGGAGTTAAGCGGTAGTGGCGACTTGAGTTTGCACGTCGCTGATGGTGAAGTGCGATTGGACAAGCCTCGGGCCTATCAGGTAATCGGAAAGAAGGAAGTAGAGGTCGCCGCGGAATACATTCTGCGCCACGGCCATGTTGCTTTTCGATTGGGCCAATATGACGCGACCCGAAACCTGGTCATTGATCCGGTACTCGTTTATGCAACATTTCTGGGTGGGGCGAGTAATGGTGCCGCGGGACAATCTGCCACATCCATTGCCGTAGACGGGTCCGATAATCTCTACATCACGGGATCTACGAATGCCATAAACTTTCCCGTGACTCCGGGGGTCGTGCAGCCTACCCGGCCAGCTCCAGGGTTCGGCGCGTTTGTGTCAAAAATTAACGCCGCTGGAACCGCACTGATTTACTCGACCTACATACAGGGTTTTTCAGGAGGCGAAGTTCTGGCAATCGACGTAACGGGCAACGTCTATCTCGCGGGAACCGCAGACATCGGTCTTCCAATACCCGCTGGGTCCACTCCCTTCCAGTCAACTAACAAAGGACAGAATATCGCGATCCTCAAGCTAAACAACAACGGGACTGCAGTTCTCTACGGAACCTATCTCGGCGGCAGCGGGTTAGACTTCTTCGCTGGCATTGCGGTCGATGCTTCGGGTGACGCTTATGTCACCGGGTTTACCACCTCCAATGACTTTCCTACCAAAAATGCTCTGCAAGGCTCGTTGGGCAGCATCGGCCAGAGCGGATTCGTAACCAAGCTAGACCCTTCCGGTAGCGGATTGGTGTTCTCCACGTATTTGGGCGGGAACAACAGAACCGAGGCAAGAGCTGTTGCCCTGGACATGTCCGGGAATGCCTACATAGCGGGATCGGCCAATTCAGGATTTCCCACTACGTCCGGCGCATTCCAGCCCGCGTGCTCCGTGGAGGATTGCGCTTTCATGGCAAAGCTAAGTATTGACGGTTCTTCTTTGCTCTATGCCAGTTACCTTGGAGGAAGTGACAACGGAGATATGGCCACTGCGGTCGCGGTGGACAGCTCCGCAAACGTATACCTTACAGGCATAACACGTTCGTCCAATTTTCCTGGAGGAAATGGACCGCTGTCCTGCGGCGATGTCTCGCCTTCAGTATTCGTCGCAGAATTCAATGCTGCCGGCGCGTTAGCGTTCTCAACGTGCCTCGGAAATAATTTCACCACACTCCTTAGTACAGGTTTCGCGACTGCCCCAGCGCTGGCGTTGGACAGCTCCGGAAACGTTTACGTCGCTGCCAATAGTGATGCCAGCCTGGTCCTGAAGAACCCGATAGATTCGAATACCCCGGCTTCCGGTATGACTCGTTCCTTTATTAGCGAGGTTAACCCCGTCAGTGGTCAGTTATTATTCTCGAGTTTCGTCGGCGGTTCAGGCCCTTCACCCGGCAATGGACTGGGTGGCGAGCAACTTAATGCGGTGGCGGTCGATTCCAGTGGAAATATCTATGCGGCCGGCCTCTCCGCTAGTGTGGGAGAAGATGCCTACAATGGGTTCCCCGTATTCAACGCTTTGCAGCCTCTTTTCGACTTTAGCCTTACTCCCACGGTTCGGCCGCCGGTTACCTTTTCCGAGGCCGTTATCATGAAGATATCTTCCGCCACCGGATCGGCTGCGGCGATCGCACCGGGCAATGTGCGATTTCTCAACCCCCAGCTGGTAGGTACCACCAGTGCGCCGACGCCAGTGACAGTTTTTGACCTGGGGACCGCACCCCTGATGATCTCTAACGTCGCAGCTGGCGGAGACTTTGCCGTCCAGTCAAGTAATTGTGGAGCCGTGACGGCTTCGGGAAGCTCCTGCACTATTCAAGTTACGTTCACCCCCACAGCCATCGGTACACGCAACGGAGATTTAACGATCACGGACAGCTCTGTGGGAAGTCCTCACCAGATCGCTCTAACTGGCCAGGGAGGCGCTCCCGCAGCAAGCCTGTCACCGACAAGCCTTTCATTTAACGATCAAACGGTTGGCACAACCAGCGCGCCACAGGCGGTAACTCTTACTAACACCGGTGCAATCAACCTTCAGGTCACCCACATCGAAGCCTCGGGAGATTTTGGCGAAACCAATGATTGCGGGACCGCGTTGCGAGCTCTTTCATCTTGCACGATACAAGTCACATTTTCGCCGGCAGCGTCCGGAGTTCGCACAGGATCACTCACCATAACTGACGATGCTGCGGACAGTCCCCAAGCCATCTCCTTGACCGGTAATCTTCCAGCGACCTTTACTATTTCAACCGGCTCGTCTCCGTCATCAGCTACGGTTGCGGCCGGCGCGACCGCCACATTCAATCTGAGCCTCGCTGCGACTGGTGGTTTCTCTGGAGCCGTGCAGTTCAGTTGTTCGGGCGCACCGGCGGCCTCTAATTGCACCGTCGCGCCGAACCCTGTAAACCTCGTTAGTACTAGCCCCGCTGCCGTCGCGGTAAGCGTCGCAACTACCGCTCGGACCGTTGCTCAGGTGCTTCCGAACGATAAACAGCGAACTCCCGATCGAACATCAGTACTGGCACTTCTGATGGGATGCTCTCTTTTCGGGATCGTGCTCATGCCGATTCGTAGACGCGCAAGAGGGAAGCGGAGATACGTCACGTCCACGGAATTGTTCCTGATGACGCTGTTATGCCTCGGATGCGGGGGAGGGAGCAATACACCACGCACTAACCAGAATACTGGCACGCCGGCCGGCACATATAACATTACCGTGTCAGGCAATTCCGGAAGCATTACCCAATCGATGATGCTAAAGCTTACAGTTCAGTGACACCAGGCCGTCGCAAGCCAAGCGCCAGTTGAGTCAATAACTTCTGGATAAAACATCGCCAAAATTCTGTCCATCAGTCTCTTCAAGAACGTTTATCGAGACCATCCGGAGCTTGGTACTTGAGAGTTGCCTGTCAATTGTCTGGTGCTGCCGGATGACCGGGCCATTCCAGACCAGCAACTCTGCAGGCGATGCGGGGCCCAATACTTTCCGTAATAAGACAGAGCGCCTAAATCGCATTGTGACCCTTATAAGCGGTGCGCCAAGCAATTTCAACCGTTGGTTCTCCAAGGTGGTGAGCCCGTTGCCTGGTTAAGTGGGGTTACTATCTCGACGAATGCATATTCCATCCCGCTATGTTCTCACCCCGAGATTAAAAGTCCGTCCTCCATAGTAACTAACTAGTAATAACGGGCTCCAAGGGGCGGGGAGGGATGGCATGGGGATGGTCTGGCCGGGGCTCGGCCAACCGCTCGGCCGATCTCCGTTGCGCAACTCGCCCCCGATGTACTCTCGCGTTTCCGCAATAATGGTATCGGTGTCCAGGGTGACGGAGGGCAGTCGCACGTTCGCCGCGTCCCACACTCGTTGCCGCATCTGTCGCTGGACGGTCAACAGTTGCCGCGCAACCCCGAGGTGCAGTGACGCCAGAAACCTCCAGAACGTGCATTGTGGCGGCAGCCGCAACACTTGCAAGATCCCCGTGAGCATGGGTTCTTGCGCCGCAAAACGGAGGTGATTCAGTCGCGTAAAGCCAACGTAGACCGCCAGCACCATGCCCAAAATGAATTGATAGATGGTCATCGCTCGCGGAATACGCCCTACAGTCAGGGTTTCTTCCACCAGTTTCTGGAATCCCAGCTTCTCCAGCAGGGTGGCTACTGGTAACAAGCCACCATAGGCAGTTAAGTTCTTGCCTTCGAAGTCGTAGGGTGTGGAAGCCCCAAGTTTATTGGGTTCCGGAATAACTCGCTCTCCCCCTTGTGGGGCAAGGCTTTCCTCGCTATGCTCTCTACTACGCTTAACCATTTGGGTGACTCCTGGAAGTCAGCTCGCGAAGCTCTCAACTTCGCGGCCTTTCTGTTCTACAGAGGATTTCCGGGGTCCCCAAGTGGTTCTTTCTTTCAGTACCTCCCAATCAACTCACGGGCTGTGCATAGGTCAGGTAACAACAATGTGACATTGCGTCCGTGGACGATAACCCCGGAGTCCGAACACCGGTCTCGCGAGCAAACGCGCCTAGAGCGATTCGATGTTCTAGTCTTCATCTTCGCTTCGCCGCATCTTGCAAGGCGTGCGCTCTGATCGACGCCACCGGGAAGAACTTGCCGCCGAGCACGGCGGCATGAATTTTTCGCGTGTGGCTGATGTCTTCGAGGGGATTCATGTCCAATAAGACGAGATCAGCCGCTCGACCTACCTGAATCGTTCCATACGTGTCCGTTTTGCCCAGGAACTTCGCAGGGTTCAGGGTCGCGGCCCGGAGTGCTTCCATTGGAGTAAAACCGGCTTCGACCAGAAGCGCCAACTCGTTATGCAGGTCGACTCCCGGCACCAAGGCCCAATCCGAAAAATCTGAACCAGCCATGATTTCAACGCCAGCTTTCTGCATCATGCGGATAACTTCAATATTCTTTTCGTGAATATCCAGTCGTGGCTTCACTGATTCGGGATCGTTGCTCCAGAGCACGAAGCCTCGTTCATAGGCGACCAGAGTCGGGACATACCAGGTGCCGTTCTTCACGAAGCGCTGAAATAGGTCCTGTCCGATGGGGCCGAGGATCTCGTCCACGCCTTGTTCAACGGTCTTCGCAGTCGCTCCTTTGCGCCACAGGGCGTTCTCGTAGAGCGTTTCCACGTGCTCGAGGCTGGCGACTCCAGCGTCAGACGCCTCGGCGGAGCTGACGTTCTTCGGCAAATGGACGGCTACGGGGATGTGTTCTTTGTGAGCTTCATCCATCAGGGCGAAGAACGCCTCAGGCGGGAGCGCATTGTGGACCTTGATGAAATCGATGCCTTTGGCTTTCAGGTCGTGAACAGCCCGGCGCGCCTCTTCGGGAGTGCGCACGGTCAGGCGGTTGGTCACTCCTTCTTTCGGACCGTCGACGAAGGGCCCGGCGCGGATGATGTGCGGGCCCACTCGCAGACCGCTGTCGATTTCCGAGCGCCAGCGATCGAGTTGAGCCACGTCCCCGCCCATGTCGCGCACGCCGGTTACGCCGTTCATGATGAGCAGCGGGAAGGCATCTTCCGTCGCATCCGTCAGGTGGCCATGCATGTCCCAGAGTCCAGGGATCAGGAATTTGCCACTCGCATCCACTACGCGAGCACCTGCCGGAATTTTGACGGTTTCACTCGATCCAACAGCGCTGATGAGACCACCGGTTACGACAACGGTAGAATTCGGTTTGGCTGCTGCACCCGTGCAGTCGATGACGGTGATATGGATTATGGCGAGCCCATTGTCTTTTTGGGCGGTTGCCGAAAACGAATAGAGTAGGCAAGCGAGGAGAATCCATCTGTGCATGTGACACCACGAATCTGCACCTTCAAGCCTACCGAGCCGGCGAAACAACGGCAACTCAGAAGATGGCATGCGCCGATAGTTGACGATATATCGCCATTACACTCATTGACTGGGTCGTGAGGTGAAGTCGAGGGGTGGCGCGACGGTTTAGGTGCGGCCTAGCCGAGTCCGGCCCTTTCGTCTGCCGGTGCCTCATTAGCCTCACCATGCCACGTTTCCACACCCCCGCTTATCGAACCGGACAGGCGCAGTTAACGCATCCGGCTCTCGGAGAAAGTGTCACGCTTTCGCCCACGGAAAACTGCGGGTCCGCGCTGTAAGTCGAACCAAGCCAAACTTCTGATGCAGGGCCTTCTGGGGAAACCGCGTATTCCCTCCAGCCCGCTCTTTGTGTTTGACACACAGCCACTGGCGTAGCCGCCGGCACGTATGTTGCTCCACGGCTCGGTAGGCGTTACTGACCGGACCCAAGCAGAAGTAGTTAGCCCAACCATTAATCTTCCGGTTGAGCGCTGCTACCAGCGTTGCCGCATCCTGTTGGGTTTGACTCCGGCGGGTCATCTCGCTGATCGCCTTACACAAACGCTGCACTCGTTTCTTGGAGGGAGTGGTGCCCCAATAGGCCCGCCCCGTCTTCGGCGAGTAGCATCGACCAAACGAGTACCCGAGAAAATCGAACTTCTCTTCCGGCAGTCGACAGACCCGCGTCTTACTTTCGTTCACCGTCAACTTCAGCTTCAACATCATGTTCCGCATCAGGACCAGTGCCTCATCGGCTCGGCCACGACAACAGATCACGAG
>Ga0137389_10003182_pt1 | contig 10144 bp, 8 predicted proteins | sample 15con2h14BmetaG_FD_104645 | JGI IMG/M metagenome (GOLD analysis project Ga0137389, IMG submission 104645) | Vadose zone soil microbial communities from Angelo Coast Range Reserve, California, USA - 15con2h1.4B metaG | ecosystem: Environmental > Terrestrial > Soil > Vadose zone > Saprolite...
GAATCCGCCAAACGGGTGCACGCCCACGAGCGCTCCGGTCGACTTCCGATTGATGTAGAGATTCCCGCAGAAAAACTCCCGCCGCGCGCGTGCAATTTTCTCCGGGTTGCGGGAGAAGACGGATCCCGTGAGTCCGTATTCCGTGCCGTTGGCGATGGTAAGCGCGTCGTCGAAATCTTTGGCCTTGATGACCGCCACGACCGGGCCGAAGATCTCTTCTTGCGCGATGCGCGCCGAGGGCGCCACATCCGTGAACACGGTGGGCTGCACGTAGTGGCCGGTGCCGTCGCCGGGTTCGCCCCCGGCCGCGAGGCGGCCTTCGCTCTTGCCGATCTGAACGTACTCGAGGATTTTCTTCTTGGCGGCCTCGTTGATGACAGGCCCGACCGCATAGTTTTCCGGAGCCGGTCCTTGTTCTAGACCTCGGACCTTTTCCACGAAGGCCTCCACTACGCGTCGGTACACGGGCGCGGTTGCAATCAGCCGAGAGCCGGCTGAGCACTTCTGCCCCTGGAAGCCGTATCCCGACACGACGGCTGCGGAGATCGCGTCGTCCAGGTCGGCCTCTTCATCGATGATCACCGCGTTCTTCCCTCCCATTTCCGCAATGCACCGCTTCAGCCAGATCTGTCCGGCCTGAACCTTCGCGGTCTGCTCATAGAGGCGGACGCCGACATCCCTGCTGCCCGTGAACGCCACCATCCGCACGCGCGGGTGTGTCACGAGGGGGTCGCCGACTGTGGCGCCCGGTCCGGTCAGAATATTGAGGACGCCTGGCGGCAACCCCGCTGCCTCCAGTGCCTCCCAGAACAAGTAGACGTTGGCGGGCGAGTCGGAACTGGGTTTCATGACGACCGCATTGCCGGTGACGATTGCGGCTGCGGCCATCCCCACGGGGATGGCCAAGGGGAAATTCCAGGGCGGGATGACGGCGACGACCCCCATCGGCAGGTACGTGTACTCGCTGAACTCCTGCGGGTGGGGAGCGAGGCGCTGGCCTGCCGCGTACCGGAGTGCTTCGCGCGCGAAGAATTCGAAGTGATCAATCGTCTCGGCCACGTCGCCGTCGGCTTCCGGCCAATTCTTGCCGACTTCGTAAGCTTGCCACGCCTCGGCGACATACTTGCGTTTGCGTAGCCAGTCCGCCGCACGTAGCATCGTGGCGGCGCGTTCTTCCGCAGGGACGCGTGACCAGGAGGCAAAGGCCTTCTCGGCGGCGGCGACTGCGGCGTGTACGTGTTCGATTGAAGCCTTCTGGCAGACGGCGACGACCTGGTCTTTGTGAGAAGGGTTATAGGAGGAGAACTTGTCCTTCGTTGTCACACGCTGACCGCCGATGACCAGCGGAAACTCCTTACCCAGTTGCGCAGCTACTGTGCGCAAGGCCTGTTGCATCGCCGTGCGGTTCGTCTCGTTGCTGAACTCGGTGAACGGTTCGTTGCGAAACTCAGAGAGCACCATCTGCGACCTCCGGAAATTTGACCCTGTGAGAATGGATACGCTCGCGATGCTGGGAGACGCCCCCATTATAGCCGGGGCGTCGCGCGGGCCGCACGGAGGAGGGTAGCCCTGTCTCTGCTCAGGGGCGTGTCAGCGCTGACTGAGCGGCGCGGCGAAGTCGGCGGCTTCCAGGAACGATGCCGCCTCGGCCAGCGTCCCCACGTAATCAGCGCGCACCGGCTGCCGTCGCGGGTTGATCAGGTGATCGGTGACCAGGTACGATCGCATGCCCACGCTCCGCACCGCCACGTCTTCATCGGTGTCGTTGCCCACCATCAGGCACTCCGAAGGCCTCCGGTCGATCGCTTTGCACACTTCCAGGAAGTATTCCAGATACGGTTTGCAAAAGTGAGAATTCTCGTAGTGTGTCACCCGCGCAAAGGGGAGGTCGGCCACGCCCGCCCACGCCATGCGCTGGCGGATCGCCGTCTCCGGAAAGATGGGGTTAGTGGCGAGGACGGCTTGTAGGCCTCGGTCCAGCGCCGCCACCACGGCGCGCCGGGCTGTCGGATCGGAGCGGGTGAGGGCCTGCAGCGTCGGGTATTCGCGTGCGTAGAATTCGGCGAGGTGATCGGCCGCCGAGGCCTCGGTGAGACCGAGGGGTCCATAGAACGCCTGCGCGAATACCTCGCGGTTCGTTCGAGATGGATCACGGTTGTCGATCATGGCTTCCGTGGCTTCCCTCAGGTGGTGTACGAACCGCCCCGGCTCCACGCGGCTAGAAAACCACTTGGCCAACAGTCGGATGTAGGCTTCGATGAACTCGCGCGTATCCACGTGCAGCAGTGTTCCATCCAAATCGAAGAGGACAGCGCGGATCACGTCAGACACCTTCGCGACACAGACTAACTGGAATATTCACCTTGGGGGAGTACCTGCGTAACCTCAGAAACCCGAAAACGGGGAGCCGCGTCTGCAGTTCCCCGTTTCCGATTTTTCAGTGCAACTGCACCATCCACAACGGTGCTCCTGCCGAGATTGGAGCTACATCTTCATCTTCTTCTTCTTCTTCTTGGCCATCTTTGCCGCCTCCCGTTGCGGCTAGTGGCGGGTTTTCGCCAGCCCAGAGGCAGCTACCTCCTGAGTCAGGCACTGTGACCCGACGACGCCCCCGTTACTTACTCATGGTGTGGCTGACAGGAAAGTTAGCGGCGTGCCGTCTGGCGGAGGGGGTGGGATTTCGAACTCACAAAGGCCTCGCGGCCTAGCGGTTTTCAAGTTCGGCGATTCGTGTTCTGTCCAGTTGGGTCGAGTGCGAAAGAGTGCATGCCTGTTAGTCTCCAGCCGCTTCCTCGTTCTACCTAGTTTCTACCAGATGTCCCCTGTGAGGAGTGTTTAGTTAGCAATTGCGTTTGCAACTGCGTGGCAATCGTCCCCAAATCGTTCACTCGCATGGCGGCGGCAAGCCCAGGGCTCAAACCTGCACAGGATGGCACCCGAGATACGGGATGTCATGGCCATCAAATTTTCACGCGCGGGTGGAAGAGGGAGGTACCTCTCCAGGGGGCAAAGAAGGCGCCTCCACGTGGATGGGTGCCCTTCCCCCCGAAAACTGGGCCATTGGCAAGTTAGGTCTGAAGGTGGCTTCAATGCACCGGACAGGACCAGACCAATGGCAAGAAAACGCTACACCGAGCGCGATCTGCCGAGGATAGTAGATGCCTAGCAGAGGCGGGATCGCCCGTCGAAACGCAATTGCGGAGGTCACTTGGAAGGGAGAGCGCACAATGAACATGGATTCCGGTAGAAGGAGCAAACTGTTAAAACAAATCAAGCGCGGCCGACAAACGGGGGCTACGCAGTTGGTGAGACTCCTTGTGATAGTGGGTACCACGATCGAGATGTTTGGAGTCTATGAGGTTGTCATCCGTCAAGGAAAGGGCAGTTTCGCCCTCCTCGCTGCGGCAATAGGTATGGTTTTCCTCGTAGCGGTTGCCGCCATTGGACTCGGCCAGCTTGAGATGAACGAGCGCTTCGCTGCTCTTCTTGAGCTGATCGGTGAGGAAAAATAAATCGCATGTTAATGAATTTTCGGGCGACGGGAAATAGGCACAAACCGAGGAAAGACTTAACTTCGAACTGGCCCAACTACTGGGGGAAGGTCATTCACCTTGCCGCCGTCAGCACGGCCATGTCCTGGAGCAGGGTCCAAAGGGTTCTCAGAGACGGGGAGATGACGAGCCCGATGAGCGACATGATGCTAGAGGTGGTCAAGCACCGTTACCTTCTTGGGCACCAGCGGCTGCTGCAAATGCTCGAAGGATTGACCGAGTAGCAGGTTCATCTGGAAACCGACGCCCTCGTCACACTCGATTGCCTTCAACCTCTGGCATCTCGCTCGCACAGCTGACTTCCTCCAGGCGACGATTCCTGGTATTGCTTCTAGCCTGGGAGCAAAACTGGGGCGGGGCCGTGAGATCTGGGATACAGAGCGACTCCCGCAACGGTGGGGATGGAATCCAGCGACTTTGGGATGGAACCAGATGGGGTTTCAAATGGACGATCAGGCCGCGGCAAACCTTCGATTTCCCCCGACGAACCAGGTCATCGGTTAGATCAAGGAGGTTCTGGAAGGGAAGAGAAGAGCACGCTAAATGCCGAGCTATTAGGGTCACGAAGGGAGGAGAGCGATGGCTATGGTGAAGGTGGCCGAAGTCAGTGAGGTGGCGGTGGGCACGGGTAAGGTCGTGCCGGCGGGGGGCAAAACGCTGGCGCTCTTTAACCTTGGCGGAACGTTCTACGCGCTGGACAATCGTTGCACTCACATGGGGGGACCGCTTGGCGAGGGGGCCGTCGAGGCGAACCAAGTCACGTGCCCCTGGCACGGCAGTATTTTCAATATCACAACCGGCGAAGTGGTTGGGCCTCCCGCGCGTCGGCCGGTGGCGACCTTTCCGGTACACGTGGTGCGGAATGAGGTCTTGGTCGAGCTTCCTTGACTGACACTGCTGCTACTTCAGATGGCGGAGGGGGTGGGATTCGAACCCACAAAGACCTCGCGGCCCAGTAGGTTTTCAAGTTCGCTGTAAGTCATGCTGCATGTGCTCTGAGTTTAAAAAAAACGGCTTCTAAGTTGTTACTTCGTTTGGTGCCAAACCGCTGAGATGTGTGCTCCGAGTCGGTGCCGCCACGCCCCATCTCTTCGCGTGTTTGCAGAATCATCCGTAGCTTTCCACTTTACAGGTGATCTGAAGGAACCCCAAACTCTGCAGAGAAGACCGCAACCATCCCCCCGATGATGGCTGGCGTTTCGAAGGAGGAAGGATGATGAAAGGTACGCCTGCGCTCGCCTCCATACTCGTGATCGGGCTGGCACTGACCGCGGCCCCCGTTAGTATCCCGCGCGTCGCCAAGGCAACGGGCACGCCAGGGTGCCAGTTGGGCTCGGCGCGCGACCAGATCCAGCACGTGATCTATATTCAGTTCGACAACGTACACTTCCGGCGAGACAACCCCAACGTGCCGTCGGATCTCGAGCAGATGCCGCACCTGCTGGACTTCGTCCGTGACAACGGCACGCTGCTGACTAACGATCACACCATTCTGATCTCCCACACGGCGGCGGGGATCCTCTCCGCTATGACGGGCCTGTATCCTGATCGGCAGGGACAGACAGTCTCTAACTCATACTTTTACTTCCCGCCGAGTAAGATTCCGGCATTTTCAACCTCGTTCAAGTACTGGACTGACTTGGTTGACGACGCCACGGGCGTGCGCGACCCATTGCCAAACATGGTCACGGACGGGCAGAAGACAACCCCGGCGCCGTGGGTCCCGTTCACGCGGGCGGGCTGCGACTTTGGTGCTGTCTCGCTGGCGAACATCGAGCTCGAGAACACGGGCACGGGTGCGTTCGGCGATATGACCGAGGTGTTCGGCGCCGGCTCGCCGGAGTGGAACGAGGCCGTCGCCTCGAACGCCGCACCGGCCGGAACAGCCGCTCGCGCCAAGGCCCTGACCGACTTCGTGGGCGTCGCCGTCCATTGCGCCCAGGGCGGCGGCATTTGCACGTCCAGCGCGACCAACCTGGCGAACTCGAGGGCGGACAAGCTGCCCGACGAGCCGGGCGGCTACCTTAACTACCTGGGCCTCTTCGGGGCAAAGTACGTGAACCCGGCGATCACCGACGGCAACCCCTGCGTGAACAACACGGAGGGCCAGCCGATCACCGACCCGTTCGGCCAGTGCGGTTTCCCGGGATTCGACGGTGCCTCCGCGAAGAATACGCTCGCCTACCTGGCGCAGATGCAGGAGGCCGGCATTCCCATCACCTGGGGCTATATCTCTGACGCGCACGACAACCACACGTCCTCGTTCCCCGCTCCGTTCAACCCCAACTTCCCGCGCTCGTCAGGGCCGGGCGAGGCGGACTACCAAGCTCAGCTGAAGGCCTACGACGATGCCTTCGCGGCCTTCTTCGAGCGCTTGAAGACGGACGGCATCGACCAGAGCAACACGCTGTTCGTCTTCACCGAGGATGAGGGTGACCACTTCGTCGGCGGCATCGGCACGCCGCAGCCCGACGGCACGCTTGCGTATTCGCACACAAACTGTTCGTGGACGACTACGCCCGCTTGTCCGGCGAACCAGATCGGCGAGGTGAACCTCAACATCAAGCTGAAGCTCCCTGCGAGCACGCCGTCGTTCGTCGTGCACAACGACGCGGCGCCCGCCTTCTGGGTCAGCGGCCAGCCCGATCGCACAAACCCGACGCTGCGCCAGATGGAGCGGGACGTTGCGGGGGTGAACGCGATCGACCCCTATGTGAGTTCCAGCCCGGCGCCGGTCTTCGTCCGCCTAGCCGACCAGGTTGAGGAGAAGACGCTGCACATGGTGAACGCCGATCCGGCGCGGACGCCGAGCTTCACTGCTTTCGGCAACCCGGACTACTTCATCACCGCCGCAAGCACTGGACCGTCGTGCGGCAGCAACCCGTGCATCGACTACCACTTCGCATGGGGCCACGGCAGCATCCAGGATGAAATCGCCAACGTCTGGGTTGGTTTCGTGGGGCCCGGCGTCCGTGCCAGGGGTGAAGAGGACATCTGGGCCGATCACACCGACGTGCGCCCGACGATGCTGACGCTGCTCGGCCTTGTCGATGATTATGAGACCGACGGGCGCGTCCTCGTGGAGACCCTGTTCGCATGGGCTATACCGCAGACGCTGCGCTCCCACCATGGGACGCTACTGCGCCTCGGGACGATCTATAAGCAACTTAACGCCCCGTTCGGCCGGTTCGGTATGGACACCTTGCAAGCCTCAACCCGCGCGCTGACCAGCGGGTCGAGTACTGACGACAGCTTCTATGCCAATATGGATAGTGCGATCGAATCGCTCACCGCGCAACGGGACGATCTCGTGCACCTCATCCGACATGCTCTCGACGGCGCGGAGTTTAGACAGGTAGCGATCAACGAGCAGCAGGCAAAGCGGTGGATTGACCAGGCAGAGAGCTTGCTGGACCAGGCAGCTGCGTTGGCGGGTCCCTAGAGTCCCCCCCGTGTCCCTCAGAGGAGAGGGACGGAGGATTAGGTCCTTGGCGAACCGTCCACTTATGTCGTGGCGGAGGGGGTGGGATTCGAACCCACAAAGGCCTCGCGGCCTAGCGGTTTTCAAGTTTGGCGACGACTCGGTTACCAAGTTCTATTGCGTGCGAAAGAGTGCGCCTACGTTGGCCTTTGGCTATCATGCTTGTTCGTCTGAGTTGCCTCCGTTCTCCTCTGTTTTGCTGAGTTTGTTAGCAAATACGTTTGCAAGCCTTGGGCGGGAAAAATCCAAGGACAGCTTCACATTCCCTCCTCTCAGGCTGTGCACTTACCAAGATTCGTGGTATGGGCCGATAATTTGTTGCGTCAGTGGACAGAGCAGGACTTCTCTCGCCCATTTTCACACCCACGTGCCCACGCGATACCATCCTCTAGAATATTGAGGTAGCATTGTCTCGTACGGGGGTGCCGGGAATGAACAGAATCGGTTGGATGATCCTTTTTCTAATTGCAATTCTGGCAGGCGTGGCCGTCTTTACGTCTCGGGCCAATCCTATCCAGCCTTTGGACCGTTTCCCCGGGGGCATCGGCTCAGGCCCATCGATCGAAGATGTCACCGATACCTCAGCAACCATCACGCTGAAAACGAGCGCACCGGCGTTCTGCCAAGTGAACTACGGCCCAACGCTTCAGTATGGGCAGATGCGGCGGATGACGATGTCGGGGCCGATGACCGACCACCGGATTTTGCTGCCTGGGCTGCAGCCAGACACCGACTATCATTTCCGCCTCACGGCCGTCGATGCTGAGGCACGTGTCTTCCAATCCGCCGACCTCTCATTTCGGACGAAGCCCGCAGCATCTGGCAAGCCAACTGGACGGAACGTCGCGAGCATGAGTGCGGGGGCGAGAGTGGTCGGCGTCAGCAGCAACTACGGAGGGGAAGGTAACGACAGCACCTACGGCGCAAACCGTGCGATTGACGGAGATCCAGGGACGGAATGGTCATCGAACGGCGATGGGAGCAAAGGGTGGATTGAGATTGAGCTGGCACAATCCTATCACATCACGACCATCGGATTTTGGACCCGCACCATGGGATCGTCAGCGCAGATTCAGCAGTTCGAGGTCGTCGCCGATGGTAAGACGCGCCTCGGGCCCTTGACGCTGCCCGACGCCTCAGGAATTCACTACTTCCCAGTCGATGTGACCGCTAAGCGGCTGAGGTTCAACGTGGTGAAGTCCAGCGGGGGGAACACCGGAGCGGTGGAAATCGAAGCCTTGACAGCTCCTTAGGGCGATGACAGCGGATTCAGCGAGAGGCCCGGTTTCCCGGCGCGCGATCCCGCTACAAGCTGCCGGCGCCGGGCTGATCTTGATCGCTGCATTTGTACCGTGGGTTCGCTCCCATGCGTTCTTCCTCACCATCCCGGTCAACGGGGTCCAGACCGACTACGGCAAGATCTTTCCCTTTGTGGCCCTGGCGATATTTGGATTGCTTGCCTACCAGTGGTCATTTGGTTGGCCGAAGTGGGCTCCGGGCGCAATCGCGCTGCTGGCTATCTCCGCGATGACCTTGGCACTGCTCTATGGTGTCCAGGTGAGACAACGGGTAGAAAAAATCAACGCTTCCGCCCAGGGGCAGCCCGTCCCGCTCGTGCTCCAGGGAGGCACAGCTTTCAGGGTGGAATTCGACATCGGATATTACCTCACACTGCTCGGGTGCCTTGGTGTGTTGATAGGTGCGGTCTTGGATCTCAAGGGGCGGCAGAGAGTGTGAGGAGATCAAAGCTTCAGGCCGGGCGACCCGCAGCCCGGCCTGTGCGCTCACGCGTAGCTACCGAGAGGCTACTCGACCTCGATCTCCCAGAAGATGTCCACGGCTGGAACCTTGCCCGTATTAAATAGCAGCGGGATCTTTGTATCCGGCGCAATAGTGTACATGGTTCCGGCCTTGACCTGGCTGATTTTGCCATCAGCGCCCTTGACACTCATCGTTCCCGACAACTCATAGCAGAAATCCCAGGTCTTCACCGGCTGGACCATGTTGGGCCATTCCGCCCCCGGGACGATCTGCAGGCGATTCCAGGTTACCTTCTTCACCCCGGGAATCCCTTGCGATCCAAATTCCTTTGTCGTCAGCGTGACCCCCTTCGGGAGCTTCATCTCCTCAGATTGTGCGGCCTGAGGAAGGATCTGCCAGACCACAATGGCTGCAATAAAGACGGCGACCAGGCTAAGGATTCTCCAATTGCGCATGTCCTGCCCCCTCTCTACAGGTATCCTTCTCCACACCTTACGACATATGCTGGTCATGCCCCTTTCGCCGACCCGGGACTTGACTCCTGGTCTCGTTTGACCACATCATATCGGACGCTCCATCGGGAAGTTCTTCCGGCGGAGAATGCCGCGCAACGGGTTGGCGTGCAGGAGTTCGTACCTCCTCTTGCGACAATAGTGGGTATGATGGGGTCGAGATGCACGATGTTTTGGCATTTGTAGGTGAAACGATGTCTTGGCACTTGTCAAGTAAGCATTAGGCAGTAAGCAGCAAGCAATGCTCAGTCCCAACCCGCCACACGACGACTGCTGACTCCCACCTCTGCCTACTGCCTTCTGGTTACTGGAGGTTCGAGTTGCCGCGCGTGCTGCTCGTCGATGACGACCGGAAGCTGCTCTCACTACTGGAGCGGGGCTTCCGCTTTGAAGGGTTTGACGTGCGGACCACCACGCGCGGATCCCACAGTGTTGAACTGGCGCAGGCCGAGCGCCCGGACGTGGTGGTGCTGGACATCGGTATGCCGGACCTGAACGGATTCGACGTGTGCCGGCAGCTGCGCCTGCACCTCGATGTGCCCGTGATCATGCTCACGGCGCGGGACGATGTGGACGACAAGGTGCGCGCACTGGACCTGGGTGCCGACGACTACGTCAGCAAGCCGTTTGCCTTCGACGAACTCGTCGCCCGCGTGCGCGCCGTCCTGCGACGCCGCACCGGCGGAGCGGCGGAGCGGGTGGCGTTCGCTGACCTCGTCTGCGATGTCTCGACGCGAGAAGTCAGGCGCGGCGCCCGGATCGTGGCGCTGACACCGCGGGAGTTTGCGCTCCTCGTCTACTTCCTTCGTCATCCACGACAGGTCCTCACACGCGATGCC
>Ga0137389_10003192_pt1 | contig 10131 bp, 9 predicted proteins | sample 15con2h14BmetaG_FD_104645 | JGI IMG/M metagenome (GOLD analysis project Ga0137389, IMG submission 104645) | Vadose zone soil microbial communities from Angelo Coast Range Reserve, California, USA - 15con2h1.4B metaG | ecosystem: Environmental > Terrestrial > Soil > Vadose zone > Saprolite...
GTTGTCCATATTTTTTGCAACTATTAGAACTGCTTCTCGGTAGGTACCTGTACCTAGGCGATGACAGGGCAATACGAGGGGGAAATTACACGATTCTGCCTTCGGGAACAAGGATCAAATCCGCGCAACCTCCGACGTCCTGCCAGGGGTCGTGGCGAACTATACCAGCTACAGCGACGTAGCGACCGAGGCCGGCCTGAGCCGGATCTACGCGGGAAACCACACGCGGATCGCAGTCGATGTGGGCTACACGCTCGGGAACAACGTTGCGCAATTCGTGATCTCCGACTTAGGCGTCTAAATAAGGCGATACGAGCAGTTGGTGACGACGCACCGCGCTACCGCGCATTATTGGGAGGGCCCCGCCGGGCTCTCCCGCTCTCGATCTCTTCGTATGTAACGGCGACCTGGAAGAGATCGAACCATACAGGAGTTCATGCGAGGTCGTGCTCAATGGCATAGCGGGTGGCCGCGCTGCGCGAGGTAATGCCCAGTTTGCTGTAGACGGAGCTGAGGTGTGCATGTACGGTGCGAGGGCTGAGCACCAGCTCTTCGGCTACCCGGGCGTCGGTAAAGCCCTTCGCCACCAGGCGCAGCACCTCTACCTCTCGTGCGGTCAACCCATCGGGATAGGTTGGCGGTGTGGTCACGGTGGCAGTCGGCGTTGGGGCCGGTTTTAGCCCCTTTGCAGCGAATGCCTGCTTCGGTGTCATGGATCGCCCCTGGCCCCAGGCAGCGGCGAACGCTTTCTCTCCAAGGTGGACACGCGCAGACGAAACCGAGCGCTCATACTCAGCGCGCGCGAGGAGAGGGATAGGTACGCCAGTAGCGTCGCGTATGGCTTCCGCCGCTCCCCAGAGCTGTGCCGCCCAGGCGAGCTTTTGCTGTGCCGCAACGACTTCCCCCAATGACACCAGGAACACAGCGGCCACCCATTTTTCTTTCAACTCGCATGAGATTGCCAGGCTCTGTTCGTAGAGCTTCTGGGCTGTTGCATAGTCACCCTCGAGGACGAATACCCTCCCCAAAACGCCTAGCGCATTAGCAGTACCATGCCGGTGTCCTATCTCTCTGTAGAGCGCCACGCTCTTCTCGGCTGATGAACGCGCCGTGACAAGGTCTCCCTGACTAAAAGCCAGCTGTCCTGAGACGCAATAATACGCCGCAATCCCTTCCTTGAAGCCCACCTCCCGCGAAAGCGCGAGACATTCCTCGAGCACAGGGCTTACCCTCGCCTGGTCGCCCTGGGAGACCAGGAGTACCTGAGCCAATTGGGAAAGTACGTGAGCGATGCCCCGCTTCATCCCCGCCGCTCGGTGCACCGCCACGCTCTCCTCGTACAGGGCACACGCCCTGCTGTACTCACCCAGGCTGGTGGACACGAGCCCTAAAATAAAGAGTGAGTTGGCAGCACGCTCCATATCGTCCACCCGCCTGGATATCGCCAGGGCTTCCTCCGTCAGCGTGCGTGCTGTAGCCATTTGGCCTTTCGTCCAGGCCACGCTCCCTAACATAGAGAGCGCAAACGCTATGCCGTGTTGGTCTTCGAGTTCCCGGTACAGCGCCAGGCTCTCCTGAAACAAGGGCTCTGCGCGATCGTAGTCGCTCTGAATGAAGGCCAGGTAGGCCGCGAAGATGAGCGCCTTCGCCTGCACGGATGCCTCGATTCCCTCGCGTGCTGCCAATGCGCGCTCCAGGAAGTTGCGCCCTTCACTGATGTGTCCATGTACTACCCAGAATCTTCCCAGCTCTCCCCCCAATCTCAGGGCCATCTCCATGCTGCGCGCACCTTCCGCGGCCTCCTCATTCCCAGCTCGCTCTAACGACCACTGCAACGCGGCTCGCAGGTTGTCATGCTCCCGCTCCAGGCGGTCCAACCACACGCCTTGCCTGGGGCCCCCGGTCTCAGCCTCCGCATCCTCCGCAAGTCGCAGGTAGTAGAAAGTATGGGCACGCCGGGTGCCTGCCATCTCCCCACTCGCGTCGAGCGCCTCCAGTCCGTACTCGCGAATCGTCTCCAGCATCAGCAGGCGCGGCTCCCCCTCCTGTTCCGTTTGTCGCAGCAAGCTCTTGTCAATGAGCGACGCCACCCCATTCAAGAGGTCTTCCGGCATCTCACCAAGAGCAGTATACAGACCTTCCACCGCCCCCAGTGTGCAGCCGCCGGCAAAGACGGAGAGCCGCCTGAAGAGTCGTTGTTCCTCAACATCGAGCAGTTCATAACTCCATGCAAGCGTGTTGCGCAGTGTTTGCTGCCGGGCAGGGACATCTCGCCCCCCACTCGTCAAGACCTGCAAGCGATGTCCCAAACGCGCCAGCAGCGCCTGTGGGGGAAGCAGTTTGATGCGCGCCGCTGCCAGTTCGATGAGCAGAGGTAACCCATCCAGGCGCACGCAGATCTCCGCGATGGCGCGGCTGCTGGCGGCAGTCAACTGGAAGTCGGGCATGGCAGCCCTCGCTCGCTCCAGGAAGAGGGCCACCGCCGCATACTGTGCGAGCGTTTCGTTCGCTGGAAGATGCTCGAGGTCGGGCAGCGCCAGTGGCGAGACAGAAAACTCGTGTTCACTACGGATGTGCAGCACGGCGCGACTGGTCACCAGCATCTTGAGGTGAGGACACGCGGTCAGGATGTCCGAGAGCAGGGCTGCCGCCGCCACGACCTGCTCGAAGTTGTCCAGGAGCAGCAGGAGGCGCTTCTCTTGTACAGAGGCTTTGAGCAACTCCAGAAGCGGCCATCCTCCGCCTTCTTTGATCCCGAGTGTTTGGGCAATGGTGGGAATGACCAGGTCAGGGTCGCTCATGGGAGCCAGCGGGACGAAGCAGACGCCGTCGCCAAAGTCATCGAGCAGGTCAGTCGCTGCCTGCAAGCTCAGGCGCGTTTTACCGACCCCACCCGGGCCTGTGAGGGTCACCAGGCGCACCTCTGGCCGGCGCAGGAGTGTACACACTGCCGCCACCTCCTGCTCGCGTCCAATCAGCGGGGTGAATTGCGCAGGCAGGTTGCTAATCCGAGTTTTCAATTGTTCTGGCATACGTTCAGCTCCGACTAATTGTTCCCTGGGGGAATCCGAGGCAGACACAAAGAGCGTTCGCGCAGATGACTCTGCCCTACTGGCCTCTTCCAGGGCCGAGGCAAAGGATAGCACACTGGCAAAGCGTTCCTGCGGGTCTTTGGCAAGCGCTTTGAACACCACATGCTCAACCGCCGGTGGAATGGTTGGGACTTGCTCACGCAATGACGGAGGAGGAGCAAACAGGTGCTGGCTATACAGCTCGGTCGCCGTTCCATGAAAGGGACGATTGCCACATACCCACTCGTAGACGACAACCCCCAGGGCATACTGGTCACTTGCAGGGCGCGGCTTGCCCTGAAGCTGCTCGGGTGACATGTAGGCCATGGTTCCAGCCCTATCCTCAGCCTGCTCCTGGCGTGAACTCGGGGCTATGATGGCAAGGCCAAAGTCACTGAGCAAGAGCTCGTTGTCGTGTCCCAGCAGCATATTCTCCGGCTTGATGTCGCGATGGATCAGCTTTTCCTGGTGCGCATACTGTAAGGCCTGGGCCACCTGCATAACGTAGGTAAGGACGGTGTCGAGCGGGAGCAACGTGCCTTTGGGGTGGCGTTGGCGCAGGTTGCCGCCAGGAGCATAGTCCATAACGAGAAAGGGAGTCTGGGCCTCGACACCAAAATCCAGGACCTGGATAATATGGGGATGCCGTAAGTGGGCAATCGTGCGTGCCTCGGTGAGAAAGCCCTCCATACCATGATTTGCCAATTGCGCATAGAGCACTTTAATAGCGGCCAGGGTGTTCAGATGAATGTGCTTCCCCAGGTAGACTTCGGAGAAGTTCCCTCGCCCAAGAAGATGGGCGAGGCGGTAGTTACCAAGCTGCTGTCCCACACGGTCAGCCATCCTCGCATCTCCTCTTAACAAAGGGCGAACTGCGCATTCACCAATGCGCCAATACAAACAAAATGAATCCGGTAGACAAAAGGGAGGCTACTCGCAGGGGGACGTTGCTACTCTCTCGTGAGTGCCGCCTCATTTACTATACTCCACGGCGGGCAGAATTTCAACCTTGCGCATTAACGATTACCGTGTAACCTCCGCCGAATCTATTTGTGTAAGAAAAAACTGTACAACATCATTCAATTGAAGCCCCTGGTCTGGGGCTATCAAGAATGGCCAAATCGGCCCTATGCTACTCAACATCCTCATGATGATGCAGCCAGGTGGGTGATTCTGTCTCTGAAACGGAGAACAGAGGAATCGCCAATGACTGTCAAATCATGGCGACTCCTTCGTAGCGCATAAAGCTGGTGGTTGAAGGTCCTCTTCAGCGACATGCAACTGTAGTATTCGCGCCAATTTGATTTAGATTTAAAGGAAGAACTTTCATGATCAACAATACAACAACATCACCATTGCGTCAGACACCTGTCTCGTCACATCGCCCTAGACCGCTGAACTGGCGAGAGCGCGGGGTCGGCATCGCGCGTATCGTCTTCGGTCTGGTCTGGGTCGTTGCCGCTCTATTGCAGTGGCTCCCCCAGTTTCAAAACTCATTCGTTGCTCAAGTTGCCGCGGCAAAGGCTGGTCAACCCGCGCTCATTCAGGGCTGGATCACCTTCTGGGCGAACGCTGTCAGTGTCAATCCGTTGCTCTTTGCTCGTATCCTGGCCTCGACAGAGGCGGTGATAGCAGCCTTCTTGATCCTTGGCCTCTTCAGCAACCTGACGTATATCGTCGGCATCTTCCTGTCACTGGGCATCTGGGCCATCCCTGAAGGTTTTGGAGGGCCTTACATGCCCGGCATTAGTACGGATATCGGGACCGCCTTTCCCTATGCGATCCTCTTTGCGGTGCTGCTCTTCCTCTCTGCTGGACGCTATTATGGACTGGATCAGTGGCTCACCCCCAGGCTAGGACGGCTAGGCTTCCTGGCTTCTAGCTCCTTCAGGCGTCGTAGGAAGTAGATATGGGCATGCTCAATACAACCAGGGCGAAGCACGGAGCATGTGCAAATGGAAGAGCCAGTTTGGCTCTTCCGCGAAGCTGGTGCTGCTCGCTCGCTTACGCATCAAAAGAAAGAGATTGCCGAGTGACGCTTGAGCATTCCCTTCCTCCATGAGATTCACCAGGCAGAAAAAAGCCGAGGAACCATGCTGTAAGCATAGCTTTCTTCTTGTGTCTTATGCTCTAAGCTTCGTATATTGAGAGCAACTCCGCGAGATGCTAGGGAGAAATTCCAGCGAGAAGAAAGAGAAGCACGGATGAATAAGCACATCATTGACAGCCTTCGACGCGCCTATGACGCGTTCAGTCGAGGGGACATCCAAGGCGCAGTTGAGGCTATTGACCTGGACCCAGATATTCTCTGGAGCGAGCCCGAAAGCTTCTATGCGGGAGGAACCTATCGGGGGCCCCAAGGGGTCGCTGCGTATCTCACCCGCTCCTCTGAAGCCTCTGAGAAGGCCCAGAGCCTGCCCGAAGAAATCCTCGAAGTCGGGGACAAGATTGTGGTCTTCGTGCTTCTCCTCACACGATCCGAATGGTATGGCGTCTCATCTTTCCCGCGGGACGCGTGTCACAAGCAAGAGAGAAGGACTTTTCCCTTGATCAAGAAGGGGAAAAAGGAAGGAACTTGTCCTGTTTTCAGCGTAAAATTGAGAGAAAGATTCCAGATTGGTCACATCAGAATCTTGGGATTTACAACTTATGCGATAAACTCTTTGGCGAAGCGGCGCAGCGGCTCCAGATTTTTCGCACTTGGAAAGGGGAAGTCGATAATAAGCTCATGGACACCATGAGCTTCCAGCGTCGCGATACGCTCACGGATCGTCGCGGGACTGCCAACCAGAGCCGTATCAGCGAGACCATTTTTCCTTGCTTCTGGTACCAGGGCCAGTGCCTCCTCATCGGTATCAGCGATAGAGCAGTACGTACCGGTTGTGACATGGATATCTGAGAAGTTGCGTCCGACGTTTTCACAATGCCCTTTAAGTACCTCAAGCTTGTGTTGCAGGGTCTTCAGATCGCCACCTACATTACAGGCATCGCCATACAGGGCGACCAACTTTAATGTGACTTTCTCACCACTACCCCCGATCAGGATTGGAATATGTGGTTTCTGTACACCCTTTGGCTGATTGATCGCGCCACGGACCTGGTAGTATTTGCCTTCAAAGACAGCCTCTTCCTGGGACCACATGGCATGGATCACTTTCAGCGCTTCACGCAGCATGCGCAGGCGCTCAGGGGCATCGGGATACGGATAGCCATACGCTTTGTACTCATGTTCATACCAGCCAGCGCCGATGCCGAAGTTTAAGCGACCATGACTCAACACATCGAGTGTACTTGCCATCTTCGCCAGCAGTGCCGGGTTACGATAGCTATTACAAAGCACAATCTGCCCGATGCGAATATTTTTTGTATCACGAGCCAGGGCAGCCAGCATCATCATGCACTCAAACGTTATTTCCTGTGTTGGGATAGGCACAGTGTGAAAGTGATCAACAACCCATGCTGAATCGTAACCGAGCTCATCACCAGTTGTGACGATGTTTGTCATCGCCTCATAGGCTTCAACGGGATCTTTGATATCCACTAGACTCATCTTCCAACCATTTGGAATATCAATACCAAACTTCATACAGAACCTCTTTCATTCGGTGGGTGTAAATATGTGTCTGTTGTAAGTCAGTCATTGACATGGTCAACAATCCTTTCTTTTGCCATGTCATATGTCAATATATTTAAGCTTGTAACAACTGACCAGAGTAATTATATCTCATCATTTTGTAAGCTCAGAAAGGAACTTAGATGAGCAAGCCCACCCGTCTTGAGCTATTGGTTGTCCCCGTAGCCGTCTGTCTCTTGCTATTTGTGGCCTTCGGAGGGACGGCCTTTGCCCGTAGCAGTAGCCCAGGAACCCATCCCCACTTATCGGGGTCCCAATATGTGACCTCGTCGTACGGCGGTGCCGTCGTCGTAATCCATGGCAGCGGCTTCCTTCCATCCACCACGACCCTGACGAATTATATTCAAGCATCTGTCTTTGCGAGTACCGATAGCAACGCTAATGGTTTCCTTCAGGTTGCTGTCGATTCACATGGCTCGTTATCAGCCATCCTCGTGGCCTGTGGTATCGACGTGGCTCATGATCTGATCGAGATAGGCGTCGAGGATCTAACTACCTATCTTTACGCCAACATACTATATATTACAGCCAATTGACCAGCTTGAACGATGCTCACGGCTCGGCTTGTTCGCGCCGGTAAGCTGAGCTCGGACTTCTGAGCAGGTCAAGCCTGGACTGTAGATGACACGATAAGCCAGCGAGAGGAGGTCATTCTCTTCTCGCTGGCTTTCGTTGCTACGGATGAGAATCGTATTTGTAATTTGCTCAAGTGCGGATTTAAGATAAGTTTTGCCGGTTTCTCATTGAAGCTTTGCCGCTTTTGGCACTCGTGATCCATATGGAATAGCAGAAAACACAGGGAAAGTTCTGCCGTGATTCCTGAAACTAAAGGAAAATCTTGCCTTCATTTTTGTATGGCGCTAACCTTATGATAGGTCATCATTTTTGCAAAAATGGAACGTATCGATACGATTGTACTCTCTCTTGTGTCGTCTTGCTTCATCGTTCGTGAGCAGTTCCAGATGAGGTCACCTTGCTTCCAAGTTCTCTGACTTCACGAAAACGAATCAGGATCATGTCGCGGGTGGGCGAGTGTTACGATAATGCGGCGATGGAGAGTTTTTTCAGTAGCTTCAAAGGCGAGTGTATGGAGCGCCACACGTTTCACACCCGGCAAGAGGCGCGTTCGGCCATCTTTGAGTACCTTGAATGTTTTTACAACCGAGTTCGCAGGCATTCCACGCTCAAATACCTGAGCCCGGTCGCCTACGAGCAACAGATGAGATGATTTCCAATTTGCTTCTCTCCGGAAAAGCTAGGCAAGCCCATGTCTCGGTTGTGGAGTGTCCTGGCTGTGGGAGAGCATGGACCCTTTCTCCAGGCGGTGGAGTGCTGCGCTTCAAAGCGCACCCCAGGCGGAAGACGAATACTCCCGCGACTTCCCGGCGGTGGACCAGGGGGAAAGACGAAACGGACTGGGATGTAGTCGGAGGGTCCACTTTACCTATGCGCCAGATTTCAGAAAAGCTTACAGGGCAGAGGTGTGAAAATGAATGACCGAGCAATCGCAGGAGAGTTTGTTACCGAGACGTTCGACTACGACGGTGGTCGGCAGGTTACGGTGTACGTCCCGCCAGATCCGCCCGAGGCAGTTGTCTTCGCCGGTGACGGTCAGAGGATCTCGCAGTGGGGCCGGTTCCTCGAGGCAGCTGACGTACCGCCCACGATGATCGTTGGTGGACACGGGCTGACGGACGAGAAGCTGCGACTCCAGGAGTACTCACCGGTCTTTGACGCTGAACGGTTCGCGGCACATGAGAAGTTCTTCGTCGAAGACGTCCGCCAATGGACAGAGTCGCGGTTTGGAGTAGCGCTGCCCACTGAACGCACCGCGGTGTTCGGCGCCTCGGCGGGTGGAGAGCTCGCGCTCGCTCTTGGGCTCCGGCATCCCGACGTCTACGGTGCGATCTTCTGCGCCTCGCCGGGTGCGGGCTACAAACCGACTGAGGTGATGCCGAGTCGGATTCCGCGCACGTACCTTGTTGCCGGCACGCAAGAGCCGTTCTTCCTTGAGAACGCGACGAGGTGGGCGGCCGCGCTGCGCGATGCAGGTGCGGACGTTGTCATGAAAGAGCGGACCGGATCGCACGGCGGCGCGTTCTGGCGAAAAGAGTTCCCGCTGATGGTGGCGTGGGCGTTTGGACGCGAATAGATTACCTTCTACGTAGCAAGAAAAGGAAGGACAATGGGGAAGAGAAATTATCTTATCGAGGGAGTCTCCGGCACGGGCAAAAGCTCGGTATGCCAAGAGCTGCGCCGACGCGGTTACGTAGCCATAGATGGTGATAGAGAACTGGCCTACCAAGGAGACCCAACGACTGGCGAGAAAACCGAAGGCTTTGGCCACGAACATCATATTTGGGATGTAGAAAAAGTAAGGAGGTTGGCAGCAAATCAGGACGACGAAGCCACTTTCTTCTGTGGCGGTTCTAGAAATTTCAAGCAGTTCATAGACCTTTTTGATGAAATCTTCATCTTAGACGTTGATGCAGAGACACTCAATGAACGGCTCGACAGCCGTCCTGATGATGACTGGGGCAAGCGCAAGAGCGAGCGGGAACTCATCCTACGTTTACACGCCACAAAAGAAGACGTACCCAGCAGTGGCATCGTACTAGATGCAACACAGCCGCTTGTCAGCGTCGTGGACGAAATCCTTAGCCATGTCCGAGCTTAGGCTTGATTCCGAAAGACCTAAACGCTTTGTGCTCATTCATTTCCTGATCTGTTACTCGCGAAGCGCTTCGTTCTCCTTTATCAGGCTAATTTATCTTCTATATCTACTCAAACATCTGAAATGCTTTATTCTTTTTATTATATGAGCTCTACCCCTGGTAGGACCTCGAAGGGAAAAGTGGCGAGGTAATCGCCAGAAGAAATCGTTCGCTCCTATTTAGGAGTGGTTTATTTACAACTTTCTCCGATGCATCCCTAGATGAGAAGCGGTTTTTCCAGGAAACGCGTGTACCAGTGCTCATATGGGAGGGCAAGTGCTTACGTCGGAGGGCAAAACCTGCTCACTTCGGACGTCATTTACCAGTTCATGCGTGTTAAAGCTTCTTCCGCGCTTCTTTGCTGGTAAATGACTTACGAAGTGGGTCTGTCCCACTTTAGGTGAAGGATGAGCTTGCTTTGAGAAAAGCCCAGACTCTTTGAGCGCAAAGAAACGGGCTTTTCTTTCTTTACACAAGAGCTTTCATCGAGAGTATGCCAGACTCATTAAACGGGAGGAATCTGCATCATTGTTGAACCGCAAAAAACTCCTCTCAAGAGTTTTCCTCAACCGGATGAGGCAGTAAATGGATGGTCGCTTAACTGTGCAAAATTGCGTGACTTTGCGTGCGTCGTTTTTGGCCTTTCCGGTTTTCCTTCGCGCAAAGAGAATGGACTGATATCTTCTCGCTTCCTGCGAGAGAAACAGAACAA
>Ga0137389_10003199_pt1 | contig 10121 bp, 14 predicted proteins | sample 15con2h14BmetaG_FD_104645 | JGI IMG/M metagenome (GOLD analysis project Ga0137389, IMG submission 104645) | Vadose zone soil microbial communities from Angelo Coast Range Reserve, California, USA - 15con2h1.4B metaG | ecosystem: Environmental > Terrestrial > Soil > Vadose zone > Saprolite...
CCCACCGCCCCTACCAACCATCCTTTTTCCCAACAACAACTTAGCAATTGGTCGAGGCGGCAAAAAGGCGGCAATAAGAGCCTCAAGGGTGGCACCAATGGCTCGAAAGTGCGAATCCCTGCGACGTTGTGCGAAAGTCGGTCACTGGACATCCGTTACCCGTCTGAGCGCTGCCAATGCAATGCTTCATTCCCACATAATTTCGTTTGAACGTTTCTAGCCCGCACGACCTATCGGGAGTTACCGTTCGCAGTAAGCGCCAACTAGACATAAGTGGAGCTGAGGTGGCCAGATTGCTGAAGGTGGGCGAAAGTTTCGTGAACTACGCTGAGCGGGATTTCTTCCATTCCAACGGCGGCAGTTCTAAGTGGCCTGCATTGCAAAGATACGCCCTGGCATGTGCTGCCGCTTTGTCTTTCCCATGTTCGATATCATCCACGAGCTCGGAGGGTGCAATCCAGTTCTTTGCCTTTACGTTGTACACAGATGCCTGGACTCCGAGCGCGTTGTGCTCAGAGAATAATCGCAAGTGTTCGTCACCGACTTTGACTTCAGCCCAAACACCTTGATCCAACATCAAGGAACTCCGGAAAGACGAGATTTTGCGGGGCCCAAGCGACTTCCTACTTGCCCAGACTCGTCAATATCCGGTGCCGCAATCTGCCGAGTTCGCGATTCAAGAAATGCGCGCGCCCGAAGGAGGGCAATAGAGGAGAGCGACGTTTTTCCACTTTGCAGCGGGCCTGCTTTAATCGTGCATCATCGCCGAATAACCCCAAGGCGTAGTCCAGTTTATCCAAAGCCAGCTCGCGTCGCCCTGCCGATGCATACACCTCTACGAGATTCATGTGGAACTTGATCTCTTTAGGTTTTAGTTGTACCGCCATTTCGCAAAGTTCTGAGGCTTGATCCCACTTCCGTTGCGCACGCGCGATCGCCAATCCAAGAAACGAACTGTAGTAGGCATTATGCTTGTCGCTTTCGAACGCACGCCGCAATCTCACCAGGGCCTTTTGGGGGTATTCGTTCTTGAGCAGCTCGACACCTTCCCTGAACTCAGTCAAAGGATCGAGAGCCGTGTCCTTGGTTGTCTCCGTTGCAAGTCCGATGTTCATGGAGATCCTCAGGTTCTGAATGTGGACGACCGTCCTAATCTAGGCGGATTACCTGCGTGGAGTCTACTGGCCTAACGGTCAGTGTTAACAAGAAAGGCGCAAACCGGGCCTGCAGACTGCGGTCGGCCTAACTAGCGGGCTGGCGTACGCTAGAATCATATGATGAACTGGCGAAACGGACCCAATGGGGCCACGTTTGACCTCCGGCGCTCAAGGCGAGTGCCTGCGCAGTTGCCGGTGGTCGTGCAAGGCAGATCGACCGACGAAATTCCATTCGCAGTTCCCACGCGTGCTGTTGTACTTAGTGCTCATGGTTGTCTCATTACTTTGTCGGAGTCCGTCAGATTGGGCGAAAGGCTTATCTTGCGGAATGTCGCCAACCGCGAGGAACAGGACTGCCGGGTCGTGTACCTAGGTGAGAAGCATGGCGGCAGGGCCGAAGTTGGCCTTCGCTTCAAAACCGCGGCTCCACAGTTCTGGGGCCTTGAGCAGACACCTCGAGACTGGAAGAAAGTTTTGAGCTGAGTATTTCCCCACCCAATCAAGCGTAAGGCAAGGCGCGTACGATATCCAGTGCCTCACCAATTGCCTGATTAACGCCAATCGGACATCTCTAACAATGTCGGCCCTGTCAAACTCTTTTTGAGCACACTTCCTCTTTTTACTTAAAAGAGTTTTTCTCTTTCGTTTTCTTTCGTGTTCTTTCTTCTCGGCATTGACGACCAAGGCTCGCTCGTAATCTAGCGGTCGGTTTCAGTCCGACCCAAACATCTCTCCGATCAAAACTTCGACCATGATTACTTCTTCAAACTCCCTTTGCAGGGAGCGGGATGCCCAATCAAGTGCACGGTGCGCTAGTGCACACCATGTCCGATAGCGAGCTGTCCCGCGTGCGAACCGAACTCTACCGACTGCGAATACTCCCAGCCATTGCGCCACATCCAGTACAACCGAACAGCCACTTTGCGCGCCATCGCCACCTTGGCGATTCGACGTTCTCGCGTCATCGCCAGGTGTAGGTACCGACCCCGCCAATCCGGATCGTAACGCACCGCTGCTTGCGCTGCCTCCACCAGCAAGAAGCGCAACAACGCGTTGCCTTGCTTGCTGATGTGTCCCAGCCGTTGCCCGGCGGGACTCCGCCGAGCTGAAGGTCGGCAGGTTCGATCTAGAGAAATAAACTATCGTCGCGATTCATCTTTCCGCATTTCAAATGAAACTAATCCGGACGTACCATCACTACTTGTAGACCAGTGGGTGAAAGAATGCCCAGCTTTCCTCTCCGCAAAGCCCGCCGCTCGAAGCGGGTGGTGTCGAAGAGGCGCGCGAGTCTAGTCGTCAATCTGGATCGCAAGCCGAAGAGACTCCCCTGCCTTGTCCTCGATTCCTCTATAGAAGGCTTCCGGCTGCGCGGAAGTTTCGAACTTAGGCGCGGGCAAGTGGTCGAAGTTATCCTCGATGAAGAGACGCCCAGCGCCGAGCGCTGCAGTGTGGTCTGGGTCGGAAGAGCCGGCTCCAAGCAGGAGGGAGAAGTCGGGCTGGAAGCCATCTAGACGGCCCTCCGACAGTGGCCTCACCGCTATCGGAAGTCGAGATCAATCCGATAACGCAACACTCGGGATCGAGGGCGAGTCTCACGGCCCGTTGATTCAGTGCGATTTAGCCTCTGATTTGAGAGAAGGAATTCTTTCCCATATCTTTCCCAGGACGCCCGGCGAGTTTACCCAGCCATGCGCCGATCGCTGAGTGCTGCTCGGCATCCATCTCTTCAAACAGCACGCCCATGCCGAAAATTCCAAAGCCGCCGCCAGAGTGCATGTAGATAACTTTGCCGTGCAGTTCGCACGTGCTCATGCCATCGCAGATGCGGAGACGTAATTTGGTTCGAACGGGAATGGGTTCGAGGGTATCGATATAGCAACCACGCGAGCTCAATTCCGCAAGCTGCCCACGAACTCCCGTTCCGTCGCGAAGGGTAACTTCGGCATCTGCGAAAAAAGAGAACCGCGGATTGGCGCGCTTTACTGTGTAGGGGGCTTCAGCCATGGTGTCTCTCCCGTCCGTGGACGTCGTAATTCGTGTGAATTCATTGTATAGAACCGCAGCGCGGCACATCCAGACGTTTGTGCTCTGGTTCGCCGAAAGAGGTAACTGGCTCTCCGTACGGGTGTCTGACGCCCCGGGGTATGAACTTGAAACATGGCGGGGTCGATCATCGATGAACTCAGCCGAATGGTGCAACGACCAAATCACGTGGACGGCGGCGAAAAACCCAAATCAACCGAAGGTAGCAAAAAATCAAGTATTTGAAAAAGGCGTGTAACTTTCTCTGGGAATCCGAAATCAGGGAAGCGGGCAAGGACCCGGGTACTCCTCCGAAGGTGCCGGAATGTCTTACCAAAAAACCTTCCGGCGCCGGAGCAGTTGCAGCGAATCCCCATACACCGAGGCGCGTGCTGGAAATGTTAAGCTGCTCCCATGTGGAATGAGCTGGCAGGGCGGCGCAGGAAAATCTGGAGAAGCCCCGGACGTCCACGAAGTCAGGGTTTGGGTGGAGGCCTGGACTCTAAAAGTCTATCGACATTACTGTTTATTCCGCCTGCCTAGCAAGTCGCGAGTTGTGAGGACTTTGAAAAAAGGAAGCTATTCTGCTCAGTGTGGGTTCTAGTACGGAGAAAGGGCTATTCTGCCCTTCTTGTTTGTACTTTCTACACAGTTCGCATTTCAAGTCTCATCGCCTTTTGCCTCACATGACTGTTCTATGTGGTTGAATTTTCAGGCATTTACTGAATTGAGTGCTTGTCTGGAAGGGAGGTTGCCCGTCCAACGGTGGGACCAAACAATCTAAGGGGATCAGCCCGCTCGAAAGCGAAAAGAGAAGTTTGCATTGAGAAATACAAGAGGCGCTTAAGGAGGCGCAGCGAATGAGGTACACAAAGTGCTGGATCGTCATAGTGGCGGGCCTGCTCCTTTTGGGACCGTTCTCGTCCGCGAAAGATCCGAGCGAAGCAAAGGCTGAGCAGGATCGTCTTCAGAATTCAGGAAAGGTGATGCAGGAGATTCTCAATGTTCCTGACGACGTTCCGCAAGACCTAATCGACAAGGCACGTTGTGTGGTGGTGATGCCATCAGTGTTGAAAGCCGCGTTTGTTGTCGGGGGCAGCTACGGTCGCGGCACCATGGTTTGCCGCACCGGCAAGGACTTCACCGGTCCCTGGGGGGCCCCAGCTATGTACGCGCTTGAAGGCGGCAGCGTTGGTTTGCAAATTGGCGGGGAGGCAACGGACTTCGTCTTTCTCGTCATGAACGACCGCGGCGCAGGCAGCCTGCTGCGCACCAAGGTGAAGCTGGGAGCAGATGCATCTATCGCCGCTGGACCGAAGGGACGTTCGGCGGCAGCCGACACAGACGCCTATGTGCGCGCGGAGATTCTGAGCTACTCCCGCGCCCGAGGTGTTTTTGCGGGCATATCTCTCGATGGCGCGACGCTCCGGCCCGATGAAAATGCAAACCGCAAACTCTACGGCAATTCCACGAGCGCCGCAAAGATCATCACCGAATCGGATGTTTCTGCTCCAGCCGCGGCGCATGACCTAATCGGCGCCCTGCAAAAGTCATCCCCACAGCTTAAGCGTTAGTACATCTCGCTGGCACCGGACCGGCCCTTGCCGTCAAGATTTGGACCAAGAGGTGCGGTCGTAGTGGCGATCGACCGCACCCATTAAAGTTTTGGGAACGCCCAGCGAGCGCCAGAAAGGTGTGAATCATGCGTATCGATCGTTTCATTTGTTCGTTGTTGCTTGCAGCTGCATCACTGGCGATCCCGGTTCAAGCCCGCGCACAAGTTGCTGTGGGGATCTCCGTTCGGATCGGTCCTCCGGTTTTGCCTGTGTACGTCCAGCCCATTTGCCCTGAACCTGGGTATATCTGGGTTCCCGGCTATTGGGCTTACGGCCCGGACGATCATTTCTGGGTTCCGGGCACGTGGGTGGAACCGCCGGAAGTCGGTCTGCTGTGGACTCCGGGATATTGGGCTTTCGAAGACGGCTTCTACGTCTGGTCTCCGGGCTACTGGGGACCCGAAGTCGGCTTTTACGGCGGCATTAACTACGGTTTCGGCTACACAAGTGTCGGCTTTTACGGCGGCTACTGGAGAGGTGGCAACTACTACTACAACCGCTCGGTGACCAACGTGGACGTCACCGTCGTTCACAATACCTACAACACGACAGTCATCAACAACAACATCAATCGGGTCAGCTTTAACGGAGGCCAGGGCGGAACCACCGCTAGTCCGACGTCTCAGGAAATGGCAGCTGCTCGCCAGCGTCACATTTCAATGACCTCCGAGCAAACGCAACATCAACAAGCCGCCAGCAGCAACCGCACTTTGCTGGCATCGGTGAATCACGGTCGTCCAGACGTTGCCGCCACTCCGCGGCCTGGCCAATTTCGCGGCCGAGGCGCGGCGGAATCTGGCAGACCCGCCGGTACGAACCGCGCCCCCGAGAACCCGAAGGAAAAAAACAGGCCAGAGAATCCCTTGCCGAATGGAGGACGCACCAACCCCGACCGTCCTCCTTCGTTGAGACGGCCGAACGCAGCTCCCGTCAATCCCGCTCTGGAACAGAAGCACCAGCAAGAGCTCGATCGGCTCCGCCAGCGGCAAGGTCAGGAGCGGCAGCGCGTTGAGCAGAAACATCAGCAGGAACAACAAAACCTACAACAGCACGCCGGCGATGACCGCAAGCAACAGGAGATTCAGCGCAAACAACAGCAGCAACTTCAGCAGTTGGACCGCAAGCACGAGCAGCAACAACAAAAGCTCCAGCAGAAACAACAACAGGATCGGCAGAAACAGCAAAAGCCGGAGAAGCCATAATTGCCCTCAAAGCCATCACAGAACGACAAGCCGCCTTTTCGTGATTAGGAGGCTGCTTAGAGACGTTGTTGGTTTTCCGGCTGAAGCATAACTGAGAGACCAAACTCCCTCTATCCTTCGTTCGGACGCAACTCGGCCGGCATCCGACTAAGGCACCGACAGGGAGCAAGTGCTAGATGCATGTACCCACTGGCCGATATGAAAAGCGCACTGCGAGGGCAGTGACAGTAGAGGTTTTGCGCCTGGACGAATCACACCTTAATAACAGGGCGGTCACTGAAAATGTGAGTCCTCGAGGTGCACGCATCGTGACTGATTGCAACTGCGCTCCCGGGAAGCACGTATGCGTTACCGTTCCAGAGGAAGGTGTCAAGTCGCTGGCGCGCGTGGTTTACTGCCAACGCCTGGAGAGCACAAAATTTGCTGTTGGCCTCCAGCTAGTAGTCCGCGTCGAGGAGTGGGGGAAAGACGCTAGCCGCGAATGAGGACCCATCGAGAAATTCCAGCGGTAGCTTGGTTGCGAGAGTCTCGCTACGTCCAGGCGTGAAGCGAGTTAGCCGGTCAAACGACCATTGGTTTGCGATCTCTCTCTGACAACTTCCTTTTTTAGGCTGTCGTAAATGTAGTGTGAGCCCCCTGGCCTTCGCTCAAGAAGTTGAACTCTGAACTTAGCCTCTTCCAGGGTGAAAAACGTCCCTGCGAACTCCTCCGAACCGTCGGGAAGACGACGGTAGATCTTGTAGGTGGGTTCGAGCCCGCTATTCACATGAGTTCTCCCGCTGGGTGGGGACTCATCGCTCCGAGTCTTATCCCCGTCAAACAGAATGTCAAGATCCACTTCCGAGCCTGTTTTGAGGAACCTTGTCGACTATGTGGTGCACACTCTCAGGCTGAGACGGAAGCTTCAGCGCGATTTGCGGAGATTTTCGGTCCAGGCCAGCAATGTTGTGCCGGAGTCTGGATCCATGTCCAGAAATTCGAGGCCCATTCCCACCTGCGGTTTCACCACACGGACCACTGCGAGTATCTTTACTTTCTGGCCTTCGTGCGTTAGCGTTGCGCGAACGCGAGCGCCGACCTCCAGGGTGCGGCGCGCACACACGAAACATCCTCCGAGGGAAAGATCTGAGGTCACCCCCCTCGCGTGACTCCCAGATTTCAATTCCAGCATCTCCGCGTCCGCCGCGAAAGGATGGCGGATCGAGTACCGCCGGTCACGCACACCAGATTCCTTGGCGCGTTTGCTGCTGTCAGATTCCATACGGGTATCGCTTCGTACACCGAACTCGGGCTTGTGTCACGGAGTAAACTTCAACACAGCACCAATCTCTTAAGTTTTTTAGTTTGATGGGAATTGCTTCGTAGGAGAAGAGCTTACTCCGTGCGAAGTGCGAATGGGCCAACATCTCCTTGACGTCCCCAGAGGAGCACCACCCACAGCAAAGCCATCTTGTCAGCCGAGACAAGCGGCCAGCTGAAACCCAGGCCAGCAGGCCAGCCATAAGCCGCTGTTACTTGGTGTTCTGAATCGGGGATGAAAGGAGAGTTACGCAGAGGCATGCATTGCTGTTTGTCAAACTATGGCGGAAGAATCCGGGGCCTTCCGTTCTTCCAACAGCAATCGGCGCAACGTCCTCAAATCATTCAGGATGCGGCGGCTTGCGGCGATGTGTGACGAAAGCTTATCCAATTTGTAGTTCACGAGTTGCAAAGCTTGCTTTCGCCGTGCCAGTTGGGGGTTCGCAGCGCGAAGGATTTCCCTCTTAATTTGATCTTGCGCTTCGCCTGTCGCTTCTAAAAGATGATTCACATATTCAAGAGCGCTCTCAATATTGTCGAATGGGGTTTCCGATTGGTAGGTCATGGCTACCCTCTTTGGGACTTTCCTGGCCTAGATTCATGTTTTAGTCAACGCAAAAGGATAGGGCTTCCTGCATACCCGTTCAACTGCGGAGCACAAGGTTTTTTCCAGGAGGCGTACGATTTAGAATTCCGTCGCCATCCGGCTAGTTCGCTCTAGTCTGCTTCTCTCTCCGAGGCCGGTCCAGTCTAGAAAATCCGTCGCCACAAGGCGGCTACAAAGCGTTTGGGACGCAATAGACGCCCGCCCGGGCTCTTTCCCGCAGCTTGGACCAGAGTATTAGACCATTAATTCCGCGTATCGATAGTTATGAGAAATGATGATAAGCCCTGTATTTTCTATAAATTAAAGTAACAGCAATCGACCTTCTCACTGAGAAACCGATGGTGCGGTCTCGAAGTGTATCCAAGAAGCCAATACTCTGTTGGAAAGTCCCTAAAAAACAGTACTGACGGTCCATTCTTGGACAAGCAGAGGTGTTCTATAAGGTACTGATAGTACTATACTTTTTGACTTTTTGGATTCCCTTTTGAGAACTGACTCGAACTAGCGGGAGTTAGGAAGGGGATGCACGCAGGCCCGCAATGGCAAGGGAGATGTGGCTTGTTTTAAGCAGTGCGTATTCAGGTCGGACTCGCGATAAACGGCGCGGAGGCGATATGCCCTTAGATGCGTTAGATCAGAAAACGCTGAACAGCCTTCCCCGGCTATCAGATGTGTACGACGCTTACGGCGTCCGAGTCAATGCTTTGTCCGTGAACGAAATCTTTGCGCTGTACGAGCGCACAGGTTTTCTATATCCCGACAAAGCTGCCCGGCTTCTCCCGCACCTTGGACAAGTCAGAGAGAACTGGCGGCGGATGTTGCGCCGTGGCGACTCCCTTCTCTACGTCCTGACGGCCGGTGACAAGAAAAGGGGCCATGCCTCGATTGCAGTTTGGCGTACGACGCATTATGGCTGGACCTCGCAACACCTAGTTTCTGAGAACAACCCGGTTGCATCACGTGCGGTAATGCTTGCAGGAACGGCCGCGAGCATTTTGAGGGGCGTTGATGAGTCGCATCAAAATTGGTTTCGGCCAGAGAACCGTTTCCCCTCGAGAGTGTTCGGATCCATGGTTCAGACGATCGGCCAGTCTCTCTCTTCTGTTCAGCGGCACATGTATTTCGCGCTACCGAGGAATTCGTCTCTGCCTTCGGGGGGGCGGGTTCGGATCGTCCCTTATGACCCTTCGCATGAAGAGGCCCTTTCCCTTATCGCTTCCGTCGCACGCGGCAGTATTTACGTGGCCGCCGAGCAACTCGCAACTGATCCAGAATTGACCGAGGTGAACCAGTTGTACCGCGAGGTAGGGCTCAAGCGAACCCGCCATGTGTGGCTGGCATTCAAGGAGAACAAAGAGGAACCCGTCGGAGCGGCTATCGCCTATCGAGGTCCTTTGGGCTTGAATTTCAGCTATATCGAAAACCGTTGCGACCTACTGCTGCATCCCACACTTCCCGAGGCTGATGCTGTGGACGTTGTAGCTTCGCTCCTTAGAGCATCTTCTTCCGCTTATGAGGACTTTGAGCTTGACACGATTCCGGTGATCGCCGAGGAAATTGCCGCGCCCGCCCTTTTTCAGTTGGGGGCAGAGTTTCTCCGCCACTATTGCCAGGGAACGTGGCTACAGGAAGGACAGCTCCGCTTCTACCGGCACGTGGATGGATTTTATTCGAGATTACTGGCGCGGGTTGAGAAGCACACTGTGCAACCAACGCTCGTAGCCCAGGAACGATGATGCATAAAGGCACTGCAACGGCGGAATACATCATGGAGGATCCCCGCGAGGCGTTGCGCCTCGAGCTCAAGGTCGATCCCGATGCTTGGGTGCAAAAGTACCTGGCGCATCGAGTTCGCCCGGGGGCAGAGGTCCTTTCGGTGGGATGCGGTCCGGGCGTCATTTTGCGCGCGGTCACCAATTTGGATTCGTCAATTAGGGCAACGGGCATAGACGTCAGCGAGGGCCGCTTGCAGCAAGCGATGGAGAAAAATTGCGAGAATTCACGTGCGCAATTTGTTTGCGGGGATGCGCAGTCGATGGAGTTTCAATCCAATAGTTTCGACTTGGTGTACTGCCGCATGTTGCTGCAATACCTGAAGGAAAAGGAACGGGCAGTGTCTGAGATGGCAAGGGTTTGCAAGCCTGGAGGCACCGTTTTGTTGCAGGACCTGGACGGCCAACTTTTGTGGCACTACCCGGAAGACCCCTCGGTACAGCGA
>Ga0137389_10003201_pt1 | contig 10119 bp, 7 predicted proteins | sample 15con2h14BmetaG_FD_104645 | JGI IMG/M metagenome (GOLD analysis project Ga0137389, IMG submission 104645) | Vadose zone soil microbial communities from Angelo Coast Range Reserve, California, USA - 15con2h1.4B metaG | ecosystem: Environmental > Terrestrial > Soil > Vadose zone > Saprolite...
AGCCCTGACCCCGGACAAACCCTTCTTTGTCTATTTCGCACCCGGCGCTACCCATGCCCCGCACCATGTACCCAAGGAGTGGGCCGACAAGTACAAGGGCAAGTTCGACCAGGGGTGGGACAAACTGCGTGAGGAGACATTCGCCCGGCAGAAGAAACTTGGTGTCATCCCGCCGGACTGCGAGCTTACCGTTCGCCACAAAGAGATCCCCGCCTGGGACGACATGCCGGATGCCTTCAAGCCGGTCCTGCGCCGTGAGATGGAGGTCTATGCAGGCTACATGGAATACACCGATTACCATGTGGGCAAGATCCTGGACTTTCTCAAGAAACTCGATATTTTCGATGACACGCTCGTGTACTACATTGTCGGTGATAACGGCGCATCGGCTGAGGGGTCGATCAACGGCTGCTTTAACGAGATGAGCTACTTCAACGGCCTGCAGTCATTCGAGACGCCCGAGTACCTGGGACAGCGGCTGGACGAACTTGGCGGCCCCAAATCCTACAACCACTACGCCGTTGGCTGGGCGCACGCATTGGACACTCCCTACCAGTGGACCAAGCAGGTCGCTTCACACTTTGGCGGAACTCGTAACGGAACCATCGTTCACTGGCCGAAGGGAATCCAGTCGAAGGCTGAGATCCGGTCGCAGTTCCACCATGTTATTGACTTGGCGCCGACCATCCTTGAAGCGGCGGGACTTCCACAGCCAACCTTCGTGAATGGCGTGCAGCAGCACCCAATCGAGGGTGTGAGCATGCTGTACTCGTTCAACGATGCGAACGCGGCGGAGCACCACGAAACCCAGTACTTTGAGATGTTCGGTAATCGCGGCATCTATCACAAGGGGTGGACGGCGGTGACGCACCACCGGACTCCTTGGGACCCCTTGAATGTCAAGTCGCCCGCCTTTGACGACGACATCTGGGAACTGTACGACACGACGAAAGATTGGAGCCAAGCCCATGACGTCTCCAAGCAGATGCCAGAGAAGCTGCATGAATTGCAGCGCCTGTGGTTGATCGAAGCGGGCAAGTACAATGTGCTGCCCCTCGACGACCGGATAGTCGAAAAGATGAATCCCGATACTGCCGGCCGGCCAGTGCTGATCAAGGGGAAGACGCAGCTTCTTTTCCAAGGGATGGGAAGGCTGTCGGAGAACTGCGTACTCAACATTAAGAACAAGTCACACTCTGTCACCGCGGAAATCGGGGTGCCGGACAAGGGCGCCGAGGGGGTCATCATTTCCCAGGGTGCCAACATCGGCGGTTGGAGTCTTTACGCCAAGGACGGCAAACTCAAGTACTGCTACAACTGGGGCGGCTTCAAGAACTTCATGGTGGAAGGGAACACGCTCCCGCCAGGAGAGCACCAGGTGCGCATGGAGTTTGCGTACGCGGGTGGCGGCTTGGGCAAGGGCGGCACGGTGACTCTGTACACCGACGGCAAGCAAGTCGGCCAGGGAACGGTCGGAGCAACGCTGGCCATGGTCTTCTCCGCGGACGACGGCTTAGACGTGGGCGAGGACAGCGGCGCCGCCGTTTCCCCTGACTACGGGGCGACGGGCAATGCCTTCAACGGCGCTGTTAGGGGTGTCCAACTCTCAATCGCCGACGACAAGGGCGAGCACGTGGTGTCGCCGGAGGATGCTGTCCGGGTGGCCATGGCACGGCAGTGAAAAAGGTTCTGGCCGCATTCCTTAAGCCCCGTCCCAACGCCTCTGGAACGGGGCTTTCTTGGTCTCAGTTGACGACAAAAGGAGTTCCTTAAAAGGAGATCATGATGTACTTCACTCGCGCCGCTCTTTGCGCAGTACTGTTGCTGGGAGGAGTAATCGGAGTTGCACAGACGGTAGTTCGGATAGCGCCACCTCCGCCTGTCCGAGTAGGGGTAATTGGAGTAGCTCCCCACCCAGGATATGTCTGGATTGGCGGATACCAGAGTTGGAATGGCAACGGCTATGTGTGGGTAGCTGGGCGGTGGGTTCGTCCGCCGCGTGCCGGTGTCATTTGGGTGTCTCCCCGTTGGGTTCGAAGCGGAGGCGGCTGGGTGTTTCATAAGGGATACTGGCGCTAACAACAATCGAAAGCCCCCCGACCTCTTCCAGGCGTTTCGATCCTTGCGAGACTAGCAACTACCTCGGATCCATTTGTAGAATAAAAATCCGAATAGAGTGATTATGAATTCTCAACCAGTAAACTTACAGGTGACCGCTGCTATACCGATTGACTGCGATTTTTGGACGGAAGACGATGGCTGGAAGGGGCTATGTAAGAGTCTGTCGGTCACGGTTCGTGGCAATAGTTTCGAAGACGCCAAAAAGAACATGGCGGGCGAACTACAGGTGCATATTGAAAGAATCCTGCGTGAGCATTCTACGAGAACTGTCCGGCGAATTGCGTGAGCCGGGTCCCCCTCGGATAGACGTTGCTACTGCTTGAATTCCTTCACTTCCGGCTCCCGTTCAAGGACCTAATTCCCGTCCCGCACCCCTGTACGTTTTGACAGTTACAGGACTGGAGTGCGTGGGCCTAGTCTGTTGCTGCAGAGATAACCATGGCCGGCAGCCAGATCTGGTTGCCGTCACACAGACGTTGCGCAAATGGCCCTAATTACTACTGACCCCCGGACGGCCGAGATCCCACCATGCTTTCACCTGCTGGCGAAGCCGAGCGGGTCCACTTGCAATATCGATTGCACTTATTGCTTCTTCTTGTCCAAGGAGTCGCTCTATCCGAACGAAAAGAGCCGGATGTCTGATGCGACACTCGAGGCCTACATCCGCCAGCTGCTGGAGTCGCACCGCACTCCGGAGGTAACCGTGGCTTGGCAGGGGGGCGAGCCGACGCTGATGAAGCTCGAGTTCTTCAGGCGCTCCATCGAGCTCGTTGAAAAGTACCGCCGACCCGATCAGATCGTGCAACACACTTTTCAGACCAACGGCATCCTTCTCGATGATGAGTGGTGCGTCTTCTTCAAGGAACACAATTTTCTGGTCGGCCTGAGCGTTGACGGTCCACGCGAGCTCCACGACACGTATCGGGTCAACCGCAGCAAGCAGGGCACTTTCGACAAAGTTATGAAGGGCTGGCGGCACTTGCGCAAGCACGGAGTCGAATTCAACATCTTGTGCACGGTCAACGCCGCCAACGAGAAGCACGGCCGTACCGTCTATCGTTTCTTCCGCGATGAAATGGGTGCAAAGTGGGTGCAGTTTATTCCCATCGTCGAGCGCGCCAGTCCGGAAACCATCGATGTCGCCAACCTCGGCTGGAGCGAGCAGCCCGGCCGCAAGCGCTTGCTGTACACGCAGTCCGGCAACCTCGTGACCAAGCGCTCGGTCGGTGGCGAACAGTACGGCCGCTTCCTCGTAGATATTTTTGAGGAGTGGGTGCGCCACGACGTGGGTAAGGTTTTTGTCCAGATGTTCGACGTGACCCTCGAGGCTTATTTCGGCCGCCATTTACTGTGCATTCACGCTCCCACATGCGGATATGGCCCGGCCCTCGAGTACAACGGCGATGTTTATTCCTGCGATCATTTCGTCGAGCCGCGTTATCTGCTGGGAAACATCCATCAGACGCCCCTGGTGCAACTTGTGGCTTCGGCCGCGCAGCGCAAGTTCGGGGATGACAAACGAGATTCGCTAACCCCACAGTGCCAGCGTTGTGAGGTCCGGGGACTATGTAACGGGGGCTGTCCGAAGGATCGATTCACACTTTCAAGCGACGGCGACCCGGGCCAGAACTACCTGTGTGGGGGGCTGTACATGTTCTTCACCCACACTCGCCCCGCGATGCAGACCATGGCCCAACTGCTGCAGCACGGCCACCCGCCCTCGGAAGTGATGGCGTTGACCGCTGCCGAGGACTTGAAGCGAGGGCCCTACTTGCCCTGTCCGTGCGGGAGCGGCCAGAAGTTTCGCTTCTGCCACGGCGACCGCGCGCCGGATTCGCCCTTCACTGGGATAAGCCCGGCGACAGTCACACCGCAGGATGGACGAATCAGTCCTGTGCCCACCGAAGTCTCAACCCGAGCGTCGTTCGGCGGCGTGCATGGAGGAACCCAGTGAGCCCTCGATGCGCATTTCGGTCTACGTTCGATTTTTTTCGGCACGTCCAGCAAGTGCAAATACGAAAATTAAATTAAAGGAAGGAACAAATCATGGCTACCAAGCAACCGAATATCCTGATTCTCTGGGGCGATGACATCGGCACGTGGAATATCAGTCACTTCAGCCACGGCATGATGGGCTACCGGACGCCAAACATCGACCGCGTCGCCAAAGAAGGTGTGGCTTTCACTGACTACTACGGCCAGCAAAGTTGCACCGCCGGACGCGCAGCCTTCATCACTGGCCAGAACCCGCTGCGTACCGGCATGACCAAAGTCGGAATGCCCGGCGCCACTGTCGGACTTCAACCGGAAGACCCGACCATAGCGGAACTGCTAAAACCGCTCGGTTATGCCACCGGTCAGTTCGGCAAGAACCACCTCGGCGACCGCAATGAATTCTTGCCGAGCGCGCACGGATTCGACGAGTTCTTCGGCAATCTCTATCACCTGAACGCGGAGGAGGAACCGGAATTGCCCGACTATCCCAAGGATCCTAAGTTCCTGGCTGCCTTTGGACCCAGAGGCGTGATGCACAGCTTTGCGACTGATAAGGACGACGCAACCACGGATGCCCGCTGGGGCCGCGTTGGCAAGCAGACAATCGAGGACACCGGCCCACTCACCAAGAAACGCATGGAAACCATCGATGAGGAAATCACCGCAGGCGCTCTCGGCTTTATGGAAAAACAGGTCAAAGCCAACAAGCCCTTCTTCCTCTGGTACAACTCGACGGCTATGCACTTCAGGACCCACCTCGCCGACAAGAACCGTGGCAAGAGCGGGCAGGATGATTACAGCGATCGCATGGTCACCCACGACGAGCAAATCGGTCAGATGCTCGACAAGGTCGATCAGCTGGGCATTGCCGACAACACCATCGTCATGTATTCGACCGACAACGGTCCCGAAAACGATACTTGGCCCGATGGAGCCAATACGCCGTTCCGTAGTCAGAAGGATACGAACTGGGAAGGCGCCTGGCGCGTTCCTGCCTTCATCCGCTGGCCTGGAAAGATTAAGGCGGGCTCAACACTGAACGGCATCGTGTCCCACCAGGACATGCTACCGACGTTGCTCGCTGCCGCGGGAGATCCCGACGTAAGCAAGAAACTCTTGACTGGCCACAAGGCCGGGGACAAGACGTTCACAGTACACATCGACGGGATCAACATGCTGCCCTATCTCACCGGCCAGGTGAAGGAGAGCCCCAGAGGCTCCTACTTCTACGTCAGCGACGACGGCGACATCATGGCGGTCCGGGTGGGCGATTACAAGTTGGTGTTTGCCGAGCAGCGTGCAACTTCAACTGCGGTTTGGGCGGAGCCGATGGTGAAGCTGCGCCTTCCGCTCATTTTTAGCCTGCGACGCGATCCCTTCGAGCGCGCCAACTTAAACTCCAATGTCTACTGGGATTGGATGATTAACCACGTTCCCCAGCTGTACCAATGCCAGGCGATCGTGGCGGCGCAGATCGAGAACTACGTCAAGTACCCGCCGCGCCAGAAGGCGGCCTCATTCAACCTTGACGCAGTGATGGCTCAATTAGGGCCGGCAATCGCGGCGTATAAGGCAAAGACCGCGGCCAGCAAAGCGCCGAGCGAAGCAGAGCACGGTGTTTTGGTCGGCAAAGCAAGTTAAGGCGCGTACGGAAAGGGAGGTCGAAAGATCTCCCTTTTTTAAGACACAAGTTCACAGGCGTCCGGGGTTGAAGAAAGGAATTCAATCCTGACCAACGTTCCCAAACAATTGTCGCGGCGGGTGGGTACGCACGTCCCGAAACGGGTGTCAGGAAAATGCAATGAGGTCAGGAGGAATTGACATGACTAGCAACAAAATAGGCGGCGCATGGAAAGGGCTGGCCGGTGCAGCATTCCTTCTGATTTGCGGCGCCGCAGTCGCGCAAAACGTGCAGGGAATAATCCAATGGGAGAAGCGGCGCGACCATGACCCTGCAGACTCAAGGCTCAGGCAACTTGGTGGTGGTCCTCACCCCCTCCACGGAGGTGGACGAAGTTGAGGGACTATTGAAAGCTCGGAAAAAAGAGATGGGGGTCACCGCTCTGATCCCGGGTCTTCCGGTACAGGTGCAAGGGTCCTACAACGCCCAAAATCAGCTAGTGGCGGCCACAGTCAAGTTCAAAGGCAACGACCTCAAGAACGCAGAAGACATTCAAGCTGGCGTGACCCCGACCGCGCAGCAAGCGCAGGCGAACCAGCAACAGATCCAGCAAAGTGAGCAGCAGATTCAAGCCGAGAAACAGAAGCTTGAGCAGCAACAGCAGCAACTCGCAGCCGAGCAGCAGCAGACAGCCGCAAATCAGGCGGCAATCGCCGCCAACAAAGCGGCCATCGCTGCCGACAACAAGCGTTTTGGCGAACTGGCCGACTACAACATCCTGGGAGAAGTGACGGTTTACTTCGCCAACGGCAGTACCACGATTGAAGCGCAGTACAAACCACAGCTGATGCAATTGGCGCAAAAGGCGACGGGCATTACGGGCTACGTTCTGCAGGTGCAAGGGTACGCATCCGCCGTTGGATCGGCAGCTCAGAATCAAAGACTCAGTTCCGAGCGCGCCGACCACGTCACCGAGTTTCTCGAGCAGCAGGCGAACATCCCCTTGACGAACATGCTGGCCCCTGGGGCGATGGGCACGTCCAACCAAGTGGCGCCCGATGCAACCGTAGAAGGGCAGTCCGAGAACCGGCGGGTCGTAGTCAGAATCCTGCAGAACAAGGGCATAGCTGGCACGTAAAAACGATTGATTCGTCCGCGATTAGGGCCGGCCATCGCAGCGGAAAAGGAAAAGGAAGCGACAGACGCTGAAGTGCAGGACGTCGGAGAGCATGGTTCTTTGAAACGGTCGATAGACAGCTTCCCTGGCGACATAGTTCTGCCGGGGAAACTTTTGAAAACTCCATCCTCATTGCTAAGGGACGATGAGTTTGCAAAACATTCCACGTTCTGGCAAACCTGGCGGTCTGTCAGTATCGCAGAGGCCTCAGTCCCTAGAGGCTCACATCCGCCAAGGCGACCGCGTTTTGGCCTAGTCAACCGTAATAGTGGAGATGCAAATGAAACTCTTAATATTAATGATGGCGTGTGTGTTGCTTGCTTCAGGTTTGTCGGCGCAAGATTGCGTCAAAAACCGGCGCGGTGAGACCGTTTGCAGCAACGGTAACACTGCCGCTGGGGCCAACCCGAATACGGGGAACGCCGCTGTCGCCCACAAGAATCAGAACGGTGTTACGACCACTCAAACCAGCAACGGCGGCGAAGCCAAGAGCAAGAATGGAGTTGGTGTAGCCCAAGGCCCCAATGGCACCAAGGCTGCCGTCAACGGGAATACGGGTAATGCCGCCGTTGCCAACAAGAATCAGAACGGGGTAACAACTACGAAAACCGGCAACGGCGGTGAAGCCAAGACCAAGAACGGAATGGGCGTTGCCCAAGGCCCCGGTGACACCACCTGCGCCAAGGGCAAAAACCATCAAGGTTGTAAACAGTAAACGATCAGTAGCTCGCACAGATCCACAGAGAGATTTCCCGGCGGGCAATGATCTGCCGGGGAATCTTGGAATGCGACATTGCTATGAGGCAGCGAGCAGCACACCTCTGGCCATTGCTTGCTGTAGCGGACTAGGTCATCAGCCGCTGAAGGTCAGTTGCGGCAACGGAGTTTAGGTACGGTTGGGCCGGGATTACCAGACGCTGGGAATTATCAGACGTAAGTGGAGAGCTGACTACGGGCTAGGAAGTTCCGCCGGAGATACGATGAAATCGCAAACGGCAGATGGAGTTAGCAAAACAGCCGACCCACCGGGCAGTCCACCGCATCCCGGTTTGGCTTGGATGCCCGGCGGGACGTTCCGCATGGGTTCGGAAGACTTCTATCCTGAAGAGCGTCCGGTTCACGAAGTTACCGTGGATGGCTTTTGGATGGATTGCTACGCGGTCACCAACGAACAGTTCGCGCGGTTCGTCGAGGCGACTGGCTATGACACGCTCGCCGAGTGCCCGCTCAATCCCGCGGATTTTCCTGGTGCCCCTCGCGAGAATCTCGTGCCCGGCTCCATGCTCTTTCACAAAACCGCCGGCCCGGTTGAGTTACGCAATTACGTCAACTGGTGGGCTTGGGTGCCGGGAACGAGTTGGCGCCATCCGCTGGGGCCGGGATCGTCGCTCGAAAATCTCGCGCAGCACCCCGTGGTTCACGTTGCCTATCAAGACGCTGAAGCTTACGCAAAATGGGCAGGGAAAGAACTGCCGACCGAAGCGGAGTGGGAGTTTGCTGCTCGCGGTGGGCTCGACAGAAAGCAGTTTACCTGGGGCGATGAGCATTTTCCCGGCGGCAAGGCGATGGCCAACACTTGGCAGGGAGAGTTCCCCTGGCAGAACCTGCTCCACGACGGCTACGAGGGGACTTCCCCGGTCGGATCCTTCCCGCCGAACGGTTACGGTTTGTACGACATGGCGGGTAACGTATGGGAATGGACCTGTGATTGGTTTGTACCGCGCCTGGCTGACGAAAAGGTCAAGGCTTGCTGCGGTCCGGCAGTCAATCCGCGCGTTGTCTCGCCAGACAAAAGTTACGATGCTGCGCAGGCGCAGTTCCGGATTCCACGCAAGGTTGTCAAAGGCGGCTCGCACCTGTGCGCGCCCAATTACTGCTTGCGTTATCGTCCAGCGGCGCGCCAGCCGCAGATGATTGACACCAGCATGAGCCACATCGGGTTCCGCTGCATTGCACGACATGCGATGACAGACGGAGACGGAAAACGTTCGTGAAGCGTCAGGGAAAAATTAACATGCGGCAGTCATGGCCCTAGCGAACCACCTCGCACCGGAAGGAGAAATCAGTGCTGCAGAAATCCGTCGTCATGACGGCAGCGTGGTTAGAAATCGTTGTGGGCGCTGCTTTCCTCACGGTGCCCGATGTCCCGTGCCGGCTGCTGTTCGCCGCCAACCCTGAGGGAGTAGGCATAATACTTGCTCGTTTTGCTGGGGTCGGCCTCTTCGCGTTGGGCATTGCCTGTTTGCCTTCGACGGCCACAGGATCGCACCGCGGGGCCGTGATCGGTCTTTTTGTCTTCAATTTTGGGGCGGCTATCCTATTCGCGTGGGTGGGCGTCGCCACAACGCTCCATGGCGTGCTGCTGTGGCCTGTGGTCGTGCTGCATGCCGTTATTGCGGCCGCGTTGCTGCCGCGACTTCTGACATTTAACATTATTGGTCTTGCCAACAGTGGCGAAGAGCGCGCCGCTTGACCGAATCAGGGGGCTGCGGCATGAAGGAGAATGAGGCACCCAAGACCAAAAGGGGTGGCAAAACCCACGCTCTCGACGTGGCCCTGGCCATCTTCCTATTCGTAAGCTCCGTGGCTAATTCGCCAGCACAGCTTCCAGGATCTGCTGCACATCCGCCAGCCAAAGCTGAGCCCACCGCACCCGCTGATCTGCTCGGACGTGAAAATCCGCGGAGTGCAATGATGGGCCTGCTGAAAACCGCAGAACGCGAGGACTACGAAACCGCCGCCCTTTATTTGCAGCCAATTCCCGGCCAAGACACAAACCTGGCAGATCGGGCCAAGGAACTCCAGGCGTTACACCGAAAGTTCAAAGGCAACGTCGGCTTGTTGAGCCAGAACCCTAACGGCACAGTTGAGCCCGGGCTTCCACTCGGCGAAGTACGGGCTGGTGTTTTCGCGATTGGTAGCACGACTACGGACGTGATCCTGGTGCAGGTGGATGATCCAGTTTCCGGGAAAATTTGGCTGGTTTCGAAAGAGACGGTTGCGAGTATCCCAAAGCTGTACGCCCAGATGGAAAGCGAAGCGCCGACGATCGCCGACCGAATCATGCCAGCTGCGCTGACCGGTCGGCGGCTGCTGGGGATGTCTCTGGCACAATGGCTCGGGTGGCTGCTCTCGATCCCGATCTCCTGGTTGCTGGCTTGGCTGTTAGCGTTCCTCTTTACTGTGCCCGCGCGGGTCCGGTGCA
>Ga0137389_10003206_pt1 | contig 10112 bp, 8 predicted proteins | sample 15con2h14BmetaG_FD_104645 | JGI IMG/M metagenome (GOLD analysis project Ga0137389, IMG submission 104645) | Vadose zone soil microbial communities from Angelo Coast Range Reserve, California, USA - 15con2h1.4B metaG | ecosystem: Environmental > Terrestrial > Soil > Vadose zone > Saprolite...
CCAGTCCGTGCTCTCTGAATGGACCAAGCCGAAGAAAGTAAAGGCGTACTCACTGGACGATGCATTGCTGAATGATTGCTTGAAGAAATTCAGTCCTCGGTATCCCGAGATTAGCGTTCCCGTGTCGATCCTTGCCGGCGATTCCGATTTGATCGTTTCAGAGAAAGAGAATGCCGAGCGCTTGCATCAGGTTCTGCCAAAATCACATCTGGTCGTCCTGCCAAAGACGGGCCATCAAATTCCTTTCACTCGGCCGCAAGCCGTCGTCGCTGAGATTGAAAGAGTTCAAAGGCTGTCGAGGGGTAAAACCTGAGATTTGATTTCCCCTTCTTCCCATTGGGAGAGGGGTTGGGGGAGAGGGCGCGAAGCGTAGCGGGCCGGTTATTTGGAGTGCGCCGACTTGTCGGCGCTTTCTTCCATGTCGGAACCCATGCGGGACATTAGCCCGACTATAAGGGAGGGCGTTGGGCCGCGCGCTTTATGCCATCCGACACGCCACAAATATCTTTCGACAAATGCTAAATGCCGTCAGCGTCGTTACCCGTGTGAGTCGTCACGCTACTATTTCCGCTCGACACGCCAGAAATTTCGTCTGACATTCGAGAACTTTTACCGGCAATCGGGAAATGTCTTGGACGCACGCCGTTGGCCGATGAACATTTGCAAGATATCGACTGACATACGCGGTCTGTCAGACGACATAGAGCGCATGTCGTCAAGTCCGCAAAGCGGACGATGTATAGACCGGGGACATGGTGAACACATGTTCGGAGACATAGTAAACACATTGTCAATGGTCCAAGGGTGGCAGTTTGAGGTCGATCGAGCCGACCCACTGGTGGCAAAGATAGACGTCAAGCAAACCGTCGGTTGTAGTCGGACGCAAGGCCACCCGTAAGCCAGCAAAGGCGTTGCCGAGAAAGAACTTTCTTTGTTGATATTTCACCTGGCCGCGATCTCCAACTTTGCGAGTAGTTTCGTGGTCATCATATTCGATGGGGAGCAAGGCCTCCGGGAAAGGCCGAACGCTAGCGCGGTAACGTGCGGCCGGGACCGTCAAACCCAGAGCTTCATGGGGGCGAATCAAGTTGTACTGAGCGCGCCATTTTTCAAATGCTCGTTGGCACTCTGGCTGATCGCGCCAGAGTTGATCGCGTAAGAGCTCGACTGCCAGAGTGCGATGGAAGCGTTCAGCCTTGCCTTGGGTTTGGGGATGATGCGGACGAGAAAAAGACAAGCGGATGCCCAGGCGAATCAGCCATACCGAGAACTCAGTGTAACGAGTTCGGCCATGATGATATACGGCCCAGGGCGAGCCGTTGTCCATGGCCATGCGCCACGGCAAACCATAACGACGAAAGATGCTAACCAAAGCCGTGCGAGTAGTTTCCGTTCTTTGATTCGCACAAGCCACCAGCCCCAAGGCAAAGCGAGAATGATCGTCAAGCACCGTCAAGGGATAGCAACGACATCGACCCAAGGCGAAATCACCTTTGAAGTCCATTTGCCACAAGTCGTTGGGTTGTGGATGGACGAAGCGGATCCAAGGCTTATGTTTAAGGGCTGCTTCACTGGTCAGCAAATGGTGACGATCCAGAATGCTGGTGATCGTACTGGGGCTGGGTACTTGAGTGTGACCCAGAGCCAACAAGCGGGCGCGCAGTTTCCGTCCACCCCACGCAGGATGTTTGTGTCGCTGGCTAATCACCGCTTTTTCGATCTCCTTTGCGGTCCGCGCCGGCGAATTGTTCGGACGACGCGAAAGTTCTTGCAAACCTTGAACGCCCTGGGCCTGAAATCTGCTCAACCACTTATAGGCAGTGGCCGAACTGATTCCAAATTGCCGGCACAGTTGGCGAACATTCGCTTTTTCCTGACCGGCCAGCAGTACAAATTCGTGACGTTGAGACATGGCGGAACTGATTCTCCAAGGCATACCTTCGACTCCTTTCGGTCGTTAGGTATAACCTCAAAAGTGTTTACCATGTCCCCGAACACCTGTTTACGATCTGTCCGGTCTATACATCGTCCGCTTCGCGGACTGAATCCCATTCGTCATTTTGCAGCTCGCGCAGGTGCGTTAGTCGTCTGCGGCTGTCCCGGTATCTGATAGCTGGGTCTGATCTGTTTCACGATCGCGTTCACGGGCTTTTCAATGTAGCGAAGAAACGGACCCGGATAGATGCCAATCCATAGAGACATGATCACCAGCGGCAGCATGTAGGCCCACTCGCGCGGGCTCAAGTCGGGCAGCAGCTTGTTCTTTTCATTTTCAATTTCGCCAAAAAACATTCGCTGATAAAGCCAGAGCATGTAGCCGGCGTTCAGGATGATTCCCAGGCCGGCCCAACCAGCCCATGACGGGTTCGCTTCGAACGCGCCCCGCATCGCCAAAAACTCTGAGATGAAAACCGCCAATAGCGGCAGTCCGATTGCCGTCATCGCCATCGCCAGAAAGACCGCGGCATAACCGGGCATGACATGCGACAAGCCGCCGAACTCGGACACTTTGCGCGTGTGGCGGCGCTCGTAAATTATTCCCACCAGCAGGAAGAGCGCGCCGGAATAAATTCCGTGGCTGACCATTTGCATGACCGCGCCGTTGATGCCGTTCGGATTCAGCGCGAACAGTCCCAGCATCACAATACCCATCGATGAGACTGACGAGTAGGCGACCAGCTTTTTGACGTCGCCATCTTTCTTCACGACGAAGTACATCGCAGCCAGCGCGCCATAGATGATCGAAACGATCGCCAGAAAGATCATCACACTGCGCACGCCGAACTGATGGTTTGTGCCTGCGAAGAAAAACGATTCATCGGCAGACGCTTTCGGAAACATCGGCAAGTTGAAACGGTAGAAGCCGTACGTGCCGAGCTTTAGCAGAATCCCGGCGAGGATCACTGAACCGGCGGTTGGTGCTTCCACGTGCGCGTCGGGCAGCCAGGTGTGGAACGGCCACATCGGGACCTTGATCGCGAAGCCGATCCCCATGCCGAGGAAGATCAGGTTCTGGATCCCCGCCGGGAGGCTGCCACCGATCTGCTGGAGCTGCAGGATGTCGAAGGTGTGCGGGGTGGAGCGGAAGTAGAGGGCCAGGAATCCCAGCAGCATGAAGACGCTGCCGAACAACGTGTAGAGGAAGAACTTGATGGCTGCGTACTCCCGGCGGGGGCCACCCCAGAGGCCGATCATGAAGTACATGGGCACCAGGACCAGCTCCCAGAAGATGAAGAAGAGCACAAGGTCGAGGGAGATGAACGTCCCCGCCATCCCGGTCTCCAGCAGGAGCATCAGGGAGAGGAGGCCCTTGGCGTTGCGAGGCTCGGGGAGCCACTTCATGGAGTAGATGGCGCAGAGGAAGGTGACGAGGAAGGTCAGCTCGAGCAGCGGCAGGCTGATGCCGTCCACCCCGACGTGGTAGCGGGCGCCGATGGAAGGGATCCAGGAGCGGTTGGTCTCGAGCTGCATGCCCGTCATGCCGATGTGGTACGGGCTCAGCAGCAGGATGCCGATGAGCAGCGGGAGAAACGTGAAGAGGAGCGAGAGGATCTGCACGGTCCGCTCCCGCTCCTTCGGGGTGAACACGATCAGGGCCGCCCCCACCACGGGCAGGAACACGGCCACGCTCAGCCCCGAGTGAGTAAGGAAGTCCATCACTACCGCGTCCTTTCTAACTCCGTATCAGGAAAACGCCCACAAAGACGGCGATGCCCACGAAGAGGCCCGCTGCGTAGATCTGCACGTTGCCGGTCTGCCAGAACTTGAGCCCGTTCCCGGCCGCTCCCGCCCCGGTGGCCAGGCCGTTCACCGCCCCGTCGATGATCGGCTGGTCCACCCCGTTGTAGAGCCCCTTGCCGAGCGACACCGCCGCGGCTCCGGCGAAGTTGATGACGGCGTCGAGCACCTTCTGATTGGTCCAGTAGGCGGCGCGGGCGATCGGGCCGGAAATCGGATGGACGATGCCGTTGAAGTAGAGGTCGTCGAAGTAGTACCGCCGCTGGAGCAACGTGTAGAACCAGGCCAGGGGACTGCGGGCCAGGTCGATCCTCACCTTGTTCATCCGGAAGATCGTCCAACCGAGGTACAGGCCGCTGACCGCCAGCAGGGTGGAGACGCCGGCCAGGGCGAGGTTGAAAGAGTGCTCCACCTCGCCGAAGCGCACCCAGTCGGCGAAGAGGTTGAGCTTGCCCGGCAGGCCCAGGAAGCCCGAGACGATCGCCATGAAGGCCAGGAACACCAGCGGCCCGGTCATCGCCTTCGGCGACTCGTGCGGGTGCACGTGCTCAGGGTCGTACTTCGGCTTCCCGTAGAAGGTGAGGGCGATCATCCGGGCGACGTAGGCGGCCGTGAGGAAGGCCGTCGCCAGCGCGGCGAGGAACACGAACCAGCCCACCGAGCTGCCGGCCCTCGCGGCGTGGTAGGCGCCGCCGATGATGTCGTCCTTCGACCAGAACCCCGCCAGCGGGAACAGGCCGGCCAGGGCCAGGGAGCCGATGACGTAGGTCTTGAAGGTGGTGGGCATCTGTTTTCGGAGGCCCCCCATCTTGCTCATCGAGAACGAGTGGACGGCGTGCGAGACCGAGCCCACACCGAGGAAGAGGAGCGCCTTGAACCAGGCGTGCGTCCAGATGTGGAAGACGCTCGCGGTGTAGGCCCCCACGCCGAGCGCGGCGACCATGTAGGCGAGCTGGCTGATGGTCGAGTAGGCGAGCACCTTCTTGATGTCGTCCTGGACGAGGGCAAGGCCGGCAGCCATGACCATCGTGATGGCCCCGATGATCGCCACCTCGTTGAGTGCCGCCGGCGAGGCGTTGAACACCCCGTACATGCGAGCGACGAGGTAGACGCCGGCCACGACCATGGTGGCCGCATGGATCAGGGCGGAGACGGGGGTCGGGCCGGCCATGGCGTCGGGGAGCCAGACCTGCAGGGGCACCTGGGCCGACTTGCCGATGGCCCCGCAGAACAGGAGCACGGCCGCCCACGTGAGCGTGCCCCTGGCGACGCCACCGGCGGCGACCACCGACGTGATGTGGGCGATGTTGAACGAGCCGGCCGCCCAGAACAGCACGAAAATGCCGAACATGAAACCGACGTCGCCGATGCGGGTGGTGATGAAGGCCTTCATGGCGGCGTTCGAGTTCGCCCGCTCCTCGTGCCAATGCCCGATCAGCAGGTACGAGGCGAGGCCGACGCCCTCCCAACCGATCAGTAGCTGGATGAGGTTGTTGGCGATGACGAGGTTCAGCATCGAGCCCGTGAACAGCGAGAGGCAGGCGTAGTACCAGGTGTAGCGGACGTCGTCGCGCATGTACTCGGTCGAGTAGATCTGCACGAGCAGCGACACCGTGCAGACCACGACGAACATGACCGCGGCCAGGCCGTCGATGTGCACGCCCAGCTCGACGAAGCGTCCTCCCTCGCCGAAGCGGAACCACGTCACCGACCGTTCGTAGGTCTGCTCTGAGTGGGCGATCTGCTGGAAGAAGACGCCGAGCGAGACCAGGAGCGAGGCAGCGATCGCCAGGATGCCGATCTCGTGGCCCTTGCGGGGCAGCCGCTTCCCGAAGAAGACGATGAGGAAGAAGGAGAGCAGGGGGAAGACGGGGATCAGCCAGGCGTAGGCTCTCACGGGGTTACCACTTCATCAGGCTGACTTCGTCGATCGAGACCGTCGCCCGGTTGCGGAAGATGAGGATCACGATGGCCAGGCCGACGCCAAGCTCCGCGGCGGCGATGGTGATGACGAAGAGGGCGAAGACCTGCCCGATGTAGGAGATGGAGCGCAGCAGCAGGTTGAAGACGACCAGGTTGATGTTGACGGCATTCAGCATGACCTCGATCGACATCAGCACCAGGACGGCGTTGCGCCGGGCCAGCACCCCGTAGATGCCGACCGAGAACAGGAAGGACGAGAGCACGAGCACTGGGGCGACCGGCACCTACTCCTCCTTCCTTGCCAGCACGACCGCCCCCACGAGGGCGGCCAGCAGCACGACAGAGACGATCTCGAAGGGCAGCACGTAGCGGCTGAAGATCGCCTCCCCGAGCGTGTTCACCGTGTCCGGTTTGGAGAAGTGGATCGTCTGGCCCTTGAAGGCCTTCCAGACGATGGTCGACGTGATGCCGAAGGTGGCGAGCGCGACCACCGCCGCCAGGGGCCGGGTCTGGCTGTCGAGCGCCATGTGACCGATAGGCGCCCGGGTGAGCATGAGGCCGAAGAGCAGGAGCACGACCACGGCGCCGATGTAGACCAGGACCTGCACCCAGGCGACGAACTCGGCCAGGAAGAGCAGGAAAAGGATGGCGACTCCCGCCAGGACCCCCAGCAGGTAGAGGGCACCGTGGACCAGGTTGCGGGTCGTGACGAGGCGGACCGCGGCGAAGACGATCAGCGCCGCCACGATCCCGAACACCACTTGCTGCACCCCACCCCACCTTTCCAGCTTCCAGCCGAACGGGCCCTGATCGACCCCTGCTACCGGACCCTGACGAGGTCCGGCGTAGTAAAGACCCTCGGGGGCCGTCGCGTCTAGCCCCCGGGACCCAACGTGCCCTTCTTCGCCCGCATCTCCGCGGCCTTGGACCGTGCCTCGGCGATCCGGGGGTCGGAACCCTTGGCCATTTCCACCTCGTAGACCTTGCGCCTGACCTCCGCCGCGTCGGCGTCCGACATGCCGCCCACCGCCACGGCCGGCTTCGCCGGGGCCGGCACGGGCGGTGCAGGCTCCGTTTCGACCGGCGCCGGACGCAGCGCCGCGGGCGCGGCGGCGACGGCCTCGGCAACGGGCGGCGGCGCCACGGCGACGGGGGCGGCGATCTTCAGCTCGGGCCCCTTGGCCCCGTCGTCGAGCGGGCTGGGCGGCAGCACCGTGCTCATCCAGTCCTCGAGCCGCTCCTTCTCGTGCGTAAGTCGGGTGATGTCACCCTCGGCGTACTCGAACTCCGGGCTCCAGAACAGGGCGTCGTAGGGGCAGACCTCGACACAGATGCCGCAGTACATGCACAGGGCGTAGTCGATGGCGAAGCGGTCGAGCACGTTGAAGGCCTTCGCGCGCTTGCCTTCCCCCTTGGACTCCCGGCGCTCCTTGTGGCCCTCGATGTAGATGCACCAGTCGGGGCACTCCCGGGCGCAGAGCATGCACACCGTGCAGTTCTCCTCCTTCAGGGCGATGACCCCTCGGGAGCGGGGCGGCAGGGGGGCGATCTCGTCCGGGTACTGGAGCGTCCCGGACTTGGAGACCATGTGGCGCATGGTGATCCCGAGACCCTTGAGCAGGCCCGTGCCGAACGTCGCCTTCTTCATCTTGCCTTCGTCGTGCACGTCGCCTCCCTCCTTCTTTACGTCAAGTGGGCCAGCTTGAGCGCGCCGGTCACGAAGATGTTGGCGAGCGACAGCGGGATGAGCACCTTCCAGGCGAGCTTCTGGAGCTGGTCCTCCCGCAGGCGTGGGAAGGTCCACCGGATCCAGATGAGCAGGAAGATGATGAGGCCGGTCTTGAGCAGGAACCAGATCGGGCCCGGTATGAAGCGGAGGAACGGCAGCAGCGGCACGTAGCCGCCCAGGAACAGCGTCGCGGCGAGGCCCGACATGGCGATCATCGCGATGTACTCGGCGGCGAAGAGGCCGAAGGCGAACTTCATCGCCGAATACTCGGTGAAGGCCCCCGTGATGATCTCCGCCTCGGCGACGGGCATGTCGAACGGCGTCCTCGACACCTCCGCCGTCGCCGCGGTGAGGAAGATCAGGAACCCGATCGGCTGCGCCCAGATGGCGAAGGGGACGTAGCGCTGCGCCTCGGCGATGGTCACGAGCGAGAGCGACCCGGCCTGCATCGCCACGGCGGCCGCCGCCAGCACCAGGGGCAGTTCGTAGGCGATGAGCTGCGCGGCGGCCCTGAGCCCCCCCATGAGCGAGTACTTGTTCGCCGACGCCCAGCCGGCGGCGAGGACGCCGATGACGCTGATGGACGAGACGGCGAGGGCGTAGAAGAGGCCGATGTCCAGGTTGGCGATGACGCCGTGGCGGCTGAAGGGGATCACCACGAACGTGAGGCTGGCACCCAGCATCGTGATGAACGGCACCATCGAGAAGACCATCCGGTCGCAGTCGTCGGACATGATGTCTTCCTTCTGGATGAACTTGAGCCCGTCGGCGAGGGTCTGCGCCCACCCGTGGTAGACGCCCGCGTACATGGGGCCGAGCCGGTGCTGCATGTGGGCCATCATCTTGAGCTCGACGTAGCCCACGACCAGGGTGGCCGGCAGCAGGAGCAGCAGGATGCCGAGCTTCAGTGCGAGGAGCACGATGCTGTTGGCGAGGATGTGGTGGAGGGTCGTCACCATCAGAGGCACCCCGAGAGAACTGACTGCTCTAGCTGGCTGGCGAATCTGGGTCTCGGCCGCAGGCGGAATGATGTCGAGGTTTCTTTTGCTCGGGCGGAACATGGCCCTTTTTTGTCAGTACCCCTCTGCATACTCCACACCTGCGACGTGCATACAAGTTCCGACTGCGTCCCACGTCCCCTCAGCACGGCCGCCTGCACGAGTGCCTGCGCTCGCATCGCCAGATATACAACGCAGCCCTTGAGGAACGTCGAGAGGCCTGGCGCATGTGCCGCATCCGCGTCACCTACGGGATGCAATCGGCTCAGCTCAAGGAGATCCGGGCGGAGTTGCCCGACGAGGCCCGGTGGTCCTTCTGCTCGCAGCAAAAACCGGGAACCAACGTTGCGCAGAAGGCAGGACTGAACCGTTCGATCCTCGACGCGGGCTGGGGGCAGTTCCGGTCGATCCTCACCGGCAAAGGGGAAGAAGCTGGCCGAACGTTGATCGCCGTGGACCCCCGGTACACCAGCCAGACGTGCTTGGTTTGCGGGCACGTCGAGACCAATAACCGCATCAACGCGGTTTTTCGGTGTCTCAAGTGCGGCCACGAGGCCCATGCGGACACGAACAGCGCGTGCAACATTCTGCGGGTTGGTCTGGCCCGTCTGGCGACGTCGGGGTCTGACGTTGCCTGAAAAGAAGCTGGCAGATGTATCGGTCAGAGAAGTCATCACCGATCGATGTCCCCCACGACGAAGAACATGCTGCCGAGGATGGCGATCATGTCCGGCACGAAGGCCCCCCGGAGCATGTGGGCGGCGACGCTGATGTTCGAGAAGGACGGGGTGCGGATCTTCATGCGGTAGGGCTTGTTGCCGCCGTCGGAGACGAGGTAGTAGCCGAGCTCGCCCAGCGGGTTCTCGGCGTGGCAGTAGATCTGTCCCTCGGGCAGGTTCAGCCGCTTGGGGACGATGCCGATGTGGGAGCCGTCCGGCAGGCCGTCGAGGGCCTGCTCGACGATGCGGGCAGACTCCTTCATCTCCTGGATGAGCACCCAGAACCTGTCGAACGAGTCTCCCTGCGCGCCGATGGGGGTGTCGAACTCGAACTCGTCGTAGACGAGGTACGGATCCGCCTTCCGGATGTCGTAGGGGATCCCGCAGCCCCGGAGGATCGGGCCCGAGACCCCGTGGTCGAGGGCGAGGGCGACGTCCAGGCACCCCACGCCGACCGTGCGCTGCTTGAAGATCTCGTTGCCCATCAGGAGGTTCTCGTAGTCGGGGATCTTGTCGATGAGCTGGCGCACGCCGCGGCGGGCGAGCTCGACGAAGCCCCGCGGGACATCCTCCTTGAGCCCGCCTGGGCGGATGAAGCCGAAGTGCATCCGGCCCCCGGTCACGAGCTCGAGAGCCTCCTGGATGAGCTCCCGCTCCCGGAAGGCGTACATGACGGGCGTGGTCGCCCCCAGCTCGAGGCCGAAGGAGCCGGTGAACATCAGGTGGTTGGTGATCCGGTTGAGCTCGGCGAGGATGACCCGAAGGTACTGCGCCCGGCGTGGGACCTCCAGTTCGAGCATGCGTTCGACCGCCATCGAGGCCGGGATCTCGTTGTTGATGCCCGAGAGCCAGTCCATCCGGGAGAGCAGGTTGGTGATCTGGCGGAAGTCCCGCTGCTCGACCAGCTTCTCGTGGCCCCGGTGCATGTAGCCGATGACGGGCTCCGCCCGGACGATGCGCTCGCCGTCGACGCTGACGAGCACCCGCAGCACCCCGTGCGTGGCC
>Ga0137389_10003211_pt1 | contig 10103 bp, 8 predicted proteins | sample 15con2h14BmetaG_FD_104645 | JGI IMG/M metagenome (GOLD analysis project Ga0137389, IMG submission 104645) | Vadose zone soil microbial communities from Angelo Coast Range Reserve, California, USA - 15con2h1.4B metaG | ecosystem: Environmental > Terrestrial > Soil > Vadose zone > Saprolite...
CGCACGCGGATGCTCATTACAATCTGGCGTTTGTGTGCGACAAGCTGGGCGCGCACCCGGAAGCTCGCCAGCATTGGCAGCGCTATGTGGAACTCGATCCCAGCAGCCCGTGGTGCGATTACGCGCGCCAGCGCCTCGCCGCCCACAAACCCGGAGAAAAGAATTAACACAGAGCTCACGGAGAGCACAGAGATCACAGAGCAAGAGGAAATGGGGGACGGAAAAACCCTCAGGCCCAAAAACCGGGCCCTTCGAGGCGCCCTTCGCTTTCGCTCAGGGCAGGCAGGGTGAACCTGAGCGACAACCTATATTGCTAAGGTTTTGGCGGCGCGGGCTGCGCGGTTGGCGGCAAGATGCCATTTAGGCGCAGATAAATGGCTTCGGCGCCGTAGTGGTCGTTCCAGCCATCGCTGAGGGCGATTAGCGCGGCGGCGCGCGAAGCCGGGCGGTTGCCGAAAAGCACCATCGGATCGCCGAGCTTGGAGTCATCCACATTCGCCAGCGCGGTGCTGCAAAATTCAAAGGAAGCCTTCACGCCCGCAACCAGCTTGTCTTTGCCGTCGCTGTCCGCCAGTTTTGAATCGGGCGCCGCGGTGCCTGAAATCTTCGAGCACAACAAAAAATTCGACTGCGCGATGTGCATCACCAAATGCGCGAACGAATTCATCTCCGGCGTGGGCTTAAATCCGTATTTGTCCGCGGGCATGGACTCCGCGGCGGCCACCATGGTCTTGGAAAAACGCGCGAGCTGCGATTTCACCGTGGAGCTCACGGGATTCGCCACGGGCGCTGCGCTCTCTTGCGATCGCAGCGTCAAGCCCGCCAAAAGCAGTAGCAACACTCCCCATCCTGCGCGTTTCATCGCTGTCTCCTTCGTCGGCTAAAGTGCCGGAAGCATACTCCCGCGGGCGAAAGACAACAAGCTGCTTCGGATTCCATTCGGCATGCAACCGGATGGAATTAGTCGGCGGCCGAGGTTACTGCTTCTTTCGCCGCCGCTTCACTTACCGGCAGCAAGGCCACGATCAACGTGCCGCCGGCGTCGGATTGCACCTGCAAGTGCCCGCCAAGCTGCCGCAGGCGCTCGCGCATGCCGCGCATGCCAACGCCGGTAATCTTTCCCGAGGTAATGTTCAATTGCATGTCCAGAGGAATGCCTTTGCCGTGGTCCTTGACTTCGAGGCGCACTTGGTTGGCGGAGCGGGAAACGCGAATGGCGGCGATGCGGCTTTCGGAATGGCGGTGAATGTTGGTCAAGCACTCCTGCACAACGCGGAACAGGGTAATCTCCAGGTCGCGAGGCAGGCGGCCGAAATCCTCCGGGAGTTCCAGGTTCACGCTGATCTTGCTGCGTTCGCTGAAGCCCTCGATATACCACTGCAGAGCGGATTGCAGCCCCACTTCGTCGAGCAGCGGCGGGTGCAGAAGATGGGAAATTGTGCGAATTTCCGCGGAAATCTGTTCGAGGAGCGCGCGATTTTCTTCCACCGCCTTGGCGGCTGCGCCGCTGAGCGCGCCCTTTTCGCGGGCCACGTGCGAAAAGTTCATGCTGGCCGCCGCCAGCATTTGCCCCACGCTGTCGTGCAATTCGCGCGCGATGCGCCTGCGCTCTTCGTCTTGGATCTGCAGCAAACGGCCGGAGAGCTCGCGCACCACGGCGGTTTGTTTCAGCAATTCCAGGTTCTTTAGCTCAAGCTCCTTGGTACGGTCGGTCACGCGCTCTTCCAGCAAGGTGCGCAACTGACGCTGCTCGGTGACGTCCAGTCCCGAGGCCACAATCATGATCACTTCGCCTTGCTCGTTGTGCACCGGATTGAGGGTGCGGTCCACAAAGCGGACGCTGCCGTCGCGCAATGAATACGAGCATTCCTCGCGGACGGCCCGGCCTTTTGCCGCCGTGGCCACTCTGGCTTTAAGAATTTCCTGTTCTTCCGGCAGCTTCGACCACCAAACATCCCATACTTTTAGCCCGATGACCTCGCGTCGTGGAAACCCGGTGCCCTCCAGCGCGGCGCGATTCGCTTCCAGAACGGTTCCATCCACAGACAGCAAACACAGGAAGGAGTAGGTCTGCGCGAAAGCCGCGCGCAGCAGTTCCTGATTTTCGCGAAACTGTTTTTCGGTGCGCTTGTGTTCGGTGATATCGCGCGCGATTTTGGAAGCGCCGATGACCCTGCCTTGAGAATCCTTGATAGGAGAAATGGTCAGCGACACGTTTAGCCGTTCGCCGCTCTTCGTCACGCGCGTGGTTTCAAAGTGCTCGATTCGTTCTCCCTTCATTAGACGGGCCAGGATTTGCGCCTCTTCTTCGCGTAGCTCGGGAGGAATAATAATGGTGACCGGCCGTCCTATGGTTTCCGCGGCGGAATATCCGAAAGTGCGCTCGGCAGCGCCGTTCCAACTGTTGATAATCCCGTTCAGATCCTTGGAAATAATGGCGTCGTCGGAGGACTCCACAATGGCGGCAAGGCTGGCACGCGCCTGCTCGGCCTGCTTGGATTCGGTAACGTCCATGTTGATGCCGATCAATTTTTCCGGCCGGCCGTGCTCGTCAAAATAGACTTTCCCTCGGGAGCTCATTCTTCGGACGGCCGCGTCGCGGCGCTGGATGCGGAATTCGCCGTCGAACTCTCCGGTTCTTAATCCTTCGTCGGCAATTCTCTGAGCTTCCGCGCGGTCTTCCGGTAGCACGCAAGACAAAAAGTCGGCTTGCGTGCCGCCGAACTCTCCAGGTTTCATCCCATACAATTCCTCAATTTCCGGGGACCAGCTATCCACTCCGGTCTTGAGGTTCCGTTCAAAGGTTCCGGATTTTCCGGCGATCTGCGCCAGCGCCAAACGTTGCTGGCTGGCCCATAACTTCTGTTCCGCGTGCTTCCTCTCGGTGATGTCCTGGATTACAGAAATTACGTACTGCACTTCTCCGGCACCGTAGCGAACCGCCGACACCGAGCGCATAACCCATACCCACGAGCCGTCTGGCCGGGCATAGCGTTTTTCGATGGAGTAGTGATCGGATTTGCCTTCGGAAATCTTTTGGGCTTCCAAAAGCTCCGGAGCGCGATCATCGGGATGGGTAATGTCTTGATACTTCATTTTGAGGAGTTCCGCGGCAGGACGGCCCAGGATCTCGCAGAATTTTTGGTTGACGCGAAGCCAGCGTCCGTTGCCATTGAGGTGGGCGACACCCACGGGTGCAAGCTCAAAGGTCGCGCGGAAACGTTCCTCGCTTGCTCCTAGTTCTCGCTCCAGAGCTGCGCTGCGTTGCAGCACTTCCTGCGGGTCTACGTGGTGACTTCCGGAATTGGGCGCGTCCGCGACGAACGTGTCGCCGCGGCTCACCACTTCCACCGCCCTCTCTAGTTGGTCCGCGATGCTCGATTTCAGAACGTAGCCCCGCGCGCCGGCACGAAAGGCCTGTTTGATCATTTCGGGCGCCTCGTGCTGGCTGAGGATCAGCACTTCAGTCCGCGGCAGGGTATCGCGAATCAGACGCGTGGCTTCCAGGCCATTTAAGTTCGGCATGCTGACGTCCATGACCACGACATCGGGCTTCAGTTGCTTCGCTTTCTCCACGCCGTCGCGGCCGTCAATGGCCTCGCCACACACTTCAAAGCCGTTTTGAGAGGCCAGCAGCGAGCTCACGCCTCTCCTCACGACTTCATGGTCGTCGACAATCAGAACGCGAATCAGAAGGAGCTTCCTCGGTCTTTCATCCGCAGTTGCACGAATCTTTCCGAGCCGCCGTCCGGGTGCTAGTAATCTGAGCGGACTTCATCCCTTGCGGAACGGGGCTTATGGTACCGAGGCGAACGCTTGAGGGAACATACAGTAAACCATGTACGGAGCCGAAATGTCTCAATAATGCGTTAGCGTTGATGGGCAGGCGTGTGCTTTAAGTGACTCAAGTTCTTCCGTTTAGGTGGGCCCGGTTTATGCGACTGCGCGTTCCGGATCGCTCAACCATTCTTCCAGCGTGACGCGCTGGCCGGGATCGACATCGCGAAACTCCAAGCCCATTCCCAGTGGAGTCTGCGAGTAAATGACTCCCGCCGTGGCGCCAAACTTGCGGTCGGCGTGTGCGATTTCAATGCGCACGGCGCTGCCGAGGGGAAGGGGATTCACCATATCCACATAGCAGCCGTGGCTGCTGAGGTCTCCAGTGCGCGCCGATAGGCGCACCTCCGTGTCGACGTCGATGACTTCGACGGCGGCAATGAAGGGCACGCGGGGAGAACGACGCAGTTCGGTTTGCATGGATCGGCCTCCGACGGCCGCTTGGCGGGGAAGTAGCGGATTGTATACGCGTCATCGCGCGTGTGCAACGCAAATTGTGGCGCCCTTATTTCTTCAGGAAGAGCACGCAATAGTCGGCGTCCGGCCAGTCCTGCACGGTTTTGACGAGCTGCAATCCTGCGGAGGTCAACTCGTCGATGAGCACTTTCTGCGGAATGCCGTGGCCGCCGCGATTGGCCGGCACTCCCTGCACGGGGTCAAGCCCGGAGCGCGGGGGAAACTCAATAATGGCCAGGCGCCCTCCGGGCTTCAGGGAGCGCAGCAGGGCGGCGTTGAATTCCGCGGGCTTGGTCAAGTGGTGATAGACGCGGCGGAGAAAAATGGCGTCGCAGCATTCCGGGGGAAGATTTGTGTCCGCTTCTTTGCTCTCGACGATGGTGACATTGGCGATGTGCCGCTTGGCTACGTCGGACTTCAGCTCGGAAAGTTTCTCTGCGTCGATCTCCGTGGCGAACACTTTCCCTGTTGCGCCCACTTCGTGCGCCGCGGCAAATGCGTAGCGCCCGTCGCCCGCGCCGATGTCCGCCACGATCGTGCCGGGCTTCCATTCCATCAACGCCGCCAGGCGCTTAATCTCGTCGGTGGCATCGGCTTTTGCCGGCCGAAGCAAGCCGACGCTCAACGCGGCGGCGGAAACTAGGAGTGCCGCAATTATTTTTTTCTTACGCATGGCTTTCCCCTTCTGACCAATTAGACCAAGCCGTTCCTTTAGACTCGAAGCGCGGCATTTTCGCTTCTTATTTATGGAAAGGAGCGCCTTGCTCCCGCGCAAATCCTACGCTAGAGTTTCCGTCCATAAACGAAGAACCATGGCCAAAGCCACCCGCTACCAACCCAAGAGCAAGCGCAGATCGCCAGACAGCGTGCGCACACTGATTTCCCGTTCGCAAATACAAAAGAGAATCTCCGAAATGGCGCAGGAAATTCGCCGGGATTTTCCGGTCGAGCCGCTGCACTTGGTGGGAGTGCTGAAGGGTTCGGTGTTTTTTCTGACCGATCTGGCGCGGCAGATCACCGGCGAGGTCTCGATTGATTTCATCGCGGTTTCCAGCTACGGGAGCAACACGCGCTCTTCGGGAGAAGTGAAGCTCACGCGGGACCTGGATTCCAGCATCGAAGGGAAAACGGTCATCGTTGTCGAGGATATTCTGGACACCGGGATGACCCTGCAATATTTGCTGCGCGTGTTTGAGCAGCGCAAGCCCCGGCGCCTCCGCGTGGCGGTCTTGCTCGACAAACCGGAGCGCCGGCTAGCCAAGGTCCGCGCCGACTATGTCGGCTTCACCATTCCCAACGAGTTTGTGGTCGGCTACGGCCTGGACTATTCCGAGCGCTACCGCAATCTCGCGGATGTGGGCGTGCTCACGCTGGGCAAGCAGAGGAAAAAATAGTAGCGCCTTTTCGGGGTCCTCGGTCAGTTTCCGATTTGTGCGTCATCCGGAATGATCACCAAAATTTTAGGTCTACAATCGTTGCGTGGACCACCATACCGTTGCGGTCGTCAGCATTACCGGTACCTGTTTTGATGTGTTGGGTAGTCTCTATCTGGCCTACGATCTATTGGGTGGACAGCACGGTCCGTTGCGGCTGCTTACCCGTGCGGTAACGTACTCCGTTGTCTTCGGCATCGGCTACGGCCTCGGCCTTGGTCTCTTCTTTGGCCTGGCTTCCGGTATCGCGACCGGTATCACCCTGTCGATTGAACTCAGTCGAGCAGCTCGCGGGCTAGATCATTACTCGTTGCTTTGGGAAGGACTGTTTTCCGCCATCCGGGGGTTCGCTTTCGGAGCTGGACTGTACAGGATTTTGGGCTTCGGATTCGCAATCGCATTCGCCATCCTGATCACAGCCGGCCAAGTATTCGCCTACTCTCGCGGCATGCGTCCTGCCATCGACTATTCAGCGTCTCGCCGCCCGCGGCTTACGCGTCGTCAGTTTTGGGGAACGGTGATCCGTACTGTCGGCTTCATGGTCACGGCCCTGCTCTGTAGCGCCTTCATCCATCACGTGGACCGCGCCTGGTCTTTTGCGATTCGCGTGGGGTTGGTGACAGGCATTGTCACCGGCGTGGGAGCGACGGTCAATCCTTACATCGAATACTACGCCGACCATCTTCCAGAGCGATGGCTTGGGGTATTCGGCATTGGACTCATCCTTTGCGGTTTTACCCTGCAATCCCTTCAGTATTGGCTGGCACTATTTGATGTACGGCTGACTTAGGGGGGCGTCCCCCTAGCGCTCTTTATCTGGGCGGATGGTTGGCAATCCGGAAATTAGGATAATCCTCGGTAAGTTCCGGATGCCCCGTCATACGCCCGCAACCGGCAGCGAGCACGAAGGGGGCGTGCACTTCCTATAAGCGGACTTCTGGCGCGTCAGGAGAAACTTTTCGAAGTAGCGTATTACACTGCACCCTCGAATTAGGAGGTCGGAAAGGTTGCTCCAACAGTAGTTGCCGGCACATTCCTCTTACAAGATGATTTTGGGTCTGGTGTCGGGTGGTCAGTTCTTAAGTTGCAGTTGCAATCGTTCGTAAGCAGCACGGCATTGCTCATCATCTAAGTGAGTTCGGTAAGCCGTGCGATATTCGCGCAGGGCCGCTTGGAGATCACCTTTCAGTTCAAGTGCGCGCCCCAGCGCGCAATTGGCTTGCGAGAAGTGGTTTTTTTCCTTCCTCAAAGCCCATTGCAATTCAATAATGGCGGCATCCAGCTCATTTTTCTTGATAAGCAGCCGGCCCAATAAATAGTGGAAATAGGAGTCGTCTGGACAGATCCGAATTGCCTCTTTGATCTCGGCAAGTGCAGCGTCCGGGTCACCGGAATCTTCGAGAGCATTTACCAAGCCTATTCGGAAGCTTTCGTCTTTAGGGTGGAGTTGCACAGCGGTTCGATATTCAGGAATAGCATGGACAAAATCACCCTTTTCTAGGAATAACCTCGCGATCTGCAAATGTAGGTAGGGTACGTAGGAAGAATCCGGCTCTAAGGTAAGAGCTTGCTGACAGTCCTTTATTGCTCCGTCCAAATCACGGCCCTGGGCAGACGATTTGGCCCCATAAAAGATGCAAGAAGCCATCTTTCTGCCTCGTAATGATTCGCGAAACTGTGCCTGCCCTGTCTTCAGCTTTGCAGCGTCAAGTGCAACATTTTCTGCCACATGAGCGACCGCCGAGGCGTCTTTGTGAAGGAGGACCTTCTTCCCGGGGAAAAGTTCCATTACCGCGAGCACCGGCACAACCACCGGTAAAACCGGTATGATCTCGGGGCCCCACGCCACGATTCCTGGGACATCCTTTAGCCTTGGTTTGCCGCCAAGGCTCGCGTCGTCCTTTGTCGTTCCTGGGCCTGTCAGGCGCACCATTTCTCCGGTAATCGTTTGCGTAGGTTCCAGATCAATGAGCAGCTTGGCCGGACCCCTGCCCGTCTGGTCAACCTCCCGAACGCTCCCATTAACCGCCGCTCCGCTTGGAATGACGACTTGTTCGTCTACGATGACATCAAAGGCGACCTCGAATTCCACTGGCCATCCGGGCTTCGCGTCTGTCTTGTATAGGTTCTTCTTCAGGCGGAGTTGCACAGAGGTGTTAGCGAGCAGGATCGGCGGGCTTGAAGTTTCAGCGGTTGCAGACTGCGCCCTGCCTTCTACGCAACCCAGAAACACCGAAATCACTATTGCAACAAAGAGGGGAAGTCCGCTCCAATACCGAAGCATATCACCTCCTACCGCACTGCCTTATTGGGAAGGATACCGTCAATTCGAGTATTTGCGCAGGCATAGGGCGTTGTGAGATGCAAGAGACGAGATTCGGGACGAGTTGTCGGCTACTCGGAAACTGGACCCGCCACTGTTTTTGCCATTGTGCCAGCCGCGACGAGGGTCCTGATATAATGTTCGGACTGCATGAATCCCACTGAGGAACACACGACCAACTTCCGGGTAGCGGACCATACTTCACTTCGCGCATCGTCTGAGCCTACGCGCACAGACAAAGAGTTTGCGGATACCTCAAGAATGTTAGATCGGGGCTGCGTTAAGGCAAGCCCGATAGCCTGAGGCTAATCCGTAATTTTCACTCGAATAATCTGGCCCAGGCCTGGCGGCGCTGCGCCGAAGTTGGAAATGTAAATTGCCCCGTCTGGTCCGATGGTCATTGCGGTAGGCACTACGAGCCCGGTTAGTATGTCCTCCACTTGGCCCGAAGGGCTGACGCGAACGAGCTTACCGGCGCCAGGAGACGGAAATCCTGGGGCGTCTGACAGCTCGAGCACGTAGAGCCGGTCGCGATGGTCAAAAGCGAGTCCAACCACGGTCGTGAACCCTGCGTCCCACACTTTGAAATTGCCACTCGGCGTGAGCTTGAAGACGTTCGCACTTCCCGGATTAATGGGGAACGGTGCGAGGCTGCCGAAGAAGAAGTTACCGTGGTACGTGATTCCAGTGGGGCCAATCCAAGTATTGCTGGTTGGCGAAACGTCCACCACGCGATTGATCTTGCCTGAGGTTGGAGAGATGCGATCGATCTCCTGGTGATTTGGCTCTGTGGCGTATAGGTTCCCCCCGACCGCGACCATGCCGTACCAAGTTCCGTCTGGTTCCCGGTCGTCAACAGACGGTTCCGGGTTTGCAGCTGGATTTGCCGCCTGGAACGCTGATAAATCGGCGATGTAACTCCAGGTGCCGTGTTCGACATCCACTTGGATCACGCCGTTTGGCTTGGCAGGATTGCCGTGGGAGCAGCCGCCACCCGCAACGAGTACGTAGAGATTGTCACCTATAAAGGCTAAGTCTGCGGCTCCAACCGTGTCTCCTGAAGGCAAGCTGGACTTGGCCGACGGCAGTCCGTCTACCACCGTCGTTCTTTGGCCTCCAGCGGAGATCCTTGATACTCGCGCCGTTAGTCCGCCGTGGTAGGGGCCCACCGGGGATGGGACCTGCTCGCAAGAAGAGCTACTGCTCAAGGTACCACCGCCGCTCCCGGCTTCGGCGACATACAGAGCGCCATCGGGACCGAACTTCAGACCTCGCGGACCGTTCAGGCCGCCGGCAACCACTGTAAAGCTCGAAGACTGTGCCCAAGCTGAGGGCGCCAGAAGGACCACCATCAACCCAGTGACAAGCTTCACCATTCTAAAGCATGGTTTCATATATGCTCCTTAGCTTAGGGAGAAAAACCAGACTTAGGACTTGCGACGAGCGGGTTTCGCCGCAGAAACGGCACGAGTTTCTTCCTTTTCTCTATAACTGTCAATGTGAGAATTTGTCGCAGCCTGTACGAGCACAACCTTGCGGCGCTAGGTGGTCGCTCAGTACGATAGGCTAACTGCCAATAAATCGGGTAATCGGAAACTGGACCCGCAGTGATTCTGCCGTTGTGCCAGCCGCGCAGAGGGTCCTGATATAATGTTCGGGCCGCATGAATCCCACTGACGAACACACAACGGTAGTTCCGGCTCCGGAGCCCGAGATTTCCGAGGAAGTCCTGGCCACGCTCACGGAGATCGGAGAAGAGGTGAACGCTTCGCTGGACCTCGACGAGGTCCTGGCGCGCACCGCCGCGCTCATCAAGCGCCATATCGACTATGAAATCTTCGGCGTGCTCATGTTCGAGGGCGACGGCTCTTACCTGAAGCATCGCTTCTCCATCGGGTATCCGCGCGAACTCGCGGACAGTGTGCGCGTTCCAGTGGGGCAGGGAATTACCGGCGCGGCTGCCGCCACCGGGCATGCTGTTCGCGTCGCCGACACCCTCAAGGATCCGCGCTACATCAATGCCATCGAGAACGTGCGCTCTGAGCTGGCGGTTC
>Ga0137389_10003212_pt1 | contig 10102 bp, 8 predicted proteins | sample 15con2h14BmetaG_FD_104645 | JGI IMG/M metagenome (GOLD analysis project Ga0137389, IMG submission 104645) | Vadose zone soil microbial communities from Angelo Coast Range Reserve, California, USA - 15con2h1.4B metaG | ecosystem: Environmental > Terrestrial > Soil > Vadose zone > Saprolite...
CGTCTAGATATCTTCCTGCTCATTAATGATCTCCTAGCGCTCAGTTTTGGGATCAACTTGAAATTTAGCGTACTCGGCGATCCGCGTCTTTACCAGTCTCCGCACCAGTGCGGCAGGTAAGGGACGGTCGGCTTGAAAGCGGATGGTACCCTTGCTTGTGTCGTAGGCATTGAGTTCGTCTCTGTGCGCTTTTATGGGGTGAGCACCGGCGTAGAAGGCGCAGTGGTTCGCGGCCGCGCCAAAACCGACGAGATACCTTCCACCAAGACGGAACCCTGGGATCTGATAGCTGATGCACTCTTCAGCCTTAGGCGCCGCGGACTTGATGGCCCTTCGAAGTTTCTCAAGCGCAGCTCGCTTGTCGTTGCTCAAGGGTTCGAGATACTCGTCGATGGTCTGTGGTTTAGCTGACATGGGTTGTGCTCCTTGAGAGATCAATTACTGGTTCTCGGTCGACGGAAGAGTATTCTACCTCGATGGAGCACGCGTTGCGCCTCGTTATCTATTGAGCAGTTGCCGAGGTAGCCACGGGTGCGAGAACGGCTTCAAGGAGAGGTCGTATCTGGGACAATTGCTTGATTCGGATGGCGACGTCCCATGCGCGCTCAAACTTCTTCCAACCCGCGCTGTAGAAGAAATGTTTCACTTGGTGCTTGACCGACCCGTGCGCCGACGCCGCTTCAAAGATCGAGCGCCAGCGGTAGAACTCTTCATAGGACCAGTCATACCCGCGCTTCAGTTCTTGCGGTGACAGGCGTGAAGGGTGATAGACAACGTGACGCGTGTCGTAGAGGTCCCAGTTCAGCGTTTCGATCCGGTTACGTGCGGCCATGTCAGTGAACAACTGAGTCCCAGGGTACGGTGTCAGAATGTGGAAGGTGGCTGTAGTGATTCCAACTTCAACAGCCCAGTCTACGGTCTGGGAGAAGACGTCGCCGTCGTCTCCGTCCAAGCCGAAGACGAAGCTGCCATTGATCATGATGCCGAGGCTGTCGAGCCGCCGCACGACCTCGCGATAGCTGCGGCCGAGGTTCTGGCGCTTGCCGGCACCCGCGAGGCTGCTCGTGGAGAGGGTTTCGAACCCCACGAACAGGCTCCTGAGCCCTGCGGCCGCTGCCTCTTCGACCACATCATCGCGCAGGATCGAGTCGACCGTTGCGGCTGCTTGAAAGATGCGGCCCATTCCTTTCATGCCGCGGAAGAGATCTCTCGCGAACCGCGCATTCCCGAAGAGATGATCGTCCAGGAAGTAGAGATGCCGGCCGGGAAGTCGGGCAATTTCGGCAAGCGCGTCGTCGACGAGCTGCGTGTAGAAGGAGCGCCCTCCGGCGAAGAAACCGTCCTTGTAGCAGAAGGTGCAATGATGGGGACAACCTCGCGAGACGACAATCGAGTTCGGGACCAGATATCGGTGTCGTTGAATAAGATCCCGTCGTATGGGCGGCAGCGCTTCCAGAGTACGCACCGCCGACTCGTAGCGGCGCTGTGGCGCCCCTGCCGCCAGGTCCTGCAAGAATTGCTGGAAAGTTTGCTCTCCGGGTCCGGTAAAGATCGTGTCTGCGTGCGGCGCCGCCTCGTCTGGGAGCGACGTGACGTGAAGGCCACCGAGCAGTACGTAGGAGCCACGCGCACGATAGTGGTCGGCGATCTGATATGCACGATATGCGTTGGTGATGTAGACCTGAATAATCACGAGGTCTGGTTGGTCGTTGAGATCGAGCTTCTCGACATGCTCGTCTTGCAGAGAGATCTCGAGCTCGGGATTAAGATATGCGGCGAGAGTTGCTAAGCCAAGGGGCGGAAAGAGCGAGTATTTGATCGGCCGCCAATAGGGACTCGTTGCCTCGGTCAACGCGGGAAGAATCAACTTCACGCTTCTGAGCGACCGTCTCGCGTTCAAAGCCGTCTCCTTTTTGGCTGCTAATGGCAGCGTCCCAAAGTGCAGTGTAGTGTAGTGTAGTGTAGTGTAGTGTAGTGTAAATTACTTTGCCAAATAAAGTCAAAAGAAAGAAACACACATTCCATCGGTCTTGCGGCCGGCGACTCACCCAAACGAAAACCTATCTCGTCTACTGCGCGAATGCAGGCATGGACCTTGGCCAAGGATGCCAACAGGTCCATCCGACGCGCTGGGGAATGCACCGACGGATATTATCGAATAATATCTAATGTCTTATGCATCTTAAAAAAGACGGAAAGGATCAGTCGTCTGAATCAGTCGTCGACGGATCCACTCGCTACTTCGAAACGGACCACCTGTTGGCCGACATCAGTCGCCGCACAGTGCGAGGTAGCATCGTGACAATGTCGACTCACGGGCTGAAGTTCGGAATAAGTATTATCGCCACCGCTATTCTTGCGCGTCTTCTTACACCACAGGATTACGGTTTAATCGGGATGGTGGCCGTCGCCACGAATCTCGTTTCCCTGCTCAAAGAGATGGGACTTTCGTACCCGACCGTGCAAAGGGCGGAAATTGATTTCAGGCAGATCAGCACACTCTTCTGGGTAAACCTTGGGGTCAGCATAGCAATGATCGCAGTGATGCTGGCGTTGGCACCTGTCCTCTCATGGTTTTACGGGGAACCGCGACTAAAAATGATTGCGAGCATCACAGCCATCGGCTTTGTCTTTGGCGGTTTGACCGTTCAACATGAAGCACTTCTTCGCCGGCAAATGAGATTTCTTGCGCTTAGCGCGATCGCTTTTGTTTCGATGCTGTCGGGCTACTTCGTGGCAATTGTAATGGCATGGTCTGGCGCCGGTTACTGGTCACTGGTCTGCGCTCAATTGGCGCTGCTGGCAACTGGCGCTCTCGGCGTCCTACTTTTATGTCGTTGGCGACCCGGGCTACCGCGTTGGGACGCTGGGGTTAAGGCAATGCTCTCTTTCGGTGGTCATGTTACCGGCTATTCGATCATTAACTATTTTTCGAAGAACTTGGACAACCTGCTGATAGGGCGGTTTTGGGGAGCTCAGAATTTAGGGTTGTTCAGCAAGGCGGGCCAGCTTGTTTCCATGCCGGCGGAGCAGATCGACGAGCCGCTCTCAACTGTAGCCGTACCAGTGTTAAGTAGGCTGGGAGCCACGCCGGAACGTTACCGACGGGCTTATCTGCGTATGCTGGAAAAGGTCCTGCTAATCACTATGCCCGCCATAACCCTCGTGATTGTGTCATCGGACTGGCTGGTTCGGTTGGTGCTGGGTTCTCAATGGACAGGCGCCGCCAGAATTGTTTTCTTTCTCGGGATTGGCGCGATTTTTCAACCTGTATTAAATACGGCTGGCTGGTTGTTCCTGAGCCAGGGGCGTTTCCGGGAGATGGTTCACTGGTCCCTGATCAACGCGCCGATCTCGATTGTGTCCATATTATGTGGTTTGCCCTGGGGCGCGGTGGGAGTTGCAGCGTCTTATTCCTTAACGCGCTTGATTGTTGTGAATCCACTAATGTACTGGTTCGTGGGACGTTCGGGCCCAGTTCGAATGATCGACTTTTACCGCCAATTGGCCCCATTTATGTTGGCAACGAGCGGTGCCTTTTTAGCTTGTCTGGCATTTCGCCGATTCGTTAGTCTTAACGGCGAAGTTTTGAATATAGTAGCGAGCGGTATTATAGTCTTCGGTACGACGATGGCATTTCTCTTGTTCTTTCCGGCGGGACGCTCGGCACTCCTTGATGTAAAGTACTTGATGCTGCTGCTAAGATCCCAGAAACCACCTGTGGCTGTGATCCCAACTCGGGACTAATGAGCAGCGCCTAGTAAAACAGTAAAAATCGATGGTTTGCATGCTCTCTTTCGAACAAACGGGAGATCCGATGAACACTGATTTTGTTGACCCAGACAACAAACAGAATTCGATAGACATGGCCAACGACAGTAGCGTGCCGGTCTTCAGCACCATCATTCCCGCCTACAATGCTGCCTCCCACATTGCTGAAACTTTGAATTCGGTTTTTGCGCAAACTGTTGATTCCTATGAAATCATCGTAATCAATGACGGCTCGCAGGACACGGCAGACCTTGAACGAGAATTAGAGCCCTACCTTGAGCGGGTAATTTATATTTCGCGTGCCAACGGAGGGCCAGCTGCTGCGCGCAACACCGGCATTCTCAAAGCCAAAGGCGAATACATCGCTTTCCTTGACAGCGACGACCAATGGGTGCCGGAACATCTCGCAATGGTAACGGACGTATTCAAACAGGATCCGACGATCGATCTTGTATATGGCGATGCTTTGAATTTTGGTGATGTTACCGAACAAGGTCGCACAACGATGGAGGGTAGTCCTTCTGAAGGTTTGGCTACATTCGAAAGCTTGGTTCTTGGCAGATGCACGGTGGTCGGCTCAACTGTGGTTGTGCGCCGCAAGGCGTTGATGGAGGCCGGGCTGTTTGACGAGAGCTTTATGTACGGTGAGGACTTCGATTTGTGGGCTCGCTTAGCTTACCGCGGCGGACGTATTGATTATCAACAGCGCGTTCACGCACACCGCCGAATCCACAAAGGTAATCTAACGGCTGATGATATCGCCTCCTTTCAGGGGCAGGCGAGAGTGTTGCGAAAGCTCATACGTGAGTTGGATCTTTCACGTAGCCTAAGGTATCAGATAGAGAGAGAAGTGGAGAAGTGCTATGCCGAAGTGGCGTTGGGGAAGTGTAAGCAGAACTTAGTCGAGCAGCGATACAAAGAAGCGGTGAGTGAATTGCAATTTGCTAATGTGTCTTTCCGTAGTCGCAAACTGACAATGGTCATTTACCTTCTCCGCACAGTGCCTCAATTAGTGCGTCGCATGTATCTCAATCAACGATGAATGAGCCTGGAAGAAATCAGCATTACCTACGGCGAGAGGCCCAAAGGAATGGAGGAACATAGTCGCGCTGCTCTTGATTCATTCATCAAGCGCGACAAATGCCGCGAGCTATGCGGCGAGCTAACAGCCGCGTAAGCGATTGCGAAGATGAAAGCGGAGTCGGGTTGCAAAATGTGGTGCCCGCTAGTGGATTCGAACCACTGACCCCTCGCGTGTGAAGCGAGTGCTCTACCACTGAGCCAAGCGGGCGTAAATCCTTTGGAATCAATAGTTTACAGGCATTATTGGACCAATAAATCAGAAGGAATTTGTGCCGTAAACGTCGTCATCTTAAATGATCTGTGCCCGCTTGCGCCAGCAATAGGGCAAAAGGCCGAGTTTCAAGTCTAGGTCGAGCCTGAATTTGTTGAACCATCAGCAACTCGGTTCTTATTCGGGCTCATTAAATGAATGAAATTGAGTGGCTCGTAAGTGAAAAGAAAAAAGGGCGAACCGTTTCGCCCTGAATGCCCAGGCAATACTGGCCCACGATTTGACCGCGACTCAGCTTGTTTTTTTCCCCCGCTTTACTGATTCCATGCGACGCCCGACAGCGGTGGAACAAACCATGAAGATCACCGAGCCGTTGGTGTCGAAGATTTCAACCCGCCGTTCGACTTATGCTCGTCCGAGTCGTGCCGAATCTTGATGGACTTGGTGAACCTCTGCGTACCCGTTCAGGCGCTTGGCGCATCGTACGTGAAGGCCTCGATTAGCGCCCGTAAGTGCGCCGCGTGTGCTGCCACGCGTGCTCTCTCAGTACAGCAGGTTTTCGAGGAGTTCATAGCACCGTGATGAAGCTCTTCTGCGAGAGAAGGCTCTCCGAGTCACCTCTACTGCTTCTTCGAGGAGCCAGTTATGAGAAGCCCAGGGGCTGTGTTAAGGAATAGAAACTCTTTCCCATTTTTGACTATTACGAAACTGGTATTTACTACCCGCCCGTCGGGGAAGGTCTGCACCGTTGCAGTCCGAGTTCACTGTATAGGTCCCTGTCGACGACTCGGAAATGCCCCCGCTACCGTTGATGTTAACAGTGTCAGTCCCCGTGAAATGTCCATGGCCGTCAAAGTTCGTCACCCGGATGGCGGCAATGGGACCCAAGCCGACGATGGTCCCGCTGATGGAGTCTCCGTAGCTGCCATTCAAAGTGCGTCGCGAACAGTTGCCAGGAGATCCACTCCTGTCGTCACCGTCATCCTTAGCTTGTACGCTAGGCATACGAGTCAAGACCGCACATTTACTAAGTCGAGGGTTATTGCCTGGCCGCAAGCCTCCGCTTCGCTTGCTCAATCTGTTCTTCCAGTAAGGCTTTCAACTTAGGATCCAGCGTTAGGCACTGATCGAAGTCTTTCTCTGCCCCAAGCTTGTCGCCTTGAAACAACCGGGCCAATCCTCGGTTTCCGTATGCCTTGGCAAAGGATGGATCGATCTTGATAGCTAATTCGTAGTCGGCGATGCTCCGGTCCAAGTCCTTGCTGTCCTGCCGAGCGTTGCCCCGATTGCTGTACGCTTCTGCAAATAGGGGATTGATTTCGATGGCTCTGTTGTAGTCTGCAATAGCGCCCCGCAGGTTTCCTGTGGCACGTCGCACGAGACCACGATTGTTGTAGACCAGAGCATTATGCGGATCGAACCGGACGGCCTTATCCAAATCAGCCATCGCTTTGTCCAGGTCCCCCTTGTCTCTCAGGGCGTTTCCGCGATTGTTATAGGCGGAACTTAGGCGAGGGTCGACTTCGATTGCTCTGGTGTAGTCGGCGAAGCTGCCTTCCACGTCTCCCATGTCTCGCCGAGCCTTGCCTCGATTGTAGTAAGCCAGAGCGAGATGAGGATCGATCTCGATGGCTCTGGTGTAATCGGCAATGCTCTTCTCCAAGTCTCCTTTTATATATCGGGCGCTGCCACGCATGTTGTAGGCACGAGCCAAACGCGGCTCGAATATGAGGGCCGCATCGAAGTCTGCTATGGCGCCATCGAGGTCTCCTTTCTTATATCGCTCATTGCCCCGGTTGTAGTAGGCAGCTGCGGAGCGAACAGTTTGCGCCTGCGAAAGGGATGCAACTGCGAGAAGGATAATCAGCAGGAGCCAGGAATGCTTGTAGTGTCTCTTAATGTCAGTAAGTATCTTGATTTTTCGCATCGCCTGTTACCTCCCAATTGCGATTTATCTCGATATTGATTCGAGGTAGATAAGCCGGGGCGCGCGAGACGGACTCTCGGCGCGCCCATCCGCGGCGACACCCCATCCGGTGTCACTATCGTGATCGGGCAACGCTTTTCTGTGTGCCGACCCAACAGCGTTAGCGTCTGGCTGCAGGGCCGCCGGCTAGCACTATCGTCTGGCTCTCCACTGCATTCTTCGCTAACTCACGTTCCGGGCGGAGCCTCGGCAGCTCGCGTCCAGCAGCGTCTCCAGGTGTCCAAATCAGCGAGAGGAAATACTGATCACCATACTTGTGGAAAACAAACCTGGATTTTTCTTGTGTTTCGCGGGCCCGCACGGGCATGGTCGTAAAGAGAGCACTGGTCCGGCCATCTCGACTTTGGACCAACCAAACCTTGTCAAAGTCCCTTCTATAGGGCTCAATTGTGTAATCGCCTGCCGGGAGTGTCTTCTCTCCCACGGTGAAGCTGAACGGGATGTTTGTAATCTTGCTGCGCTCAGATTGAGCGGAAACGGATATGACTGTCAGCGCTAACATCAAAGTCAGCATTGTGAGCGTTCCAAAGACTTGCTTTTTCATATTGCCTCCATCTTCCTTCATGGGCTTGCGCGGCGGCTCAATTGCTGCCGTCACTGTTAACGCGACAAGCGGAGAGAAGAAGGGCCAAAATAAAAGAGCGAATATCAAAAGGAGCCGAGCGTTGCACTAACTTGCGTTCGGACAGCGATTGAGGGCGCCGCGCGTCAGTTCCGGCTGCAACTGCCGCAACGTCTCAAAATTTGCAGGCATGTCCCTCAACACCGTAGTCACTTCTTATTCACACGCGTGACACCGAGTGTGAATCAGTGGTCTAACGGCAATTTCCTGGCGCGCTGCTCCTGCCAAATACTGTTGACCTCTGGTCGAAGATAATCCTATGCTTGGTTTCACCTCGTCTGGTCGTTGCATGCCGGAGAACACTCATGCCGCAATCATCGCAAGGCGTTACGGACTTGCTGAACGCCTGGGGCGGTGGGGACAAAGCGGCGTTCGACCGCCTGGTTCCCGTCGTCTATGAAGAATTGCGTCAGCAGGCCTCTCGTTATTTACGCCGTGAGCGTCCCGGGCAAACGCTGCAAACTACCGATTTGATCCATGAGGCCTATATACGGCTCGTCGATCAGAAGAATGAACACTGGCAGAACCGTTCGCAATTCTTCGGTATCGCCGCCCAGTTGATGCGCCGAATCCTGGTTGATCATGCCCGCGCGCGACACCGCGACAAACGAGGCGGTGGCGACATAAGAATCTCGCTCAACGAAGATCTGGCTATCGCCGGCAGTAGAGACGTCAATCTGATCGTGCTGGATGACGCGTTGAGGCGTTTGGCCGAGGCCTACGTTCAAGAGAGCAAGGTTGTCGAGTTGCGTTTCTTTGCTGGCCTGGGCGTGGAGGAGACAGCCGACGTTCTCGGTGTCTCGCCAAGAACTGTGAAGCGCAATTGGCGCTTTGCGAAAGCTTGGTTGCGCCGGGAGCTTGGAGAGGCCTGGACCATGTGAAATCTGACAAGATGGGCGGCGTTTGCTACACAAGTGCAACCGCGAGTGAGCGGGTAACTGAATGAGCAAGATGAGTCCGGACAAGGGCCAGCAGGTAAGAGATCTGTTTGATGCGGCTTTGGCGCGTCCGCTCGAGGAGCGAGCTCAGTTTCTGGATCGCGCCTGTCTCGGCGACGAAGCATTGCGGCGCGATGTCGAATCGCTGCTCGCGGCCGATGAGCAGGCAGAAGGTTTCCTGGAAACCCCGGCGATCGCTGCGGCGGCACAGTCCCTGCTGGGAGTTGCAGCGAGGCTCGCAGCGGGCCAACAAATCAGTCACTACAAAATCATGCGTTGGATGGGCGAAGGAGGGATGGGCGAGGTCTATCTCGCGCAGGATATCAGTCTCGGCTCCAACGTCGCGCTCAAGCTCCTGCCTGATCAATTTGCCGCTGACGCCGATCGCCTCAGGCGCTTCAAACAGGAGGCGCGCAGTGCCTCGGCCCTCAACCATCCGAATATCCTGACCGTCCACGAGATGGGCCAGGACCAGGGCAAACACTTCATTGCCACGGAATTCATCGACGGCGTGACGCTCAGGCAGAAGTGCTCGGCTGGTCCATTGAAACTAAACGAAGCACTTGACGTTGCCTGCCAGGTGGCCCTGGCGCTGACCGCCGCTCACGAAGCAAAGATCATTCACCGTGATATCAAGCCGGAAAACATCATGCTGCGGCGTGACCACATCGTGAAGGTGCTGGATTTTGGTTTGGCGAAACTGGCGGAAGCAGCGCCGACTCTTGACAATGAAGCTCCGACTAAGGCCCTAGTGAAAACAGCGCCGGGCAGATTCATCGGGACCGTCAGCTACAGCTCGCCCGAGCAGGTACTGGCACTCGAGCTTGACGCGCGCACCGACATCTGGAGCCTGGGAGTGGTGCTCTATGAAATGGTCACGGGCCGAGCGCCGTTTCCGGGCAACACCGCAAACCATATTTGTGTGGCGATTTTGGAAAAAGAACCGACGCCGCTCCCCAGCCTGGCGCCTGATGCGCCGCCAGAGTTGCACCGCATCGTGCGCAAGGCGCTGGCCAAGGATCGGGACGAGCGCTATCAAACTGCGCGCGACCTGCTAATCGATCTAAAGAGTCTCAAACAAGACCTGGAGTTTGCCGTCAGGCTCCAGCACTCCGCGGAGCCGGAGCTGAGGAGTGATGAAACTGAAAGCGCAGAGGAAACTGTCGATGCGGCTCATAACGTCGGACGGCAAACGAAGGAAGTGCTGACGGCGCCCACAACATTGAACGCAGCGTTTCGGAAACGGAGGGCGCTTTTCTGGACGGCCGGATTACTGGGTGGTCTCCTGCTCATCGTGGTGTTGGCTTATATCATCGGGCGGATCATCCCGTGGCAACCGCCGCCGCCTCGGATCGTAAATACGGTCCAACTCACGAATGACGGTCGAGATAAAACCAGAGGTATTGCCGCCGACGGCTCTCGGGTCTATTTTGGCGAAGATTTAGGGCAAACACCCGGATTTGCGCAGGTGTCCACCGCCGGCGGCGAAG
>Ga0137389_10003215_pt1 | contig 10099 bp, 6 predicted proteins | sample 15con2h14BmetaG_FD_104645 | JGI IMG/M metagenome (GOLD analysis project Ga0137389, IMG submission 104645) | Vadose zone soil microbial communities from Angelo Coast Range Reserve, California, USA - 15con2h1.4B metaG | ecosystem: Environmental > Terrestrial > Soil > Vadose zone > Saprolite...
AGACTCGTCCGCCCGAAGAGATCGTCGTCGTGCGACGTACCGACGACGAGGCAGCTCGCTTGGTCCTCTCCCGGCACGCGAAACTCCCGCTGAACTCTGTATCCGTGATCGAGGGGGGTGTCCTGGCCGCGATGCGCGCGGGAGTGCAAAGGGCCGTCGGCGATGTGGTCGCGTTCACCGACGACGATGCCGTGCCACGCCGAGACTGGCTTGAGAAAATCGCCGGCCTCCTCGAGGATCGCTCCGTTGGCGCTGTCGGGGGGCGGGACATCGTTCACCCGCCTGGCAAGGATGAATCCCCGCGGGCGCTGGATGTCGGGCGCATCACGCCCTGGGGCCGTGTGATCGGCAATCACCACCTGGGAATCGGGCCGCCTCGCGATGTCATGGTGCTGAAGGCCGTCAACATGGCCTTTCGAAAGGAAGCGGTCAGGCTGCCATCCTCCTTGCGGGGAGCGGGAGCGCAGGCGCACTTCGAGGTCGCCATGTGCCTCTGGGCACAGCGTCGGGGCTGGCGCCTCCTCTATGACCCGGCCCTCGTCGTCGATCACTATGTCGCTCCCCGGTTCGATGCGGATCAACGTGGCTCGCCAGAGACGACGGCGGTTCGGGCCGCCGCCTACAACCTCGTCTTTTGCTTGCTCGGATCGGAGCCGACCCTTTACTGGCGTCGTGCCATCTACGGACTGCTGGTTGGCGACAGAAGTGCTCCAGGACTTAGCCGAGCGATCGCCGCGGCGGTTACCGGCGAATGGACGATCCTGAGACACCTGATGCCGTCATTGGAAGGTCAGGTTCAGGCACTTGTCGCTGTTGCCCGCGGGCAAGGCCCTGTCGCCGATCTCCCGACTGTGGCGGCAGACACCGCCGCGGATGGAGGGCAACCGCTGCTATCAAAAAAGCGCCCACGCGTCCTATTGGTCCTCCACGATCTCGGGCCCGTCGGTGGTATGGAGCGGGCCTGTACCGAGCTGGTGCGTCGCGCATCGTGCGAATTCGATTTCACGATCCTGTCCGGCACCCTGAGCGATCGGCTCCGCGGATCTGTCCGATGGTCTCGTGTCCCCCTCGTCCAGCGCCCCTTCCCGCTGAAGTTTCTCGTTTTCTACGTTGTTGCCGCGTTTCGAATCAGAGGTCATCAAGCGGATCTCGTCCATACCATTGGGGCCATCGTCCCGAATCGGGTCGACCTGGCGACGATTCACTATTGTCATGCCGGGTTTCACCGACTGACTGGGCGGCTAGCCCCCAAGGAAGCCCCACTCTTTCGCCGCGCCAATACGGCCTTCGGTCGCCTGCTGGCGATCATTGCGGAACGTTGGTCCTACCGACCGAGTCGCACGTCGAGCCTCGCCGCGGTCTCGCCAGGTGTTGCGGCCGAACTTGGGCAGCATTACGGCGACATACCCGTTTACCTCACGCCAAATGGCGTCGATACCGAGCGCTTCACTCCGAACTGGCCCGGCCGTTCGCGATTTCGCGAAGTCGCCCAGGCCAGTGATGAGGACATCGTTGTGCTCTTCGTTGGCGGAGACTGGATCCGCAAAGGCCTGGCGCTCGCGATCCAGGCAGTTGCGCTGGCGCAGCAGCAGGTCGACCAGAGGATGCATCTCTGGGTTGTCGGGCACGGGGACCAGGAGCGCTTCCGAGAAATCGCACGGAGCTGCGGTATTGGCGATCAAGTCCAGTTCTTCGGGCGCCGGTCAGATGCGGAACGCTTCTACCAGTCCGCTGATATTTTCGTGCTGCCGACCATTTACGAAACCTTTTCTTTGGCCGCCTACGAGGCGGCTTGTTGCGGGCTTCCAGTGGTAGCGACCCGAGTGAGCGGCATCGAGGAGCTGGTTGGGGCGAATGAAGCGGGGATCCTGGTGGACCGGATGCCGGATGCGATTGCCGCCGCGCTTCGGCGGCTTGCTCTCGATGAGGATACGCGGCTGAGAATGGGGCAAGTGGGAACTTCGAAGGCGAAGGCATTTACGTGGCAGCGGTCAGTCGATGCCGTCCTCGGCGTCTACCGAGACCTCCTGGCTCGGAAGAGCATGGTTTCCTCGGCTGATCGAGCCCCTCATGCGGCACGGGAAGGAACGGGCGCCGGATGGTAACTCCGCAGCGCGCGGCAGCATCGGATCGCGTGCTCCGCCGTGAGCGGGAGTTCCATGATGCGCTTTCCGCAAGCTTCGACGGAGGCGAGCTGGCGCCGCGAGAGCCCGATGAGCTCGAGCAGGGCCTGCTCGCACGGGCCGGCCAGATCGCTGGAGCCGACGTGCTCGAGCTCGGTTGCGGTACGGGTGATCTCACCCTCGAGCTGTTGGCGCGCGGCGCAAATCTCACGGCGCTCGATCTGTCTGAAGGGATGGTCGCGGTCGCGAGCAGGCGGGTGGACAGGTACGGCCGAGCCGGGGCGCACTTCGTCGCCGCGCCGGTAGAGAGCTGCGGGCTCGCGTCTGAGAGTTACGACCTCGTGATAGGCAAGTGGATCCTTCACCATGCGGACATTGGTGGAGCGGCCAGGGAAATACGCCGCGTCCTGCGGCCCGGTGGCCGGGCGGTGTTCCTGGAGAACTCAGGGCTCAACCCGCTACTTATCTTTGCTCGAACCTATGTCACTGGGCACTGGGGGATTCCTCGTTACGGAACCGACGACGAGCGTCCTCTTTCCCGGAGGGACTACCGGGTTTTCGAGGATGGATTCAGTCATTTCACCAGAGAGTTTCCCGACTTCTTCGTTTTCCAGCTCTTCGATCGGCAAGTTCTGAAGTACCGATATCCGATTGCCGGGAAAGCGTTGCGAGGCCTCGACAGGGCCATCGGGCACATAAACCTTCTCAGGCGGTTCTCATATCACGTCCTTCTCGAGATGGAGACGTAGGTCGTGCTGACGAGAGCAGTGCGTCGACTGAGTCCGCTCGCCCTTGGTATCGCCGGGATCGTCATCGGCCTGGTTCCGCTCGCCGTGGCGCAAAATCCGATCCTCATCCGCGTCACCGTTGCGGCGCTGATCATCGGGCTATTCGCCCTGATCGCGGTCCAAAATCCGCGACTCGCGATTCTCCTCGTGCTGTGGTTGCTTCCTTTTCTCGCCTTCCTCCGCCGGCTGCTCATTCCACTGGCCGGCTGGACGTCATGGGATGCCTTGCTGCTCGTCGCCCCGATTGTGGCGGTCTTCGTCCTCTATCGAGTCTTCATCTTGCAGAAGCGACCCCTTGCTCCTGATTGGACGTCGAAATTTGTCCTCATCCTGATCATCCTGGCCATCATCCAGGTCATCAACCCGAGGGGTGGAGGGCTCGCCGCCGGCGCGACCGGTCTTTTGTTTGTCGCGGCCCCGTTGGGTTGGTTTTTCCTGGGTCGCGAGCTCGCCGACCGACGGCTGATCAGCGCCGTCTTGACGGGCAATGTGTTCCTGGCGGTCGGGATCGCCGGTTACGGGCTCTGGCAGACGCTGGTCGGCATGTTGCCGTGGGATTCGGCATGGACGGACCTCAATGGGTATGCCGCGTTGAGCGTATTCGGCGCCACGCGGGCGTTTGGGACCTTCTCCAGTGGCGCGGAATATGCCTTCTTCCTTGCCGTTGGGCTCGTCACCGCGATCGTGATCGCGCTCCATGGACGCGCACTGGCCCTCCTCGCTGTTCCGATCCTGGCCTGGGCGATATTCCTTGAGTCGTCGCGCGCCATCGTCTTCGTCATACTGCTCTCCGTCGCGGCCTTGATTGGAATGCGAACGGGGCGCAAGACGCTCGCGGCCATCGCGATCGGATTGGCGGCGACCGTTGCCGTGGGAACGATTTACGTGTTCGGCCCCCAGCTCACGGCGGCGGCCAAGCAGTCGGGGAGCCCTTTCGTCGCGCACCAGGTCGCCGGTTTGATGAACCCTTTCGATCCCAAGCAGTCGACCTTTGGGTTGCATCAGCAACTGGTATCCAACACGTTCCTCAGCAGTCTCGCGGATCCCCTGGGCACGGGGACCGCCAGCACGAATCTCGCCGGCCAGAAGGTCACCGGCTCATCGAGCTCCGCCGAAATGGACCTGGTCAACGTGTTTGTCAGCCTCGGCGTGTTTGCGGGCATCGCCTTTACGGCCGTGATCATCCTGACGCTTCGGCGCGGGGCCAGTCGTGCATTATCGACCCCCGGTATGGTGGAACTGGCTGCGATCGGAGTCCTGATCGTGACCTTCGGCCAATGGCTGAACGGTGGCTTCTACGCGATCGCGCCACTCGTGTGGGTGCTCGTCGGTTGGACTAATCGAGAATGGCTGGCCCGGCGGCAGGTCCGAGACCGCGTGGACGTTAGCAGGGTCACGCCGGAACAACGCGTGGCTGTCAGGCCATCGGGAGCTGCCGGATGGTTGGTCCCCTGACGGTGGAGCGGATGTCTTAGCTGTGTGCGGCATTTCTGGAACGACCCACGCGGGCGACGGCACGGCTCTGGCTGTGATGAATCGGCTCATGGTTCACCGGGGTCCGGACGATGAGGGGGTGTACATCGACCGGGAGGCGCAGGTCGGGCTGGCCGCTCGACGGCTGAGCATCATCGACATCGAAGGAGGACATCAGCCCATCAGTAATGAGGACGATACCGTTTGGGCGGTGTTGAACGGTGAAGTCTACAACCACGAACAACTGCGCCAGCGGCTGATTGGGCGTGGCCACCAGTTTCGGTCCCGATCCGACACCGAGGTCCTCGTGCACGCCTACGAGGACTTCGGTGACGACATGGTTCATGCCTGCGAGGGCATGTACGCGTTCGCGATTTGGGACGCGCGTCGTCGGCGCCTGCTGCTGGCTCGGGACCGGTTCGGTGAAAAGCCGTTGTTCTATGCCTACCACGATGGCCGCCTCACGTTCGCTTCGGAATTAACCGCACTATTGGCCGGCTGCCCGATGACGGCAGAGATTTCCCCGCCTGCCGTTGATGCCTTTTTCTTGCTCGGTTACATTCCGGGGCCAGGCACGATTGTCAAAGGCGTCCAGCAGCTTTCCCCGGGACACACGCTCGTCTGGGAGAAGACAAGCGGTACGATCGCGGTCCGCCAGTACTGGGCACCTGTCCCGATGCCCACCCAGACACAGGTGCCCGCGCGTGAGCTGGTCGAGGAGACGCGCGAACTTCTCGAGTCATCAGTACGATCCCGGATGATCTCGGACGTCCCCCTGGGGGTGTTCCTGAGCGGCGGCGTTGACTCCTCCCTCGTGACCGCACTGGCAGCTCGGAATTCGAGCCGGCCCATCAAGACGTTTACGGTGGGCTACGACGTCGGCGGGGTCAATGAGATCGAGCCGGCCCGGAGCGTCGCGCACGCCCTCGGCACTGACCATTACGAATTCATCCTCACTGAAGACGACATTCGACGAACGGTCCCGAGCCTTCTCGCTGCGCCCGACCAGCCAATCGGCGACCAGGCGCTCATCCCATCGCACGCTCTGGCCCGAGCGGCTCGTGCGGACGTCACCGTCGCGGTCGGCGGAGAGGGGGCGGACGAACTGTTCGGTGGCTATCCGCGCTACCGCTGGCTGGACCGATCAGTTCGTTTCCACCAGCTGTTGCCGAGCCCGGTTGTGGCCGTTGGCAACGGGATCATCCAGAGGTTACCGCCGATCGGCAGGGGACGCCGCCTTCAAGTCCTGCTCCATTCGGGAACGACCCGGATGCGGCATTTCGAGTGGATCAGCGATCATCGCGCCGCATTGCGTCCGCAGCTGTATGGGGGACTTCTGCGGCCCCTCGTGACGGACACCGGTCACTTCGAGGGTATCCTCGATCCCGGGCCGGGGCTCGACGGCGATGTGGCGGACATCATGCGCATCGACCAGACCAGCTGGCTGCCGGACGACGTGCTCGTCAAGGCGGACCGCTCCAGCATGCTGGTGTCCCTCGAGGTGCGGACGCCCTATCTCGACCGTCGCCTCGCCGAATTCGCGTTTTCGGTGCCGAGCAGCATCCACTGCGATCGCGGTGGCAAGCGGCTGCTTCGCGAGGTGCTCGCCGGCCTTCTTCCGGAGGGCGTGGCCAACCGCCCCAAGGTCGGATTCCGTGTTCCAGCGGCGGACTGGCTGCAACGTCCGCTTGCGGCCACGCTTTCGAATCAAATCGCGGAAGGCCGCCTATTTGAGGAAGGCTGGTTCGAGCGAGCGGCGGTGACCCAGCTCGCCCACGAACATGCGGAGGGAAAGCACGATTGGACGCACGTGCTGTGGCCGGTGCTGGCACTCGGACTCTGGCTCGACCGGTTCCGCGGGGCGCAGTGAACAAGACGCGCGTTCTCGTTCTGGCGCCCGATTTTCCGCCGGCGTTCGGTGGCATCCAGCTGCTCGTACATCGAGTGGTGAGTTACTGGCAGGATCTCGAGGTGCTGATTTTGACGACCGCCGAGGGCTCAGAAGGCCCTGACCTGGGACTGGCGGCGACCGTCCGGCGAGTCAATACCAGCCGCACGCGCTCGCGGCCAGGGAAAGTTGCCCTTCTCAGTGCCCGAGCCATCACCGAGGCACGCCGCTTTCATCCGCACGCGGTCCTGAGCTCACATATTGTGATGTCGCCGGCCGCGTGGGCGATCGCCCGGCTGACGGGCGCCCCCTACATCCAGTACCTCCACGGTCGGGAGGTGACGTCACGGCCGCGCCTGGCCGATTTTGCGCTGCGCCACTCGGCGGCAACCATCGCCGTCAGTGACTACACGGCATCGCTCGTCGCCGCCAGCCGTGGCCGGACGAGGATGCACCGCATTCCTCCGGGCGTCGACGCAGCCGGCCCGCGGCGCCAGGATCAGTCTCCGCTACCCGTGATCCTGACTGTCTCCCGTATGTCGGAGCCCTCCAAGGGCCACGATGTGATGCTGCGCGCCTTGCCCCTCGTGAGGGCCCGGCTGCCACAGGTCCAGTGGGTCGTGATCGGTGATGGGCCGCTTCGGCCACGCTACGAGCGGATGGCCCACGCGTTCGGCGTCACGGACCAGGTGCGCTTCGTGGGAGCGCTTCCGGATGACGAACGCGACGCCTGGTTTGACGCCGCGCATCTATTCGCGATGCCCAGCCGCCTGTCTTCAACCGGAGGCGGGGAGGGGTTCGGGATCGTTTACCTCGAGGCGGCAGCCCATAACCTGGCCGTTGTGGCCGGCAATGTCGGCGGCGCCCTGGAAGCCGTGATCGACGGCGTCACGGGGGTGCTGGTCGATCCAACGGATCACCTGGCGGTTGCGGACGCGATCAACGACCTCCTGCTCGATCGGCGGCGTGCTGAAGCACTCGGACGGGCCGGAGCCGCGCGGGTGCCCGACTTCTCGTGGTGCTCGGTCTCCAAACGCGTCGAGCAAATCGTAATGGAGGTTGCCACAGGGCGGAGGGCGTGAGAGTGCTCTACGCGAGCCATACCGGCCAGATCAGCGGAGGTGAGCGCTCCCTGCTCGACCTGCTGGCCGGGCTGCCAAAAGAGGTTGTCCCAACCGTTGCGTGCCCCCCCGGAAGGATGGCCGAAGCGGTGAAACGCCTTGGGATCACGGTTGCCGCTCTGCCCGAAACGGACGGTAGCCTGCGGATCCATCCCTGGTACACGACTCGCGCCTTTTTCCAGGTCGCCGGGTCGGCGCTACGACTGCGCTACCTGGCGAAGCGGACCCATGCGGAACTGATCCATGCGAACTCGATCCGCGCCGGGCTGGCGGCGAGCCTTGCTTCGAGGGCCGGGGGACCTCCGGTTGTTGTGCATCTTCGAGATTGCCTGCCGGCCAGCCCACTCGCCGACGTGACTCGAGGTGTGCTGGCCGGCGCATCGATGCTGATCGCGAACTCTCGGTATACGGCCTGCAGCTTTGGAATTCATCGTGGGTCGCCCCCAATCACGACGATTTACAACTCGGTGGACCTGGAGCGGTTCAAGCCTGCGGCAGGCTCGAACGCCGAGGCACGGGGGCGCCTGGGCCTTGATCCCGCGGGCCCGGTATTAGCCGTGATCGGCCAGCTTGCGCCATGGAAAGCACAGGATGATGCCATCCGGTGCCTGGGCCGGCTTCAGGCGGAGTGGCCGGCGGCCAATCTCTTGATCGTCGGCAAGGCGGTTTTCAGGTCCAAGGCCACGCGCTATGACAACGTCGGCTATGTCGAGGCGCTCAAACGGCTCACCGCGGACCTGGGGCTCGAGAAGGCCGTTCATTTTCTTGGCGAACGCGAAGACATCCCCGAAATCCTGAGCGCAGTCGACATCCTCCTGGTTCCCTCGTGGCGAGAACCTTTCGGCCGCAGCGTGATCGAAGCGATGGCCATGAGGGTCCCTGTGGTCGCCACCGACGTTGGGGGCCCGGCGGAGCTGATCACGCAGGGCGTCGACGGATTGCTGCTGCCCCCTCGGAACCCGAGTCTGTGGGCGAGGGAGGTCGGCGGCCTGCTGAGCCAACCGCGCCTCCGCGCCGAGATGGGTCGGCGAGCCCGCGCTACGGCCGACGGGTTTGGGCGAAGCGAGCACGTGACCAGGGTCCTGCGCGCGTACCAGGAAGTGCTGGTGGCGAATTGACCAGCGTAGCGGTGGTCCACGACTACCTGACGCAGCGGGGCGGCGCCGAGCGGCTGGTGCTATCCATGTTGAAAGCGTTTCCCTCGGCCCCTCTCTATACGTCCCTCTACCTCCCTGACGCCACCTTTCCCGAGTTCCGCCGGGCTGATGTGCGGCCCCTAGCGCTCGACCGGATCCCTTTCCTCCGACGTCATCACCGGCTCGCCCTCCCATTGCTGGCGCCGGCATTCTCGCGCCTCACGCTCACGGCCGACGTGGTGCTCTGCAGCTCGAGTGGATGGGCCCACGGGACCCGAGCCGTGGGACGAAAGCTTGTCTACTGCTACACGCCAGCTCGCTGGCTCTATCAAACCCAGACATACCTGGGAGCTCGTCGCCCGGTGGCCGCCGCGGCAGTACAAGTGCTGGACCGCCAACTCCGCAAGTGGGATCAGAAAGCGGCGCGTTCGGCCGATCGCTACCTGACCCAATCGACCGCCGTCCGCGATCGAATTCGCGCGCTTTACGGCATCGATGCCGAAGTCATCCCCGGACCCTACCGATTGGGTCCCGGACACCGCCAGGTGCAGGTCGAGGGACTCGCCACCGGCTTCTTCCTCTGCGTCTCCCGGCTGCTGCCCTACAAGAATGTGGACGCCGTCATCAGCGCCTTCGCCGACCTGCCGCGGGCGCGACTGGTGGTCGCCGGCACGGGTCCGGAAGCCGGCACGCTTCGCCGGCTGGCGACGGGCAACGTCCGGCTGGTTGGCATGGTCAGTGACGAGCAGCTGGCCTGGCTGTACGCGAATTGTGCCGGCGTGATCGCCGCGGCCTACGAGGATTACGGCCTGACCCCGCTGGAGGCGGCCGCCTTTGGAAAGCCTGCCGCGGTCCTGCGCTGGGGCGGCTTCCTGGACACCGTTGTCGAGGGGGAAACCGGCGTCTTCTTCGATTCACCGACGCCTGCGGAGGTGGCCGCCGGGGTGGCGCGCCTCCAGGCCGACGCATTCGTCACCAGCCGAATTCAAAAGCATGCCGTCGCGTATTCGGAAGAGCGCTTTATCGGCTCCCTTCGCACGGCCGTCCTGGTGGAGGAGAGCGGAGCGATAATGAGCCCTGGGAGGACCGCGTAATGCAGATCCGGGATTACGTTCAGGCGTTGAGGCGGAGGGCCTGGATCCCGGCCGTGCTCGTTCTGCTCGCCGTGCTGACGGCGGGTGGTGTCTCCCTGTTTACGCCACCCACGTACACGGCGACGGCCGCGGTCTTCGCGGCGAGTCCCGGAACGGGTGGGCTCAAGACTGTCAGCTTCTCGCAGACGACCACATCCGTGAGCCTGGCGTCACGGGTTATCAAGGCGCTCAAGCTCAACGATTCCGTTGATGGTGTCCTGCAGCGGGTGCACGTCACCGCTCTGGGCAGCGATCTGTACGACATTTCAGTCACGGCCCCAAACTCCGGTCTCGCCACCGCCCTGGCGGACACGGTGGCGACGGAATCGGCAACGCTCTACCGTGAGATCGCGGCACAGTCGGCGAGTAGTCAGACGGTGAAGGAGCTCGATAAGCTCCGCGCTTCACTCCGTGACCAATATACGACGGCACTGTTG
>Ga0137389_10003218_pt1 | contig 10097 bp, 11 predicted proteins | sample 15con2h14BmetaG_FD_104645 | JGI IMG/M metagenome (GOLD analysis project Ga0137389, IMG submission 104645) | Vadose zone soil microbial communities from Angelo Coast Range Reserve, California, USA - 15con2h1.4B metaG | ecosystem: Environmental > Terrestrial > Soil > Vadose zone > Saprolite...
GGATTCTCGCTCTGGAAGTGAATGGCGAAGCTGACGTTGCCGCCGTCGACGTGGACGTCGCGAACGAAGCCAAAGGAGACGATGTCACGCGAGAGCCCCGGGAATCGGACTTTCTTCAGCGCCTCAAGCACCTGTTCCTGCGTGGGCATTGGCTCTCTCTTTCTCCTCTTTGAATCGCTCGAACGAGGCGCCGATGATCGGAATCGCTTCCTTGGAGGAGCCGACGACCGAAACGATATTGAGATCCTGCGGACTGACCAGACCCTTCTGCACCATGGTGCGGTCGATCCATTCGATCAGGCCGGCCCACATTGTACCGACCAGGATCAGCGGATGCTCCGACATGTGCTTGACCTGCAGAAGCTGCCAGACCATGAAGAGCTCCAGTCCCGTTCCGATTCCGCCGGGCATCACGATGAAGGCCGACGACAGCCGCACGAAGTGATGCAGACGCGAAAAGAACGTGCGATGGCGAAAGACCTTGTCGACGAACGGATTGGCCTGCTCTTCGGTCGGCAGGTGAATCGCCAGACCAAAGGAGCGAGCATGGCTCTCGATCTGGCCTTCGGTTGCTCCGGAATTCGCGGCTTCCATCAGACCGGGACCGCCGCCGGTGACGATGTCGATGCCCATCCGCGCCAGCTCGTAGCTCAGCGACTTGACCTCTTCGTAGATCGGATCGCCGTGGCGGATGCGGGAGCTGCCGAAGATCGAGACACGGTAGTGCTCGACGCGCTCGGGCTGGATCTGATCGAGGTCGTTGATGGTCTCCCACAGCTGGTAAATCGCCTTATCGAGTACGTGCGCCGGGTCTGCGCCGGAACGCTTCTTGGCCTGTCCCTTGCGCAGCTCCTCCAGCTCGGGAGTGGTGCTGTTTTTCCGCTGACTAGACATGTCCCGCCCTCCCGCGAGGGGCAGACATGTTACCGCGTGATCCAGACTTCTTTGGAGAACTCTTTGAGCTTCGGCTCCGCCGCCCGCGCTTCCGTCTCGGTGGGGAACTTGACGCGGACACGGAAGGTCGGCCCTTTGTCGCTCGTGGTCCGCTCGACGTAAGCGGCGGTAAATCCCCGCTCGATCAGCTTCGCCGCAAGGGCCTCGGCGGTCTTCTGATCGGTTGTGGACAGAAGTTGAGCGAATGCGGGGCTGCCGTCTGGTGTGGGAGCGGCCGCCCTCGGCCGCTCAGCGGCGGGCGAGGCGCCCGCCGCCACACTCGGCTCGATGGTCGTCGGCGGTGCCTTGAAGTCCTCGTCCCTGACATGAGTCTCGATCTTTGCTGGTGGCTTCTTCGGAACGACGGCAGCCTCTGTGACCGGCTCTTTGCGCAGCACGAGCCGATCATCAGCGTTGCCGCGCCCGACCATCAAACCGAACGCGAATGAAGCCGCAAGCGACAGCAACAGCAGGACAAAGGCGACGAAGGCCTGCCCTGCGGTCAATGAAATTTCGTAGTGGGATTGGTCTTCCGCGACTTGTTCCATCACGCCCTCCGCTTACCGGGCGGCCGGTGCCGCCGCCGCGTTCCAGTTTGTGTGATAAACGACCCCGTTGTCAAAGTAGACGGCCGAGGCGCCGCCGTCGGACTTGGGGTAGATCCAGACCGAGTAGACGCGGCCGTTCTGCACCACCTGCTTGATCCAATCCTCGCGCGGCAGTCCGACGATTCCGCGCACTTCATCCTCTTTCATCCCGACCTTGACGGTCGCGAAGGCGGACATCGAAACGTAACGGCGTCCTTCGGCCAGCGTGACCCGCTGCGCGATGTCGGCGTTCCCCGGATCGAGTTGCAGCGCAGCGCGGTAGAACTCCAGCGCTTTGTCATACCGCGAAAGAAGATTCATGTATTCGTCGCCCATCATGACTTTCTCGCGGGCCAGCAGGCCGGCCGCTCGAAGATCGCGCGTGCGGTCGTGGTACTCCTTCACTTTGTCCATGAACGCGACGTAAACGGGTTCCATCCTTCGGTGATTTTCGAGCGTCGTTTCGATCATCTGTTTTCGAGAAGCGGTCGCCGGCGGGACGGCCTGCGCTTTTCGCAGGCTCTCGATCCAGGCGTATTCCTTCATGAGCTGATTCCACTCGCGATCGTTGGGCTCCCTTGGCGGCGCAGAGGAGATGCAGCCCGCCAGTACAAGGAACACCAGAAGCGATCGACGCATCGAGAGAATTTTACTGCCGTGCAGGATCTCCTGCCCAGCGAATGGAAATTTCAAATTTCAAATTTCAACGAAAAATTAAGAATTGGAACCAGGCCAATTTTTCATTTTTCATTCTTCATTTGAAATTTGAAATTGATGTCTTCCCCCCGTGTCGCCATCAGGTCACTTCCGCACCTGGTTCACCAGCGCGATGACGTCCTTCTCCAGCGATGTCCCGCCGAACTCGCTCTTGACCTCGAGGATCCAGCCGTACAGCAGCTCGTGCAGCACGCTGTGCACGACCAGGCCCTGATTTTCCGACCCGGAAGCGATGATGTTGTTGAGAAGCTGATCGAAGTCGATGCGCCCTTCGTTGACCATGTTCATTCCGCTGAGATACGGAAGTGTCTCGGGTGAGAGGTGCAGCACGACGCGGTCAATGAAGTCATAGATGTGATCGCCGATTTTTTGAAAGACCAGCGCGAAGATTTTCTGAAAGGCCGTGTTGTAGCGCTCCACCATGGCCGCCATCTCGTACTCCGTCTCCTCGGCCGCCCGCGTCTGGACGACCTCGGCCCCCTCGGCGTCCTGAAGAAGATTGATGGTGAGCAGTCCCCACAGCGTTTTGGCGCTGACGAAGTTCGATAGATAGCTGCGCGAGACGACGTCCTGCACCGTGGCCGGTTCGCTGACCAGGCTGAAGATGTGGTTCTCTTCTTCGTTCAACTCGAGTCCGTAACCGCGCGCGTCTGACCCTGGCGCATGCTCCAGCAAACGTTCGAGCCGCCCGAGTCCGCGAATGATCAGCGACCAGAAATCGATCCGCGCCACGCCGTCGAGAATCAAACGCTCGGTGCCGAGCGGCAGCGTGATGATCTCGTCGGGGAATGTCGATGTGAATTCGATGGTGTAATTTCCCGCGCGATAGCGCATGGCATTGAGGACGATCGCGCTCGCCTGCCGTTCGATGGCGCGGCTGAGGTCATCGGGTTTGAGATATCCGAGCTCGCACAGCAGCCCGCCGAAACGCCGCGGCGTCACCAGATGCTCCATGGCCTGGTTGTATTGCTGCAGATTGAGGTCGCCTTGCCGCATGAGGATTTCGCCCAGTCCCATGTCGGGATCGTTGCTGGACGCGAAGATGATCTTGCCTTCTCTGACGTAGATGACATCCGTGCGGCCGAGGCCTTCCAGCGAGACGATGGCGGTTTCGCTGCTCCGGATCAGCGAACGGAAGAGGTCAGGAACGGTCGTTTCGGCGAGCGTCCCTTGTATGCTCAGCTCGTCGGACATGGGATCGTTCTTATCATATGGGGTAATCCGCGCCCCTCCTCCGCACTTCGGGCACCTTCTCCCCGCAAGCGGGGAGAAGGTCGTCGATGGCGAAGCGCCGGGTGAGGGGTTAGACGGCCGGCCGAATGTGCTCGACGGACGCGATTCCGACCGCGTTCTTGGTTGTCGATTTCACGCGATACATCGCGGCGTCGGCCTGACGGATCAGATCATCCTTGCTCAGACCGTGGGTCGGATAGGTCGCGATGCCGAAGCTGGCGGTGATCGAGATCTCGACGGTGCCATCGATCACGAAGCCGGTGGCAGTGAGCGATTTGCGGACGCGGTTCGCGACCGCCATGGCCTGCTCCTGATCGGTCTCCGGCAGCACGATGCAGAATTCGTCGCCGCCAAATCGCACGACCTTGTCGATGGCGCGGACGGCCGTTAGAACGCGCTTGGCGACTTCCTGCAAGGTTCGCGAGCCGGTCAGATGTCCGTAGAAATTGTTGACCATCTTCAGATCGTCCAGGTCGAGGAAGATGATGCTGAAGAGCGAGCCGTAACGTCGTGAACGCTCGATTTCCTCGTCAAGGTAGCTGTCGAAGAAACGGCGGTTGAACGCTTTGGTGAGATCGTCGCGCATGGCCAGATCCCGACTGTGGGAAAGATGGTGAATGTTGCCGAGGACCGAAGCCACGGCCCGGATGTACTGGGTGACGGTCACGGTGGCCGCTTCCTCGACCGCATCCGTCGCTGCCAGCGGAATGCGGATCACGCCCACCAGGTCGTGCTCGACCTGCAGCGGAATGACGATCATTCCAGCAGCGCGATCAGCAGCGAACGAATGTCCCGAGGCCAGCGCGCGCTGCAACACATCCGATGGAATGCCGGGTAAGAACTCGCCCGTCTCGTGGGCATCGGGATCATTCGTGAAGCTGACCACGTAACGCTCCAGCCGCGGATCGTGCAGAAAAAGAGTTCCGCGCGCGAGTCCGAGCACATCGAGGACCGTTCGCGTGATGCGCTCGGAAACTTGTTGCGCGTCGTTGAGTGACATCAGCTCGTGGATCTGCCTGAGAAACGTCACCTCGGTCTCCAGCTGCGAGGCGTGGACGGCCGCGTCGACCAGATCGGATGCAAACGACAAATATTCGTGCGGCTGGGCCAGGAACGATTTGCGGTCGATGTAAATCTCGCCCTGCCGCCGCTGCGGTGGCTCCTCCATCCCTAAGATGATGCGCACGATGCTCTTGCGCGGCGGCGGGTTGAGTGCCGCGTGCGAATCGGTGTCGATGACAGCGATGCGGCTGACCTCACGTTCAATTCCGGAATCGGCAAAGGTCAGTTCGGGACACTTCTGGCGCAGTTTAGACACCAAGTCCGAAGCGCTGTAGATCCCGATCGTCTGCTGAATCAAGCGGTTAATTCTACAATGCGTCGCCCAACGATGCCCATCCACCTCGATGCCCTCGCCTCGCCGCAGCGCCGCGCCCTCGATGTGGTCAGAGAAGTTGCGAGGGAAAAGAACCTGCGGCCCTATCTCGTCGGCGGTCCGGTCCGCGATCTGCTCCTCGGCCGCACTGTCATCGATCTCGATTTCACGCTCGAGGAAGGAAGCTCCACGCTTGCACGATCGCTCGCGAAACGGCTCAACGGCCGCGTGCGGTCGTACCCGCAGTTCCTGACCTATAAAGTGACTGCGCCCGAATTTCCCAAGATCGATATCGCGTCGGCGCGCAGCGAGAAATATCGCGCACCGGGGGCGCTTCCGAGCGTCAGCGAAGGGCGTCTGCAGGACGACCTGATGCGACGCGACTTCTCGATCAACGCCATCGCGCTCGATGTCATCTCCGATCAGCTTCACGATCCGACAGATGGCAAACGCGACCTCGAAAACAAGACCATTCGCGTTCTCCACGATGACAGCTTCATCGACGATCCGACCCGGATTTACCGCGCCATCCGACTGGCGACGAGGCTCGGCTTCGCGCTCGATCCCCGCTCCAGGGAGTTGATGCAGAAGGCCATCGCGAGCGGCGCACTGCGAACGGTGTCGAAAGAGCGGCTATGGCGCGAGCTGTTTCTGGCATTCGAAGAAGAAAGCGCACCGGCGGTGATGGAGGCGCTAAACAATGTTCTCGAAGTTCTATTCGGGCCACGTCAAATCGATCGCTCGCGCCTCGAGCTGGCACAGCAGATCGCGAAATCGGATACATCGCTCGATCGAGAAGTTCTTTTCACCAGCGCGATCCTGCGCGGGAACGCATCGCCGGTCGATTTCGAAGGCTCGGGATTCTCACAGCGTCGCGCCCGCAACGTCATGCAGATCGCGAATGAGGTCGCGCGTTACTTCGACGCGCTTTCCGAGGCCACCACCGAGCGGCAGCGATTCCGATTGTTGAAACATGCCAGTCCGGAGCTGCAGGCGGTGCTTGCAGCGATCGGCCGGTCAGAACATGTGACGCGCTTCCAGGAGTATCGGAATTTCCGTCTCCCCCTGCGGGGCAGCGACCTCGACGTCCCGGTCGGCCCGCACATCGCGAAAGCCATCGAACGGACCCGCGAGGCGGTCTTTGTCGGCGAAATCACCCCTGAGGAAGCTCAGGCTTTTGCGCAGCGGATGGCGATCAAGTATCTTAATCCTCAAGAAGGTAAGGACGGTAAGGACGGTAAGGATGGCCAGGCTGGTAAGAGGGATTAGAACTTTCTTACTGCTCTTCCTGTCCTTACCGGCCTTACTTCTTGGACAGCAGCCGCCGCAACCTCCACCCACGCATGACATAACAATGGTGGACTCCGTCCCGCTGGGCGGAGCCATGGCGACTCCATTGCCGGAGGCCCAGCGGAAGCAGCTCGAAAAGTATGACCTCCCCGAGCTGGCCGGCAGCGCACAGGCCCTCGGATCGCAACTGATCAACGGCGAGTTACGGCAGCCGCTGGTCGACTACTTTGCGCGCGATACAAGAATCCAGCAACGATTGTCGATCTTCGAGGGTGGGTTGGTGGTGCTCGATGTTCGCGGCGTCGCCGGACCGATTCGGAAGCGCGTCATCATTCCGGGCGATGCTTTGAAGAGCTACACCAAAGCTGTGGCGTCGCTCAACACCATCCGCCAGGAAGGCCTGACGCCGCCCAAACAGGATCGTCGCGCGGTGCTGCGCGTCTACAGCGGCCCGCGTCAATTCACGGAGCGCATTTTCGATCCGATGGCTGCCTTGCCCAAGCCGATGAACGATCAGGTCGCGCCGCTGCGTGATCTCCTGCGCGCGATTTCCGAGGATCGGACGGTGACAAATACGGTGGCGGGATACATGCCCAAGCCCGGAGACCAGCTCGTGGGCGACGATCGCAAGATCTATCGCGTCGTGCGCGTGATGGATCAGCGCATCGTGGAGCTGCGCTGCACCAGCCAGCCCATCAGCCTTTACGTCGAAGTGAAAGATCTCTACAACTACTTCATCGGCACGACCGGAGCCGCCGAGCAGTAGTGAGCACCCTTCGTGTAACTGCGGGCGCGCTTCGCGGCCGCCGCGTTCCAGTTCCTCCACGCGACGTCAGGCCGACCTCCGAGCGTGCGCGCCAGGCGTTCTTCAACATTGTGGGAAAGCGCATTCAGAATGCGCGATTCCTCGATCTGTTCGCGGGCAGCGGGATTTTTTCATTCGAGGCCGTTTCCCGCGGCGCCGCTTCGGCGACCGCCGTCGATCACGACCGAAGGGATATCGATTTGATCACGCGCCTCGCCGACGAGTTGAGCGTGCCGGTCACCGCGATTCGCGGCGAGGTCATCGCGACCCTGCCGCGCCTCCAGGAGAAATTCGACATCGTCTTCGCCGATCCGCCCTATGACTACGACAGCTACGATGCACTCTTGAGCGCTTTGGATCAGTTAGACCTGGGGCCCGACGCGATGGTCGCGATCGAGCACCGGCGCGGCACCAATCCCTTCACGGTCACGACGCAACGCCTGCGGCTGCAGCGCCGGGCCGAGCACGGAGAAGTTTGGATCACGTTCTTTGCATAGAGGAGATTGCCAGAGTGATGGAACTACGACTGAATGACGAGGGCACGCACACGCTGTTTGGGAATCGCGACGAGAACCTGCGCATGCTGGAGGACGAATTCGGCGTCAAGATTTCGTCTCGCGGCAACGAAATTCACGTTCATGGGAATGCCGACAACGTCGCGCCGGTGGAGAGGCTTCTCGATCAGATGCAGGATCTGATCGAGCAGGGCTACCCGCTCAAGAAGTCCGATCTTTCCACCGGTGTCCGAGTGCTGCGCGACCGCCCTGAGACGAACCTCATCGATTTCTTCACCGACGACGCCGTGCAAGCTGCGATTCGTCGCGTCGTCACGCCGCGAAACGTTGCCCAGAAGCTGTACCTGCAGGCCATGCAGGACTTCGACATCACGATTTCGATCGGTCCGGCCGGAACGGGAAAGACTTTCCTGGCGGTCGCTGCTGCAGCGGCCGCGCTTTCGGAGAAAACGATCAAGCGGATCGTGCTTTGCCGTCCGGCCGTCGAAGCCGGCGAGCGCCTCGGATTCCTGCCCGGTGACATCGCGGAGAAGGTCAATCCGTATCTGCGGCCGCTGTACGACTCGCTCTACGACATCATCGGCCTCGAGAAAGTCGACAAGCTGATGGAGCGCGGCGTCATCGAGATTGCGCCGCTGGCCTTCATGCGCGGACGCACGCTCAACGACGCCTTCATCATCCTCGATGAGGCCCAGAACACCACACCGGAGCAGATGAAGATGTTTCTCACGCGACTCGGATTCGGATCGAAGGCGGTCGTCACCGGCGATGTGACGCAGATCGACCTGCCCGAAGGCAAAAAGTCCGGTTTGCGGGAAGCGCGTCAGATCCTGTCGAAGGTCGAGGGAATCAAATTCTTCGACTTCAGCGATAGGGATGTGGTGCGGCATCCGCTGGTGCAGAAGGTCGTGGTGGCGTACGACCGGGCGGACAAGGAACGCAAGCAAACTTGAGAGTTGGCGCATTCGTCCGCAAGGTACTTCGCGCTGCCAGTGGTCAAATACAAGATGTCTCGATCGTCTTGGTCGACGACAGGACAATGCGCAAACTCAATCGCCAGTTTCGACACGAGAACAAAACGACGGATGTACTCACGTTCCCCTGCGACGATTCGTGCGAGATCGTGATTTCGATCGATCAGGCGCGACGGCAGGCAGCGCGCGAGAAACATTCGATCGCCACCGAGCTTCGCTACCTCATCCTTCACGGCGTGCTCCACGGCCTCGGCTACGATCACCAAACGGATCGCGGCGAGATGGACGCGCTGGAGCTGAAAATCAGGGACGCGGTGGGATTGGAGTAGCGGCGTCGAATGCCAGTTTGGTGTTCTTGATGTCGATCAGCGGCGCGAGCTCGTAGACGTTCCGATAGCCGTAGCTGTAAAGGGCGATGAATGTTGAAAGATTCAGCGAAGCTCGCGCGATCTTCGAAGGGAATGCGCGCTCGGCATTGATGAAATTGTTGTTGCAGTAGATGAGGATGCGGGTGTTGCGGCTCGGAATGGTGTGCTTGAGACTCTCGATCGCAATATCGGGAAAGCTCAGGTTGATCGCGCCGCGAATGTGCAGCTCCTCGAATTTTTCAGTGCTCCGCGCGTCGAGGATGATCGTATCCGGCTCGCCGCTCATGCTGACGAATTCCTCCTCCGAGACGCGGTGCGATTCGCGGTACTGGGCCGCCTCTTTCGCGACCGCCAGGTAGCCGGCCATATCGATCGACGGATTTTGGATAGCGAGGAGAACGGTGAGGATGATCATGCCTGTTAGACGGGGCAGGCGCGAAAACGGTTGGCTTGGCTCACCACAGAGGCACAGAGATCACAGAGACATCTCTGTGTCCTCTGTGTCTCTGTGGTGAACTCTTAGTCGAACGCGATGACGCCGTCCTTCCACAGCTTGTAAAAAATCAGCATGGCATCGGACTCGCGGATCGGACTGATCTTCATGAGCGATCCGAGGTTATAGGTTCCGTTGATCCGCGAGAGGATGAACCCTTCGTTAGGCGTGAAATTCATCCCGGTGATTTCGGAAATCGGCTTGGAGATGCGGGGGATGCGCGCGTCCGTAATCCCCTGCTGATACAAGTCGGCGAGAATGACCGCCTCCGCTCCCTTGATGGCGCTGCGCACACCCGACTGACCGGAATCGAGGTTCTCAGCCGCTTTGAGCAGCCGCTGCGTCTTCTCGTAGTCCTTCTGCTTCAAGGCCTGTTGCGCGCGCGAGAGCAGCGATTGCACTTCGTCGGTTTCGCTGACCGGTACCTCCGCGAACGGCGCCTCTTCCTTCGAAGGAGGTCCGCCCGGCTCCGTCATCCGGATATAACCGTCGCGCGTCAACTGATGGAGCGTCGAACAGACCGCGAACAGCGACGCGCGCGCTTCCAGCTCGATCTCGGCAATCGTTCGCTTGCCGTCGACGGCCTTGACAATCGTCCGCTGCAGCTCGTCGAGCTCGTTCACCGGAATGGTGCGGGCGACGATCGGAATCATCACGTCGTGCGGAATCACCTCGCGGATCCGCAGCCACTCGTCGACCCGCCGCGTGCCCTCCATGATGATGCCCGTGACGTCGACCTGCAGCGGAATCATCTCCATCGTCGGAAGCTCGCCGTCGAGGAAACGAAACTCCCCTTCGCGCCACAGA
>Ga0137389_10003220_pt1 | contig 10093 bp, 8 predicted proteins | sample 15con2h14BmetaG_FD_104645 | JGI IMG/M metagenome (GOLD analysis project Ga0137389, IMG submission 104645) | Vadose zone soil microbial communities from Angelo Coast Range Reserve, California, USA - 15con2h1.4B metaG | ecosystem: Environmental > Terrestrial > Soil > Vadose zone > Saprolite...
CGGATTCTCTCGGAATCCGACACGGTCGCCGCCGCCATGCCGGGGATCCTCGCGGCGTTTTGCGAATCGCTCGGTTGGGCGTGCGGCGCGCGCTGGAGCATGGATCCGAAAATCGGCGCATTCGGCTGTGAGGAGGCCTGGAGCGTCGACGACCCGGACATCGCGACATTTCTCGCCGCGAGCCGGCAAAGCAACTATCAGCCCGGGCACGCGGGGTTCATCCGGCGGGTGCTCGGGACCGGTCAGCCGGTCTGGATCGTCGACGTCAGCGCCGACGATAGTTTCCTGCGCGGCGCTCAGGCTGCGAAGGCGGGCCTGCGCTCGGCGTTCGCGCTGCCCATACGCCTGGGCGATCAGGTGCTCGGCGCCATGGAGTTTTTCCACCGCGAACGGCGGCTTCCCGACGAATGGCTGCTCGAGACGGGCGTGACGATCGGCAACCAGATCGGGCATTTCATGGCGCGCGTGCAGGCCGAGGGCGAGCTTCGCGAGGGCGAAGCTCGCTTTCGCAGCCTCACGGCCCTGTCCTCCGACTGGTACTGGGAACAGGACGAGCAGTTCCGGATCACTTCGATGTCGAGCCGCTTCCTTGAGCGTACCGGCATCGATCCTGCGCTTTACATCGGCCGCAAGCGCTGGGAGCAGCCGGCGCTGAATCTCACCGAGTCCGACTGGGAGCGGCACCGCGCCCAGCTGGAGCGGCACGAACCGTTCTTCGATTTCGAAATCGAGCGCCCCGGTCCTGACGGGACTTCGGTGTGGCTGTCGCTGAGCGGTGAAGCGGTGTTCGACGAAGGTCGGCGCTTTCGCGGCTACCGCGGGGTGGGGACCGACGTTACCGATCGCAAGCGCGCGCAAGGCGTCTTGCGCGCGGCGTACGAGGAGCTGGCGCGTTCCAACGCCGAGCTGCAACAGTTCGCCTACGTCGCCTCGCACGATCTGCAGGAACCGCTGCGCATGATCGGCAGCTATACGCAGCTGCTCGAGCGCCGTTACGGCGACAGGCTCGACAAGGATGCGCGCGAGTTCATGAGTTTCATCGTCGACGGCGCGACGCGGATGAAGCAGCTGATCGAGGACCTGCTCGCCTACTCGCGCGTGGGCACGCGCGGCAAGGAGATGCGGCCCGTCCAGGCTCAAGCCTTTCTCGACAAGGCGCTGGTCAATCTGCGGGCCGCGGTCGAGCAAAGCGGGGCGGCGGTGACGCACGACTCCCTGCCCGAGGTCAATGCGGACGACACGCAGCTCGCGCAGCTGCTGCAGAACCTCGTCGCCAACGCGATCAAGTTCAGGAAGAGGAACGAGGCGCCGCGAATCCACGTCGGCGTCGAAGACGCAGGGGACGAATGGCGTTTCTCGGTGGCGGACAACGGCATCGGCATCGAGCCGCAGTATTTCGAGCGCATCTTCCTGGTATTCCAACGCTTGCACACGCAGGACGAGTACCCGGGCACCGGAATAGGCCTGGCAATATGCAGGAAAGTCGTCGAGCGCCACCGCGGACGGATCTGGGTCGAGTCCGTGTACGGCGAAGGCAGCAGGTTCCACTTCACGCTTCCAAAAATCCAAAAAGGAGAAACATGAACGCAGAAATCGACAAGACCGCCCCGCCCGTGGAGATCCTCCTGGTCGAGGACAACCTCGGAGACGCCCGCCTGACGCGCGAGGCGCTGAAGGAGGGCAAGGTGTACAACAACCTCCACTGGGTCAAGGACGGCGTCGAGGCGCTCGACTTCCTGTACCAGCGCGGAGCCCACAAGGATGCGCCCAAGCCCGACATCATCCTGCTCGACCTCAACCTGCCGAAGAAGGACGGCCGCGAAGTGCTTCAGGAGATCAAGGCCGACGAGCGGCTTATGCGCATCCCTGTCGTGATTCTGACCACGTCGAAAGCCGAGGAGGACGTGCTCAAGACCTACACGCTGCATGCGAACTGCTACGTGACCAAGCCGGTGGACCTGGAGCAGTTCATCAAGGTGGTGCAGTCCATCGACAATTTCTGGCTTACCGTGGTCACGCTGCCCGACGGAAAGTAGCCCATGGCCGATCGCCAGGTCGTATTGCTGATCGAGGACAATCCGGGCGACGTTCGTCTCATCCGCGAGATGCTCGCCGAGGGAGAGGATGCGCTTTTCGAACTCGCTTGCGTGGGGAGGCTCTCGCAAGGGCTGGAGTATCTCGCCACCCGCAGCGCGTCCCTGGTGCTTCTCGACCTTTCCCTCCCGGACAGCTATGGGTTCGATACCTTTCTCAAGGTCTACGCGCACTCGCCGAAAGTGCCGATCATCGTCCTCACCGGCCACGACGACCAGACGGTCGCGCTCTCGGCGGTGAAGACCGGCGCGCAGGACTACCTCGTCAAGGGCAAGCTCGACCGGGAGTTGCTGCTGCGCTCGATGCAGTACTCGATCGAGCGCAAGCGCTACCAGGAGCAGCTCGAATACCAGGCGAACTACGATGCGCTCACCGGGCTTCCCAACCGGAACCTGCTGCGCGACCGCCTGAGACAGTCGGTGTTCGCCCAGCGCTTCGTGCGCTCGATCGGGGTCGTGTTTCTCGATATCGACCACTTCAAGTTCATCAACGACAGCCTCGGGCACAACACCGGCGACAAACTGCTGCAGAACGTCGCCGAGCGCCTGACCGAGACGGTGCGCGACGGAGATACCGTGGCGCGGCTGGGAGGGGACGAGTTCATCCTGGTTCTCAACGATCAGCCCGGACAGGAGGTCATCTACCGGGCGATGCAGCGCATCATGAACAGGGTCGCCGAGCCGATCGACATCGACGGGCAGGAGCTGATGGTGACCTGCAGCGCCGGCATCAGCCTCTACCCGCAGGATGGCCCGGACGTGGAGACCCTCCTCAAGAACGCCGACGCGGCGATGTACCAGGCCAAGGAGAAAGGGCGCAACAACTTCCAGTTCTACACCGCCGAGATGAACCGGCAGGTGAACGAGCGGCTCAAGACGGAAACGAGCCTGCGCCGGGCGCTGGAGCGCGACGAGTTCGAGCTCTATTACCAGCCCCGGTTCAACGTCGGAAGCGGTGCCCTGGTGGGCTGCGAGGCCTTGCTGCGCTGGCAGCATCCGGAGCGCGGGCTGCTGCTGCCCGAGCGCTTTATCGCTCTAGCGGAGGAAACAGGGCTTATCGTGCCGATCGGCGAGTGGGTGCTGAGGAGCGCCTGCGACCAGGCGCGGGCGTGGCAGAAGGACGGGTGCGCGCCGATCGCGGTATCGGTGAACTTGTCCATGCGCCAGTTCAGGCAGGAAGCCCTCGCGAACGCGATCGACGATGCGCTGCGGCGAAGCGGGCTGGAGCCGCGATTGCTCGAGATGGAGCTGACCGAAAGCCTGATCATGCACGACACCGAGGTCGCGATCCGCATCCTGTTGCGCTTGCGCGAAATCGGCGTGGATATTTCGGTGGACGACTTCGGCACCGGGCATTCGAGCCTTTCTTATTTGACCAAGCTGCCGATCAGCGCACTCAAGATCGATCAGTCGTTCGTCCAGGACGTCAAAGGGAGCGGCCGGACGGACGAAGGCCTCGTCGCACAGACGATCATTTCGCTCGCGCGCAACCTGAAGCTCAAAGTGGTGGGCGAGGGCGTGGAGACCGCAGCGCAATTCGAATTCCTGAGGAAGCACGACTGCGACGAGGTCCAGGGGTTTCACTTGGGCAAGCCGATGCCGGCGTCGGAGTTCGAGCTTTTCTCGGCCAGGCCCGACGCCGTCGGATCGTAGGGGCCGGGTCGATCAGGCTCGTCCACGCCCGCGATCATTCCTTGTGGCGGCAAGCGGCATTGCGTAAACTCGACGCGCGATGGAAACGATACGACAGCTCGAAGCCTTGTGGACTTACTCGTTGCGCTGCGCGCAGGCGTCCGTGCCCGCCTGCGATTCCTTCTGGAACTGGGTGGCGGTCGCCGCTGTCACCGCCTGCGCGCTGATCGGGCTGTACATCATACGGAAGATGGCGGGGAATTTCCTTGCCGTTCGGGAGGAAAGGAAACGGCTCGCCGAAGCGTCACGCGTGGCGGACCCGGACATCATGTCGCAATACCGGGTCGAAGACGAGAAGCTCCATCCCGACCCTCCACAGCAAGAAGATATCGGGCGACGCATCAGACGAGCGATCGACGAGAGAAAGTTGGAACGGCGCTGAAGCCGGTTCCCGTCGGTCTAAGGTTTTCTCTCAGCGCTTATCGGGGCGTTCCCGATTGGCTTGGCGCTCGGGGATTGTTAGCCTGACTTCCTGGATTTTCGACCGGCTTCGCCCTAGGGCCGGCCACTTCTTGGGGAAGCCACCGTGAGAGAGAAGGTGATCCTCCTCGTCGAGGACAATTCGACCGATGAGGAACTTACACTGCGCGCGCTGCGCAAGGCCAATCTCGCGAACGAAGTTATCGTCGCTCGCGACGGCACCGAAGCGATCGATTTCCTCTTCTGCACCGGCAGATACGCCGAGCGCGATCCTGCGCAAATGCCCGCAGTGGTCATGCTCGACCTCAAGCTTCCCAAGCTGAGTGGATTCGACGTGCTCAAGCTCATGCGCGCCGATCCACGCACGAAAGCCATCCCTGTCGTCGTTCTCACGTCCTCGAGCGAGGACGAAGACATGGTGCGGAGCTATGAGCTCGGCGCGAATAGCTATGTGCGCAAGCCGGTAGAGTTCTCGGCCTTTGCCCACGCGGTCGGTCAACTCGGTATCTACTGGGTGCTCATCAATCAGAGGGTGCCCGGATAACTCTGCAAGGAGGATTCGAGCGTGGTGCGCATGGGCGCTGCCGATGTTGATGTATCATGAGGCGCGTTCGTTGCTGAATTCAAGCGGGCCGGTTCGAAGCCCGGAACCGCAACGGAGGGGACACCATGCCGGCCGTAAATCAATCGGTTCGCGCCGTGTTCGGCGCTCTGCTCGCGCTGGCGCTCGCGGCGCACGCTGCGCTCGCTGCGCCCTCGGGCCCGCCGGTCCGCATCGGCAGCACGCTTGCGCTCACCGGGCCGCTCGCCGCGACCGGGCTCGTCCACAAGATCGTGGGCGAGCTCTACGTCGAGCAGCTCAACAGGAAAAACGGCCTGCTCGGCCGCCCTGTGGAGTGGGTGCTCAAGGACGACCAGTCGCGGCCGGACCTCGCGCGCACGCTCTACGAGCAGCTCATTACCGTCGACAAGGTCGACCTGATCGTGGGCCCGTACGCGACGGCGAACATCCTCTCGGCGATGGGGGTCGCGCAGCGCTACAACAAGGTGTTGATCCACCACACCTTCGGCACGCCGAGCCTCGCGAAATACGACATGCAATTTCCGGCAGGCGGGCTCGCCGGCGATCCGGACAACACCATCCCCAAGCTCGTCTTCGACGCGCTCGCGGCTTCGGCGAAGCCGCCGAAGTCGGTCGCGGTCGTCACCAGCAAATTTCCTTCGGTGCATTTCATTTCGCTGGGCGCGCGCGAGGCGGCGAAGAAGCGCGGACTTCGCGAAGTCGCGTTTCTCGAATGGGACTTCGGCAACCGCGACTTCGGACCGATCGCCGCGCGCCTGAAAGACGCGAAACCGGATTTCGTCTGGGTCGGCGGCCTCGGCCTCGAGGGCAATCTCCTGATCGACGCTATGCGCAAGATCGACTACATGCCGCCGCTGCATTTCCACCTGTTCCCCGCGCCCGGGCCGCTCTTGAAGGCGCCCGGCGGGGAAAACGCGCTCGCTGCGACGACCTTCGAGGAGCACCCGCCGTTCACCGACAATCTCGTCGCGGTCGAGTTCATTCGCCTCTATCACGAGCGCGGCGCCAAGGCCGGATTGCCGGACACGTCGGTCGAGAATCAGTCCGCGATTTCGTATTCGTCGTGGCAGACGCTCGAGGCGGCGATCACCGGCGCGAAAAGCCTTGACGACAAGGCGATCGCGCAATGGCTGAAGAAAAACCACGTCGACGCGATCGTCGGCAGGCTGCGCTGGGACGGGCCGTTCAACTATATCTACGGGTCCGATCTCTACAAGGTGAAGCAGAACCAAAGCGGCAAATGGGTCGTCATTTGGCCGAAGGAATTCGCCGCGCCGGGCGCGCGCCTGATCACGCCGTGATCTAGCGGGAAAGCGATGGCCCTGCCGAGCCTTACGCTCCTCGGCCAGTCGCTGCTTTCCGGCCTTTTCATCGGGGCGCTGTACGGGCTGCTCGGGCTCGGCCTCAGCCTTTCCTGGGGCATGCTGCGCCAGATCAACTTGGCGAATTTCGCGCTCGCGTTTCTGGGCGCCTATCTCAGCTATCAGCTCGCGGGCGCCGGCATGGACCCGCTCGCCACGCTCGCCGTCATCGTGCCGTGCTTTTTCGCGCTCGGCGTGCTGATGCATTGGCTGTTCGCGCGCTTCTCCGTCAGCACCTTCAATTCGCTCCTCGTCAGCTTCGGGTTCACCGTCATCATCGAGGCGCTGATCCAGTGGATCTGGACCGCCGACTTCCGCCGCATGGAGTCCGCGTACGGCGAGGCCAGGTTCCGCATCGGCGCGCTCTACGTGGCGCTGCCCGAGCTGCTGACCCTGGCGATGGCGGTCGCGCTCTCGCTCGCCACCTGGGCGGCGCTGCGCTACACGTACTTGGGCAAGGCGATGCGCGCGATCGCCGAGGACGCTCCCATCGCCGCCGCATTCGGCGTCAATGTGCGCGGGCTCTCGCTCCTCCTCTCGGGCCTGTGCGCTGCCTTCGCCGGCGTAGCGGGCCTGTGCCTCGCGTTGAGCTACACGCTCGCGCCGGGACAGATCTACGCCTGGCTGGGCGTGGTTTTCGCCGCGGTGATGCTCGGAGGCCTCGGCAATCCGCTCGGGCCGCTCGTCGCCGGAATCGTGATCGGCGTATCGGAGGCGCTGACCATGGCGCTCACTGCGCCCGCTTGGGCGCCGCTCGTGTCCTTCTCGCTCCTGATCGTCGTGCTGCTCGCTCGGCCGGGGAGAGTCTAGCCGTGCGCGCTCGCGCGCTTGCCGGCTTCGCCGCCGCCGGCTTCACGCTCTCGGCCGTGCCCTTCCTCGGGCTGCCGGCGTTCTACGAATCGTTTCTCTATCTGGTGTTCCACTGGATCGTGCTCGCGGTGTCTTGGAACATCCTCTCCGGCTACTCGGGCTACTTCTCCTTCGGCCACGGCGCGTTCTTCGGCGCCGGCATGTATACGACGGCGACGCTCGCGACCAAGGCCGGCGTTCCGTTCCTGTGGACGCTGCCCGCGGCGGCGCTCGTCGCCGCCGTCTTCGGCGTCGCGCTCGGCGCGGTGGTATTCCGCCTCCCGCGGCTGCGCGGCGAGCTCTTCGCCCTGCTCACGCTCGCGGTGACTTTCGTGCTCGCGACGATCGTGCTCAACACCCCCATCGACGGCGGGCCAGGCCTGGTCCTCGCCGCGGTGCCGCTGCCCGCGATCGGGCCTTCGCCCTCGTCCACTTTCTATCTGCTCGGGCTCGCCCTGGCGCTCGCCACGCTGTGGATCGCCCGCGAGATCCAGCGTTCCAGGCTCGGCACGGGCCTCTTCGCCATCCACGACGACGAGGACGTGGCCGAGGTGCTGGGCGTGCCCACCTACCGCTACAAGCTCGCCGCGTTCGGCCTGTCCTGCGGCCTCGCCGGCGTCGCGGGCGGGATCCAGGCCATGTTCATCTCCTACGTGACCGTGGGCGAGACGTTTTCGATCGCTGTGCCGCTCTACGTCGTGCTGATGAGCGTGCTTGGCGGCTCGCGCCACTGGTTCGGGCCTGCGGTCGGCGCGGCGGGGGTCACCGCGCTGCTCTACGCGTTCACAGCGGGCGACTACGCGGTGGCCGGCCGCGCCGCGGTCGGGATGATCTTGATCCTCGTGATCCTGTTCCTGCCCGAAGGTATCTTCGGGCAGGCGGTGCGGGCGCTCGAGCGCCGGCGTGTTTCCGCAGCGCGAGGGATCGATGCGGCCGATCTTCCCGCGCCGACCGCCGCTACGCCGGGAAAAGCGGAAGGCGAAACGCTGCTCGAGGCGCGCGGGCTGAGCAAGGCTTTCCGCGGCGTGCAGGCGCTCGCCGAAGTCGATCTCGAGGTCCGGCGCGGCGAGATCCTGGGACTGGTGGGCCCGAACGGCTCCGGGAAATCCACGCTGATCAATGTGGTGAGCGGCCATTTCCGTCCCGATTCGGGCCGCATCCTCTTCGAGGGCCGCGACCTCGCGGGACTGGAGGCGCACCGCATCGCGCGCACCGGCCTCGCGCGCACCTATCAGATCCCGCGGCCGTTCGCGCACCTGTCCGTGCTCGAGAACGTCGCGCTCCCCGCCATGTTCGGCCGCGATGCGCTCGGCCGCGCGGAGGCGGAGCGCGAGGCGCGCCGCTGGCTCGCATTCACCGGCCTTGCCGCGAAAGCGGCAGCCCTGCCCGGCGAGCTCAACCTGCATCAGCGAAAATTTCTCGAGCTCGCCCGCGCGCTCGCTTCGCGCCCGGGGCTGCTCCTGCTCGACGAAGTGTTCTCCGGCCTCAGCCACGCCGAGATCGGCGACGCCATCCGTCTCATCCGCGCGATCCGAGCGCAAGGAGCCACCATCGTTTTCGTCGAGCACGTCATTCGCGCCGTGATGGAGCTCACCGACCGCATCGTCGTGTTGAACTACGGCCGCGTCATCGCCGAGGGCGATCCGCGCGCGGTGATGGGCGAGCCGGACGTGGTCGCCGCCTACCTCGGGAAGCCCCATGCTTGAAGTCGAGCGCATCCAGGTTTCCTACGGAGCGGCGCCGGCGATCTCGGAGGTCTCGATCCGCATCGGCGCGGGGGAGCTCGTCTGTGTGGGCGGCCCGAACGGCGCCGGGAAGACCACGCTCACCAACGCGATCGCAGGCCTGCACCGCATCGAGGCCGGAGCGCTCAAGCTCGATGGCCGCGAGCTCTCGAAGTTGCCACGGCACGCGTTCTGCGGCGAAGGCATCGCCATCGTGCCCGAAGGGCGGCGGCTCTTTGCCGGCATGAGCGTGCGCGAGAACCTCGAGCTCGGCAGCTACAGGCGCGCGGCGCGCGCGCGACGTGCCGAATCGCTCGAGCGGGTCTGCGAGGTATTTCCCATCCTGCGCGAGCGGCTCGAGCAGCCGGCGGGCACGCTCTCGGGCGGCCAGCAGCAGATGCTCGCGATCGGGCGCGCGCTGATGGCCCGGCCGCGGCTGCTGCTTCTGGATGAGCCCTCGCTCGGTCTCGCCCCGGCGGTGGTGCTCGCCGTGTTCAACGTGATCAAGGAGATCAACGCGGGCGGCGTGGCCGTTCTGCTGGTCGAGCAGAACGTCGCCCTGGCGTTCGAGATCGCCGCGCGCGCCTACGTGCTCGAGGAAGGTCGCATCGCCGCAGAAGGGCGGCCGCAGGAGCTGCTCGCTCAAGCCGATATCCGCCGAGCCTACCTCGGATGAGGTGCTAGTATTTGCATGAGGATGCCAGAAAGAGGAGACCGCCCATGCCCTTCGTGAAAGTCACCGACCTCGCCTACGGGCGGCTGCAGTCGCCCAGCCTCGATGAAGCCGAGGAGTTCCTCACGCACTTCGGCATGGTCCGCTCCGAGCGGACATCGAACGCGCTCTACATGCGCGGCACCGATCCCGCCCACCATCTGCACGTGACGCATCTCGGGCCGTCGAAATTCATCGGCCTCGCCTTCTTCGTCGAGAGCGAGGACCACCTGAAGAAATTCGCCAAGGCGCCCGGCGCCTCAGGCGTCGAGCACCTCGACGAGCCCGGCGGCGGCAAACGCGTGCGCATCGAGGACCCGCACGGCTACCAGATGGAAGTGATCTGCGGCATGAAGAAGCTCAAGCGCCTACCGACGCGCAAGAACGTGCTCAACTGGGGCGACAAGAAACTGCGGCGCGCCGGCGAGCTGATGCGCCTGGAGCGCGGCCCTTCGCAGGTGAAGCGCATCGCCCATGGCGTGATCATGACGCAGAACGCGAAAGAGAGAACCAAGTGGTACCGCGAGATGTTCGGATTTCTCCGCTCGGACGACGTCTACGCCGGCCCCAAGGACAACATCATCGCCTCGTTCAACCGCTGCGACCGCGGCAAGACCTTCGTCGATCACCACGTGTTCCTGTGCCTCGAGGGCCCCAAG